>WNFC01005103.1_pt1 | contig 14362 bp, 13 predicted proteins | sample 5400541 | NCBI WGS metagenome assembly WNFC01 (sample SAMN13153342, study PRJNA577476) | soil metagenome | isolation source: 120 cm saprolite under Douglas fir tree site 2 hole 2 replicate 1 | place: USA:California | collected 2015-04-18
TGCCTGGCTGTCGTCGCGTACAAGGGCGGCGGCGGTGAGTCGGCATTCACCGAGGATCTGATCACCGATAGTGCCCTGCAGAGTTTTGCCGAAAAGGTCGTCGTCGAGGCCGATCCGCAGATGTCACAGGCGTTCCCGCGGGAGTGGCCGGCCGAGACCCAGGTCGAACTGAAGGATGGACGTCGGTTCGTACGCCATGTCGCCTATCCGAAGGGCGAGCCTGAGGCCCCAATGAGTCGCACCGAGATCGAAAACAAGTTCCGCGAACTGGCCGATATCGCCATCCGCCCCGCCGCTGCCGATCGGGTAATTGCGGCTGTCTGGGATCTGGAGAGGCACAAGGGTGTCGGCCAGATCCTGGACGCCATCAGTGGCGGCCTGCGCGAGCGGCCTCAAGCGTAGCGAGTTGCCAATCAGGGGAGGGACGGAATGGAAGTGAATCGCAGGCAGTTTTACGGGCTGTTGGGACTCGTGGGCGTAGCCGGGGCTGTAAAAGCCGCACCTGCCGCCGCGCAGGTGGACAACAAGAGTACGTTACAGCGCATTCAGTCGACCAAGAAGCTCCGCGTCGCTGTCGTGGCCAATCAGGAGCCCTATTTCAAGAAGAACCTGTCGAGCGGAGAGTGGACCGGCTTCTGCCTGGCCATGGCGCGCGATATTGCGGAGCAACTCGATGTGAAGCTCGAGACGCTCGAGAGCACGTGGGGCAATTCGGTTCTCGATCTGCAGGCAAACAAGGTCGATATGGCGTTCGGCCTCAACCCGACGCCGAAGCGTGCCCTTGTCGTCGATTTTCCCCCGGCCATGTTCTACAACATCTCATCTCTTGTCGGCCGCAAGGGCTTTGCCGCCACTTCCTGGGACGAGCTGAACAAACCGGATGTGAGGATTGCCTTCGATCTCGGCTCCTCGCGCGAAACGATCATCAAGCGGTTTGCGCCGCAGGCCAAACACATCGCCTACAAGACCTCGCCCGAATGCGTCCTGGCCGTCGCCGCGGGCCGTGCCGACGCTTTTGCCTGCTCGGTGTTCCTCGGCCTCGCGGCGCGCAAGCAGAACCCCAATCTCGGCGACTTCATCCTGCCGACGCCACTGGTCAGGACGGTGACCACCGCGGCCATCCAGTACGACAGCGACGGGCGCTTCAGGCAATTCCTCTCGGCGTGGATCGACTACACGCGCGGCAGCGGCCAGGTGCGCGAATGGATCCTGGCGTCGCTTGGCGACATGGGCATCACGCCAGAAGACCTGCCGAAGGGCATGGATTTCTGATGTCTTCCAAAGACGTCGGCATTATCGGCTACGGCAGCTCGGTATACGAAAAGAAGGCGACCCGAACGGAGATGGCCTATCTCGCGGAGGCGGCTCGTGTCGCTCTGGCCAGCGCGGGTGTCAAAAAGGGCGAAATCGACGGACTTGTCGTCAGTTCCACGACGCTGCAGCCCGATAACGCCGTCACTCTTGCGGAGTATTTCGGGCTCTCCATCACCTGGGCGAGCATGTCCACGGCCGGCGGCGCGGGCGCACCGGTAAATGTCCTCGACGCGGTTCACGCTGTGGCGAGCGGCCGGGCATCACAAGTGCTTTGCCTTGCCGGTGCCGCCCAGGACGGGGCGTTCTTTCGCGACCGGATCACCCGCTTCAATTCGTCGATCGCCGATTATCTCGCGCCCCATGGGTCTGGCGGCACGAATGGACTCTTCGGCATCGTGCAGCGCAAGCACATGGAGAAATATGGAACGACACGTCGTCAGCTCGGTCGCATCGCCGTCGACCAGCGCGCCAATGCGCAAATGAACGAGGCGGCCTTGCTGCGCGGCGCCATGACGATCGATGATTATCTCAACGCGACCATGATTGCCGATCCGCTCCGGCTCTTCGATTGCGTTATGCCCTGTTCAGGGGCCGAGGCGATCGTGGTCGGGCCGCTCGACCGGGCGCCTGCGGGCAAGGGCGTCAGGATCCTGTCCGGCCGCGAGCGCCACAACCATCCTGTCGGGGAGGTGAGCCCGCTGCGCGGCGGCTGGGAGCTGTTCCGCGACGGGCTTTTCAACGAGGCAGGCTTCGGACCGAAGGACATGCAGTTGGTGCAGGCCTACGACGACTATCCAATCATGGTGGCGATCCAGCTGGAGGATCTCGGCTTCTGCGCCAAGGGCGAGATCGGTTCCTTCCTTGACCGCAACAGGCTGACCTTCGATGGCGACTTACCGCTCAACACCGGTGGCGGCCAGCTTTCCTGCGGTCAGACCGGCGGTGGCGGCGGCATGATCGGCATAACGGAGGCGGTGCGCCAACTGCGCGGCGAGGGCGGCGCGCGGCAGGTCAAGAACGCGACGCGAGGCCTGGTTTCCGGCTACGGCATGGTCGCCTATGGCCACGGTCTCTCCGCAAGCGCCCTCGTCATGGAGCGGGCGTCGTGACCTTGAACCGGCATACCGGCAAATCCGCGGTTCGCGAGACCGAGACCAACAGTCCGATGCTCGAAGCGTGGCGCGGACAGGGGGTGTTGATGCTCCAGCGCTGCGAGGCATGCAGTGAGGCGATCTTCTATCCGCGCTCGGTTTGTCCCAAATGCTGGGGCGACCGGCTTGCATGGTTTCGAGCGTCGGGAAAAGGCAGCATCGTTTCCTTCAGCCGCGTGCATCGCGGCCTCCCGCCGAAATTCGAGGCGGAAGTTCCCATCGTCCTGGCCGAGATTCGCCTCGACGAGGGCGCCTTGATGATCGCGCGGGTCGTCACTGGGGATCCCGCCGCGGTCGCAAGCGGTGACGTCGTCGAGCTGGTCTCGCCTGACGCCGCGAAGCGCTTCGATCTTCCGACCTTCACGCCCAGCGGACGCAAGATTTCCTCATGAATGGCGACCGCGGGAAAATCCTGGCGGATCTGAAGGCCAAGCGCGCGGAGACGGAACGGAGCACTCTGGCGCCGAATCTGGCGACGTTGTTCGACCGGGCGGTGGATCGTCACGGCGACAAGCCTCTCTGGATATCCCTGCCGAACGGCCAGGCGATGTCCTATCGCCAGATGGGGCAGGCCGTGCGCCGCTGCGTGGGAGCCCTGAAGGCGCTCGGCGTCAAATCGGGGACGCATGTGGGCGTCATGTTGCCCAATGTTCCGGCAATGGTGGTCAGCTGGATGGCGCTCGCTCGGCTGGGCGCCGTCATGATCCCGATCAATACGCGATACACCGCACGGGAACTCGATCACGTGCTTGTGGCGGGACGCGCGGAACTCCTGATCGTGGATCAGGCGTTTCGACATCTCCTGGAACGCCAGGGTGACACCCTGCCGTTGCCAAAGGAGCGCATCGTGCTGCACGGGACAACTGACGAGGGATTTGCCGGCGAGGGATTTGCCGGCGAATGGCACGCTCTGCTCGATCAGGCCGGCGACCCTCCCGCCAGCAGAGACGTGCAGATGGACAGCCTGGTGACGCTGCAGTTCACGTCTGGTTCGACCGGCGCTGCCAAGGGATGCATGCTGACGCACCGCTACTGGCTGACGATCGCTGTCGTGCGCGCGAGCCAGGGGCCGGCCGTCGATCGAGTGCTGATCGACATGCCGTTCCACTACATGGGCGGCCAGTGGCGCTTCCTGATGACGCTGATTATGGGCGCGACCGCCTATGTGGCACCGCACCCTAGCCTGACGCAGATGTTCGACTGGCTGGTCGATCACAAGATCGAATTCTGTTCGGTCACGCCGGCATTGGGCAAGCAGGCGCTCGACCCTCGCCGCAATATGCTGTCGCTTGTCTGGGCAGGCACGATGGCGATGCCAAAGGATCTGCACGGTGCCGTCGAAGACCGGCTGAACGGCGTGCCCGTGCGCGAAATGTACGGCACGACGGAGACGGGGGCGACCATCTCGATGCCGTTCGAAGTTTCAGGGATGCCGGGCAGCTGCGGCCTCGTCGCGCCGTTTCGGCGGCTGCGCGTGGTGGACGAAGGTCGTCGTGATGTGCCCGATGGGCAGCCCGGTGAACTTTGGGTCAGAGGCCCCGGAATGATGCAGGCTTACTTCGGGGACGACGCGGCCACAGCCGACGCTTTCGAACAAGGGTGGTTTCGCACGGGCGACCTTTTCCGTCGCGATGCCGACGGATTCTTCACCATGTTGGGGCGCCTCAAGGACGTTATCCGGCGCAATGGCGAAAACATATCCGCCGCGGAATTGGAGGCGGTACTTCAGTCGATTCCCGAAGTCGTCGAGGCAGCCGCCATACCTGTGCCGGACGAAGTGCGCGGCGAGGAGGTTAAGGTCTGTATCAGGCTGCGCGACGGCACGAGTCGTACGCAACTGCCTCCCGCGCGGATATTCGCGTTCTGCAGCGAACGTCTCGCGCGCTTCAAGTTGCCCCGCTACATCGCCTATTACGACGAGCTGCCCAAGACTCCGTCGGGCAAGGTCGCGAAGCCGCAATTGCGGGCGGCGTCGCCCGATGGCCGTGCGGGGAGTTTCGATATGGTCGAAGGCACTTGGCGATGATCGGCCGCCGCGCGGAGAGTGGGCGCGGACTTTCTTTCTCGGGTCGGCGACTTGGCGGTGCAGCTGCGGCGATATTGGCGTCAGCAGGAAAATAAGACTCCAGAATCGAACGGTGGCTGCTGGCCTGAGCATGCCGCAGGGCTCGTGGGACTCTTCAGGAAGTCAGGGGGCGAACTAATGAGCTACGAGTGGGACTTTGCGTTTCTGCTGAACTACGCAAGGCTGTTCATGGTCGGTATTGCGGTCACGCTTGCCTTCACCTTCGGCACGATATTCGCCGGCATGGTGCTGGGGCTTTTCATAGGCATGGGCCGCATGACCAAGTCCAGGATAGTCAACGGCACGCTGATATTCGTGGTGGAGGCTTTCCGCTGCACGCCACCGCTCGTGCAACTGGTATGGTTCTACTATGCACTGCCCGTCATCCTCGGAGTGCAAATCTCGGGACCGCTGGCCGCTGCGCTTGTGCTGTCCTTCTATGTTGGCGCCTTCTACTCCGAAATCTTCCGTGCCGGCATGAAATCGATCGATATCGGCCAGTGGGAGGCGGCCAAGGTACTCGGTCTTGGGTTCTGGCCGATGATGATTACCGTCATCCTGCCGCAAGCGATCAGGCGCATGCTGCCTCCCTTCATGAATCAGTCCGTCATCCAGCTCAAGACAACTTCGCTCGTCTCGGCGATTGCGGTGCCCGATTTGCTGTACAGCGGAATGCTTGTCACGGCCGAAACCTATCGGCCGCTTGAGGTCTACACGATCGTCGCCGTCATTTACTTCGTCCTGCTGTTTCCAACGACGCGGCTGGTCGAGAAGTTAGAGCGCCGTTCAAAGAGAGTCTGAGCACCGGCTGGCGTCAGATCCCGCCTAGATAGTACAGATTTCGCTTAGTCTGCCGCGACTTATGCGATTTGCGAATTCCGCTGGGATGGTGGTGTGCGGCATGTTTCTCGTGCGTACTCGTGATTTTTCCACAGTTAACCACCACCATGGTGCGCCGATTCCGCTCAAACACGTTTGAGCACAGATTCCGAAAACTAAGACTGGTGTATATCCGTCAAGCGCTTCGCGATCTCGGACTTCCCCACGCGTTGAATCCACGTTCAAAGCGCGCGACAGTGAGCCTTATCCGCCGGCAAATCTTTGAAGAGAAAGAGTGCGACGCCGATCATGCAAAAGGCTGGAATAGCGGACCGACCTCGAATGAAGTTTTGTAGAATGATCCGCGTGCCTCGAGGGACTATGTCATGATCGTCCTTCAGACGAGACGATCAGCGACTGACGGAGTCATGCGCTGATGCTAGGGCGTATCGCGCTGGTGATCAGCTCGATGCTGCTGACACTGCTTATCCTGGAACTCGGCGCACGATTGATGCACGGACCGGAAGGGGCGTGGAAATGGCAGAATCTTGTGCTCTTGGAGCGCGACCCGATGGCTGGCACTCGCCACGGTCGCTTCGTCTACGATGCGCAACTCGGGTTCATTTCGGCGCCCAATTTCAAATCGACCGATGTCAACTACGACGCGCGCGGCTATCGGATGGGGCCGCTGCTCCCGGAAGACGTAGCGAACAAGCGGCCCGTCGTGGCTTTGGGCGATTCCTACACCCATGGCGACGAGGTGACTGACGGCGAAACCTGGCCTGCGCAACTGCAGGGCATCCTGCACTGGCCGGTCGTCAATGCCGGTGTCACCGCCTATGGCGTCGACCAGACGATTCTGCGCGCCGAGCGGGCCGTGGCCGAGCTGAAACCGGCGGCGATCGTCATCGGGTTCGTTCCTGACGACCTGCGACGGGCCGAGATGCGGCGAGTTTGGGGGACGGAGAAGCCCTACTTCACGCTTGAAGGCAATGAGTTGAAGCTCCAGGACGTTCCGGTGCCGCCTTCGCCGGCGCCGCGTGACACGCTCGACTGGGCGCAGTGGATCTTCGGCTACTCGGTGGCGGTCGATACCTTTCTCCGACACAAGGGCTGGCAATACGAATGGGCGGTCGACCATGAGCGCGTCCTGCCACGCGGCGAAGGCGAGCGCATTGCTTGCGCGCTGATGCAGCGCCTGGCGGGGCTGGCGCGCGACGCCCAGGCACCTGCTTTGATCGTGGCCCAATACGATCCCTATTCGTGGCAGGATGCCGAGTTCCCGAAAGAGCAGCGCCGCATCGCGGCCGGCCTTCTGAAATGCGCGACCGATGCCGGCCTGGCCACAGTCGACACCTTCGGGGCCTTCGACAAGGCCATTGCCGCAATGGGGCTTCATTCAATCTACTTGAAGCACCATCCCAGCCCGATCGGCGCCAAGTTGATCGCCGAGCAGGTTGCCGCGGGGCTGGCCCCTCTGCTTTACAAGCAAAGCGATCGACGGGGCGACCACAGTGACGTTCACAGCGATCGCTAGAAGGCCACACGTTATGGCATCTCACGCGCCACGGACTCGAACATCGTGCGAATCCACCGGTGAGCGGGACGGGCGTCGTACCGGCGATGCCAGTAAAGCCGCCACGAGAACTCGGCGCCGCCCACGGGAAGCGGGCGGACGGCAAAGCGGCCGTCGCTGTTCAGGCGGTGGACCATGCTCGCCGACAGCGCCGCAACCAGGTCGCTGCGTTCGATGAGATAGGACGCGGCGAGCCAATGGGGCGTCGTCGCCATGACTCTCCGCCGCAACCCTCTTTTCAAGAGCGCCTCCTCGACGAACCGCATGTCTCCCGCCGACTGCACGATGCGAAGATGCCGTAGGGCGAGGAAGTCGCGCGTCGTGAGCGGGCCCGTGGCGGCCGGATGGTCCTTGCGCATGACGCAGACCATCCGGTCCTTCGCGAGTTCCAGGGAATGGACCGACTTCGAATGCTTGATGAGCGCACTGACGGCGAAGTCGATGGCGCTCGCTTCAAGGGCGCGAATGGTCTCGGACGGCGGAAGATGTTGGACCGTGAGCACAATATTGGGCGCGCGCTCCTGAAGCCTGCGCAGGAGTTCCGGAAGGAAGAGGACTTCGTTCATGTCGCCCATGCGCACAGTGAACGCGTCGGAGGAAGTAAGGGGGACGAAAGTCGAGCCCTCTGTGAACAGGCGGTTCACCTGACGGATAGCCTCGCGCACCGGATCGATCAGTTCCAGCGCCTTGGGCGTGGGCTCGAAGCCGGTCGACGTGCGCGCCAGCAGCGGATCGTCGAACTGCTGCCGAAGCTTCGCGAGCGCATGGCTCATGGCCGGCTGACTGAGGCCGACCGCCACGGCAGCGCGGCTCACATGGCGCTCGGCGATCAGCGCGTCGAATGCAAGGAGCAGACGGAAGTCCACCGAGCGTAGCTTCTGTGGAATGCGACCCGGAAAGACCCTGCCGTAATCGTGTCGGGAAATGGCCAAGGGAGTTTTGATCATTCGTGGCGAGAATATTTGTATGCAGTGAATTCATTGTACAGACAGTCGACCGCGGCGCCAACTCACCGGCAAGATGGGCAACAGTCCCGGAGGAAGCTCTCATGGCAATGGAAGTACACGCGCTCGCGGGCGGCTTCGCCGCCGAGGTCAGAGGTGTCAAGCTGTGGGAGCCGCTCGCCTGCGCTGACTTGGAACGCTTGCGTCGTCTTTATGCCGAGCACGGGGTGCTCGTGTTCCGCCGGCAGTGTCTCTCCGAGCACGAGTATGCGGATTTCTGCGCATCGTTCGGCCCGCTCGAGCGCACCGTACGCACCGACTGGGCGTCGCGCGTCAGGCCCGAGGTGGGACTTATCACCAACCTCAAGGACGGCAGCGGGAATGCGCTCGGCGGTCTGGGCGACGGCGAGCTCAAATGGCATTCCGACCAATCCTACATGGCGAACCCCGCCACCGGCGCGGGACTCTATGCCGTGGAGATCGCGAACCAGGGCGGCCGCACCTACTGGGCAAACCTCATCGACGCATACGCTGCGTTGCCCGAGAGTCTGAAGCAGGCGGTCGAGGGCAAAAACGCGGTGTTCCGCTACCAGAAGCGCCTCAACTTGTACAAGGGCGACGACCAGAAGTTGCCGGAAGAGGGCAGGAAGCGGACGCCTGATGTAATTCATCCGCTCGTGCACACGCATCCGCTGACCGGCAAGAAGGCCCTCTACCTGGATCCGACCACCAGCATCGGGATTGTCGGCATGCCGGACCTCGAAGCCAACCAGCTGCTCGACGAGCTGGCCGAGTTCGCCACCCGTCCCGAGTTCGTCTACGCACACGACTGGCAGGTCGGCGACACGCTGCTGTGGAGCAACGGCTTTCTTCTGCACCGGCGCGATCCTTTCCCGCCGACCGAGCGACGCCTCATGAAGCGTACGACGATCCACCTGCCGGCGGATCAGCACATCGTCCCCAAGACGATCCTTCCTGCCGAGTTGGCCGCCTGACTCGCAGGGAGGTCGGCGATGTCCTTCTTCACCAATTCCTCGAGGCTCCTCGCGGGTGCGACGCTCGCGCTCGCATGGCAAGTGAGCACTCACGCGCAAGCACCGTATCCAGACAAGCCGATCCGCCTGGTCGTGCCCTTTCCTCCAGGATCCGGCACGGACATTGTCGGACGCTTGCTGGCGCAGGAAGTGTCGAATGCCTGGAGCCAGCCGGTCATCGTCGACAATCGTCCGGGCGCCAGCACGATTGTCGGGACTGAGATCGTGGCGAACTCTCCGCCGGACGGCTACACGATGGTCATGGCGTCCAACAACCACGCCATGAACCCATCTTTGTTCGCCAAGAAGCTGCCCTTCGACCCGCAAAAGGACTTCGCGGCGGTCGCCCAGGTCGCCATCTTGCCGTTCATTCTCGTTGTGAACCCGGAACTGCCCGTCAGGAATTTCGAGGAGTTGCTCGCGCTGGCGCGTCGCAAGCCTCATGAAATTACCTACGCCTCAACCGGCAACGGAACGCCGCCGCACGTGGCTGGCGAGATGTTGAAACGCGCGGCGAACGTGGATCTCATCCATATTCCCTACAAAGGCAGCGCGGCGGCAGTGGCCGACGTTGTCTCGGGTCAGGTCTCGATGATGTTCATCAATGTACCCTCGGCCATAAGCCTCGTTCGAGCCGGCAAGCTTCGCGCATTGGCAGTTGGGACATCGAAGCGGATCGACATGATGCCGGAGCTGCCGACCATATCCGAGCTGGGCTTTCCCGGATTTGACGTGAGCCTGTGGATGGGGCTGCTCGTTCCGGCTCGCACACCCGTCGACATCGTCGACAAGCTCGCGCAGGAGACCGCCCGCATTCTCAATGAGCCGACGATGCGGGCGAAGCTGGAGAAACAGGGAGCCGAGCCTGCCTATCGCTCCCCGGCCGCGTTTTCCGCCTTCATTGCCGACGAGACGAAGCGCTTCGGCCAGATTGTCGACGACATCAAGCTACGAGTGGATTGATGACTGCGTCTCTGGAGGAAGCCTCACACTCGAACCGCGATCAGTGTCTTGGAAGCCGTAAAGCTATCGCGATAGTCAGTTGGCTGTCGTGTGTCCGCCTTGCTGATCTTAATCGAAGGAGTGCCAAATGCTGTATGCCGTTCAATGTACCGATGCCAAGGGTGTCGAAAGCATACGCAATCAGTATCTGACTCCCCACAAGGATTATCTGATCAGTCAGGCGCATATCCTGGTTGTTGGCGGTGCACTATTGGCAGAAGGGACGGAGGAGCTGGTTGGCAGCCTTTACATCGTGAATGTTGCGAACCGACAAGCCGCGGAGGCTTTCTCAGGGAGTGACCCCTTCACGCAAGCAGGAGTCTTTGCGACAGTGACGATCACGGCGATGCGGAAGAGCCACTGGAATCCGGCCTCTGCATAGGCGTTGTCTCGATGTATTCTCGCCCGCCGCCTTGATCTCGCGCGTCATCTCGATGTCGTCGCGCGACAGCTTGGGATCGGGATGGTTGTGCAACAAGCTACTGTCTGACTTACGGCGCTGATCTCGCTTGCCTTGCGATGTCGGAGATAGGCCATAAGCGGACTTGGCTGGAGCGCCAAGCCTCATTCGCTGGCGACGTGAGCGCCTTTCTCGGCCACGGAGCGTTTCATCAGCGGCACCACGAGCACAAGCGCAAGCGTCACCACGGCGAAAATCCAGAAGCAGTCGAAATAGGCAAGGGCGGAGGCCTGCTGCTGGCGTAGATTCTCGAGCGCCTGCCAGGCCAGCTGCTGCAGGGCAGCCGGGTCGCCCATATCCAATTGCGCCTGTGCTTGCTCGACGAAGGAACTCACGGCCGGGTTGAAGGGATCGAGATACTCCCCGAGCCGCATCGTATGGAATTGATCGCGGCGCTCATGCAGCGTCTGCGCCATCGATGTGCCGACGCTGCCTCCCTCGTTGCGCAGCAGGCTCAGCAAGCCGACGGCCGCTCCCCGCAATTCCAATGGCGTGTAGAGGTAGGCCGCCACGTTCGCCGGCGCGAAGCACATCGACAGACCGAGGACGACCAGGACGCGAGGCCAGACGACTTGGCCCGGGCTGATGTCGAGGTTCATCTGCGACATCCAGTAGTTCCCGGCAGCCATCACCAGCAGGCCGCTCGCAAGCAACCAGCGGGCATCCGTCCCGCGGCCAAGCAGGAGACCTATGGCGGGCATCGCCAGGAGAGCAAACAGCCCGGCCGGCGACATGACCAATCCGGCGCTCAGGGCATCGTATCCGAACAGGGACTGGAGCAAGCCGGGCAACGACGTGCTTGCGCCATACAGCACGCCAAAAGCAAAGAAGATGATGATGCAGCAGGTGGCGAAGTTGCGTTCCCGCAAGGGGCGGAAATTGACCACGGGACTGCGATGGCGCAATTCCCAGAAGATCAGCCCGACCAGGCCCGCACCGAAGAGAATCACCAGCGTCTGCACGCGCCAGAAGGGATCGCTCAGCCAGTCCCACTCCTGTCCCTTGCTGAGCATCACCTCCCAGCAAACCACGACGATCACCAGTAGCGACAGGCCGATCAGGTCAAAGCTGAACGGTCGCTTGCGCAACTCCATACGCGCAGTGACGAGATAGTCCGGATCCTGGAGTTTGAAATAGCAGGCAGCAAGGGCCAGCAGGCCAACCGGGACGTTGATCAGGAATACCCAGCGCCAGGAATACTGGTCGGTGATCCAACCGCCGAGGGTCGGGCCGACGACGGGCGCCAACAGGGCCGCCAAGCCGAACAGCGTCATCGCCATGCCCTGCTTTTCGCGTGGAAAGGCATCGAGCAGCACGCCCTGGCTAGAAGGCTGAAGGCCGCCTCCGGCCAGTCCTTGGATCACGCGGAACAGGATCAGCTGGTTGAGGCTGGTGGCTATCCCACACAGCCCCGAGGCGAGGGTGAAGACGCCGATCGACAGCAGGAAATAGTTGCGGCGACCGAGGTGTGCCGATAACCAGCCGGTTATCGGCAGGATGATGGCGTTGGCGGCAAGGTAGCTGGTGAGAACCCATTCACCGTCGTCGACCGTCGCCGACAGGCCGCCGGCGATATAGCGCAGCGCTACGACCGCTATGGTGGTATCGAGCACCTCCATGAAGGTGGGCACCACCACGATCGCGGCCACCACCCAGGGGTTCGTGACGCCATGGGGTCTCGAAGCTGCAAGGACTGTCATTTCCCGGCGCCGGGCGCGCCCGCGGCCGAACCGGCGAGCGGCGATCGTGACATGTCGGCTTGGAGGTACTTACCGGCGTCCGGGCCGGTCGCCGGCTCGTTGATATGGACTTCCGGGACGACCGAAGTACCGATGAACAACGGGTTCTTCTCCGCATTGTATCCCACGAGTTCGATCCGAACCGGCAGTCGCTGCACCACCTTGACGAAGTTGCCCGTGGCGTTCTGTGCCGGCAGCAGCGCCAGTGTCGATCCGGTCCCCATGGTAAAGCCGGCAATGCGGCCCTTGAATGTGTGTCTGCCGCCGTACATGTCGACATTGAGATCGACCGGTTGACCGATGCGCAGGTCGCGCAGCTGCGTCTCCTTGAAATTGGCGTCGACCCAGATCTCGTCGAGCGAGCGAATCGCCATGAGAGCCTGCCCGACCTGGACATTGTTGCCCGGGTTGACGTTTCGACGCGTAATGACGCCGTCGATCTCCGCGACGATGTCGCAGTAGCGAAGATCGAGTTCGGCCTGAGCGAGATCGCGCTTGGCGGCCTCGAGCTTGGCCTCGGCCTGCTTGATGGCGGGCGCCTCCGCCGCCAGCCGGGCGAACGTACGGTCGACGTCGCCTGAACCGGATTTCTCGAACTCCTCGACCATCTCCCTGGGCGCCTGGTTGTACGAGTGGAGGACACCCAACTGAGCTGCGCTCTCGATCAGCTCTGCCTGCGCCTCCCGCACAGCCGAGAAGCTCTGATCGAGATCAGGCGGCACTTGGCCGAGTTCCTTGCTCTCCAGAGGTAGGCGCTTCAACCCCAGGGAGACACGAGTCTGATTCACGTCGGCCAGGGCCTGAACCAGCTCTGCGCGCGCTGTCACCAGGGTCGCTTGCCGGTGATCGAACTCCGACCGAGGAATATTGTTCGACGCCACCAGCTGCCTTGCCCGCTCGAATTCGAGCTCGGCCAATGTCAGCGCCGCCTTGCTCTTGTCGACGCCGGCAACTCGGGCGCGCAGTTCGGCGATCTGATTGGCGACGTCCTCCATGGCGTGCTGCAGTTTCCAGCGTCGGCTCATGGCTTCCGCTTCAATGCCGCGGACCACGGCGGTCGCCGCCTGCAGATCTGCCTTCGCCGTATCGACGGCCGCCCTTTTGACTGCGACTGCGGTCTGATACGGCTCCTTGTCCAGTTCGACAAGAAGGTCACCCCGGCGCACGCGGTTATTGTCGTCCACGAGGACACGCGCAACCTGACCGCGCACGCGCGCGGCAACGAAGGTGACATGACCATTCACGAACGCGTCGTCGGTCGAAACGGTGTTGAGAGCATTCAGGGTCCACGGAATGCCGAGGCCCAGGACGGCCGCCAGGACCACGGCGCTCACGCCTGCAATCACCAGCTTTCGCCGCCGCGCCGCCTTCTGCTTCTCCGGCGAGACGGCCTCGGAGCTGGGAGCCGTTTGCTCGGCTGGCGCCGGCTCGGCGTTGCGAGCCGAGGCCGGCTCGCTGCCCTGTTCGGTCGTCTCGCTGTGCTCGGTCATGGCGGGACCTCATCACGCAATGTCTTCGCAGGAGAGGTATTTGGCCTCAATTCCCGAACGGTGTCGTCAGCGCGGTCTCGTTGGTGTCCACGACGAACCCCGCCAGCAGCCTGGCCGGCTCAGTCTCGCTGGCATTGGCGCTGACGGCGTCACTTTACTGGCACGAGCACCGGAGCGCCCTTGTTCTTGATCAAGAACACCAGGAATTTCGCCGGCTTGCTAGGGCTAGCGTTCCGGCCAACGACATGAACATCGTCGGGGCCTTCATAGAAGGTTTGTCCTGGTGTCAGTGTTACCTGCTCTCCACCCTTGACCTGCATCACAATGGAGCCCTCCAGTACGTAAACGAACGCCTGTGCGTTGTGTCGGTGGATAGGGTCGGACCCGCCGGGCGCATACTCCACGGTGATCATCAGCACTTCCTTGTCGGGATTCTCCGCAAGCGCTTTCGACATGAGCGACGCGATATTGGGCTGCTGAGCCACCGCCGTACCGGTCATGAGGCACAGCAGAGCCAACGCAACGAGTTTGGTCGTCATTGTCGCCTGTTTCATGGAGCCCTCCTTGGTTGGCAGATGCGGATCAGGCTGCTGCCCGCGAGCGGCGGAGCCACTCGTCGAGGCCGATGCGGCCCAGCCGCGCCTTGCCCAACGGCACGAGCGAGTGCTCCTCGACGCGACCGCCAAAGTACAGGGCCGCGGGGTCGCGCACGACCTCGCGCGGGTCGCCGATCGCCTTCAGATAGCGGGCGACGATCTCGTTGAACGG
>WNFC01005104.1_pt1 | contig 14361 bp, 10 predicted proteins | sample 5400541 | NCBI WGS metagenome assembly WNFC01 (sample SAMN13153342, study PRJNA577476) | soil metagenome | isolation source: 120 cm saprolite under Douglas fir tree site 2 hole 2 replicate 1 | place: USA:California | collected 2015-04-18
AGGGGCGTTGATAGTTCACCACAAAACGTACGCCGGGCTTGCGACGCCAGCCTGGGCCGCCTCGGCATTGAAACCATCGATCTTTTCTACCAGCACCGCGTCGATCCGAACGTTCCGATAGAAGATACCGTCGGCGCGATGGCCGAACTTGTAGCAGTTGGAAAAGTCCGCACGCTTGGATTATCGGAAGCCGGCCCGGAGACTTTGCGCCGCGCAGCAAAAGTTCATCCCATAGCGGCGTTGCAAAGCGAATATTCTTTGTGGACGCGCGACGTTGAGACTAACGGCGTGCTGGCCACCTGCCGCGAACTTGGCATCACTTTTGTTCCTTACAGCCCGCTGGGCCGCGGCTTCCTGACGGGCACGATTCAAAATTTAAATGATTTGGACTCGACCGATTGGCGCCGCACCAATTATCCCCGCTTCCAGGAGGAAGCAATGCAAACCAACCTGAAACTCGCCGCGGCCGTGAAAGAGCTGGCCCGCGAAAAGGGCATTACGCCCGCTCAACTTGCGCTTGCCTGGGTTCTCGCGCAAGGCAAGGACGTTGTGCCAATCCCTGGGACAAAACGCGTTCGTTACTTGGAAGAAAACATGGGCGCAAGCAACGTTCACTTGACCGTAACCGACCTCAAGACAATCGCGGCTCGCTTGGCCGAATTCGAAATCGTTGGCGAACGTTATACGCCGCAAATGATGGCGCTAGTGCAAAAAGCATAACTTCTTGTAGCCGGGAAATGAAGACTACTTGCCCGTCGAACGCAACGCTGGCAACGTAAACGTCGGCTTCACTTCTTTTCGTTTTGCCCAGTCATGATAGGTGTGGCATTCGAAGCAGCGCGACTCAGCGCGATCTGAGCCCCCTGCATGACACTTTTGGCAGGTTGCGATCCCGGGAATCAGAATGTCCGAAGTCTCGGTACTCGTCAGCGCATTCTGATGGCAGCCGGTGCAGGAAAATCCGCGGTGCGCGTCGTGATCGAATCGTGAGTGCGGCAGCCACTGCAGCGTGATGTTCGCGTTGGCAATCTCTGGCAGCAAGCGCTCCGTCGCACCTAATTCCAGACCAGCAAGCGAGACGGAAGGGCTGTTCTGGTCGCTTGACTTCCCTGTGTCCCAACGCGCGATTCGAACGTCCTGCAGCGTCGACGCCGAAACTGAATGGCACTGCGCGCACGTTTTGTGCCACAACAATTCCTCGGACACCGCGACTCGCTCCGCTACCCACTGTGCTCCGCTTACAGAGCGCGTCGCAGGCCGATTCTCTCGGCCGGCGAGATTCCTTAACGGATTCTGCGCCTGGCCTAATTCTGAAGGATGCGTCGCGATATACTTTGCGAATCGTCTGACGAGATATTCGTGAATCACTGGGGGGATATCGTGCGGCACTCCCTCGTCAAATCGTGTGTCAAATGTCAGCAGATGACATCCAGCGCAAGCATTGGCAAATTTTGGCGGCGCTATCAATTCACGCCCCGAAGCAGGAGTCCGCGCGGTCAGTCCGCGTGAATTTACTTCGCGAAATTCATCCTTGCCGTTGTAGGTGGGTGCCGCCGCAGCATACTTCGCATCACCATATGGCCAATCGATCGATTGCGATGCAGTGGTGCGATGACAATTACTGCAATCGAGCTGCACCATCGGCCCGCTCGGACCTCGCCGGATCAGGCGCAAATGCAGGGCATGATTTAGTTTGATTGTGCCACTGTCACTCGCAGACGTTCCCGCAACCGAGCGAAGCGCCGCAAACTCCGGATGTCCGTCTGCAAAAGTTCGAATATGCCTGAAGTATTTGGAATCACGGCCGGCCGTCGAAAGATCGCCATGGCATTGCGCGCACGATTCATTTTTCGTCGCCACAAGATTGACGCGTCTGCGATGCTCGACGTGGCATTCTGCGCAGGCCGGCTTCGCACTTACCTTCATTGCGTGATGTACAGGTCCGTCATGGCACGCCAGGCAAGCTGAATCCGCCGCAGCCGCCGAATATCCGCCGACCTGCTGAACATGGCACGCGGCGCACTCTTTTTCCAGAACGGCGTGCGCCTCACTCAACCGCCCGCTCGAATAAACTCGGTTGTCCCGTCCCAAAACGTGCCAGCCAATCCAGGCCAGCGCGATCGCCGGCGCAAGTATCGCAAGCCATAACTTCGCCCGCTTGAATGGAGTTGGCCGCTTAAAATAATTCAGGTCAATCCGTTGCGCGACCGTCTTGGTTGTGCGTGTTCTTGCCATTAGTACCGCAATGCCATCACCGCGTGCACCGCTCCCAGCAAAATCAGCGCCAGCGAAAGTGGAATGTGTAGCAACAGCCAGCCATGCAGCCAGCGATGCAATCTTTCTTGCCGCAGCAATTGCCGCGCTTCATCGCAAATGTCTTCCAGGTCAGACAATGTGTTGTGAGCCGCTGCCGGCAACAGCGTTCGCAAGCCGGTAAAGATGCTCGAGGCCCGCGCTTCATCGGCAAGACGGCGCCCGCGCGATTTCGACTGCTCCAGGAACGGCCGCATCTCCTCGATGTAGAATTTGCGCAGCGGCGCGCTTTCCGTTTCGCTCAACAATATAATTTCCGCGGCAGGAGCCACCGCCGCGCTGGCTCCCGCGCTTACCGCAGCCGAAGTGCGCAGCGGCGCAGCGCTCGCTGCGATCGGCCGCAGCGCGGTAAATCCGCCTGCGCGCTGGATTTTTCCGGAAACATCCTTCGCAAGTCCCACATCTCCACAGATCGATTCAACAGCGCGGTCCGCTTCTTCGCGTAATAATCCGCGCACATGAGAAATCTCGTCGTAAATCGTTTCCAGAGGAATATCCGCCGTCATCTTTTTCGGAATAAAATTCTGCAGCAGCGCGCCATAAACGCCGCTCGCCACGGTAACAATCAGCAACCACGTCAGCACTCGCGTCAGCGTCCCGCCAAAATGGAATCCGCCATGAAACAAGACTAAAGGCAGCGACAACAGCCCCAGCCAGAGGTGCCCGCGCATCCATGCTTTCGCGCGGCCCACTCGCCACGTAGGAACACGTTTCCGTGCGCCCAATGCCGCTGCAAAAATCATGAATCCAAATCCCAATACGCCAAAAATCAATCCAATCGCACTCCCGCCCCGCGGCCCTTGTGGCGAGATCGAAACCTCAAGGAAATACATAACTAGCGCCGCCGCAAAAATTCCCAGCGAGGCTAGTCCCCATCCGCGTTGCGTCCGATCAATGAGCATCAGATATCTTTACGGGCGCAGCCCGCGGCGTGCCGGCCTGGCAACCAAGCCCAAAAAATTAGCGCTCTGCTGCAGCCGCAAATTGCGTGCCGCATGTGGAAAGTCTTGAGCGAATCCAGCTGGCAAATTCCATTCTTTACTTCACCGTTCCCGCCGTCAGAATCTCCGCAAAAAACCCTCGCGGATCCACGCGATGCGCCGCGTCATGCGGGCACGCATACACGCAACTCGGCTCTTTCAAATGCGTGCACAAATCACACGAAGTCGCCTTCTGCTTGATCACTGCTTTTTGCCGTCCCGCATGTTCCGGATCATCCGCCATCACTTCAAACGGATGCAGATTGATATTTCCGTACGGGCAATTTCGCGCGCACAACCCGCAACCAATGCACCAATCCTCGATAATCACTTCCAGCGAATTGCGCCGCCGAATCGATCCCACCGGGCAGCCGACCATGCACAACGGATCGCGGCACTGCCGGCAACTCGTCGCAATCAAGTAGTGATCGAAGCGCAATCCATCGCGCACCAGCCGTGTAACTCCGTCATGCGCATCCGCGCAAGCGTTCACGCAGGCATCGCATCGGGTGCAATTCTGCAAATCCAGCACGAGCAAACTCTGCGCTTCCATCAGTCCTTGCGACAAAAATTGATCGATGGGGACGCTGTGCACCATCTGCATGCGCTGGGCATTTGCCGAACGCCGCTCTTCTGCAACCGCTTCCAGGCCGCGCCGCACACTGGGAAACCGTTCGATCATTTGCCGGAAATCGCCGCCGGAAACGCGCACCACTTCCACGTGATCGAGCGCCGTGCAAGCTGCGGTACGCACGCCGCCGCCCAGCAATCCGATTTCGCCGAAATAATCCCCGCGCGAGAGATACGCCAGCACCAATTCGCCACCCGGATAATTTTCCGAGATTTTCACGAAGCCGATGCGCACCAGATAAAAACTGTCCGCGGCATCGCCTTGCCGCGCAATCACCTGGCCGGGCGCAAAGCGCAGCAACTCGACGCTTTCCTTCAAATGTTCGATGAAATCGCTGGAAAGATCCGCGAACATCGGCACCCCGCGCAGATGATTTTCCAGCGCGCGTTTGCGGTAGTTCTGATCCACCTGAGTGCGAAATGTTTTGTTCTTGAGCATGATGTCCAGAACGTTGCGCAACATTTCGTACGCCACCACATCCGATTCCGCCCGTACCGTTGCCGACCGCGGATAAAAGTTCATGCACGTCATTTCGCCGAACAAATCTCCTGCCCCCAGCTCAGCCACCGGATTTTCGTAGCTCAAGTCCACGGAAGCGTCGATCGGAATCGTCCGGTCGCTCGCTTCCTCATCCCGCTTGTCCGCTTCGCGCGGGGCCAGCGTGCTCGTCAATCGCTTGAAAAATCCTTTCGCGCCACCTTGCGTCTTCACGTGCGCCATCGGCGACGAAATCGACACTTGCGCTTTTCCTTCCAGAATGAAAAACGCCGTCGAACCAAATTCGCCTTCCTTGCAGATCAATTCCCCCTTGCGAAACCTTCTCTTAACAATCGCTCCGCGATTCAGCTCCAGAAATGTTCCAGAAACTCCCTGAAACACCGGAATTTTCAGCAAGTCTTCCGCTTCAAAGCCTTCCGCGCCCGGACCGGTCGAACCCTTTTCTGGTAAAAGATTGGTGCCCGCAACACTTTTGTTTGTCAACGCACCCGTGGGACACGACACCATGCACTCGCCGCACGAAATGCACGTCGAATCGCCCATCGGCGAATTAAGGTCGAAGGCAATATCCGCCGCATAGCCTTTGCCCATGCGCCCAAGCACGAAATTATTTCGTACTTCATCGCACCCGCGGATGCAGCGATCGCACAGAATGCACGCGTCATGATCGACCGCGATGGAAAGGGAAGAATCATCATGACCGCGCGAAACTGTGCGCCGCGCGTAGCGGGGTTCGCTCACTCCCGCGGCGGCCGCCAGCGTTTCCAGTTCGCAATCACCCGAATTCCTCTGCCGCGCGCAAGGAGAGGGATGGTCCGCCATCATCAATTCCAGTAATGTCTTCCGCGCGGCCAGGACTTTTTCGGAACCGGTTACAACTTTCAGTCCAGGCTCAACCGGGCGAACGCAAGCCGCGGTAAGCACCCGCGCGCCAGTGTCTACCACACAAAGCCGGCACACTCCCACAGGCGTTTCATTCTGCAAATGGCACAGCGTAGGAATCGAAATGCCTTGCATTCGTGCGGCGTCAAACACCGTAGTGCCTTCGGGCACTCGCGCGGCAGCGCCGTCGATTGTCAGTTCAATCAGTCCCGCGATTATTGGCGTCCCGCTCATCTGCTCCCTAATGTTGCGGCTAATCGCAAACGTTCATCAGTCCGAGGGCAGTTTTATCCCGAGGAATCTCTGTTGACTTCGCGATCTCGGCGACCTCGTCTTCTCACGGCCGAATCCCCACGCGATTCACCTCGCCCGCCCGCGCCGCCGCCGTGAAACAAATTCCGCTCGGACATTTCCCGTGCAAAACGTGCGCGTCCACCTCCGCACGAAAATGCTTCAACACCGATTGAATCGGCGCCGGCACGATCTGCCCCAGGCCGCAAATCGAAGTCAAACTCATCGCCTGCGACAACTCATCCAACAACGCCAGATCCGCACGATATTGCGTTTCGGGCAAGCTGCCTTGCGTCCAGCGCGCCAGCAAATCCACCATCTTTTCCGAACCGACACGGCAGGGAACACATTTCCCGCAAGACTCATTGCGGTAAAAACGCACCGCGTTCAAAGCCATATCCAACATGCAAGTGGTGTCGTCGCAAACTACAATCGCGCCGGAACCCAGCATTGACCCTGCTTCAGCCAGCGCCTTGAAATCCAGCCGGACATCCGCCATTGATGCCGGCAAATATCCCGACGATGGCCCCGACGGTGCGAACGCTTTCAGAGCACGGCCGCCGCGCACTCCGCCTGCATAATCGAACAGCACTTCGCGCATGGTAATACCGAGTGGTACTTCAAACACACCCGGCCGCGCACTGTGCCCGCTCACGCCAACAAATTTCAATCCGCGCGAGCCGTTGCGCCCCTCCGATTTGTACCATTCCACTCCGCGCGCAAGAATCTGCGGCACATTAATAAATGTTTCTACGTTGTTGATCACCGTCGGCTTCTGCCAAAGTCCCACGGCGACGGGAAACGGCGGTTTGTTGCGAGGTTCCGCGCGATGCCCTTCGATCGCTTCAATCAGCGCGCTTTCTTCTCCGCAAATATATCCGCCAGGACTGACAAACACACGCAACTCGAATTCCAGCCCGCTACCCAGAATATTTTTGCCGAGCAATCCAGCACGGTAACAGCGGCGAATCTCCTCCCCAAGAATTTCTTCCTGCAAATGATATTCATGCCGGATATACAAGATTCCTTGCTTGGCGCCCGTGACCAGCCCAGCCAAAATCATTCCTTCCACCAGCAAGTGCGGAAGATGCGTCATGATGAAGCGATCTTTGATCGTGCCCGGCTCGCTTTCGTCAGCGTTGCATACAATGTATTTTTCTGGCCCCGGCTGCTTGCGCACCAGATCCCATTTCATCGAAGTGGGGAATCCCGCTCCGCCCATGCCGCGTAGCTCCGCTTCTTTCAACAGCGCCAGCAGCCCATCCCAATTCTTGGTGGCAATCGCGGCACGCAGCGCACCGTATTTCTCCGTTTCTGGATAGGGATCAGAAGCGCACGCCACGCGTGCTTGTTCCGGATGGCCGTCATGAATTTCTTCGCCGCGCATCGCGGCGCGCACCAGCGACTCGGCGCGGTCCCCAGTAATGTCCGTAAAAATATGGTCGTTCACTGCAATTGCGGGAGGGTGGTCGCAGCGGCCCAGGCACGAAACATCGCGAATCTCCACTTCACTGCGTCGCGCGTTCGCGAAACGCCGCTCGATGTCGGCGCGTAGTTCGCATGCTCCGTTCAAATGGCAGCTCATGTCGGCGCACACGCGAACCTCCGCACGCGCGGGGGGCACCAGGTGGAAGTGCGGATAGAAGCTGGCTACGCTGTGAATTTGATAAAGCGGCGCCTGCGTGCGCGAGGACAGCGATTCCAACTCCGCCCTGGGCAGGAAGCCATGGCGAAGCTGGATAGCTCTCAGGTCGTCAAAGATCACTGTGCGGGTCTCGCGTGAAAAGCGCCATGCGGAAGAACCCGCCGCAGCAGCGCTCGCTGTGAAAAGTTTGGCTAACAACTGCCTTGCATACTAATCACCTCGCGGCAGCGTGTAAATAGAGCCGCGTTGGCTTTTTAGCGCGCTATTCGAGAAAGGCAACGCTCGGGCGTTGACTTCGCCCGCCATCGGACGATATAAGCGAGAAGATTCTTTGTCCGATTTCTTGATGAATTCCTTCGCTAAACTTTGTTTACGCAATGCGCTCGCAGCGAGCGGCGCAATCCTGGCACTCATGTGCGTGGCCGCCGCGCAATCCGCGAAGTCCAGCGGCGAACCGCAAAAATATATCGGTCCCGGTTCGTGCGCCGCCACCAGTTGCCACGGCAGCGTAAAGCCTGTGGCGGACAGCCGCATTCTGCAAACCGAATACACGACGTGGATTCTGCAGGACAAGCACAGCCGTGCGTACCAGGCGCTCACTGGCGAGGTCGGCGAACGCATGGCGCGTATTCTGAAACTCGGCGCAAAAGCGGAAGAGTCGCCAAAGTGTCTTGCGTGTCACGCGCTTTATGCGGCTCCAGCGCAGCAGGGCCGTAGGTTTGAAATCTCCGAGGGCGTGAGCTGCGAAAATTGCCACGGTCCGGCCTCGGCGTGGCTCGGCCCGCATACCACGCGCGATTGGCAGCACGAAAGATCGGTGTCGGCGGGAATGGTTGACACCCGAAACGTAATTCATCGCACCGAAAAATGTCTCGAATGTCATATGGGTTCTGAAAACAAATTCGTGGATCACGAAATAATTGCTGCCGGACACCCGGATCTTTATTTCGAGCTGGATTCTTTTTCGGCAGTGATGCCGCGGCACTGGAAAGAGCCGCGCGAATCGGCTCCCGGCAAACCGGCGGAAGATCCGAACTGGGTTGGCGTGCGCGACTGGAGCGTCGGTCAGGCGGTACAGTTGCGAGCCGCGATGGAACGTCTTGCATGGCGTGCGAGGGCGAATGATGAGGTCGCACACAAAAAAGTTTGGCCCGAATATTCCGAGCTGTCCTGCATCGCTTGTCATCATTCACTTGGGCCAGCACAAAATAGCTGGCGACAGGAGCACGGCTTTGCAGGCCGCCGCCCTGGCGATCCAGCGTGGAACGCTTCACGGTACTTGGTCTTCCGCATTCTTGCTAAGCAGGTTGACGCTGCGGCGGCGCAAGAACTCGACAAGCGGCTTGCGGCTGTCTCCGATGAAATGAGCAAGCTCAGTCCCGATCACAGCGCAGTTACCGCAGCGGCAAATTCCGCGGCACCCGTCGCACAGCGATTCGCCGAGCGACTTTCGGCAATGACTTATGAACCGAACGTCGCATTGCTCGCCATGCAGGGAATTACACAGGACGCGGAGAATATTTCGCTGGGCGACGAGCGTGCCGCCGAGCAAGCGGTAATGGCCTTGGATGCGCTATATATCGCATACAGTAAGCAAGCTCATCCGCAAAATGCTCCCGAAGTGCGTAGCGCGATCAATGGATTGTTCCAGCGACTGGAAAATCCGTCCGCCTACAATGCAGACCAATTTGCCTCAGCACTCAAGCGAATTCACGATTTGTTACATTAAATTAATTTGCTTTCCTCCCATGCCGGTTCAGGCCTAGCATTGAGTAACCTCGCCAGACAGGACTCCCATGAACAAATTCGAAAACTGGTTTTGCGGTTCTTCCATTTGGCGATTTGTCACCGAACGTAAACTCCTTCCGTGGATACTGTCTGGGTACGCGCTCGGTGACCACGTGCTGGAGGTTGGCGCCGGGCCGGGAGCCACGACGGATGCGCTGCTGCGTCGCGCTGCTCGCGTGACCAGCCTCGAATATGATCCGTCTTACGCCGCCAGGCTTGCTGAACGCCACAAAGACAAGCGCGTGACAGTGGTGCAGGGCGATGCGGCAGAACTGCCTTTTCCCGATCATACTTTTTCCTCCGTCGTCGCGGTGCTGGTGCTACATCATTTGAAATCACCGGAGCAGCAGAATGCAGCGTTTCAGGAATTTCATCGCGTGCTGCGGCCCGGCGGGATGTTTTTCGCATTTGAAATTCGCGATGGCTGGTTGCAGCGTGCCGGGCATATTCACAGCACGTTTGTTCCGGTTTCTCCCGCCGGCGCATTTGCACGCCTAACCATTGCAGGCTTTTCCCGCATCGCGGTAGATATCGAGCGCAGAGGATTCCGGGTTTGCGCGTTGCGCGCGACGGAAGCCTAACAAGCAAGACGCCGGCTCCTCGCGAAATGTGAGGTGGGGCGAAGGCGGCTGCTACAAATGCAAAGCGCGAATACGCAACATTGACCCGATGCTGCGGGTTCTCTAGCATTTCTGTATGACTGATTCTTCCGCGCAGAAATTTCCTCCTGGTCCGCCGCCGAATTTGATTCGCTCGTTGTTTGGCGCCATGCAACAGAACCCGCTCGATTATTTCACCGCCATGGCGCGGGAGTACGGCGACGTTTCCGGGATGCGCATCGGCAAATTCCGTTCGTTGTTCATCAATCATCCGGACTTGATTGAAGACGTGCTGGTGAACAACTCGCGCAAATATCACAAAGGCCGTATTTTGCAGGCCAACAAATATCTTTTCGGAGAAGGATTGCTCACCAGCGAAGGAGATTTTTGGCTGCGTCAGCGCAGATTGGCGCAGCCGGCTTTTCATCGCGCGCGTGTCAGCGCGTACGCCGCAACCATGGCCGAATATACAGAGCAACTGATTGCGACCTGGCGCAACGGCGAAGACCGCGACATCCACGAAGAGATGATGCAGCTGGCCCTGCGCATTGTCGGCAAAACTCTTTTTGACGCGGACGTTACGCAAGACGCCAAGGAAGTCGGCGAAACGCTCGATATACTTCTGCACATCGCCGCGAATTTCGGGCGTACGATCTTGGTGCCCCTGTGGGTGCCAACTCCGCGCAACATTCGCGCCAAGCTCGGTATCAAACGCCTGGAAAAAGTGATTTACCGCATCATCGCCGATCGCCGCGCCAGCGGCCGCGATAGCGGTGACCTGCTGTCCATTCTGCTGCAGGCGCAAGACGAAGACGGCACGCATATGAATGACCGGCAACTGCGCGACGAGACGATTACATTATTTCTCGCCGGCCACGAAACCACGGCTAACACTCTTTCGTGGACTTGGTGGCTTCTGGCGCAAAATCCCGCGGTGGAGAAAAAATTTCACCAAGAACTCGATGGCGTCCTCGCAGGGCGTGCGCCGGAGGTTGACGATCTGCCGAAGCTCACGTATCTGACCCATGTGCTTACGGAATCGCTGCGTCTGTATCCGACGGCCTGGGGGATGGCGCGCCTGGCGGCCGAAGAACACGAAATCGCCGGCTATCCAGTGCGTCCAGGATATGGCGTCGCTTTTGCGCAGTGGGTGATACACCGCGATGCACGCTGGTTCGACGCGCCGCTGGAGTTTCGTCCGGAGCGCTGGGAGAACGGCTTGGCCAAGCAGCTTCCGCGATTCGCTTATTTTCCGTTTGGGGGCGGCCCGCGCCAGTGCATCGGCAATACCTTTGCTCTGATGGAAGCGAGCGTGGTGCTGGCCACGATCGGGCAGAAGTATCGCTTTCAACTGGTTCCAGATCATAAGGTTACGCCACTGGCTTCCATCACATTGCGTCCTAAGACTGGAATTCAAGTGACCTTGGCAGCCAGGAAGTAACCACCGGCTCTACGGATGGCTACCGACTGCTGGTTACAACGTGATGGGTACCCCACCCCTTTTTCGTAAGTATGAGATCTAAAGGACTTACAGCCGCGGTTTTTGTAAGTATTCATTCTAACTGGGCCGTGGAAAGGTGGTGGTCCACAGCGGGGTGTAAGCCCCGCCCGGGAACTGGTTTGCTCCATCCGGTAGCAATCGGAGCAGCAGCCGAGGCAATGAAGCTGCTGAAGCCTCTGATGTAGAGGGTCGCTATGGCGACTTGGCAAGCATGCAGGCCGTAACAATGTGAACGCTGTGCAGGCCCCGAAACAACTGATGCAGGAGCCGACCGCCTTAAATCGAGGGAAGGCCGAAGTTGAAGGGACAGTACGAGCGGACAAGGTCCATCAGACCTGCCGGGGTATTGGTGACGGCATGCGGGCAAAGGGGACCATACGCAACACGGGAAGTCCCAGCGGTGATCGCAGTGTGGATCAACTGGCAACTCGCGCATGACGCCAAAGTGCGTGCACCGGGCGATGCGTTGTCGTTGATCACGCGCATCAAGCAATTGCAGACGTCAGCCGAGGACGCGTAAGGTTCATTTGCGAATGTGTTCCAAAATCTCCAGGGATTGCTTGTGGGCGGCGAGATGGTGGAGGACCGATTCGACAGAGAGCATCAAGGCTAGAACGATCAGGCCCAAAGCGCGGCTTTCCCAGAAGCGACTTGAGTAAATGCCAGATGATACGCCCACGATCATGGTTACTGGACGAATGGCAGTAAGTGGCCCGAGCGCAAAGACGCTAGTGGCGCTGCGCAAGTCGGTTGAAGGCACAAGGCGTAAGCTGAGACTAAGCAGCACTATGAAGGCATAAGGGAGAAAGACCCACAGCATGCGGGCAGCGCTCGATTCGAGATCTCCTCGAAGCTCGAAACGGTGCGATGAAAAACTCAGGAAGAACAGCAACGACAGAAGACCGAGGCTACTGGCGAATTGAGCCGCGAGAAAACCGCTGAACAATGCGCGTAGATAGTAAGAGCGTGTTCGTATCAGCGGGCAGCGGCCTGCCGCCGTGCGGCAACCGCACAATAGTCCATCCAAACTTGCCAACAGGTAGAGCGCGAAAAGCTTCACGACATTTTTCCAAGACGGCGGACGCGCCGACTGAGTTCCTTGCTGAAGGCGGGGACCAGGCCAGGGCGAAGTCCGACCAAAGTGTGAAAAACGCGAGGCATGGGCGTTCCCCAAACATTCGCGCCGTAAATGCCCGAAGAAAAATCAGGTAGCGTTGTCCGGGCCGCAGAAGCCAGCACATCTCCAGAATGAGCCCGGACAGTTGAGAGTACGCCATCGTGACGGGCAATCGCAGTACGCATGCGAAGAATGTGAAAGAACCACGATCCCATCGGTGCGAGCCGCCAAGGATGGAAATCATAGTGAAGAAAGGCGTGGGTATCCGGAAGGTCATGCCGGCGCAAGAAATAGGGCAGAGCGGCGCCACGAAAATGATGGATTACCCCGGTCGAGAGGTAGATTTGGACAGCGCTTTCACGAGAAAAAGCATCGCCCTGAACAAATCGGCAAGGAAGATTTTCCGTATCCGCGAGTCGGGTAGCCTCGGACACCAGCGTGGAGTTCAAATCCATGCCCACCAGCTCAACGCCTTGCGTTGGCAGCGTGGTGCGTGCCGCCAGCCACCATATTACGTAGCCAATTCCACATCCAATGTCTACGACACGCAATGGCCCTCGGAAACCATTTAAACGGATGGCAGAAATGACCGGATTAAGCAGCTCTCGAACGCGATGGCCGTGGAAGAACTCTTCAGCAAGGCGCTGCATTTCCCAGTGGACCGTGAGCAACAGCCGGTCGACGGCGATTGCGTCCAGAACGCCATCGCATTCTGGGATCGCGTTGACGGCCGCAGTGGCCTTCTGATTTCGAAACTGCGAGGACGGCCAAGACATCCAGCTTGCGAACTGGAAGACGCTCGAGTGTGGCGTGGGAATGAGAAACGATCAAATCGGTGATCTCGGGCTGGTTCGGGCTGCAAGAGGGGAACACACCGCGAGAGTATCGAAGGCAGCGTCAAGAAGAAACGACTGAGTCTGTTGCTGGCGACAATCCGAGAATATGTGGGCTATGCGGTCCAGGCTCTTCGCCCCTCAGGGAGGGCTATAGCGTGTCACCGGCCATACGTCGTGTGCGCCTAGCCACAGAATGCCGAAGGCCAGAGAAACACAAGTCCTGCATTATCAATTAGATGGAAGTGGCGCCGAGCCTGCCTTCAATGTCTGCGCAACGCGGGAGGCAGACATGGACGCAATAACACAGTTCGCAGTTCTTACACTCATCACAATTTTCGCGGGAATTCTTGCGTTTGCAATGGCCTGGGCGTTCCTTCGCGGGGCGTTTCGTCTGATGCAGCCGGCTGCTGTTCGCAATTCGAGAACGAGCGCGCCTCGCGTGTCTCAGCAGTTTCATTCCGATCTTGTGCCGGGTACGCGGGCCGCGGCGCGGCAATTTGCGCTGCATCGTTAGAGGCCGCTGCGGAGATGTGCCTGGCGCCCGGAAAAACACCGGTCTGAAGACCTGCCTACGGCAGCCAGGCGGCCACGACAGGGACAGGAAAGTGTCGCCGGAGATCAGCGCCATAGAAGAAAAAGCAAGATGGCCACCTTGAAGGTGGCCGCTACACGGGCGAAGAGGCGTAGGCACACAGAGGAATTGCGGGCCAGTGTTCGGATTGGGATTGGTTTTTGGTGCGGTGAACTCGGGCGCACAGCCTGTGCCACTGAAGGGAAGGATTACGACGATGATTGCTCTGAAGTACCTGCTGATCGTTCTGGGGATTGGATTATTTGGAAGTGCGGGAGCTTTGGTGGTTTACGACGTTTATGTTTCCTCGCAATTGCGGCGATTGCTACGGCGGTCGAGTGAAGAAACCGCGGGAGGCGCGAGCGCTGGCGCGACGAGTTTTTTGTCTTCGGGCCATTTCGGGCCGGTGCGCTGGCAGCGCGCACTCCGGCTGGCCCTCCTGGCAATCGTACCGCTGCTGATTTCGAAAAGCATCGTCGTGGTTCCGGACGGCACAGCGGGAGTGCGTGTCAGCCAGTTCTGGGGGGTTCGTCCCGGCACGTTGTATCCCGGCGTGCATCTGGTTACGCCGTTCGTGGACAACGTGGCGCTGTATGACACGCGCGAGCAGGTGTATCTGACGGCGGCGACCGAAGGCGGTAAGAACGCGAAAGAGTTGCTGACGGTACAAGCGCGCGAGGGTTTGAACATCGGCATCGCGATGGCCGTG
>WNFC01016445.1_pt1 | contig 14357 bp, 14 predicted proteins | sample 5400541 | NCBI WGS metagenome assembly WNFC01 (sample SAMN13153342, study PRJNA577476) | soil metagenome | isolation source: 120 cm saprolite under Douglas fir tree site 2 hole 2 replicate 1 | place: USA:California | collected 2015-04-18
CCGGCGTCTTCGTGATGGCCGGTCCGCTGCGGAACGTCGCGGTGAAATGGTGGAACCAGGTGCGCGAGGTGTCGGCGCAGATGTACGGCTTCATCGGCGAGCGTCTCGCGGGCACGGAGGACATCCGCTCGAGCGGCGCCGAGGCGCACGTCATGGATGGCCTCGCGCTCCACCATCGCGCCTGGCTCGCGGCGCGCCAGCGCGCTTTCCTCGCCGGCACACTGCTCTTCTCGACGTCGACGCTCAGCTTCGCGATCGGGAACGCGATCTCTTTCGGCGTCGGCGCGTACCTCTGGACCCAGGGGATCATCACGCTCGGGACCGTGTACCTGCTCTTCCGCTACACGGATATGCTCCGCCACCCGATCGAGCAGCTGCGCCGCGAGCTCGAGCAGATGCAGCAGGCCGTCGCGAGCGTGACGCGCGTCCACGAGCTGTTGCACACCGAGTCGCGTCTCGTCGACGGCCGGGGCGCGCCCCTGCCGAGCGGTCCGCTCGCGGTCGAGCTCGACGCGGTGTCGTTCGGATACGACGACGCGCTCGTGCTGCGCGATGTTTCGCTCCGGCTCGCTCCGGGCGAAGTTCTCGGCGTGCTCGGCCGAACCGGGAGCGGCAAGACCACGCTCGCGCGCCTCCTGCTCCGCTTCTACGACCCGACCGCGGGCGCGGTGCGGCTCGGTGGCGTCGACATACGCGACGCGCATCTGGGTGACGTGCGCGCCCACGCGACGCTGGTGACCCAGGACGTGCAGCTGTTCCACGCCAGCGTCCGCGACAACGTCACCTTCTTCGACGCCGCCGTCGACGACGAGCGGGTGCGCGGCGTCCTCGAGCACATCGGCCTCGGAGGCTGGCTGCGCGCGCGGAGCCTCGACACCGAGATGCTCGCCGGCGGACTCTCCGCGGGTGAGGCCCAGCTCCTCGCATTCGCGCGCGTGTTCGTGCGCGATCCGGGCCTCGTCATCCTCGACGAGGCGTCCTCGCGGCTTGACCCAGCCACTGAACGGCAGATCGAGCGCGCGATCGATGCGCTGTTGCGCGACCGCACCGCGATCGTCATCGCGCACCGCCTCGCGACCGTGCAGCGCTGCGACAAGATCGTCGTCCTCGAGGAGGGACGCATCATCGAGCACGGCCCGCGAGAGGCCCTCGCCGCAGATCCATCGTCCCGGTTCGCACAGCTGCTGCGCACCGGGCTCGAGCAGGTGCCGGCGTGAGCACCGCGACCGTCCCCGGCGATCAGACGCTCGGCACGGGCAGGTTCCTGTGGCACATGGCCACGTATCGCCCGTGGCTGTACACGGTCGACGGTCTCGTCTGGGTCGCCGAGTACGGTGCGCGGCTTCTGCCGGGACTCGTCGCGCAGCGCGCGTTCGACTCGCTTCAGCTCGGGACCGCGGACACGCCCGCGATCCTGTGGTTCGCCGCCCTGTTCGTCGGCGCGGGTATCGCGCAGGCCGGTACGAACACGATCGGGGTGATCGTCGATGCCGTGTTCCGCTTCAGCGTCAGCGCGGTCCTCCAGCGGAACATGTTGTCGGAGATCCTTCGCCGTCCCGGCGCGCGCGCTCTCGACCGCACGGCCGGGGACGCGCTCAACGTCTTCCGAGACGACGTCCAGTACGCCGAGAACGGCACCGACTGGACGCTGGACATGGTCTGCATCGTGGCGTTCGCCGTGGTCGCGATCACGATCCTCGTACGCGTGAACGCGACGATCACGGTCTTGGTCTTCGGCCCGCTCCTCGCGATCGTTTTCGTGGCGCAGCTCGCCACCACCCGTCTCCAGCGCACGCGAGCGGCGAGCCGTCAGGCCACGAGCCGCGTCACCGGCGCGTTGGGAGAGATCTTCGGCGCGGTGCAGGCGGTGCAGATCGCGCGCGCGGAGACCGGGATCGTCGATCACTTCCGCCGCTTGAGCGACACCCGGCGGAGGACCGTCATGCGCGAGCAGGGCCTCTTCCTCGTCACGCAATCCATCTACTTCAACACTGTCTACCTCGGGACCGGCCTCATCCTCCTGCTCGGCGCGCAGGCGATGCGCGATGGCAGCTTCACCGTCGGCGACTTCGCGCTGTTCGTCTCGTATCTCGGCTTCGTGTCCGAGCTCAGCGGCTTCGTCGGTCTCTTCCTGACGCAGTACAAGCAGCTGTCCGTCTCGGTGGCGCGGATGCTCGCGCTCATCCGTGGCGGGGCCGCGGACGTCCCGCCCGAGTCGCTTGTACGGCATTCGCCGCTCCACCTGAAGGGTCCGCTCCCCGGCGAGTCCGCGACGCCCAGGGGGGCGGTCGAGCCGCTCCGGACCCTGCGCGCAAGCGGCCTCACCTATCACTTCGGACGCGCGACGGAAGCAGACGCACGTGCGCCGGGAGTGATGGGTGTTTCGCTTTCGCTCCGGCGCGGGCAATTCACCGTCGTGACCGGACGCATCGGGGCAGGCAAGACCACGCTTCTCCGCGTCCTCCTCGGCCTGCTGCCCCGCGACGCAGGCGAGATCTGGTGGAACGACAGCGCCGTCTCGGATCCAGCGTCGTTCTTCGTGCCGCCGCGCTGCGCGTACGTGCCGCAGGTGCCACGCCTCTTCAGTGACTCCCTCCGCGCCAACCTGCTGCTGGGCCTGCCGGCGGCGGGTCCGCTGCTCGACGGCGCGGTGCGCGCCGCCGTCCTCGAGGAGGACCTCGCGGTCTTCGAGCAGGGACTCGAGACCCTCGTCGGATCGCGCGGCGTGCGGCTCTCCGGCGGTCAGGTGCAGCGCGCTGCCGCCGCGCGCGCATTCGTTCGGCGCGCCGAGCTACTCGTGGTCGACGATCTCTCGAGCGCGCTCGACGTCGAGACCGAGCGCGAGCTATGGGAGCGGCTGCTCGGCGTGGACGCGCCGAACGCGACGCGGCCGACGATCCTCGCGGTGTCGCATCGGCGGCCCGCGCTGCGCCGCGCCGATCAGGTCATCGTGCTGAAGGACGGACGCGTCGATGCGCAGGGCTCGCTCGACGACGTGCTGGCGTCGTCCGAGGAGATGCAGCGCCTCTGGCAGGACATCGCCTAGCCCTCGGGACGCTGCGGCTCTCAGCCGACTTCCCGACCGAGTCCCGCCGACTCGCTGTATGACCAGCCGTCAAGGTCCGGCCGTTCGACGCCGAGCTTCGCCATGGTGACTTTGATCTCGGTGCGATGCTCGACGCCGTGCTCGAGGGCGTGCAGCAGGAAGAAGCTCAGCGGATATCGGAACGTCTTGCCCTGCCACGGGAGATCGACCTCGCGTTCGGCGTCCAGCGCCTCGGCGATCCTGATGAGCTCATCGCTCGTGCTTACGGCGATCCTTCTCAGCTCGGCGAACCCCGGCCACTCGCTGCCGCGACCGAGCTCACCTTCATGCTGACGTCCCTTCGTCCGCAGCACAAAGGTCTGCTGCCCGCCGACCACGTGCACGAGGAGCTCGCGGATCGACCCCGACGTCCCCTCAGCGCGCGCGTCGAGCTGCACCTCGGTGAGAGAACTGCACGCGTCCATCAGCCGGAGGGTCGCCCACCGGTTGTAGCGAAAGATGGTGGCGAGACTTGAGTTCAATGGGCTGGTCCTCCCTGAGCGAGATTGGTGTTTAGCCAAGGAGCGGCAGGAAGTTGAAGAGCTGCGGCAGTCGCGCGAACTGACCTGAGACGAGCAGCAGCCCCATCGCGATGACGAGCACACCCCCGGCCGCGTTCACCATGCGGATCGAGCGTCGCAGGAACACGGTGATGCGCTGCGCGCCGACGCCGGCGGCGATGATGAGGAACGGCACGCCGAGCCCGAGCGCGTACGCGAGAAGCAGCGCGGCGCCGGAAAGAACGTCCTGGTTCAGCAGCAGGTCGAGGATCAGCGCGAGGTAGGGACCGACGCACGGCGTCATGCCGATTCCGAACGCCGCGCCGATGAGGAACGAGCGTCCGAGACCGGTCGTGCTGCCCTCGAGGCGCAGGTCCAGCTCGCGCGCGAAGAGCGGGATGGTGATCAGACCGAGCATGTGCATGCCGAGGACGATCAGAAGCAGACCACCGGCACGCTGCAGCCAGAACACCAGATCGCCCGCGAGCGCGCCGAGGAGTGCGACGAGGACCCAGAGGAGCGTGAACACCGCGCTGAAGCCGAGCACGAACGCGAGCGCGTGCACGATCGTCCGCATCCGCTGCGTGCCCGCGAGCGCGGCCTCGCCGGCGAGGTTCACCAGGAACGCCGGCACCAGCGGGAGCACGCACGGTGAGAGGAACGACAGGATGCCAGCGCCGAACGCGATCGCGATATTCACGTGGGAAGGCTACTTGCTCCCATGCGGCTAGCGGGCCAAACGCCCTAGCGGATGGGTACGTTCACCGCGGGTCCGAGCACGTTTCCTGCGATGAAGTCAACGTCGAACACGCGAACGTTCGCGTTGGTCATGAATAGACCCACTTCTCGGGAGATCGCGACGCTCCGCGGCCCCGACACCGCACCGCGATCGGGCTCGCACTGCACGGCCCAGTACGCGATGCTGACTGGGCGCGCGACGTAGCCCTCGGGACAATTGAGGTCTCGATAGTCGACGATCAGCCGTGGCCCTGCCGCGAAGGCGAGGACGACGAGCGCGACGCTCAGCGCGAGGACAGCGAGCCGTCGCGGCGGCCTGCCCCGCTGCCAGCTCGGCGCGAGCGCGACATCAGTCATCCGATCGCCTGTGCGAGGTCGGCGATGAGATCGGTGACGCTCTCGATGCCGACCGAGAGACGTACCAGACCGGCGGGCGGCGCGAGCTTCGTGCCGCGCACCGACCCGTGCGTCATCGCGAGCGGCACCTCGATGAGCGATTCGACGCCGCCGAGTGATTCCGCGAGCGCGAAGATCTTCGTCCGCGACACCATCCGTGTTGCGGCCCGCTCCCCCGCGCGCAGCTCGAACGACAGCATCCCGCCGAAGCTCTTCATCTGACGCTTCGCCAGGCGGTGCTGCGGGTGCGTCTCGAGGCCGGGATAGTTCACGCGCCTCACCTTGGGGTGCTCGGTGAGCCACTCCGCGATGGCCTGGCCATTCGCCGAATGGCGCTCCATGCGCACGGCAAGCGTCTTCGCGCCGCGCAGTACCAGCCACGCGTCGAGCGGCCCCGGGACGCCGCCCTGCGCGTTCTGCAGAAAAGCCAGCTGCGCGCGCAGCGCCTCATCTCGGCCCACGATCGCGCCGCCCACGACGTCTGAATGGCCGCCGATGTACTTCGTCGTCGAGTGCAGCACGAGGTCCGCACCGTGCGCGAGCGGATTCTGCAGATAGGGGCTCGCGAACGTGTTGTCCACGACGGCGATCGCCTTCGCCTTGTGCGCGATCTCCGACAGCGCGGCGATGTCGACGACCTTCATCGTCGGGTTGCTCGGGCTCTCGATCCACACGACCTTCGTTGACTTCCTGACCGCGCGCCGCACGACACCGAGGTCGCGCATGTCGACCGGACTCATCGCCACACCGAGCTGCTCGTACATCCGCTTGTACAGCCGATAGGTGCCGCCGTACACATCGTCGCTGAGCACGACGTGGTCGCCGGCCTTGAGGGTGTGCGCGATCGCATCGGTCGCGGCCATGCCGGAGCCGAACGCGAGTCCCCACTTGCCGTCCTCGAGCGCCGCGAGGCACGTCTCGAGCGCGGTGCGGGTCGGGTTGCCGGTCCGCGCGTAGTCGTAACCCTTGTGCTTCCCGACAGCCTCCTGAGCGTAGGTCGACGTCTGGAAGATCGGGATCTGGACGCTTCCGGTCAGCCCCTCGGGCTCCTGACCGGCGTGGATCGCGAGCGTCTCGAACCCCTGCTTTCCGCGAGAGCCTTTGCGTACGGGCACGAATTCAGTATGCCGTCTAGCGGTCAGACCATCGGACCGTTGGTCGCCGAGTTGCTCGCTCAAAGGTCAGTCCATAAGGAAATGTGTTGTCCATTCGTTACACCTTCTGATGGACGAGAAGGCGCGCACCCGCGTGGTGATCGTCGAGGACGATCGGGCTATCGCTGGCCTGGTGAGCGAGATCCTCGAGGCCGAGGGCTTCGCCACCTTGACCGCTGACCAGACGACCCCAGCCGATGTCGTGGCCGGGCATCGTCCGGGGCTCGTCCTGCTCGACGTGATGCTCGGCCGGCGCGATGGACGCGATGTGCTGTCCGAGCTTCGCCGTCACGGGTTGCGTGTCCCGGTCGTCCTGCTCAGCGGCCGTCACGACATCGAGCGCGAGATGCATGACCTTGGCGCCGTCGCGTTCATCCGCAAGCCGTTCGACATCGACGACCTCGTCGCGACCTGCCGCGCAGCGGTCGGCTAGGGGTGACCCGCCGCGACAGTCGTAGCGCGGCGATCGGGATTGGTGTTTCTAGCGCGCGCGGCGCTGGTGCGCGACGAACTCCAGGAGATCGGCCTTCGTGATGATCGACACCGGCCGCTCGTTCGCGGCAGCGAGGAGCGCGGGCGCGCCGGCTGAGAGCTCCGCGTAAAGACGTTCGACGTCTTCGTTCGCCTGCACGACCGGGAACGGCGCCTCCATCACACGCTCGACCTTCTCCTCGACCAGGGCCGGCTCGCGGAAGACGCGGTCGAGCATGGTCTTCTCCTGGACGCTCCCGACGATGTCCGTGAGCTTCACCGCGCTCGGCTCACCGTCGGCGACGACCGGGATCTGCGAGATGCCGTAGCGCTGCATCATCTCGATCGCGGCGCGAACGGTCTCGCCCTTCGAGACGACGATGATGCCGGGCGTGCCGGCGCGATCCTTCACCACGTCGAGCACGGTCGCCTGCACCGGATACCGCTGCAGGTAGCCGTTCTGCCGCATCCACTCGTCGTTGTAGATCTTCGAGAGGTACGAGCGGCCGGAATCCGCGAACAGCACCACCACGAGGCTCCCTCCGTCGAGCTCTTTCGCGAGCTCGAGCGCCGCGAACATCGCGGTGCCTGACGAGCCGCCGACGAGGATGCCCTCCTCACGGGTGAGCCGGCGCGCGGTGAGGAAGCTGTCACGATCCGAGACGCGCACCCAGCGGTCGACGAGCGTGGGGTCGAAGGTCCCGGGGTAGAAGTCCTCGCCGATGCCCTCGACCTTGTAGGGGTGGATGTCGCCGGTGTAGAGGGAGCCTTCGGGATCGGCACCGACGATCTGGATGTCCCTGTTCTTCTCCTTCAGGTACTTGCCCGCGCCGCTCACCGTGCCGCCCGTGCCCACGCCGACGACGAAGTGCGTGATCTTCCCCTCGGTCTGGTCCCAGAGCTCGGGGCCGGTGGTCTTGTAGTGGGCCTCGGGGTTCATCGCGTTGTAGTACTGGTTCGGCAGGAATCCGCCGGGCGTTTCACGCGCGATGCGCTCGGCCACCTTGTAGTACGACTCGGGCGATTCGGGCGGCACCGCGGTCGGACAGACCACGACCTCGGCGCCGAACGCACGCAGCAGGTCGCGCTTCTCCTGGCTCTGCTTGTCGGCCATCGTGCACACCAGGCGATAGCCCTTGATCGCCGCCGCGATCGCGAGCCCCGCGCCGGTGTTGCCGCTGGTGGGCTCGACGATCGTGCCGCCGGGCTTGAGGAGACCGCGCCGTTCGGCGTCCTCGATCATCCGCAGTCCGATGCGGTCCTTCACCGAGCCGCCGGGGTTCAGGTGCTCCATCTTCGCGAGGATCGCCGGCCGCAGACCGCGGCCGATGCGCGACAGCCGGACGAGCGGGGTGTTCCCGACGAGCGCGAGGACGTCGGGCGCGATCTCCATGGCGGGTCGATGGTAGTCGCGGGGCTAGGACGCCTGGAGCCAACGCTGCGCTGCTACGAGGAGGACGAGCAGCAGCGCGAGCGGCTGACGCGGCAGGTTGACCTGTTCCGCATGGCTCTCGACCGCGGCTTCGCGCAGCAGATCCTCGCGGTGGAGTCGTGCCTGCTCGACGCTATTCCAGTTCAGCATTGCGAAGAGCATCGTCTCGCGGCGCCTGGGACTCGTCGTTCCGCGTGGCTCGTCGTGTGTCATCGCGACGACACGTGCAGTGCTGCGGCTGGTTCGGTCCTCTTCGCGGGCGATTGGCCTCGCTAGGTAGCGCGCTTCTCCAGCAGCAGGTACACGCCCAGCGCAATGAAGAGCAGCGGCACGAAGAGCGGCTGGAACCACGCCGGCATGAGATCGCCGCGGCCATACAGCGTGAGGAATGCGAAGAGCGCGAGCAGGATCGCCGGGATGAGGGGCGCGGGACGCGTCGGATCGACGAGGAACACGATGCCGAAGCCGATCGCGAGCGCGCCGAGGAAGATCGGCGGCGTTGGGCACGCCGAACGCCGCGAGGAGGAACGGCGCGCCGACGGCGACGAGGACCGCACCACCCAGGATCCCCCGCCGTCGCGGCTGCGTTGCTTGCATGCTCGGCGCAGTCTAGCCCTAGCTTGGCGTCTGACCTGCGAGAAGCCCGCGGGGCGCGCGGCCTTGCAGTGACTCCGCGTACTTGAGACCGCTGCCGGTGTTGAAGACGACGACACGCTCGCCCGCGCGGATCCAGCCGTCTCGCCGCAGCTTCGCGACGGCGGCGAGCGCCGCGCCGCCCTCGGGACAGACCAGCATGCCCTCGCGCTCTCCGGCGACGCGCATGCCTTCGGCGATCTCCGCCTCGCTCACCGCGACCGCGGTGCCGCCGGTCTCGTGGAGCGCCCGCAGCACGAGGAAGTCGCCGAGCGCCTTCGGCACGCGGATGCCCGCCGCGAACGTCTTCGGGTCGGGCCACATCTGCGATTCGTCCGCGCCGTCCTCGAAGGCGCGCACGATCGGCGCGCACCCGGTCGCCTGCACCGACACGAAGCGCGTCGTCGCGCCGGCGGCGAGCCAGCCGATCTCGCGCAGCTCCGCGAACGCCTTCCACATCCCGATGAGGCCGACGCCGCCGCCGGTCGGGTAGACCACGACCGCGGGCAGTGTCCAGCCACACTGCTCGGCGACCTCGAAGCCCATCGTCTTCTTGCCCTCGATCCGGTAAGGCTCCTTGAGTGTCGACGCGTCGTACCAGCCGTGCTCGGCGCACGCCCGCTTCACCACCGCGCCCGCGTCGGCGATCGACCCCGGCACGAGCCACACGTCGGCGCCGTACGCGCTCGTCTCTCGCTGGATCACCTGCGGCGTCGTGTCGGGCATGACCACGACCACACGCATGCCCGCGCGCGCGCCGTACGCCGCCCACGCCGCGCCGGCGTTGCCGGCGGTGGGGAGCGCGAGCGTGGTCACCCCGAGCTCCCTCGCGCGTGTGACGCCGACCGCGGCGCCGCGTGCCTTGAACGTCCCCGTCGGCAACAGTCCCTCGTCCTTCACGTCGAGCGCGTCCACGCCCAGAGCCTCACCCAATCGCGGTACGGAAAGGAGCGGCGTGTTGTTCTCGCCCAGCGTGACGATGCTCGCGTCCCGCTCGACCGGCAGGAGCTCGCGGTAGCGCCACAGCGTCGCGGGGCGCATGCGCAGCTCTTCGCGCTCGACCGCATCGTGGACCCGGCGCAGGTCGTATCGGACCAGGAGCGGTCCGCCATCGCGCGTGCAGGTCTGCTGCAGGACGTTGACCTCGTAGAACTCGGCGCAGCGCGCGCACTCGAGATGGGTCGCGAACGAGGTCACGCCGCGCGTTCGATCTTCGCGCCGAGCGCTCGCAGGCGCTCGTCGAGCGCCTCGTACCCGCGATCGATCTGCTCGATGTTGTTGATGACGCTCTTGCCTTCGGCGCAAAGGGCCGCGGCGAGGAGCGCCATGCCCGCGCGGATGTCGGGGCTGCGCACCTCCGCGGGGCGCAGGCGCGTCGGTCCGATCACGACGGCGCGGTGCGGATCGGCAAGGACGATCTGCGCGCCCATCTCCTGCGTGAGCGTGTCCACGAAATACAGACGCGCTGGGAACATCCACTCGTGGATGAGCACGATCCCGTTCGCCTGCGTGGCGAAGGCCGTCGCGATGCTGGTGAGGTCGGTCGGGAAGCCCGGCCACACCTGCGGCTTGAGCTCGGGGATCGCGCCACCGAGGTCCGGCTGGATGTCGTACCGCACCCGCTGCGGAAGGAACACGTCCGAGCCGCGTACCTCGGTCTCGATGCCGAGCCGCTTGAACACAAGGCGCGTCATCCGGAGGTGCTGCGGCACGGCATTCTTGATCGTGACCTCGCCGTGCGTCATCGCGACGGTCGCGATGAGCGAGCCCACCTCCATGTGGTCACTGAGGAGCGTGTGGTCCGTCCCCCTCAGGCGCTCGACGCCGTCGATGACGAGCGTGTTCGTCCCGATGCCGGCGATCTTCGCGCCCATCGTGTTCAGCGCCGTCGCGAGCTGCTGCACATGCGGCTCGCTCGCGGCGTTGTGCAGCGTGGTGCGCCCCTTCGCGAGAACGGCCGCCATGATCGCGTTCTCGGACGCCGTCACCGATGGCTCGTCCAGGATGACGTCGGCGCCTTTCAGCCCTTCGGTCTTCAGAACGTACGCGCCACCGGAGCTGTCAAGCTGCGCGCCGAGCGCGCCAAGCGCCAGGAAGTGCGTGTCGTTGCGCCGTCGGCCGATCACGTCGCCGCCGGGAAGGCCGAGCGTCGCTCGCTTGCGCCGTGCGAGCAGCGGCGCGGCGAAGATGAGCGACGGGCGCACCTCACGCGCGAGCGCGGCGGGGACCTGTTCCGACTTCAGATCCTTCGCGGTGATGCGCACGGTGTGAGGATCGAGATCCTCGACGGTGGCGCCGAGCGCGGCGGCGATCTCGAGCATCGTGCGGACGTCGCGGATGCGTGGGACGTTGCGTAAGGTGACCGGCTCGTCGGTGAGCAGAGCGGCCGCGATGAGCGGGAGTGCCTCGTTCTTGTTGCCCGCGGGCGTGATGGTCCCGCGCAGTGGCGTGCCGCCGTCGACGATGAATCGCGCCATCGGCGACGTAGCCTAGCGCCTAGAAACCGACGGCCACCGCGGGCTTCAACGCATCGACGCCGCCGTGAAGATCACCGCTCTTCGGATCGACGAGGATCGCCTGCGGTCGCGCGAACCACGCGGACATGAGCGTCTCTTCCTTCACCTCGATCGTGTGCCCGAGCTCCGCAAGCGCACGTCGCACGCTCTCGGGGATGCGCGAGTCGACGAGAAGGCCCTCGCCTTCGTCGTGGACACGCGGGCGATTCACCGCGTCCTGCGGGCCGTCGCCGAAATCGACGACGTTCACGATCGACTGCGTGATCGCGCTCATGATCTTGCGTCCACCGGGCGCGCCAACGGCGAGAAATGGTCGGGCGTCACGCAGAACGAGCGTGGGCGCACCGGCCCAGAGCGCGCGCTTCCCGGGCGCGATGGAGTTCGGGTGATCGGGCACGGGGTCGAACCAGGTCATCGTGTCGAGCAGCGCGATTCCCGTGCCGGCGGCGACGAAGCCCGAGCCGAAGCCCTGTCCGAGCGTCTGCGTGAGCGACACCATCGTCCGTTCGCGATCGATCGCGTTGAGGTGCGTTGTGTGGTCGGCGAGCGACGAGAAGCGATACAGGAACGCGGCGCGCAGCGCTTCGGCCACGAGATGGAGGTGCTCGGCGCTGCCCCGCTCGTTCGACGCGAGCGGGAACGCGTCGAGGATCGCGAGCGCGCGCGCGACGGTCGGCCCGCCGGTGAGGCCGGGAAGCGTGAGCACGCGATGTCCGTGGTACATCGTCTCGAGCGCGCGCTCCTCGCGCGGGGTGTAGCCACGCAGATCCTCTTCCGCGAGGATGCCGCCGGCATCGCGCACGCCGGCAACGATCTCGCGCCCGAGCTCGCCCTCGTACAGCACGCGCGGTCCTTCACGCGCGATCGCCTCGAGCGACGATGCCAGATCGCCCTGCACCAGCTTGTCGGACGGCTCGGTGCCGATGGGCGGACGGAGCGGCGCACCGGACGGGCGGAAGAAGATGTGCTTCGCGTCGCCGGCCTTGCCGAGTCGCTCGTGGTACATCGCGAGCGAGAGGCTCACGTACCAGTCCACCTCGAAGCCCTCGCGCGCGAAGCCGATCGCCGGCGCCATCACGCGGTCGCGCGGAAGCGAGCCGAAGCGCTCGTGCGCCGCGAGCAGCGCCGCCGGCTGGCCGGGGACACCGACGCTGAGCGGTCCGTCGATGTTCGCGCTGTCCTTCACCGCCGGCCAGGCGTACATGCCCGCGCGGGCGCCGCCACCGACGAGCTCGAACATGTCCGGCCTCGCGGCCTTCGGCGCGCGTGTGCCGCCGTCGATCGTCGTGGTCGTGCCATCCGCACGGCGGATGACGATCCCGGCGATACCGCCCACACCGCTGGTGAACGGCTCGACCACGCCCATCACGAACGCGGCCGCGACCGCTGCGTCCACCGCGTTGCCGCCGTCGCGCAGCACGTCGACGCCCGCCTCCGCCGCGAGGTGATGCTCCGCCGTGACCATGCCGTTGCGCGCGACGGGCTCGGTCTTGGCGTGCGTCCACTCGCCGCGGACGTAAGGGGACATGCGCGGCGAGGATACCCGCGCTCGGCGGCCCGGCCATGGTGGCCCGTACGCTCTCCTCATGCGCTATCGCGCGGTCGGCTTCGATCTGCTCACGGCTCTGCTCGATACCTGGAGCGTGTGGGCCTCCGTCGCCGGCGACCGCGATCTGGGGATGCGCTGGCACGGCGCGTCGCAGGCGCTCCTCCGCGGAAGGCCGTATCGGCCGTTCGAGGACATCGTCCGCGAGTCCGCGACCGCGGTCGGCGTATCCGCGGCGAAGGCCGACGAGATGCTTGACCGGTGGGGTGACTTCCAGCCGTGGCCCGACGTCCCCGCGACGCTCGATCGGCTCGAGGGCCAGACTCGCTTCATCGTGACCAACTGCTCGATGGAGCTCGGCAATCGCGCGGCGCTGGCCGCCGGGACTTTCGATCTCGTGATGACCGCCGAAGAGGCGGGCGCGTACAAGCCCGATCCGCGCCCGTACCGCGCGGCCCTCGCGGAGCTCGCGCTCGAGCCGAGCGACGTCCTGTTCGTCGCAGGATCCGCACATGATGTCGGCGGCGCGTCGCGCGCCGGGATGGACGTGTACTGGGCGAACCGCGGCAATGTCGCCGCGCCGACGGACGCGACCGCGATCCGGGTCGAACCAGATCTCCGCGGGCTCGCAGAGCTCATGGAGGCCTAGCCATACCACTGGGACGTGACGCCATCGTCCTGCGGGACGACGGGCTGCCATCGGATCCGCACACCGACCTCGAGTGGCTCGACTGGGTCGCGGCCGGCGACACGCGGAACTGGTGCCGCAACGATCTGCTCGTGGACTGGCTCGCCGAGTACGGAGCCGTGCAGGGCTTCGTCCCCGATCGCCAGCTCGCCGGCTTCACGGAGGCGTTCGACCTCGGGCGCTTCCTGATGCACCAAGGCCGCGCCTTCGAACGCGCGCTCGTCGCGGACCTCGCCTCGCGCTTGGAGGTCGTGCGCGTCGCGACGCGCCCCGACGAGGCGCGCTCGCTCGATGCTGCGATCGCGACGTGGGACGCGATGCATGCCGGCATCCCGATCATCGCCGGCGCCGTGCTGCGTGACCCGCAGCTGCGCATGTTCGGCGTGGCCGACCTCCTCGTGCGCAGTGACGTGCTGGCTGAACTCTGCCCGGACGCGTTCGCCGGCGATCCGCTCGAGCTCCCGGTCATCGGTCTCTCGCACGGGCGCCACTACCGCGTCGTCGAGGTGAAGTTCCAGATGGTCGAGATCCTCCGGACCGGCGACCTCACCACCTCGGCCGGCGAGCACGACACGATCGCGCAGACCTGGATCTACAACGAGGCGCTCGGGCGTCTCCAGGGCTACACGCCGCCGGCCGCGTACATCGCCGGCCGCGGATGGAAGCAGGGGGACGATCGAGGGGATCGCTGCTGGGACCGTCTCGGCCGCGTCCGACACGACGTCTTCCTGCGCGGGCGCGGCATCGATGGCGCGAGCTAGTGCAGCAGGCCGGCGCGTGGGTGCGGCGCGTCCGCACCGAGGGGGCTGAGTGGCGTGTCCTGCCGATCCCGTCAGTCCCGGAGCTCTGGCCGAACATGAAGGCCGAGGACTCCGGCTGGCACGACGCGAAGGCGCGCATCGCGAAGGAGCTCGCGGATCTCACCCTGCTGCCGCGCGTCGGTGTGACCGAACGAGCGCGGGCGCACGCCGCCGGCATTACCCGGTGGGACGATCCGCGGCTCGACCCGCGCGTGTTCGGGGTGAACGTGCGCGAGACCGCGGTCCTCAGCGCCGTGCTTGCGGTGAATCGCGATGGGGGCGACCCTCTCCGACCGGCGCGCTTGCGCGACGGCGACTGGCGGCGGCCCGCGCCGCTCGAGGCGTACGTCGACTTCGAGTTCCTGCAGGACCTCGGCGATGACTTCAGCGCCTTCCCG
>WNFC01005108.1_pt1 | contig 14356 bp, 14 predicted proteins | sample 5400541 | NCBI WGS metagenome assembly WNFC01 (sample SAMN13153342, study PRJNA577476) | soil metagenome | isolation source: 120 cm saprolite under Douglas fir tree site 2 hole 2 replicate 1 | place: USA:California | collected 2015-04-18
GGTCTCGTCATCGACAAGGGTTCGCATCTCGGCCACCTCAAATGGATCCTGCACGAATTCTGCAAGGCGTTCTTCGAGGTCGATCACATCAACATGCGATTCCGGCCGTCGTTCTTTCCCTTCACCGAGCCGTCGCTGGAGGTCGATATCCAGTGCCGGCGCGACAAGGGCGAAATCCGCTTCGGCGAGGGCGAGGACTGGCTGGAGATTCTCGGCTGCGGCATGGTGCATCCGAATGTGCTGCGCGCCTGCGGCATCGATCCCGACGTCTATCAGGGTTTTGCCTGGGGCATGGGCATCGACCGCATCGCGATGCTGAAATACGGCATGTCCGATCTGCGCCAGCTGTTCGAGAGCGACGTGCGCTGGCTCAATCATTACGGCTTCAAACCACTCGACGTCCCGACCCTGGCGGGAGGATTGAGTTCGTGAATTTCGTCGAGACTGCCGTCGAGGCAAGAGCCCCCACCCTAGCCCTCCCCCGCAAGCGGGAGAGGGAACAGACTGATTTCGGGACTGGCATTTTTTATCGCACGGTATCGGCATCAGGTGCACCTGAGGATGCCGGCAGTCCATCCATCCGGCGGAGTGCGCCCCCTCTCCCGCTTGCGGGGGAGGGTTGGGGTGGGGGCAGCAAGGCATCGGAGGTCGCGATGGACGAACCGAAAAAGCCAACCTGGAAAGTGCCTTCGAGGCTGCGCGCCAACGCGCGCTCGCTCCGAAAACATTCGACCGATGCAGAACGAATCCTCTGGTCGGAACTACGGGATCACCGCCTGAACGGCGCCGGCTTCCGACGCCAGGTCCCGATCGAAAACTACATCGCCGATTTCATTTGTCATGCGGCCAAACTGGTGATCGAGCTCGATGGTGGACAGCATTTTTCCAACCATGCTGAGCAGGCAGACGCTGCACGTTCGGCGGTGATTGAGTTGAAAGGGTTTCGGGTTCTTCGTTTCAGCAATCACGACGTGATGACCAATCGCGCTGGTGTGCTTGAAACAATTGCAGCGGCGATTGCGGCGAGAGCCCCTACCCTAACCCTCCCCCGCAAGCGGGAGAGGGAACATGATGTGCCGGCAGGGAAGCGATCGTCATGAAATTCACCCTGGCCTGGCTGAAGGAACACCTCGACACCGACGAGCCCGTTGAAAAACTCGCCGACAAGCTCACCATGATCGGGCTTGAGGTCGAGAGCATCGACGACAAGGCGAAGGCGCTGGCGCCCTTCACCATCGCGCGCGTGATCTCTGCCGAACAGCATCCCAATGCGGACCGCTTGCGGGTCTGCATGGTCGACACCGGCGATGGCGGGGCACCGGTGCAGGTCGTCTGCGGCGCGCCCAACGCCCGCGCCGGCCTCGTCAGTGTGTTTTCGGCTCCCGGCACCTTCATTCCCGGCAAGAACATTACGCTCGGCGTCGGCACCATCAGGGGCGTCGAGAGCCGTGGCATGCTGTGCTCGGAGGCCGAGCTGCAGCTGTCGGAAAATCACGACGGCATCATGGAGCTGCCGGCCGACGCGCCGATCGGCGCGGCTTACGCCGAATGGGCCGGGCTCGGCGATCCCCTACTCGAAATCAACCTGACGCCGAACCGGCCGGACTGCACCGGCGTGCACGGCATCGCCCGCGATCTTTCCGCCGCCGACATGGGCAAGTTCAGGGATCCGGCCATCCGCCCGATCAAGGGCGAATTCCCCTGCCCGGTGAAGGTCACGATCGAGGACGCGACGCTGTGTCCGGGTTTTGCCTTGCGCCTGGTGCGGGGCGTCAAGAATGGTCCGTCGCCGGAATGGCTGCAGAAGCGTCTGACTTCGATCGGCCTGCGGCCGATCAATGCGCTGGTCGATATCACCAACTTCATGACCTACGACCGCGCCCGGCCGCTGCATGTGTTCGACGCGGCGAAAGTGAGCGGCAATCTCACCGTGCGCCGCGCCCGCGACGGCGAGACGCTGCTGGCGCTCGACGGCCGCACCTACACCCTCGACAGCGGAGTCTGCGTGATCGCTGACGAAAATGGCGTCGAATCGCTCGCGGGCATCATGGGCGGCGAAGCCTCCGGCTGCTCGGAACAAACCACTGACGTGCTGATCGAATCGGCGCTGTGGAACGAGATCAACATCGCGCAGACCGGCCGCAAGCTCGGCATCAATTCGGATGCGCGCTACCGCTTCGAGCGCGGCGTCGACCCCGCCTTCATGGTGCCGGGGCTCGAGATGGCGACCAAACTGGTCATGGAGATCTGCGGCGGCGTGCCTTCCGAAAACGTCGTGGTCGGCAACGCCTTTGGCGAGGATCGCGTGATCGATTTTCCGCTGACTGAGGTCAAGCGCCTCGCCGGCATCGACGTGCCGCTGCCGGAGATGAAACGAATCCTTGGCCATCTCGGCTTCATGATGGCCGGCAGCGGCCCGGTGGTGAAGGTGGCGGTGCCCTCCTGGCGCACGGACGTGCACGGCAAGGCCGATATCGTCGAGGAGATCGTGCGCATTGTCGGCGTCGACAAGGTGCCGATGACGCCGTTCGAGCGTGGCGACGCGCCGCGCAAGCCGATCCTCACCGCGATCCAGCTGCGCACCCGCCGCGCCAAGCGCGCCCTCGCCGCGTGCGGCCTGGTTGAGGCGGTGACGTGGTCGTTCATTGCAAAGCCGGCGGCCGAATTGTTCGGCGGCGGCCAGCCCGAGCTCACACTCGCCAATCCGATCGCGTCCGATTTGTCCGACATGCGGCCGAGCCTGCTGCCGGGTCTGGCCGCGGCGGCACAGGCGAATGCCGATCGCGGCTTTCCGGATCTGGCGTTGTTCGAAGTAGGCCAAATCTTCAAGGGCGACCGGCCGGAGGATCAACTGATCGCAGCAGCAGGCGTTCGCCACGGCTTTGCGTCCTCAAAAGGCATCGGGCGACATTGGTCGGGCACGGCGACCGCCGACGCATTCGACGCCAAGGCCGATGCGTTCGCGGTGCTGTCAGCCGCAGGCGCGCCGATGCAGGCGCTGCAGGTCGTGTCGGACGGGCCTGAATGGCTGCATCCCGGGCGTTCCGGCACCATCCAGATCGGTCCGCAAAACGTGCTGGGGTATTTCGGCAAGCTGCATCCGCGCGCGCTGGATCTGCTCCGCGCCGACGGCCCCATGATTGCCTTCGAGGTGATCCTCGATCGCATTCCCGACGCCAAACAGAAGCCGACCCGCGCCAAGCCGGTGCTTGAGCTCTCTCCGTTCCAGCCGGTGTCGCGCGATTTCGCCTTCATTGTCGATCGCAGCGTCAGGGCGAGCGACATCGTTCGCGCAGCTCAGGGCGCCGACAAGAAGCTGATCACGGATGTGACCGTGTTCGACGTCTACGAAGGCAAGGGCATCGACGACGGCAAGAAGTCCATCGCCATCGCGGTCACGATCCAGCCGCGCGAGAAAACCCTGACCGATCAGGAGATCGACGCGGTGGCCGCGAAGATCGTGACTGAAGTAAACAAGAAAACCGGCGGCACGTTACGCGGATGAGCCTGGCAGGCCTCATCCCCGCCGATGTCAGCGTCAGTATTGCCATCGCCATCTGCGCCATTGCTTTGGTGTCGGGAACGGCGCGTGGATTCTCCGGTTTCGGCTCGGCGCTGATTTTCATGCCGCTGGCAAGCAGCATGGCGGCGCCGCGGCTTGTCGCGGCACTGCTGCTCATCATCGATTTCGTCGCCGCGGCGCCGCTGGTTCCGAATGCGTGGCAGCATGCGGACCGCAAGGCAACCGCGGTCATGGTATCGGGCGCACTGGTCGGGGTGCCGATTGGAACCTGGTTCCTGAGCCGGCTCGATCCGGTGACAACGCGCTGGATCATCTCCGCCTTCGTGTTCGCGCTGTTGATGCTGCTGCTATCGGGCTGGCGCTATCGAGACAAAGACTACGCTCCGATCTCCATCGGCATCGGTGGACTGTCCGGCTTTTGCAGCGGCCTGGCGCAGACCGGCGGGCCGCCAATCGTGGGCTATTGGCTCGGCCGGCCGATCACTTCAGTCATTGCGCGCGCCAACATCCTGCTGTTTTTTGCGGCCTCCGACTTCTTTTCCGCCGTGAGCTATGCATTGACCGGGCTTATCACCGCCGACGCGATACGATTTTCGCTCCTGGTCGGTCCGGTCTATGGCATCGGCGTCTGGTTCGGCGCGGCGTTGTTCGGCCGCGCCAGCCAGACGCTGTTCCGCGGCATCTGCTACGTCTTGATCGCGGCTGCGGTCATCATCGGTTTGCCTGCGCTCGACGGCGTGCTGCGCTAGAGGCTTGCGCGTCGCGGATCTCCTGGCGCTGCCGGTGCAAGGCTTCCGCCTTATCTATACGTCTTGAACGAGAAGATCGAGCGGCACCTTCAGCGCATTGGCGATGAGGCGAAGCGCTGCTGCGGTACCCTTTCGGCGGCCGTTCTCAATGTCCGAAATATAGCCTTGGCTGAGGTTTGTTTTGTGCGACAGATGCATCTGGGTCATGCCCCCGGGCCATTCCCGCTCGCGCCACTCGCGCAGAACGCGCACCGGGTTCTCGCCGTCGGCCATGCGATCGACGATGTCTTTCGGCAGCAACGGACCACCACGGGCAATTTCCTTGCGTGCACGCGCGACAACACGCGCGGTGCCCGCATCCTCTTCCGCTTCGGAAGCCTTGGCGACCAGAAGCTCGTAGTCTTTTCTCGGAAGGATTGCGACTTCGCCACGTGGCGTCTTCTGAAATCGAACACTCATGACGTCCTCTCAGTCATATATCTCTCGCCGATGTCCTACCGCAGCCACAGCGATTGTTGCTTGATCTTCATAGAAGATCACCCGCCAATCGCCGACGCGAAGCCGCGACCCCTCACGCCCTTTGAGGCGCTTCACATCGCCATGCCCGGTAGTCGCAAATTCCGTTAACCGCCTGTCGATCCGACGGCGCACATCGGGAGACAGCTTCGCCCACTGACGCGCGCTGGTGGCGGTGAAGGCGATCGGTTTCATGCGAAAATATCGCATATCGCGATATTAATGTCAAGATTGCAGAGGCTTGCGCGTCGCGCGGATTCAACGCTAGGCTGATCTCAACTGAAAAAGACTCCCTGGAAGAACGCCATGATCGACCGCCGCGATGTGCTGAAGCTTGCGCTGGGCAGTGCCGCGGCACTTGCCTCGCCCGCGCTGGCGCAATCCCCTGCAAAACCCCGCACGCGGATCGTATTCCTGGGCACCAAGGGCGGACCGCGCATCGCCATCGGCGCATCCAATCCCGCCAATCTCGTTGTCGTGAACGATACGCCGTTCGTGATTGATTGCGGTGCAGGGGTCAGCCGTCAACTGGTGGCGGCCGGCGTGCCGATCCCGTCGGTGAAATATATTTTCATCAGCCACCACCATTCCGATCACAATCTGGAATACGGCAATCTGTTCTACAACGCCTGGGCCGCCGGCCTGTCGACGCCGATCCAGTCGTTCGGCCCCAAAGGCATCGAGGCGATGACCAAAACCTATTGGGAACTGAACAAGTTCGACGTCGAGACCCGGATCGAAGACGAAGGCCGCCCCGATCCGCGCAAGCTCTTGATCGCCAGGGACATCACCGACGACGGCGTGGTGCTGCAGACATCAGACGTGAAAGTGACGGCGTTCCGCACGCCGCATCCGCCGATCACGGACAATTTCGCCTACAAGTTCGAGACGCCGGACGGCACCATCGTGTTCTCCAGCGACACCAATTATAATCCGAAGCTTGCGGAATTTGCCAAAGGCGCCGACGTGCTCGTGCACGAATGCCTTTACGTGCCCGCGGTCGACCGCCTCGTGCTCAAAACCAAAAACGGCGCGACGCTGAAGAAACATCTGCTGGAGAGCCACACCACAACCGAAGACGTCGGCCGCATCGCTGCGGCCGCCGGCGTGAAGGTGCTGGTGCTCAGCCATTTCGTGCCCGGCGGCGATCCTGATGTTACCGACGACAACTGGACCGAGGACGTGAAAAAGAATTTTTCCGGCCGGATCATTGTCGCCAAGGACCTGATGCAACTGGCGCTGCCGGTGTAGAATCTGCCGTATCGCGTAGGGTGGGCAAAGGCGCTCTTTGCGCCGTGCCCACCATTCCAAAAAATCTGGACGGTTTGGTGGGCACGCGGAGTTTATCATCGGGCGCGCATTCGCGCGACCCGTTGGCTTTGCCCACCCTACGATTGTCGTTAAGCACCAGATCGCAGTAGCCATAGCCGTCCCGTTCGACGCGCTCGCCGCACGTAACCGGAATCCGGTGCGAAAAGATCGGCCCCGCCACCACGCAGGTGTGAAACTCGCCGTTCTCGCCGCAGGGATCGACGCCCTCGGGCAAATCGTCCAGCAATCTCGAATCGAATTTGCGTCCCGCGAATTGCGCCGGCAGTTTTTTCAAATCGACGGTGGCGAGATGAGCCTCCATCCCGCTCGCGATCATCGCATGCGCCAGCGGCAAGGTTGGCCTTAGCCACAGCGGAAACACCGGTGTGATGCCGGTGCCGGCCAGCTTCTGCTCACGGTAGGCCTTGATGTCAGCCAGGAACAGATCGCCGAAGATCATGTGGGTGATGCCTTCCTGCACCGCCCTGGCGACGGCTTCCGCCATGCGCGCTTCGTAAATCGCGTTCGGACAGGGATAGGGAATAGGCACGGTGCGCAGCGGCAAACCCGCGGCCTCACACTGCGCCTGCAGGATCTCCTGCCGCACGCCGTGGATCGAGACCCGTCCGAACGTCTCGGTCACCGTCGTCACCGCGCCGACAACATCGAATTCACCCGCGCGCCTGACCTCATGGAGCGCGAACGCGCTGTCCTTGCCGCTCGACCATGAGATCAGCGCCTTCGGTCGCGTTTGTTTCAATTGAGTGGCCTTCCCGGCGCCGCGGACCGGGCCGGCGGTGCGCGGCGGCGCTTCGCCACCGGCGCCGGCGCCGCCGGTTCATCCCTCAGCGCGCCGATCCTTCGCAGCGCCGCCTCCGCCGCGCGCTCGCCGCTTTCCCACGCGCCGTCGACCGTTCCCCACAGGCTTTCGTGGGTCGCCTCGCCGGCAAGGAACATGCAGCCGATCGGCTCGGCCAAGACTTTTCGCGACGGCTGCCCGCCCGGCACCGCGGCTGACATCGCGCCGAGCGCAAACGGCGCGGCATTCCAGCGCGTCGCGCTCGATTTCTTGACCGCAACAGCGATCTCGCTGCCGAACAGTTTGGCCAGCCATTCCACCGCAAAGGCTATCATTGCCCGCTCGCCCTGCGCGGAGAGATCGCGGCCGAAAGAGCCTGCGACATCGATCGAGCACAGCGACGACGATCCCATGTTGGCGAACAAGAGCGCCGTCCGCGTCGAATTGCTCTGCTCGACGATGATGTCGTCGCGGGCGAGCCCCAACGGATTGCCCGGCAGTTGCAGGGCGATGTGATCGTAGCTGCCGAGGCTCAATTTTGCCGCGGCATCGAGCTGGCGCTTCGGGAGATCGGGCGTGAATTTGATGTTACCCGCGGTCAACACGTTGCTCGACACCGTGATGACGGCGGCGCGCGCGGCGATCTTGCCCGAAGGCGTCTCCACCGTGACATCGCGGTTACTCCAGGCAATGCGGCTGGCGGGCGTCGACAGCGCCAACGGGACCTGTTCGCCCAGCTTCGCAATCAGCGTGCCGAGGCCCTGGCGGCATGCGATCGCGGCATTGCGCTCCTGTGCGCGGGCCTTGTCGATCGCGGAGACATCTTTCAAATCCTTGCCCGTGGCATTGGCGCCGAGCACGAATTCCACCGTTCCCGCCCAGTCGCCGAGGTCCTTCGGCAGCATCGAGGCGCAGGACACGTCAGTCCTGCCGCGCGAGGCCTCGTCGATGGTGCGGTTGGCGCGCACCATGGCTGCGAGGAATTCCTCGGTTTCACCGGCCCGCGCGTTGCGGCGGCCGATACGGATTTTCTGGCCCAAAGGCGCCGCGGAGATGTCGAGCCCCGCATTGCGGGCCAGCCTGATCATCGGGTTGGTGTCGGGATTATACACCCAGCGCGCGCCGCGATCGAACGGCACCTCGAATGTCGAGCCATCGGTGAGGCAGCGGCCGCCGATCTGGCCGGCCGCCTCCACCACGATGACCCTGCGGTTCGCCGCCATGATGCGCCGCGCCGCGGCGATGCCGGCTGCGCCGGCGCCGATCACGACAATGTCAGCCTCGCGCGGCAATGGCGCCCCCCAGGCGCCGGCGCCGAGCGCCGGTGCCGCCGCAAGTGCCGCGGACGCCGATAGGAAATCGCGGCGCGTCATTGTCATGTCATGGTTTCCGGAACTTTTAAAAGAAGGGGAACGTCTAGCGAACTTGCCGCATCCGGGCGTGGGCGGCAACCGTCATGGTGAATCAATCATGATTGATCGGCCCCATGCATGAACTAAATTGCAACGGCTTTCGACCATGATAAGGAAAGCGAAAAAAGCGGTCAGGAAGACCGCTGGGGGGAAAAGATCATGGGCCTCGTGCTCGATACCGTCGGCAAGCTGATCGCGGGCTACCTTCAGAAGGAAGTGCCGGGCTATGAGCCGTTCACGCCGAGCGACCCGGAGCATTTGCGCGGCGTCATCGAGCAGGGCGACGTATTGCTGGTCGAGGGCAACAACCGGGTTTCCGGCATCATCAAATATCTCACGCAGTCCACCTGGTCGCATGCCGCGCTGTTCGTCGGCCCGATCGAGGGCGCGGCGGAGCCCGACGGCGAGCCGCATGTCCTGATCGAGGCCAATATCGGCGAAGGCGTGGCGTCGGCGCCGCTGTCGAAATATTTTCCCTACCACACCAGGCTGTGCCGGCCGGTCGGCCTGTCGTTCGAAGACCGCACCACGGTGTGCCGCTACGCCATCAACCGGATCGGCTTTGGCTACGACACCAAGAACATCCTCGATCTGATGCGCTATCTGTTTCCGCTGCCGATCCCGCAGCGCTGGCGACGGCGGATGATCGCGTTCGGCTCCGGCGATCCCACCAAGATCATCTGCTCGGCGCTGATCGCGCAAGCGTTCGACGCCGTGCGCTACCCGATACTGCCCAAGATCACGCGCGCCGGCTCCAGGCAGGCCCGGCGCGAAATCCTGCACATCCGCGATTCATCGCTCTACATGCCGCGCGATTTCGACATCTCGCCCTATTTCGAAATCGTCAAACCCACCATCGTGCACGGCTTCGACTACACCGCCTTGCACTGGGCCGACAAGCAGAAGCCGCTCCAGGAGGTAGCCGGCGAATTCGCGGTGTTTCCACAAGCGATCAAGTCGCCGCCGCTTGTTCCTCAAGAGATTGACCAAGAGGCGCCGCTTCCGGCTGAGGAAATAGCATTGGCGGGCGAACAAGCGACGCTGGTCGAGCGCGTCACCGTGTCAGAGCATTTCATGGTGGTGGAATATATCCCCGAGCGCCGCGCCCGGCCGCGCAAGCGGGCGGCGGAGCTGGTGGCGTAGAAGGCTGCCTGGAGTCCGTTTCGACGAGGCCGACCCTTCAGGAATACGAGGGCGTGATCCCCTCGGTCGCCAAGCGCCGAAATATTGCATCGATCCGCTCGGGCGGCAGCTTCGCGCCACCGTCAAGCCACCAGGTCATCACGGCCATGAAAGCACCAACGACATATTGGACGACAAGTTCGCGCGGGACGACGTCCGCGGAATTCTTGCCGGCGGTTGCGACAAATTCATTCCGCACCAGATCCGAAAGTATCTGGCGAATTTGGCCAAGGCTGACGGCGCCACCGCGGCCGCCGACCAGCGCCCGGTAGAGGTCGATATGGTCGCGGGCATGTTCGAACATGGTCAGGCTGAAGCCCAGGCTTCGGCTTTCAATGTCTCCTGAAGCCGCCTCAGCTTCTCTTTGCCGATCGACAAGCTGTTTGCGCAAGTGCTCGAAGCCGCTCCGCTTTAAATCATCCTTGTTGGTGTAGTGGGCATAGAACGTCGATCGACCGACATTGGCCTCATCGCAGATGTCCTGGATGGTGACCGCCTCATATCCCTTTTTTAGAATTTGGGAGGTCAAAGCGTGCTGCAGCATTGCCCTCGTTCGGGAGATGCGGCGGTCTATCGCATGTTTTGCCGGCTTCATCATTTTCTGACAGTCATATCCAACGGATTGTTTATTACGGGACATTCAGGGCATTCTGTTTGTTGACAGAATTCCGGCCTTCCTGTCCACTATCATACAGTTTGTTCAGCTTAAGGATTGAAGGATTTGGAGGCAAGTTTGACGCAGGCCGGCTCAAGTCACAGCACGCCACGCTGGGTCAAGGGGATCGGAATCATCGTCGTCATCCTGGTGCTGCTGTTTGTCAGTTTGCACCTCGTCGGCGGGGGCCTTCCTGGTCACGTGTTCGGCGGGCACAGCGACCACGCGGAACACGGCCTGCAGCAGCGATGATCATGACATCTGGTGCGCGCAAGTTTGCGCTCACCGCACATGTCACGTCTTCGGTCGGCTTGCTAGGCTCGATCGCTGCTTTCCTGGCGCTCGCGGTCGCCGGTTTGGACAGCCAGGATGCACAGATGGTGCGTGCCGCTTATCTGGCGATGGCGTTGATCGCCCGGTTCGTCATCGTCCCATTGGCGTTCGCTTCGCTGCTAACCGGACTCATCCAGTCACTGGGCACCCCGTGGGGATTGTTCCGGCACTATTGGGTCGTATTGAAACTCTTGCTTACCGTCTTTGCCACCGGCGTCTTGCTGGCAAAAATGGAGCTGATTGGCTACGCGGCCTGTCTGGCCACAGAGACGACATTGCCCCGTGCCGATCTTCGCGCCGCCGGGATCCAACTCGTGGTTCACGCCGGCTGCGGTCTGCTGGTGTTGCTCGTGCCCGCGGTACTCTCGGTGTACAAGCCGCCGGGTGTGACCTCGTACGGATGGCGAAAGCAGAATGAGTACCGCGCGCTATCGCAGTCGCGGAGAGAGAAAGAGAAGTAGAGTCGCAGGGCGACACAGGTGTTGATCAGGATCAATAATCGGAAAGTCGGGCCAACATGCGCGGCGCTCGATTGTGCGCCGCGCACAGCAGGGCATCAGTTTGCCTTTTGGATCTTTGTCACCATGATCTGTCCGTTGACCCTGTCGGCCTCGAATTGAACCTTTTCGCCGACTTTCACCTGCTTGAGCATTGCAGGATCCTGGACGCGGAAGACCATCGTCATGTTGTCTTCGTCCATATCAAGGCTCTTGATAGGGCCGTGCTTGAGGGTGATCTTGCCCGCCGGCTCGTCGATCTTCTTGACCTCGCCGTTGGCCATCGCCCCCTGCGCGACTGCGGCGCCGGCACAAAATGCGATCGAGAGGGAGAGAGCTGCAGCTGCGAACTTGTTCGTCTTCATGGGTTTCCTTTCGTTGATGGTTTGACGGATCACTTGACGACGACCGTGCCGACCATGCCGGCCTCGCGATGTCCGGGTATCAGGCACGAATATTCGAACTCGCCGGCCTTGCTGAACTTCCACACGATCTCGTCGGTCTTCTTCGGAGCAAGCCGCTTGCCGTTCGGATCGTCGTGTTCCATGTCCGGATTCTTCTTCATGGCCTCGCCGTGCTTGAGATTCTCCACCGTTGTGGCGAGGATGAATTCGTGATCGAGTTCGCCATTGTTACGCAGCACGAACTTGACCTGCTGGCCCTTTTTCACTTCGACCTTCGTCGGCATGAACATCATCTTGCCGTCCATCTCGCCCATGGTGACCTGCACAATCCTAGCGGGTTTCTTGGCATCACCCGGTTCGCCGGCCGAAAACGAGTCGTCGTGATGGTGATTTGGAGGCCCCTCGCCGGCCCAAGCTGTGGCCGAGAGAAGCACCGTCGCGATAAGCGCGATGCCGGTTCGATTTAGGGTCTTCATAGTTTGTCTCCTTGCTCTTCATTTTGATTTGATGATCTCGATAGTGCGGCTACATGCCCTTCATGCCTTTCATCCCTTTCATTTCCTTCATCTCGGCGGGTTTCGTCGCCTCCTTCGGTTTGCCCTGCCGCGGCGCTTCTTTATTGGGAGCATCGATCTCGTAGGCGACCGTGCCCTTCGGAAACTTGTAGGGACCGGGGTCTTTGTAGTCGTCGCGGGCGAGACCCTCGCGAATCTTCATCACCGTGAACATTCCGCCCATTTCGATTGGGCCGAACTGTCCGGAGCCGCTCATCATCCTCAGCGTGTTGTCGGGCATCGGCATCTCCATCTCGCCCATGGCACCTCCGGTCGACCCCATCACCATGGCGTCGGGCGCCAGCTTGCCGACGGCCTTGGCCAGGTCCTTCTTCGAGACGCCGATGAGGTTCTTCACGTCGTGGCCCATCGCATTCATCGTGTGATGGGACTTGTGGCAGTGAAATGCCCAGTCGCCGGGGTTATCGGCGAGAAAGTCGAATGCCCGGATGGCGCCGACCGGTACGTCAGTCGTCGTCTCGGGCCATTGCGCGCTTTCGGGGACCCATCCCCCGTCGGTGCAACTGACGGCAAACTTATGGCCGTGCAGATGGATCGGATGGTTGGTCATGGTGAGATTGCCGATGCGCACGCGCACCCGGTCGCCGAGACGCACGGCCAGCGGATCGATTCCGGGAAACACGCGGCTGTTCCAAGTCCACATGTTGAAATTGGTCATCTCGTTGACCTTCGGCAGGTACGTGCCGGGATCGATATCGTAGGTGCTCATGATGAAGACGAAGTCGCGGTCAACCGGGCGGAAGGATGCGTCGCGCGGATGCACGACGATCATCCCCATCATGCCCATCGCCATCTGGACCATCTCGTCCGAATGCGGGTGGTACATGAAGGTGCCGCTCTTGGTGAACTGGAATTCATAGACGAAGGTCCTGCCGGGTTTGATATGCGGCTGCGAGAGTCCGCCGACGCCGTCCATGCCGTTTGGCAGGATCACGCCGTGCCAGTGGACGGTCGTGTGCTCGGGAAGCTTGTTGGTGACGAAGATGCGGACCTTGTCGCCTTCGACCGCTTCGATGGTCGGTCCCGGCGCCTGGCCGTTGTAGCCCCACAGATAGGCCTTCATGCCTTCCGCGAATTCGCGCTCCACCGGCTCGGCAACGAGATGGAATTCCTTCCAGTCGCCGTTCATTCGCCACGGCAACGTCCATCCATTGAGCGTGACGACGGGATTGTAGTCGGGGCCTGCCGTCGGACGCAGCGGCGGCTGCATCGTCGCCTTGTCCATGAACGGCGCTTCGGGGATATTTGCCGCCTGAACACGTCCGCTGATCGCCGTTGCACTTGCGAGCGCCGTTGCCGTGCCAAGAAAACTTCGTCGGGATAACATGGCCTTCTCCATTATTGTCCACTCCCGCCTGCTTTGGCAGTGACCGAGGTGGAGGTCTGTCTTTGCGTATCGCCGCCACCCCCGCCGTTGATGGCGGTCTGTAATTCCGATTGTGCCAGCCAGAAGTCGCGCTTGGCCTCGATCGCCGCGCGCAACGCCGCGATGCGCTGCCTCGCTTCGGTCAGCAGTGAAAACACATCGACCTGCATGCTGCTGAAGCGAAGCTGCATCTCGTCCGAGATGATCTTGCGGAGCGGCAGGACCTCGCGCTGATAATGCCCAGCGATATCGTACGTCGAGCGATAGACCCTGAACGCATCGCGCGCCTCGGAGCGGACGTTCACTGCCTTTTCGGTCAACAGGTTGAAGGCTTGATTATAGGTCTCGGCAGCCTGCCGAACACGGACCTCACCACCGTCGAAGATCGGTATCTGGAACTGCACATCGAAGCCGCGCTCGCGGAAAGGCGGAGTGTCCGGATCGCGCGTCTTCCGATCGATACCGGCCACATCCAGCATCGTGACGAAGCGGCTGGCTTCGGTGAGATTGAGGGACTTGGCGAGAGCGCCCAATTCGATGCGGGCGATCTGCAGATCGATGCGATGTTCGACCGCATCGATTTCGATGCGCGGCAGCGAGAGTGGCCTGCGCGGCAAGGCCGGCAGCTTTTGCGGCAGCCGGAAGCCTAGGTCTCCATCCCACAATCCCAGCAGTCGGATCAGGCGTTCCCGGGAGCTGGTTGCATCCTGACGTAGTGTTGCTAGGTCGGCCGTGGTCTCCGCATAGAAGACCTGCTCGCGGGCCTGGTCGAGCTTGTTCAGCGCCCCCGTCTGCCCCAGTTTTTCCGCAAGCTGGGCAGTGGATTCCGCGGTGGATTTGGCGTCGGTGAGCAAACCGACGAGTTCGTTGGCCGCGACCGCGCGATAGTAGGCGCGCCGGACATCGGCCGCGAGCCGCAGCGTCTCCTCCGCAGCGCGCAGCTGCGCCTTCTGGAACCGCTGCCGCGCTATCTCCGATCGGAACGGCAAGGTCGCCAACGCCAGGATGTCGCCGACGACCTGCCGCTCGATCTC
>WNFC01006280.1_pt1 | contig 14354 bp, 7 predicted proteins | sample 5400541 | NCBI WGS metagenome assembly WNFC01 (sample SAMN13153342, study PRJNA577476) | soil metagenome | isolation source: 120 cm saprolite under Douglas fir tree site 2 hole 2 replicate 1 | place: USA:California | collected 2015-04-18
AGCTTCAATCACCGCGTCGTCAAACCAATGCCGCCCATTCTCAAGCGGCGCTCCGGTTTTTTCCGACTGGAACACACGCCCTTTCCCATCGCCCCGTGCGTGCACAACCCTGAGGGCGGCTACGGCAGCATCGTTTAAGGGAACGTGTATGGGTTCTTCGTTCTTCGTCCGCGGGATGTTCAACATCCGACCTCTAAAGTCTACCATGTCCCACGTCAGGCTGTATTGACTGCCCTTCCGCAAACCGGTATTGATCGCCAGATCCAACTCGGGAACATGCAAGGACCAATTGCCTTCGATGACGTTTCGGAGCTTCTTTTCCTCTTCTTCCGTGAGAATGCGAACGCGATTATTATCCTCGCGGCGATGGGTGACAGAACGCGCTGGATTTGAAGTCACCTTCCGGTTCAGGATTCCCAGGCGGTAGCACAGGGACATGAGGGACCGATAGTGATTAAAAGTCGAGGGCGCCCACTTCCCCTTATCCGCCGCCCGCGCGAGAACATTCTCAATTTCTTTTGGTGTCAGCTCTTCTGCCGGATGCAAACCGAACCACTCCTTCAGCCTGGCAACGCGAGGGACGTCCGTCTTATAAGACCGCTTGTTCCTCTTGGAATAAGCGAGCGCGTCGTCAAGCAGTTGGCTGAATTTGACGGATGGCCTGCGGAAATTTTCCGGTAGCTTTTTGCCCTCGAGGACCTGCTGTTTCCGTTTGCCGTAAAGCTTAATCGCAACGCTCTTAGTGCCAGCTTTTTCTCGTCGCTTCTTTCCGAATTGATCGAAGTAACAAATCCCCAAATTCCCGACCCGGCGTGCTTTTCACAGATTCCCCGCTGCTTCATTCAACCTCCTTTGCCGACCGCCGCGCTGGCCCGGACTCTACGCCGCGCATGAGGCGTAGTGCAGGGTCGACGTAAGGAGAATCTCGTAGTTGTTCTCCACCGCGAGATGTTCGAACGTTTGAACGATTTCCGGGAAAAACGGGGTGTCGGGAAATATCCCAGTTCATCGACGATTTTCCACACGTGTTTGGACAGTTGGGATTCACCGTCGGGACATGATTAATCGCCCTCGATACTGTGGCGGTGGAAACTCTGGCCCTTCGCGCAATTTCACGGATGTCCATCGCTATTCTTAAAGTAACAGCCCCGCCCGAACTGGGTCCATCCGAGACAGACCGATGGGTATACGTTTGCTAGCCGGGGCAAACCGGCTAGTCTAATTAAGACTAGTCGCAGCCCGAAGAGATGACCTTAGACCCCCACGGTCTGATAAAGGCGATAGGATTCGTCTCGGATCGCCGCAAAAGGACGAAATGTTATTTTCCCGGCGTCGCCCTGAGCCAACCAATCTTCTGATGATTGAGAGGCGGCCGCCGCGGCGAGCAACTGCGCGCGAGTAAATTTTGCAGGCAAATTGCCGACAGCAAAGAGAGCAAGCGGTCCGCGAAGCAGCGCCACCATTTGTGGGTTCTGCGCATCCACCGCTTGCAGTCGTAGCGGCATTACAATTTCAAACTCCACCCGATCTCCATTCTTCCAGGTTCGTGGCAGAGCGAAGAATTTTCCTGGCGCAATGTCGCCTTCCACGCGCTTTCCGTTGACGGAAATCCGCGTTTTTGCGTCCGTCCATGCAGGAACTCGCAGATAGACCGTGAAGTTTTCAGGACGCGCCATCTCGAGCTGAAGTTGCGTTGTGTTGGATGTGGGATAGTTGGTTTGTTGAGTCAAAGTGCATTGCGTGCCCCCTTGCACCCAACTGACGCGAGAAGGAAGAAAGAGATTGACGTAAATACCTTCTTTGGCTGGGTAGTATGAGCTGATGCCATAATCGGCGGTCAGCTGCGGGAAAGTCCCGGAACAGCAGGGCCACTTGTCTTTGTAAAAGACCTTTTTTGCTCCATCACTGTTGTAATCCGAATAGTAGAAGCTGGTGCCGTCTGCGAGAATCGGTTTGGCGCCCGCGACTGTGTTGTACAGCACTTGCTCCATGCTGTCTCCGTAACGAGAGTCGCGCGTGACTCGCAGCAAATATCGCGTAATCTTGAACTGTCCATAGGCGCCGCACGGAGTTTCAAAACTGGAGCGGGTCTTGCTCAGGCTCTCGGCAAGCAGCCCTTTCCCTGGTTCGACGAACGCTTCATCCGGTCCCCATCCTCCAGTGGCGTAGCTCTGTTCCTGAACCATCCGCAGCCCGTTCGTGGCCGCGCGGAGGTATTTTTCATCGCCCAGGACCAAATAAGCTTGCATCGCCGAGCTTAGTGTATTGACGTGACTGTAAGCGTGCTTGCCGGGGAGGGCATTGTGATTCTCCGCCAAAGCGTCGTAGTACTCATGATAGATGAAGCGTTCTCCCAAATCCCTGTAGCGCTTGTCGCCGCTTCGCTGATAAGCAAGGAAGAAATTTTCAGGCAGCGTGTAGGTTTCATCCCAAGTATAGGCGATGGTCTTATGCGGCCGGGCTTCCTGTTCGGCTCGGCTTAGAGCTTTCTCCGGCAAATGTGGCAGAACGGCGTCCGTGGCTCGCTTGAGGACATCGAGGGCGATAGGATCCGCTGCAAATTCATGAGCATCGATGAGACCACAGCACGTCTTGTCAAAGGTGTAGCCTGGCAGGCGGTAATGGACGTATAACTTCCCGGTAGGTTCTACGGTTTGGGCAAAAGCGCGCACCAGGCGATGAACCTTCTCTTGCGTGGGCTTCGATCCGGTCACTGCGTAGGCGCGAGCCAGTCCGGAAAGGTATTGGCCGAACGAATGCCCAGCAATGAACGCATGAAAATTGGTTTTCTCGTCGAAGTCATCGGCATCGTCATACCACCCACCCAGATCGGGGCCTGGCGTCGGCAACCCTTCACGTTTCCGAAACGGCTTCAGCAAACCGTCTTCATCGAGATTGCGGAACAATTTATGGTTCTCGTCGAACTGTTTCCGGAAGGGTCCGTCGAGCAGCTGTACTTTCGAGTAGCCGAAAACGGCGAGTGAAGGCGTGATCGGTGCTGTCACTGCAGGGCGTGCCCACGTGGGAACCGAGCGCACGGCGTAGAGGCCCGCCGTAGAAATCCCAGCTGCTTTGAGGAATTGCCGTCTAGTCTTAGCTCGCATAGCGAAGCCTCCTGAGCTTGCCTAGCGGTTGCCCTCCGCATATTCTGAGAAGTGCAGCAGACAATCTGTGGACCTCTGGAATCTCAGCAAGCGTTTTCTACGACGACCTACATATAGCGCGTGTGGGGTCCGGCGTCAAACACTTGCTGTGACCGATCTCCCGGTTGAAGTATCCTGACTTTGCACAAATGCAGCCTCGTCACCAATCCACGACGAGTTTATACAGGAATCTTGGCCTGGCAATTGTTCTATTTGCTTCCCATTCTTTGGCATTTTCGCGGACGCAAGAAAGTCAAACCGAGCCAATTAGCAGCGCGCTGCGTGCCGGAGAATTTGATAAGGCCGTTGAGCTGAGTCGCTCGGCTCTACAAACGTCCCCAAACAATGCTCAATTGTGGGTTCTGCATGGCATCGCCTATGTGAGGAAGGGTGACGGCAAAGAAGCCCTGACGTCCTTTCAGCACGCGCTTAAGATTTCTCCAAACAATATTGCCGCGCTTGCGGGGGCCGCTGAGATCGAATACCAGGCGGGTAACCTAAGCGCCGTGCCCTTGCTGAATCAACTTTTGCAATTGCGCCCAGGGGATCCCACCGCCAACGCCATGTTAGCCGTGCTGAAGTATCGGCAAGGAAATTGCGCTGCCGCGGTTCTCCATTTCGAAAAAGCTGGCCAACTGCTCGATTCTCAGCTCGACGCCTTGCATGCTTTTGCCACCTGCCTCGTCAAGCTCAAGCGAGTCGATGAAGCCGCAACCGCTTTTCAAAGGGCCGTGGCACTTCGCCCAGACGATCCGAGGGAACGTCACCTCCTTGCATCCATTCAGCTTATGGCTCACAAGCCTCAGGATGCACTCTCCACTCTGCGGGCACTGCTCGAGGCCAAGGAAGTGGATGCGAACACGCTGCAACTTGCCTCAACCGCCTACGAAAACGCTGGCGACACGCCCCAAGCGGTCAGCACGCTTAGGCAGGCTCTCTTGCTCGACCCACGGAACGTCAGCCTTTATCTGGACTTTGCCAACATTTCCTTTGCGCACGAATCGTTTCAAGTCGGGATTGACGTGATTAGCGAGGGATTGACGCTGCAACCAAACGCAGATGATCTTTACTTGGCACGCGGCGTCCTGTATGCCCAGCTAGCGCAGTACGACAAAGCGGAATCAGACTTTGAGAGAGCTTACGAATTGAACCCGAATCAGTCCTTGAGTTCTGCCGCCCAAGGCTTGGTGGCCGTGCAAGCGAATGATCTCGATCACGCGCTGGCATCGGTACAGTCAAAGCTGGCGCGAAATCCGAACGACCCTCTCCTGCTTTACTTGCAAGCGGATGTCCTTTCGCAAAAAGGTGTGGATCCCGGCACCGCTGAATTTCAACTCGCGATGCGCTCAGCAAAGAAAGCCGTCACCTTGCAGCCCACACTCGCCGCCGCCCGCGCCGTCTTGGCCAAATTGTACATGCAGAACGGAAACTATCAGGATGCGATTGACCAATGCCGGAAAGCTCTGCACAACGATCCCAAGGATCAAACTGCAGTGTATCGCCTTATTCAAGCGCTCCGGAAAACCGGGCAGAAGGCGGAGATTCCGGAGTTACTGCAGCGTCTAGCCCAGCTTCGCGAACAGGCCACCCAAGAGGAAAGAGAACGCTATCGCTATAAACTCTTTGAAGAGGACACCTTAGGGAAGCAGCAGACGCAGCCATAGGCGTGGCGCGCGACCGCTTTCATGGGCCCACGGCGAAATCTTGAGGAAATGTTTACTCGCCTCCAAGTTGCAGGCGATACTTGGCACTCGGCATTTCGTAATCAGGGGAAGGAAATCTGTCGGGATGACTTGTACGCGCCGCATGTTTCTGGAATTTTCAGTTGGATCCGCGATCTCCTTCGCCGCCGAACGCATTCTTGCGCAAGGTGTGACGCCACACACGGCCAAGCCGGTGGCACGACCAGCACCCTCCGGCCGCCCATTCAACGCGCGCTTTGTGGACGTCGCTACTTCCGCCGGTCTTACCGTGCCCACAATCTACGGAGGCGTGGAGCGTAAGAAATACATTCTGGAATCTACCGGCTGCGGCTGCGCATTCATTGATTACGACAACGATGGTTGGATGGACATCTTTTTGCTTTGTGGCACGCGGATTGAAGGCCCTCCGCCCGGGGCAACCAACCGCTTATACAAGAACAATCGTGACGGAACGTTTACAGACGTTACGGAAAAGGCGGGGCTCCGGGCAATTGGTTGGGCCTCCGGCGTGTGCATTGGGGATTACAACAACGACGGTTACGAAGATATTTTTTGTACCTACTTCGGCCAAAACATTCTCTACCGCAACAATGGTGACGGCACTTTCACCGACGTAACAAAGGCCGCGGGTCTCTTGAACGACCAACCGCGATGGGGAGCGGGATGCAGCTTCCTGGACTACAACCGTGATGGACACCTTGACTTGTTTGTTTCGAATTACATCCGTTTCTCCATCGAACATGCGCCGGTCCCTGGAGAGAACACGAACTGTAATTGGAAAGGAATTCCGGTTGAATGCGGACCGCGCGGACTTCCAACAGGACGGCATTCACTCTACACAAACAGAGGGGACGGTACGTTTACCGATGTCAGCCTGCAGGCAGGCATCGCGCAAGCTAAGCAAAGTTACGGGATGACGGTGGTGGCGGCTGATTTGGATGAAGACGGATGGCCAGACATTTACGTTGCTTGCGATTCTACTCCGAGTCTGCTGTTCATGAACAACCACGACGGAACGTTTCGCGAAGAGGGAGTTTTGCGGGGCGTTGCACTCAGCGATGATGGCGAAGAGCAAGCGGGCATGGGGGTCGGGATTGGCGATTACGACCTTGATGGACATTTGGATCTCTTCAAAACACACTTCGCCGATGATGCCAACATTCTCTACCACAACGACGGCAAGGGGAACTTCGATGATGTCACTCGATCGTCTCGCCTTGGGGTAGAGACACGCTATGTCTGCTGGGGCGCTGGAATCATCGATCTCGACAACGATGGCTACCCGGACTTGTTCATGGTGACAGGTAACGTTTACCCCGAAGTGGAGCGAAAGCTTCCACAATACCCGAATAAGTCTCCGCGGGCGGTGTTTCGAAACCTTGGCAATGGCGCTTTCGAAGAGCTCACTGAAGCTGCGGGTTCCGGGGTTGCTGAAGCTCACTGCAGCCGCGGCTGTGCCTTCGGGGATTTCGACAATGATGGAGACATTGACGTGCTGATCGTCAACTTGAACGAACCTCCCTCTCTGCTGCGCAACGACATCCGCAGGAAACAGAACTGGCTTAAAGTGAAGCTGGAGGGTGTTAAATCAAATCGCAGCGCCATTGGAGCTCGAGTGCTCGCCCACTACGGAGGGAAGAGCCAGGCTCAAACCGTCCTGAGCCAATCTAGCTTCTATTCTTGCAACGATCCTCGGTTGCACTTCGGCCTCGGCAGCTTCACCTCGGCCGACTTGGATGTGTACTGGCCCAACGGGCTGCACGAAAACTTCAAGCACATTCCAGCAAATCAATTGATCACACTGAGAGAGGGCACAGGCCCCGTTCCGAACCGCGGCTGGTCCAAAGCGTAGTCAAACAGGCGGAGTCAGCTAGGACACGTTTTCCGGCTGCATTCATCAAAAAACTTCATCAGAAGAATAGAAAATGCTTGACACGCCCATTCGCGCAGAGATATAAAGCCAGCATTCGAGCAAACGTTTACTCTGAAGGACCTCGTAGACGTTACCGCCGGACTTTTTGGGGAGGATGCGAATGCAAGCCAGATCATTTGTCTCATGGTCTATCCGGGTCTTGATCGTTGTACTGGTGATGGCAAGTTCCACCTGGGCTCAGTTCACAGGCAATATTCAGGGCACGGTCTCAGATCCAAGCAGCGCCGCGGTTGGGCAAGCGAAGGTTGACTTGGTCAACGTTGTCACCAAGGTTTCGGCGACAACGACTACCGATGGCTCGGGAAGCTATAGGTTTCTGAGTCTCGCTCCTGGCTCCTACAAGATTACCGTCGAGGCGTCAGGTTTTAGCAAGGCTGAGTCAACTGTCACCCTCGAGACCAATCAAAACCTGAATGTGCCCGTTTCCCTAAAGGTTGGCACGGCGAGCCAATCAGTGACTGTCACCGCTGAAGCTCCGCTTTTGAACACGGCGGAGACACGGAATCAACTGACGCTCGAAACGCAGGAGCTGTCGACGTTGCCGCTGGCCGGCCGGAACCCGTTCTCGCTGGTTAACGTGGCCCCGGGGGTCTCCGGACTCGGACTCTCCGGTGGCGCCGGCGTGTCTTCCGGCACTCCCGGAACATCAACGGATATTTTCTCGACGGAGACGGCGCTGGATCTCAGTGCCAATGGACAGGGAACGGTCGCCAATATGTGGGTCGTTGACTCGCTGGACATCACCAGCAATATCCGGCAGGGCGTATTGAATCTCGTGCCCAATCCCGACGTAGTTCAGGAGACCAGCATTCAGATCAATACGTTCTCCGTAGAATATGGCCGTGGAAGCGGTCTCGAAACCACCATGACAACAAAGTCAGGTTCTGACGAATTTCATGGCTTGGCCAGCGACTATTTCACGCGCCAAGGTATGTATGCCAAATATTCGCTGCCTGGATCGGATCACCCCTATTCTCCATTCCACGGCAACAACCTCTCGGGAACCATCGGCGGCCCAATCATCCCTCATCATCAGTTTTTCTTCTTTTTCGGAATCGAAGCCCTTCGTTCTGCCGTCTCTACGGGGAATCAGGTGCTGACATTTGCCGATCCTGCCTTTGCCTCCTGGGCAAACGCCAATTATCCAAATACGTTCGGAACCGAGCTTCTGACAAAATACGTGCCCACGCATATTGCGGGCACAACGGCAATAAAGACCGCCAACGACATTTTCCCAGGCAGTTGCGGGACATCTAACACAAACGGTTTGCCCTGCTCTACACCGATGATCGATTCGGGCACTTTTAACGGGACCAATTTCCGCAATGGCACGCAGTACTTTGCCCGCGTGGACAAATATTTCAAGAATGACCGCTTTTACGGCAGCTTCTTCCGCACACTTTTGGGTTTTGGCGGGCCTGCCGCCATCCCACAGTTCACGTCGTCCAACAATACTTGGGAGCGCGCCTTCCAAGTCAACTGGACGCACACCTTTAGCCCTGCGCTGCTGAACGAAGTAGTCTTCGCTCAGAATCGCATCGAAGGGAAGCTAAACGAAACTGGCGACTTTAAGATCCCCAGTGTTGGCGTCACCGGACAAAACCTGGGATACGGACTTGGCTTCGCCCAAGGCGATTTCATCCAGCACAACTATCACTGGCGCGACGTTTTGACGAATGTTCGCGGCGCTCACGTTCTCAAGGTCGGGTACGATGGCTGGTTTGGAGATGATGTCGAGCCATTCCAGGGCCCATGGTCACATCCTTCGTTTAGTTTCGATAACCTGCTGAAGTTGGCGCAAGATGCGCCCTCCCTAGAGCAGGGGGTCATGTACAGTCCCGTAACGGGGAAGCAACAACTTTGGGATTGGAACGCTGCTTCCAAGACGTGGGGGCTTTTTGTGGAGGATACCTGGAAAGCCCGGCGCAATCTGACCTTGACTTTAGGGTTCCGTTTCGACGATCAGGGAAACCCGTATTCTAGGTCAGCTTCGACGGTGTTTGGCAACTTCTACCTCGGGACTGGCTCAACCTTCCAGCAGCGAGTTGCCAGTGGCTTAGCAAAACCGACAAAGAGTGCGCTGCCGGGTTCGCCGAAGGCATATGCTCCACGCGTCGCCGCCGCTTGGGACATCAATGGAAAAGGCGATTGGGTGCTGCGCGGCGGGTTCGGTACGTACTCGAACTGGCTCACGCCCGCCAATATTCAGGAGGAATTCCGTGGCAATCCGCCTGGACTTATCCTGCCCACATTTTCCGCTGCCAATACCGATCCGGCGACCCGGCCAGTCTTCGTCAAGGGGACCAGCAGCAAACCTCCTTTCGGATTCACATTCCCTGCGCTGGCTGGCACAACCTTGTGCCCGGTGGCGCCTTGTTTGGACGCCAACGGAGGAATTCCGGGTGCAGGCTTAACCATCGGCGGGATTAACCCGAACATCGTGTCCCCCACCGCGTATGTTTTTGCGGCTACCCTTGAACACAGGCTTGGCAGCCATCTCGTTGCCAGCGTACTTTACAGCGGATCCCACACTGCCAATCTCGTGGGCAATGGCAACCTCGGCGGTCAAGTTTCCTATGGCGTGGACATTAATGCCGTTGCCGGCGACCTGGTTGGAACGCCACCTAATACGCTTCCTGCCCGCCTTAATCCGAGTTTTGGCGTCATCAACTACACCCAGAATGATCGTGTGGCCAACTATAACGGCGTTACCTTTGACCTCCGGGCAAGAGCAAAACGTGGCTTCTTCAATGCCTCGTATACACGCTCATCCTCCAAAGATGATGCCAGCAGGTTCCCGACAGCCATCAACCCGCACCAATACTACGCACCTTCGCCTTGGGATACTCCCAACCGCTTCTCTGCAAGCTTCAACTACGAGCTGCCCGGGCTGCAGAATGGTGTTGGACCAGTAGGGAAGTTGACCGGAGGATGGGGACTCAGTGGGACAAGCATTTACCAGACTGGCTATCCCTTCACCGTCTTCACTGGCGCCAATTTTTGGAACGGCGGCGACTACAATGCGGATGGAGACACCTTTGATTTTCCAGACGTTTCCAGCTACAGACAAGGAACGTCCCGCAGTGCTTACACTACCGGTGTCTTCACTCCTGGGCAGTTCACTGCGCCAACCAGCGTTACCGAGGGCAACGAGAAGTTTAACCAATTCCGAAATCCTCCCTTCGTGCAAACGGACACCACCGTCTACAAGAACACGCATATAACCGAAAGGCTCAATTTCCAATTCCGGTTTGAGTTCTACAATTTGTTCAATCATCCCAATTTCCAGAATATCCAAGGGAACCTAAGCGGAGGAAACTTCGGTAAGGTAACGAGCCAAACTCTTCCGCGATGGTGGCAGATCGGCGGGAAGATCACGTTCTAGTCTGGTTTGAAACGGCGCGTCTTGACATATCGTGGCAGATCCTGGCGAAATGCTTCAGAGGGCTTAAAAGGCCGCTGCTCTACCATTGAGCTACGCCCCTACTTACTTCTAACATCTTACATTGAAAAGATTTAGCGCGCATCTCGCGTCTCGGCGGGTTCAAGACCCAGGATGACGAATTCGTGCGCAGAAATTGTCGTCCTTAAGACTAAGTCTTGGCTTTCTTCTGTCCGTAATAGGCATCCGAACCGTGTTTGCGCAAAAAGTGTTTGTCGCGCAACACGTTGGACAGCGGCTGGACGGCGGGGTTTAGCACCACGCTTGCATAAGCCATTTGGGCAACCTCTTCAAGCATCCAAGCGGTGTGCGCCGCATCGCCCGGCGAAATCCCCCAGCAAAACGGTGCATGGCCGGCAACCAGCACGCTTGGCATCGATAAAGGATCAATTCCCTCAAATCGTCGCGTGATCGCTTGCCCCGTGTTCCACTCGTACTCGGTTTCGATCTCCTCCGCCTTCAACGCCGCCGTAACGGGAATCGCACCGCGGAAGTAATCCGCGTGCGTTGTTCCCAGGCAAGGAATCTCCCGGCACGCCTGTGCCCACGCGGTTGCGCTCCTCGAATGCGTGTGTGCCACGCCGCCGATCTTTTCGAATGCCAGGTAAAGAGCGATGTGCGTGGGAAGATCCGAAGATGGCCGGAGTGAGCCTTCCACAGTTTTCCCGTGAAGATCGCAAATCACAAGGTCTTCTGCCCGCATCGTTTCGTAATCCACTCCGCTCGGCTTAATTACGACCAGACCCTTTTCGCGGCTGATTCCGCTGGCGTTCCCAAACGTGTCAACGGCCAGCCCGTGCCGCACAAGCTCCAGATTCGCCTCCAGCACCTCCGCGCGTAGAGTTTCCAGTATCATTGTGCCACTCTGACCTCCGCTGCAACTCTCCGGATCTCCGGCAGCACATCTCCGATTTCGACGGGGCTGCGCTCGCTGTCAAACAGCGAAACACGCATACTGAGCGTTCCAAGACCCACGCCTGCGACGAGCGCGCTCATGCTTTGTGCCAGTAAACGTCCCAGCCCAGGTAACGCGTCGCGGCTTCGTGAACGACCGACGCCACCGTCGAGAAATTCGCCGCCACGTGATGTTCGAAACCGCGTTCACAGATATATCGAAGTAGTCTCTGCAACTGAGGAATCTGCACGACCCCGGCCCCACCGAAAGTCTCCAGCGAATCGTTCGTAAAGGCTCCCTCTCCCACGTAACCTCGAATCTTTCCTTCGCGATCGCTCGTGGAGAAACGCACAAATGTCATGGGCCCTGCTTTGACTCTTCCCACGCATGTGCCAAATGTATTTTCCTTCCCAACGGTCCCCGCGATGATCTCCTGGTAATCCATCTTCACATCCTGGAAAAAATGTTTGGGAAGATTGCTGCAGTGAAAACAAACCGCCTTGTCGGGATCATCTGCGTAATTATTGTTCCAATCCAGCAGCGCGCTGGGCGTTTCGGAAGCCAGTTGCAACGCATGCATACCCACGACTCCGGCAATGTCCACTTCGCATGCGCTGGACAACCCGTCGTTGCTCATCATGCTCATCACCGTGCAGGGCACCACTCCAAAGTATTCCTCCAGCGATGTCCAGCATTGAATCGCGCTGATGGTCACTTCCGTCGCCTGCATCCAATTGTCGATGACCGCGCCGAGCTTGGACATCTTAAGCAGCGCGGCTTCCGGAATACTCTGCGTGGAAACGTACTTTCGAATGGATTGCAGCTTGCCCTGCGCGGCCGGATCGTCGTCCTTCATCTTCGCGATGCGCCCGAGAATCTCCGAAAGGTCAATCGTCTCGACGGAGATGCCGCTCGCTTCCAGGATTTTTTCGCTGTAACGCACGGTGTTGAACGCCGTCGGCCGTGCACCAATCGCACCAACGCGCAATCTCCGCAGCCCTTTCACGACCCGGCACACGCCGAGAAACCACTCCAGATCGTGGCGGAAGTTCTCTGATTGTGGCAGCACGGTGTGCAGCGTCGTCAGCGAGTACGGGATGCCGTATTGCGAGAGGTTATTGCAGGCCGACATTTTGCCGCAAAAGCTGTCTCGCCGGTCGCGTATCGACATCTTGGAAGGCGTGTCGGGCGTAGCCTGCACCAGCACCGGTACCGAGAGCCCCGCCACGCGCAGCGTATCAGCAATGGCTCGTTCGTCTCCGAAGTTCGGCAGCGTGACCACGATCCCGTCGATCGTCTCCCGATTTCTCTTGAACAAGTCGGCGCAGCGCCTTGCTTCCGGCCGCGTTTCCACCGCTCCAAACTTGGAATCCGCCTCCGTCAGCGCGATCACTTTTACTCCCGCCGACTCCAGCGCCGCTTTCATTTCCTGATGGCCGCTGCGCGCCAAATGGTCCGGGAAAAATCCGCGATTCCCGACGATCATCCCCAGCGTCATTCCGCGCTTCTCTTGATCGTTCATATGCCTTTCTTTCCAAAAGAAAAATCGATTAGGTTAGCAACCAGCATCAGCCTTGCGGCCAGCGCAATTCCGGTGATTGCCAGGTCTTCCGGCGCATTCGTCGCCCGCAAATTGCATCGCCCGCGCGGACTGTTTGAAAATCGTGTAAACGTTTTCCCGTCGTGCGCTATAATCCCCGCTGCCGCGAGTTGCTTGACTATGGGATTCTAGCCGCTTCGCCGCCCGCATGACAATGTCTGACAAAGCGCTCCTGCTCTCGCGGTAAAGAGAGGATAATATCTATGCCTAAGACCAAGGAAATGTCGCGAAGGCAGTTCGTTAATTCTGCCATCTCCGTGGCCGCCGCTTCAAGCTTGGCCACCCCGCAACTTTTAGCCGGCTTTGTGCGAAGCACGGGAACGCCGGAAGCCCTTCAGTCGCAGACGTCGCCGGCCCTTACGGCCAGCCCAAAGTTGCGCAACATTCCCGTGCACGCCGTAACCATCGGAAGCGGTTTTTGGGGTCAACGGCGCGAAACCAACGTCACCAACAGCATTCCCAGTATGCACGATTTGCTCGAGGCCAACGGCCGCATGACCAATTTTCGCCGCCTCCTTGATAAAAGCAAAGGTACTCAGCGCGGTCCGGTTTATTCCGATTCCGACATTTACAAATGGACCGAGGCCGCTGGCTTCGCTCTGCAGTCCGGCGATCGTCCACCGATTCGCTCGATGGCGGAGAAATTCATCGATGATGTCGTCGCCGCCCAGGAACCCAGCGGCTACTTGAACACCTATTACGTCGACGATCACGTCTCACAGCGCATGCTTCCTCAAACGCAAACGACCGGACACGAACTCTACAATATGGGTCACATGCTGCAGGGCGCCATCGCCTACTATCGCGCCACCGGCGACCGCAAGATGCTCGACTCCGGAATTCGTTTCGTCAACGATTTCCTTCTTCCGAATTATGGCCCCGCTCCCAAGAAGCCGCTCGTTTCCGGTCACCCTGAAATCGAAATGGCCCTGATCGAGTTGTACCGCATCACGGGTGACAGGCGGCAGATCGATCTCGCCGGCTACATCCTCCAGGGAGATGAGCGCATCGCGCTTCCGACTCGCCGAACCATCTACATGTTCAGCGGAACTCCGTTTACCTCACGCGCCAAGCTCGAGGGCCACGCCGTCCGCGCCATGTACGCCTGCTGCGGCGCCACGGACTACTACATGGAAACCGGCGACTCGTCCTACTGGGAGACTTTGAATACTCTCTGGAACGACATGACCAGCTCGAAGATGTACGTTACCGGCGGCGTCGGCTCGCGCTCCGACGGAGAAGCCTTCGGCGACGCTTACGAATTGCCGAACTATCAAGCCTACGGAGAAAGCTGTGCGGCCATCGGCAATATGATGTGGAGCTGGCGCATGCTGGCCGCTACCGGAGAAGCCAAGTTTACCGACGTCATCGAGCGCGCCCTCTATAACGGCATCAATTCCGGAATGTCTCTCGACGGCAAGCTCTATTGCTATCGCAATCCACTGGCGTTTGATCCGTCCTTTGGAGACACCATTCGCAATCCTTGGTACGACACGACCTGCTGTCCTCCGAACATCGAGCGCATCCTTGCTTCTCTTCCCGGATATTTCTACAGCACAAGCAGCGACGGCGTTTACCTGCACCTCTACGATAATTCCCAGCTTGATTGGCATTTGGAAAACGGTACGGCCCTGAAGG
>WNFC01062596.1_pt1 | contig 14352 bp, 12 predicted proteins | sample 5400541 | NCBI WGS metagenome assembly WNFC01 (sample SAMN13153342, study PRJNA577476) | soil metagenome | isolation source: 120 cm saprolite under Douglas fir tree site 2 hole 2 replicate 1 | place: USA:California | collected 2015-04-18
TACGGCAAGCAGACTGCGCTGGCGCTCTGGGGGTCGAGCCCCGCCTTCGGCATGGACGCGAACATGCTCCTGTCCTGGCACAAGTACGGCGGAGGCAAGGAGCTGCTCGCCAAGCTGTACAACTCGATCGGCGCGAACGTCGTCTCCTTCCCTTACGGCCCCATGCCGACCCAGCCGCTCGGCTGGTACAAGAAACCCATCACCAAGCCCGACGACTTCAAGGGCCTCAAGTTCCGCACCGTGGGCATCTCCATCGACCTGTTCACGGGACTGGGCGCCGCGGTCAACGCGCTTCCCGGCTCGGAGATCGTGCCCGCCCTGGACCGCGGGCTCATCGACGCCGCCGAATTCAACAACGCAACCTCGGACCGCATCCTCGGCTTCCCCGACGTGTCCAAGACCTGCATGTTGCAGAGCTACCACCAGAGCGCGGAGCAATTCGAGATCCTCTTCAACAAGACCAAGTTCGACGCCTTGCCGGAGAAGATGAAGGCGATCATCGCCAATGCGGTGGAGGCCGCCTCGGCCGACATGTCGTGGAAGGCGGTCGATCGGTACTCGAAGGACTACGGGGAGCTGCAGACCAAGGACAAGGTCAAGTTCTACCGGACGCCGGACTCCGTCCTGCAGAAGCAGCTCGAGGTGTTCGACGCGGTCGAGGCGAAGAAGTCGGCGGAAAACCCGCTGTTCAAGGAGATCGTCGAGTCGCAGCGCAAGTTCGCCGAGCGCGCCGTGAAATGGGACCTCGATACCAACGTGCCCCGGCGCATGGCCTACAACCACTACTTCGGCAAGCCGGCGACCCCGGCGGCGAAGAAGACCTAGCGCTCGTGACTCTCGCCCAACAGCCCAGCCATCCGGTGCGCGCCGGATGGCTGGCGCCTTCTCCACGCCGATGAACGCCCGAACCCTGATCCGCGCAATCGACGAGGTCAGCTACTGGTCGGGCAAGGCCTTCGCGTGGCTCATCCTGGGACTCACCTTGGTCGTCTCCGTCGAGGTGTTCAAGCGCTACATCCTGAACATGCCGACGGCCTGGATCTTCGATTTCAACAACATGCTCTACGGCACGCTGTTCATGATGTGCGGCGCGTACACGCTGGCCCAGGGGGCGCACGTCCGCGCCGATTTCGTGTACACCTACCTGCCCCCGCGCGCCCAGGCCGCCGCCGACCTGACCCTGTACTTCCTCTTCTTCATCCCCGGAATCCTCGGCCTCGTCTATGCGGGCTACGATTACGCCGCCACGTCGTGGCGCATCGGAGAGCACTCCACCGTCACCGCCGAAGGACCGCCGGTCTACCACTTCAAGTCCGTCATTCCGATCGCGGGGGCGCTGGTGATGCTTCAGGGAGTGGCCGAGATCGTCCGCTGCATCGAGTGCCTCCGCACGGGCGCCTGGCCGTCCCGCCTCTCCGACGTCGAGGAGATCGACGTGATCGACACCCAGCTCTCGAAGAGCGAGTACGTGGACGAGGAGTCCCGGCGCGCCGCGATGGATTCGGCGAAGTCGATCGACGAGGCCGCGCGCCACCGCCACGTGGTGGACGAGACCGAGCGGAAGAAGCCGTGAGCAGCCCAAGCCTCGGATTGACGATGCTGGGGCTCATCGTGATCGCGATCATGATGGGCTTCCCGACTGCGTTCACGCTGATGGGCCTGGGGATGATCTTCGGCTACATCGCGTTCTGGAACCCGGCCCAGCACTGGTACGACAACAACATCTTCGACCTGATCGTCCAGCGGACGTACGGGGTGATGACGAACGACACCCTGCTGTCCATCCCGCTCTTCGTCTTCATGGGTTACATCATGGAGCGGGCCGCGCTGGTGGACGCGATGTTCCACAGCGTGCAGCTCGCGTTCCGGCGCATTCCGGCATCGCTGGCGGTCACCACGCTCCTGGTGTGCGCCTTCTGGGGGATCGCCTCGGGAATCGTCGGGGCCGTGGTGGTCCTGATGGGCGTGATCGCGCTGCGGCCGATGCTGCGGGCAGGCTACGACGTGAAGCTCGCCTCCGGCGTGATCACCGCGGGAGGGACGCTCGGCATCCTCATCCCTCCATCCGTGATGCTGATCGTCTACGCGGCGGTCGCCGGACAATCGATCGTCAAGCTGTACGCCGCGGCGATGCTGCCTGGCTTCTTCCTCACCTTCCTCTATCTCGTCTACATCCTCGGGTGGGCGCTCATCAATCCCAAGATCGCCCCCAAGCTGCCACCAGACCAGTACCAGATCGCGGTTCCGGACTATCTGCGCCGTCTCGAGCGAGGTCCATCCCACCGCATCATCCCTGGTCTCGTCGCGGCGCTGTTCCGGCCGGCGCTTCTGAAGGGCGCGACCGGCCACGACGGCGAGCCGGTGCGTTACGGCGCCATTTTGAGCGAAGTGATGGCGGCGCTGGTGCCGGTCATCCTCGCGGCCACGACGTTCGGGGCGGCCTATTGGTACGTGGTCATCTACAACGCCTCGCCAGCCGCTTCGCCGTCGCGGCCCGCGGCCGTCGCGATGGCCGTGACGCCGGCGCCCCCGGCTCCCGACGACAAGCCGCAGGAGCTCGGCTCGGCGGAGTCCGCAACGGACGCGACGGCTTCTCCGCCGCACGACGATGGGCCGCCCGAGGAGATGACCTCGCTCGGAGAGGTTACCGGGCCCTCGAAGGCCGGTCAGATCCCGGAGCACTTCTACCAATGGTTCTGGGGGCTGGCGGTCCTCAGCGCCGCCATCCTCGGGATCTATTACTTTCGCATGGACGGCGAGCAGCTCGAGATCCTCAAGGAGCTGGTCGCCTCGGTGGTGCCGCTCGGCGTGCTCACGTTCGTCGTGCTGGCAGTCATCCTCTTCGGGATCACAACGGCGACCGAGTCGGCCGCGATCGGGGCGCTCGGCGCACTGTACCTCGCCGTGATGGCGAGGTACCCGCGGCAGGTCTGGCTGTGGACCCTGGTCGGCAGCCTCATCGGCGGCGGGCTCGCGACCAGGCAAGGAGGGTTCGCCACCATCCTCGTTTCGGCCTTCATCGGGGGCACGTTCTTCGGCACCGTCGTGCCTGGGCTGTGGAACGTGCGCGCCTCAAAGGAGCTCCGCGAGAACGTCAAGCAGGCGATCTTCCTCACCGCGAAGACGACGGCGATGGTGTGCTGGCTCTTCGTCGGGTCCGGGCTCTTCTCGGCGGTCTTCGCCCTGCACGGCGGTCAGTCGCTGATCGAGCGATGGGTCCTGGGCATGAACCTGTCGCCGGTCGGGTTCCTGGTGATCGCCCAGCTGATCATCTTCCTTCTCGGATGGCCGCTGGAGTGGACCGAGATCATCGTGATCTTCTGCCCGATCTTCATTCCCCTGCTGAGCCACTTCCACATCGATCCCATCCTCTTCGGCACCATGGTCGCCGTGAACCTGCAGGCAGCCTTCCTCTCGCCGCCCGTGGCGATGTCGGCGTTCTACTTGAAGGGCGTCGCGCCCAAGCACGTCACGCTCAACCAGATCTTCGCTCATCTGCCTGGTCTTCATGTACATCTGGCCGGGCATGACGCTCTGGCTGCCGGAGTTCCTCTACGGGAGCTGACGTCTGCCGGAGGGGCACGAAAAGGAAGTCCTTGTCAGGGTAGCCACTGATTGACGGGCTCCCCGCGGCGGCCGCATGGTCGCTGCGCGCCAAGGTTGGCACCCGCACCTCACGGGTCGCTCGAGCGGTCGCGCGGGAGAAGCCTTTGCCAGGTTCACTGCCTCTGTATCGGGCTCGCCCGCTGATCCAAAGCTACGACGCCGAGATCCTGTCGCACAGGAGCCTCCGCGGAAACGGCTTCCGGGTCGAGTCACAGACGCAGAACGTGACTGGCCACCACGACTTCGACGTGCAGCTCCCGGAACACACGCTGACCTTGACGCCCGACGGCCCTCCTACATGGGTCAGGGGCCGCGTCGACGGCAGGCCACTCGACCCATTCCCGGTGCGGCCAGGCCAGCTCACCCTGCGGCCGGCTGGACAGCGGTTTCGCGGGTACACCGACGGCCTGGGCATCCGGGGCGAAGTGCGGCTCTTCTTCGAGCCGGAGCTCGTCACCCACGTGAGCGGCGCCGAGATCGACCCGTCGCGTCTCCAGCTCGTGCGGTCCATGGAGCTGCGGAATCCCTCCATCCTGCAGGCCCTCGCCGCGCTCGGGCGCGAGGTCGAGCAGCCCGGCCCGTTGGGCCGCGCGTACGCGGAGAGCCTCGTGGTGCTCACGCTGACGGAGCTCGTGCGTCATCACTCGACCCTCGCCGACGCGCCGGACCACACCACGGATCTGCCGTCGCGCCGCCTCCGGCGCGTCATCGACTACATCGAGGCGCACCTGGGCGAGGATCTCTCGCTGCTGACCCTGGCGGCCGAGGCCGGCATGAGCCCCGCGCATTTCGCGCGGGAGTTCAAGCGGGCCAAGGGAACGTCCGTGCATCGGTACCTGCTGGGTCGGCGGGTCGAGTGGGCCGCGGCCCTGCTGGCGGGCACGGAGCAGTCGGTCGCGGAGGTCGCGCTCGCGACCGGCTTCTCCAGCCAGGCTCACCTGACGACCGCTTTTCAGCGCCTGAACGGCACGACGCCCGCCGCCTACCGGCGAGAGCGGCGTCGCTGAGGAGCATCCCCGCCCCGCGAAAGGATCGGTTCTTGAAAGGCCCGATTCGCTTTCTGGAAGACGGCGCCCGCGCCTCCTGCGATGACCGGCTCCATGAACGGGAGCTTCTGGCAGCCGATCCATCTCGCTGGCACCGTCCTGGGCGGCCACCGCCACATCTGCGGATTCTTCGAGGGCCCGGAGGACGAGTACCGCGTGACCCTCCCCTTCGTCCGGGAAGGACTCGAGCGGAAGGAGCTCGCCTTCCACATCGTCGATCCAGCCAATCGCGACGGCTATGCCCGGCGATTGGAGCAAAGCGGCATTCCAATGGGCGAGCTGGAGAGAAGCGGGCAATTCGAGCTGCGTACCTGGTGGGAGACATACCTGCGCCGGGGCGAGTTCGATCCGGATGCGATGCTCGGGCTGTTCGAGGAAATCCTGCAGGGACACAGGCCCCGCTTCCCGCTCGTCCGCTTCGTCGCCCACGCGAATTTCCCCAACCGACCGCAGAGGACCTGGGACGACTGGGTCGCCTACGAGGCGCGCCTGAACTGGGTGCTCCCGAAGTACCCCGACCCGGTGGTCTGCGCTTACGAAACGTCGAAGTACAACGGTGCGCTGCTGATGGACCTCCTGCGAACGCATCCGGTGGTGATCGCCGGCGGCCAACTGCACTCGAACCCCTTCTTCGTGCCGCCCGACGAGTTCCTCACGCGGCTCCGCGACCGCGCGATCCCGAAGGCGGAGCCGGCTGCCGAGCCGGCCGACCAGCAGGCGCTCGCCATCGTCAGCCACGATCTACGAAGCCCGCTGTCCGCCATCATGATGGGAGCGTCGGTGCTCAGGCGAGAATCCGGGCTGTCCGCGGAAGCGGTCCGGATTGCGAAGCGCATCCTGGTGAGCGCGCAGCGCATGGAGGCGATCATCAGCGACCTGCTCGACCTGACCAAGGTGCGCCTGGGCGGCGGTATCGAGACGAAGCGGACACCCACGGACGCGCACGAGCTTTGCACGCGGATGGTCGAGGAGCTCCAGGCGGGATACCCGGGGCGGGAGATCCGGCTTCGCGTCGAGGGGGATGGGAACGGCCGGTGGGATGCGAGCCGCCTGGAGCAGGTCGTGTCGAACCTCGTTGCCAACGCCCTCCAGCACGGCCCCGAGGATGCTCCGGTGACGGTCGACAGCCAGGGGAGCGAGACGCAGTGGACGCTCTCGGTGCACAACCTGGGCGAGCCAATCGCGCCCGAGGTGCTGCCGCACCTGTTCGACCCATTCAGGCGCGGCCACGACGCCCACGGCGGGCGTCCGGGCCGCCTGCACCTCGGGATCGGGCTCTTCATCGTGCGCGAGGTGGTCCAGGCGCACGGTGGAACCATCGCCGTGACCTCCCGGTTCGCGGAGGGTACCCGCTTCGTCGTGCGCCTGCCCAGGAGCTGACGAAGGGTCCCGCGCTCCTGCGGGGGCACGGCCGGTCGATCCGACAGCCTTGGCGCTTCGATCGCCGGAGCAGACGAAAACGTCGTCCACCGTCCCGGCGCGCGACCGGCGCAGACATCGCCTGCGCGCGGGCCGGAGGAGGGTGGTGAGGATTCCGCCTCGGCCGCTCGCGTCTGCGCGTCGCACTACGGGGCTACAACTCCGTCGCCCAGCCGCCCGGTTGCGACGTTTTTGTCGACGCGCGATCGCGTCCGGCGGCGGCTTCTCCTTCGACGCGGTTGCGCTCGCGGCTGGTACCGCGATTGCACGGGGGATGCCTCGGACCGCCGGAGAAGTCCATCCGGCCTCTTTGCGGCTAGGAGGAAGGATGGGGATCGACAAGGGCGACACCGCGTGGGTGCTCATGTGCAGCGCGCTCGTGCTGCTGATGACCGCGCCCGGGCTGGCTCTGTTCTACGGCGGAATGGTCCGGCAGAAGTGTGCCTCGTCTCGATCCAGTGGGTGCTCTTCGGCTACAGCCTCGCGTTCGGCCCCGACAAGGGCGGCCTGCTGGGCGGGCTGGAGTACGCCGGCTTGCGCGGAGTGGGTTCGGCGCCGAACGCCGCCTACGCGGCGACCATCCCGCACCAGGCGTTCATGCTCTTCCAGATGATGTTCGCCGTCATCACCCCGGCGCTGATCACCGGGGCCTTCGCCGAGCGGAAGAAGTTCTCGGCCTTCGTGCTCTTCGCCTTGCTCTGGACGACCCTGGTGTACGACCCGCTGGCGCACTGGGTCTGGGGCGACGGCGGCTTCCTGCGCAAGCTCGGCGCGCTCGACTTCGCCGGCGGAACCGTCGTCCACATCTCCTCCGGGGTCTCGGCGCTGACCTGCGCGATCGTGATCGGCAAGCGCAAAGGCTACGGGCAGAAGCCGATGCCGCCGCACAACCTGCCGCTCACCGTGATCGGCGCCGGACTGCTCTGGTTCGGGTGGTTCGGCTTCAACGCGGGAAGCGCCCTGGAAGCGTCCGGGATAGCGGTCAACGCCTTCGTGACCACCAACACCGCGGCCGCCGCGGCTGCGCTCGCCTGGATGGGCGCGGAGTGGCTTTCGCGCGGCAAGCCCACCGTCCTGGGCATGGCCTCGGGAGCAGTGGCTGGCCTCGTCGCCGTCACCCCCGCCTGCGGATTCGTGCGGCCGCTCGCCGCGATCGCGATCGGCGGGGTGGCGGGTGCGCTCTGCTATGCGGCGTGCAATGTCAAGACGCGGCTCGGCTACGACGACTCGCTGGACGTGGTGGGCGTCCACGGCGTGGGCGGCACGTGGGGAGCGATCGCGACCGGACTGTTCGCCTCGGTCGCGGTGAATGCAGCGGGCGCCGACGGCCTCTTCGCCGGGAACCCGGCGCAGCTCTGGAAGCAGCTCGCCGCCATCGGGGCGACGATCGCGCTCGCGGTGCCGGTGACGTTCGGGATCCTCAAGCTGGTCGACGCCCTGCTCGGGCTGCGGGTCACGGCGGAGGACGAGATGACCGGGCTCGACCTCTCGCAGCACTCGGAGAGCGCCTACGCGCTGGGAGGTCCGGCGCTGGGCGAGCACGTCCTTCCTCCCAATCATTCCGACGCCGCCCGGGCGCCGGCGTCGCTGCGCGAAGTGAGATCGTCGTGAGCGGGCCGGCCGAAGGCCTCGTCGATCGGATCGTCGAGGCCGCGGTCACACGCGCGGTGCTCGGGCGTCGTGGAGTCCTGCGCGGCCTCGGTGGAGGAGCGCTGCTCAGCGCGATCGGGGCGTTCTTCCCGCTCACCACCGCCAAGGTGCTCGCGCAGGAAGCAGCCGGCGCTCCGGAGAAGAAGGAGCTGAAGATCGGGTTCGTCCCCATCACCTGCGCCACGCCCATCCTGATGGCCGACCCGATGGGCTTCTACGCTCGCCAGGGCCTCAAGGTGACGGTGGTGAAGACCGCGGGCTGGGCGCTCATCCGGGACAAGGTGCTCAACCGCGAGTACGACGCCTCGCACATGCTCTCGCCGATGCCCCTGGCCATCAGCCTCGGCCTCGGCTCGCGCGCCGACCCGACGTACGTGGCGGCGATCGAGAACATCAACGGCCAGGCGATCACGCTCCACCTGAAGCACAAGGAGAGGCGCGACCCGAAGCAATGGAAGGGAATGAAGTTCGCCGTCCCCTTCGACTACTCGATGCACAACCTGCTCCTGCGCTACTACGTCGCCGAGCACGGGCTCGACCCGGACAAGGACATCGAGATCCGCGTCGTCCCGCCGCCGGAGATGGTCGCCAACCTGCGGGCGGGAAACATCGACGGGTACCTGGGGCCCGAGCCGTTCAACCAGCGCGCCGTCTACGAGGAGGTCGGCTTCATCCACCTCCTCTCCAAGGACCTGTGGGACGGGCACCCCTGCTGCGCGCTCGGCGTGCCGGACTCCTTCGTCCGGCAGAACCCGAACACCTTCGCGGCGCTCTTCCGCGCCATCGCCAGCGCCACCGCGCACGCGCACGAGCCTGCGAACCGCATGGACATCGCCAAGGCGATCGCGCCTGCCAACTACCTGAACCAGCCGCTGCCCGTGGTCGAGCAGGTGCTGACCGGTCGCTTCGCCGACGGGCTCGGCAAGATCCAGAACGTCCCCGGTCGCGCCGACTTCGACCCCTTCCCCTGGCACTCGATGGCGGTGTGGATCCTCACCCAGCTCAAGCGGTGGGGATACGTGAAGGGCGACCTCGACTACCGCAAGGTCGCGGAGCAGGTCTTCCTCGCGACCGATGCCCGCAAGCGGATGGCCGAGATGGGTCTCGCCGCGCCGGAGAAGACGTACGCGCTGCACCAGGTGATGGGCAAGACGTTCGACCCCGCGAAGCCGGAGGAGTACGTGAACAGCTTCTCCATCCGGCGGAGCTGACGGATGCGGCTGCCGACCCGGATCCGCGCCGCGCTCGGCTCGCTGCTCCTGCTCGTTCTCTTTCTCGCCGCCTGGCAGCTCGCCACGCTGCCGGGCCACGATGCCCGGAGCGGCGACCCGGAGTACGCGGCGCTGCTCGGCGCGCGCAAGTCCGGGCTGCCCGCGCCTGCGCAGATCGCCGAAGCCGCCTGGGCGCAGCTCAAGAGCCCGTTCCACGACGGCGGGATGAACGACAAGGGCATCGCCATCCAGCTCGCCTGGTCGCTGGGCCGCGTGCTGCTGGGATTCGCGCTCGCGGCGCTGGTCGCCGTCCCGCTCGGCTTCTTCGTCGGCACCTCTCCGGTGGTGCACCGGGCGCTGAACCCTTACGTGCAGCTGCTCAAGCCGATCTCGCCACTCGCCTGGATGCCGCTGGCGCTCTACACGATCAAGGATTCCTCGGTCTCTTCCGTGTTCGTCATCTCCATCTGCTCGCTCTGGCCGATGCTCCTCAACACCGCCCACGGCGTCGCGTCGGTGAAGCGCGAATGGCTGGTGGTGGGCGGCACCGGCATCGGCTACTTCGTCTGGAACGAGTGGAACAACCTCTCGCTCGCGAACGTCATCTTCGCGCTCTTGATCATCGGTCTCATGGGGATGCTCCTCGATCTGGGATTCGCCACGCTGGGGAAGCTCGTTGCCTATCAGGAGTGACCGCCCGTGAAACCGTTCGTGTCGGTGGAGCAGCTCGGGAAGGTGTACCCGGGCGCGCGCGGCGAAGGGCCGCTCTGCGTCTTCGACGCCGTCAGCTTCACCATCCACAAGGGCGAGTTCGTCTGCCTCATCGGCCATTCGGGGTGCGGCAAGTCGACCATCCTCAACATCGTCGCGGGGCTCGACGCCGCCACGTCGGGGCGCGTGCTCGTCGACGCGGCCGAGGTCCGCGGCCCGAGCCTCGACCGCGGGGTCGTCTTCCAGCACCATGCGCTGCTGCCCTGGCTGTCCGCGCGGAAGAACGTCGCGTTCGCGGTGCGCTCCCGCTGGCCCCGGTGGAGCGAGGAGCAGGTCGCGCCCCACGCGCAGAAGTACCTGGACCTGGTGCACCTCACAGGTTCGGAGCAGAAGAAGCCGGCGGAGCTCTCCGGAGGGATGAAGCAGCGGGTCGGCATCGCCCGCGCGTTCGCCATCCAGCCGAAGATGCTGCTCCTGGACGAGCCGTTCGGCGCGCTCGACGCGCTGACGCGCGGATTGATCCAGGACGAGCTGCTGCAGATCTGCGCGGCCACGCACCAGACGGTGCTGATGATCACGCACGACGTCGACGAGGCGATCCTGCTCGCCGACCGCATCCTGCTCATGAGCAACGGGCCGCGCGCGGGCATCGCCGAGGTGGTGAAGAACCTGCTGCCGCGCGGGCGGACGCGGCAGACGATCCATCGCGATCCGCAGTACTACCCGCTGAGAAACCACCTGCTTGACTTCCTGGTCACGCGATCGAAACGCTACCGGAACGGCGCCGCCAACGAGGCGCCGCGCACCACCCCTCATGAACCCGCACAGGAGGCGGCGCAATGACCCGAGCCGAGCTGACGGAAAAGGTCGTGGCAACCAAGCTGAAGAAGGGACTCACCTGGGCGCAGATCGCCAAGGAGGTGGGCCGGAGCCCCGTCTGGACGACGGCGGCGCTCCTCGGGCAGATGACGATGAACAAGGAAGAGGCGCAGAAGGCCGCGAAGCTCCTCGGGCTCACCGACGACGAGATGGCGCTCCTTCAAGTCATCCCGACCCGCGGCTCGCTGGACACCGCCGTCCCGGTCGATCCGACCATCTACCGCTTTTACGAGCTGGTGCAGGTCTACGGGACCACCTGGAAGGAGCTGATCCACGAGGAGTTCGGCGACGGCATCATGAGCGCGATCGACTACGAGATGTCGCTGGAACGGATGCCCGACCCGAAGGGCGACCGGGTCAAGATCGTGCTGCACGGGAAGTTCCTGCCGTACCGGAAGTACTGAGGCGCGCGCGCTAGCGGGGCACGTCGGCAGAGACCTTGCCGACCAGCGCCGGCTTCTGCTTCGCGGGCTCGCCCGCCGGAAGCAGGAGCAGGAACCGATCGGCTGCCCCGCTGCGCGCCTCCGGTCGGACCAGCTCGCGGAGCGGTCCCACCGCCTGCGCCGCGCCGCCGCCGCGCGGGTTCGTCATCAGATCGCTGACGTGGCGGAGGTCCCGGTAGGGTGGACGATCGGTCGACCCGACGTAGAGCCCGTACTGAGTCTTGGGAGAGAGGCCGACGAAGCTCATCTCCAATCCGTCGACGACTCCCAGGGCACGGATCGAAGCGAGTCCCTTCGCGCTCCCGCCACCAGGCGGCGCCATCTCCACCACGACGGGTCGCTGGCCGATCGGCCGGAGGCCCTGATCGCCGGTCCCTTGCGGGACGGCGTTGGACACGAAGACGAGCGCCTGGGGCGCCTGCCCGCCCGGGATCCGCAGCAGCTCGCGCCTGGCCACCGTGTCCAGGACGGCCACGGAGTCCGCGTTCTCGAGCCCTACGTAGACCCGGCTGCCGTCGTCGGAGGGCCAGATGCCGTGAGGCAGCGAGCCGGTCGCGATCGTCGCGACGAGCCTGGGCGCCGCGTCGCGCGTGAACACCTTGACCGCATCGGCGCCTCCGATGGTCACGAAGGCGAAGCTGCCTGCGGCGTTGTCGACGCAGGCGGCGTGGTTCGTGATGGGACCCGTCTCGAGGAGTGCGGCGACGCGATAGCCGCCTTCGCCGGGCGCCAGCACCGTGACCTTGCCGATGTCCTTGTGGGTCATCCAGACCTGGCCATCGGAGCAGACGTCGAGGTTGGGCGAGAAGGGGCTCGCCACCGGGACCTTTTGCACGACCTCGTGCTTCGCGACGTCGACCACGTCGAACTCGGGCGAGAAGCTCGAGACGACGAACCCGAGCTTTCCGTCGCGGCTGAAGCGCACCATGCCGGGACCGTCCGCGACCGGGATGCGGCGAAGCTCCTTTCCGTCCGGGTCGAGCACGGCCACGTGCGCCTCGCCGCGCACCGAGACCCAGACCTCGGAACCGTCGGGCGTGAAGAAAGCCTCGTGCGGCGCACGGCCCACGTAGGCAGTGGCGCGGACCTTGTTCGTGGCGGTGTCCACGAAGGTGACCGAGTTCGACGCGATGGACACGACCACGAGCGTACGGTGATCGGGAGAGAAGCCGAGCCCATGCACCAGCGCCTGCCCTCGGTAGAGCGGCGACAGCACTTCGGTCCGCGGCGCGCCGAGGGCCAGCTCGCCGACCGTCCGGTTCGTGGCCGGATCGATGACCGTGACCGTGTTGGAAGTCTGGTCCGCGGTGTACACGCGGTCCTTCGAGGTCGGGGCGGCGGCGAGCAGGAGAGCGGCCAGGAGCAGGTTCATGGATTCTTCCCTTTCGGGGTTCCGGCGTGCTTGGCGTCGTAGCGGGCGAGCCACAGCTGCATGACCTGGATCTCGTTCTGCTGGTCGGCGATGATCCCCTTCGCGAGCTGCTGCAGCGCCGTGTCCTTGCCGTAGACGAGCAGGACCTTGGCCATGTCGATGGCTCCCTGGTGGTGCGGGATCATCTGCGTCACGAAATCGTGGTCCGGATCGCCATCCTGCGGAGCCGCGCTCATGCCATGGTGCATGCGGGTCATCGTCTCCGACATGAGGTCCTTGAAGCTGCGCGCCGTCGAGGCGACGAAGGGCTCGGTCGCCGCCGCGGAACCTCCGAGCGCGATTCCGAGAACCAGCAGGCTGACGAGACGCATGCGACCTCCGTGGTGGCGCTAGTACCACAGGCGCCAGCAAGAGTCGGCACCGTTGTGGATCGCGTGCATGGTCGCGTATGCTGCGCGGTCGCAGAAGACGGAGCGCGGAATGGCTCAGACGGTCCTGGCCGCGATCGCGCAGACGGTCCGCGGGATCGCCGCCGCCCTCCGGGCGCGGGCGAAGATCGTCTGGGGAGTGACGGCGGCGGTGTTCGTCTTCAACCTGGCGGCGCCCGTCGCCATCCTGTCCATCGCACGCAAGCCGGTCGACTTCTTCACCTTCAACCCCTGGCTCTCACGCTTGCCGGAATACCTCCGGTCCGAGGAGGCCCTCTCGAAGAAGCTGTCGTTCCTCTCCAGCATGGCCATCGCCTGGTTGAGCTCGGACAACGGCGGGGAGGGCATCGAGTGGGGGTTCATCATCGACGTCCCGACGATCGTCCGCATCCTCCTCACCTCGCTCGTGTTCGGCTCGTACTTCGCGCTCTGGTCGTACCGGCGACGCGAGGGCCAGGCCTGGCGGCGTTCCCGTCCTGCCGATCGTCGGACTGGCCTTCACCGGTCTGTCCAGCGGCACGCTCACCCTCTTCACCACGCTGTCGCGGATCAGCATCGCCGTCGTCCTCTCCGCCATGGGGCTCGCGGTCCTCTGGTTCGGGTGGCGCGTGGGAACGACGCGCATCGACGGCGCGCTCCGGACTTCCTGAGGAGGGTGCATGGCCCTCGAGTACGCGTTCGAGCTCGCTGCCTCGAGCATCCGCTTCGGCCCGGGCGTCACGCGCGAGGTCGGCATGGACCTCGCCGAGATGAAGGCGCAGCGGGTGATGGTGCTGACCGACCCCAACCTCGCCAGGTTCCCGCCCGTGGCCAGGGTCCTGGAAAGCCTCCGCGACAACGGGATCTTCGTCGCCGTCGGCGGCGGATCGACGATGGACACGGCCAAGGCCGCGAACCTCTACTCCACGTATCCGGCGGATTTCCTCGATTACGTCAACGCGCCCATCGGCAAGGGCCGGCCGGCTCCGGGGCCGTTGAAGCCGTTGATCGCGGTACCGACCACCGCCGGAACCGGCAGCGAGACCACCGGCGTGGCGATCTTCGACTACACCCCGCTGCACGCCAAGACGGGCATCGCCCATCGACGCCTGAAGCCGATGCTCGGAATCCTCGATCCGGAGAACACGCGAACCATGCCGCCGCAGGTGGCGGCGGCGAGCGGATTCGACGTCCTCAGTCACGCCATCGAGTCCTATACCGCCTTGCCGTTCCAGCGCCGCCCCCGGCCGGAGCGCCCCGTCCTGCGCCCGGCCTACCAGGGCTCGAACCCGATCAGCGACGTCTGGTCGCTGGAGGCGCTGCGCTGGGTGTCGAAGTATCTCGTCCGGGCCGTCGAGGATCCGGACGACGACGAAGCTCGCGAGAAGATGCAGCTTGCGGCCTCGTACGCCGGGGTCGGATTCGGCAACGCAGGAGTGCACCTTCCGCACGGGATGTCCTATCCGGTCTCCGGAATGGTGCGGGACTTCCGGCCGCCGGGCTTCCCGGTCGACCATCCCATCGTGCCTCACGGGATGTCGGTCATCCTCAACGCTCCGGCGGTGTTCCGCTTCACGGCCGAGGCCTGTCCGGATCGGCACCTCGTCG
>WNFC01005114.1_pt1 | contig 14351 bp, 13 predicted proteins | sample 5400541 | NCBI WGS metagenome assembly WNFC01 (sample SAMN13153342, study PRJNA577476) | soil metagenome | isolation source: 120 cm saprolite under Douglas fir tree site 2 hole 2 replicate 1 | place: USA:California | collected 2015-04-18
GTATATCGTTCGCGGCCCTCCACGGTTGTCGTCACCGGCTCCGCCCCCAACGCCATGGCGATGAGGTTCTGAACGTCGTCCACCATCAGGCCGTACCGCGCAAGCTGGGTCCGGTCCGGATCGACGTTGAGGTAGTATCCGCCGATGACCCGCTCGGCATAGGCGCTGGTCGTGCCGGGCACCTTTCTGATGACGGCCTCGATCTGACGTGACAGGCCTTCAATGTCAGCCAGATCCTTCCCGAACACCTTGACGCCGACCGGCGTACGTATGCCGGTCGAGAGCATATCGATGCGCGCCTTGATCGGCATGGTCCAGGCGTTGGAAACGCCGGGGAACTGAAGGGACCTGTCCATCTCGGCGATCAGCTTGTCGACGGTCATGCCGGGCTGCCATTCGTTCTCCGGCTTCAGGTTGATCACGGTCTCGAACATCTCGGTCGGAGCGGGGTCGGTGGCGGTGGACGCACGCCCGGCCTTGCCCCAAACCGATTCGACCTCCGGGAATGATTTGATGATCTTGTCTTGCGTCTGGACCAGTTCCGCCGCTTTCGTGATCGAAAGACCCGGCAGCGTCGTCGGCATATAGAACAGCGTGCCCTCGTTGAGCGTGGGCATGAACTCCGTGCCGAGCTTCGACGCCGGCCACAGGCTGGCAGCGAGGACCGCGACGGCGACGAGGATCGTCGCCCATCTGAACCGCAATGCGAGGCGGATCACCGGCCGATACGCCCATATCAAGGCGCGGTTCACCGGATTCCCGTGCTCCGGCACGATGCGGCCGCGCACGAGCAGGATCATGAGCGCGGGAACGAGGGTCACGGAAAGGAATGCCGCCGCTGCCATGGCGAACGTCTTGGTATAGGCGAGAGGCTTGAACAGCCGGCCCTCCTGCGCTTCGAGCGTGAAGATCGGGAGGAAAGAGACCGTGATCACGAGAAGGCTGAAGAACAGTGGCGGGCCGACCTGGATCGCCGCCTCGATGATCACCTCGGCCCGTGTCTTGTCCGATCCGGCTCGTTCCAGCCGCTTATGCGCGTTTTCGATCATGACGATGGCGGCGTCGACCATCGCGCCGATGGCGATGGCAATGCCGCCGAGGCTCATGATGTTCGAGCTAAGCCCGAGCACATACATGCAGAGGTATGCGATCAATATTCCGAGTGGGAGAGTGATGATTGCCACGAACGCGCTGCGGACATGAAGCAGGAACACGAAGCAGACGAGGGCGACGATGATGCTCTCCTCGATCAGTGTCCGCTTAAGTGTCTCGATGGCGCGGTTGATCAGATCCGACCGGTCGTAGACCGCTTGAATCGTTACACCTTGAGGCAAGCCCGATGCGATTTCCGCAAGGCGATCCTTCACATTTGCGATGACCGAAAGGGCGTTCTGGCCAAAGCGTTGAACCGCAATCCCGGAAACGACTTCGCCTTCTCCGTTAAGTTCGGTGACGCCGCGCCGCTCATCGGGGGTGAGTTCGACACGGGCCACATCTCTCAGTAACACGGGCACGCCGCGGTCGCTCTTGACGACGATCTGCTCCAAGTCGGATATGCTCTTCACATAGCCGCGACCGCGAACGGCGAACTCTGTTTCGGTTAGCTCGACCGTTCGCCCACCGACATCACGATTGCTTGCGCGCAGAGCGGTCCGAATCTTATCTAGCGATATACCCAATGCCTGCAGTCGCCGTGGATCGACGACCACACTGTATTGTTTAACAAACCCGCCTACGCTTGCGACTTCCGCGACGCCCTCGGCTTTGGCGATACCGTAGCGGACCTGCCAATCCTGGATGGTACGAAGCTCGGCGAGGGTCTTTTGCTCGCCGCGAACGACGTATTGATAGACCCAGCCCACTCCAGTCGCATCAGGTCCGAGCGTCGGCGTAATTCCTGAGGGCAATCGTTGCGTCGCGGTGTTGAGGTATTCGAGAACGCGCGAGCGAGCCCAGTACAAGTCGGTACCGTCTTCAAAGATGACATAAACGAACGACACGCCGAAAAAAGAAAACCCGCGCACGACCCGCGACCGCGGAACGCTTAGCATGGAGGTTGTCAGCGGATAAGTGACCTGATCCTCGACGACTTGCGGCGCCTGACCCGGATATTCCGTGTAGATGATGACCTGAACGTCGGAGAGATCGGGAATCGCATCGAGAGGCACATGCTTGAGCGCGTAGAAGCCGGCCGATCCGATGAAGACCGACGCCAGTCCGATAAGAAAGACGTTTCGCGCAGACCAGCGGATGATAGCAGCGATCATTTCGGCGGCTCCTGTGGAGTAAAACCTTTCAGAGCCGCCCTCAGGTTGCTTTCCGCATCGATTAGGAACGTCGCAGTCGTCACAACCTCTTCGCCCTCCTTGAGGCCTTCGAGAGCCTCCACATAGCCGTCGCCATGTCTGCCTGTCTTGATCACTCGTGGCTCGAAACGTCCTTCCCCCTTCGAGATGAGGACAAGCTGGCGCGTACCGCTGTCGATGACAGCGCTGTCAGGCACGGCGATCACAGGCTTATCGGCCGAGTCCTCATGAAAGACCACGTCCGCATACATGTCAGGCTTCAATCGACCATCCGGATTCGGAAGCTCGATCCGCACCCGTGCAGTGCGCGTCTCCGGCTTCAGTTCGGGATAGACGAGCGTCACACGCCCTTCCATCGGCTGACTGGAAAAGGCTCGGAAGGTAACGGTCGCCCGGTCCCCGGAGGTAATGGAACCGATATCGCGCTCCGGTACCTCCGCAATCACCCAGACCGTCGAGAGGTCCGCGATCCGGTAGAGTTCATCCCCGGCCAAGATTCGTTGGCCGCTGATCACCTTCTTTTCGACAATCGTGCCGCTTGCAGGCGCTGGCCACTCGATCGTGCGCGATACTGTGCCACTCTCCCGAATTTCGCGGATGCGCGACTCGGGCATACCGAGACTGCGCAGCTTCTGGGCCGCGCCATCGACCATCGCCATCTGGCTCGCGTCATGCACATTGCGAGATGCCTTGATAGCGAGCGCGTACTCAAGTTGGGCCTGTACGAGCGGCGCGCTGTAAAGACGGAAGAGCGGCGCCCCCGCCTTCACCGTCTCGCCGGTTGCGTTGACATGCAGTTCCTCGATGTAACCTTCGGCTCGCAGCGTGACGACCGTCTGCTTTCTTTCGTTGATGCGGACGGTTCCGGGGGCACGGACTGGCCGTAACAAGGTTCGCAGCTGCACTTTTTCGGTGCGGACGCCGCTGCGCTGCACACGGTCCACGCTCACCTTGATGGTGTTGTCGTCGCCCTGATCGTCGCCCTCATACACGGGGATGTAGTCCATCCCCATGGAGTCCTTCTTGGGAACCGGGGACGTATCGGGCAGTCCCATCGGGTTTCGGTAAAAGCGAATCTTGCGTTCGCCGCCCGCGACCAGCGGCTTTTTCGGCTGTGGACCGAGAGCCGGCTCGTCACTATAGACCGGAAGGTAATCGCGGCCTTGCGCATCCTTCTTCGGCGTTGCCGACCAGAACGGCGCGCCGCTTGGATCACGGTAGTAGAGGATCGTTCGGTCAGCGGCTGCTGCCGGCTCGGCACTGACTGACAGTGCCGGCATGGCACCGTGCCGCTGGGCATACCGATATCCCCCCGCGGCGCCGGCGGCTGCCGCGATGGTGACGAGCAGCACTAATCCGAGGCGACTCACAGGTCACCACCGATGGCTTTCTCGATTTCGGCAAGCGTAGCCTGCTGCTGGACCTGGATCTTGAGGATTTCAAGCTGCATGTTTCGCAAGCGCCGAATCGCATCGAGCACCCTGATCACATCCCCCTGGCCGGCCTCGAGCGCGCTCAGAACCGATCCAACGATCAGTTCCGATTTTGGCAAATGATGTTGCTGCATGATTTCGAGAGTCTTCGCCGTTGCCCGGTACTCGGCGAGCATGCCGGCAACTTCCCCCCGAATGGTGGCCTTGAGTGTGTTTAGGCGTTGTTCGGCAGCAGCGCGCTCGGCCGCTGCAGCAGAGATCTCCGCTTCCTTGGCGCCCCATTGGAGCGGAATGCGGAGTTCCCCCATGACGCCAGTGCCGGCGTAGCCATCGCGATCCCGCGTGGTCATGATGCCCAAGGTCACATCCGGGTAGCGGTTGCGCTCCGCCAAACTTTGCGCAACAGCCGCCGATGCCGTCTTGGCTTGGCCCTCGGCGACCATCGGATTGAGCTCGACCGCACGGTCGACCAGGAGCGTAATGCTCATCGTTTTCTCGGCCGGCAATCGGCGTAATGCGACCGGCTGGGCCAGCGGTGCATCGGGGCGACGATTGAGAAGCGTATTTAACTGCGCAGCCGTCTTGGTCTGCTGACCCCGCAAGCGTTCGATTTCGATACTAAGTTCTTCGGCTTCGATTTCGAGCCGGAGGACATCTTCTTGCGTTGTCCCGCCTTGAGCGTAGCGATCCCTTAGCGTCGCGGCCGCGGTTAAGACCGTATCCAGAGTCCGCTGGGTGAGTGCGCGGGCTTGGAAGGTCGCATATCGGGCAGCAAAGACGCTCTTCACACGTGCGACAAGTTCGACTTCAACTCCTCGGCGGCGATACCGGGCCGCGGTTGCCTCGAAGCTGGCCATCTCACGTTTGAGACCAAGCTTCCCCCATAGCGGGAACTCCTGCATCAGCCTGAACGTGATGGTGGTTCCGTTCATGGAGACGTTGCGTTGATCGAGGTTGTCGGCGTCGACGCGAAGGGTCGGATCCGGGAGCGCCCCGGCTGACGTGATCCGGACTGTTGCGGCCTCGGCAGTCAGGGCGGCCGCCGCAAGTTCGGGGCTGAGCTGCCGCGCAAGCGCGACGAGCTCGCCGACGGTTGCTCCCGGCGGGCCCTTGGGCGCGGCATCGGCTGGCACCGTCAGCACAAGCGCGCTGACGAGGCCAGCCAGGATGGACCGAAACATGGCTCAGTCCGTGGCTTTGAACGTGACTTTTCCGGTCACGGTCTCTTGCTCGCCCTGTACCTTTGCAGAGACCGTCAAGACCCAACGGCCGGCCATTGCGAGATCGGTCGTAAAGCTGTAGGTGCCCGGTTCAGTCCCCTTGGCCGGTGCGACGGGCGCCGTCATCGTCTCCATGCCCTCCGGGGACATGTCGATACGGGGCGAAACGATGACCGCGTCGGGTACCGGCTTCCCGGTCGGCTTATGGACGAGACGCACCGTGAGCGTCACATGGTCGCCCTTTTTGACCTCGGCCCTCACCGGCTCAAAGGCGTAGTCGTTGGCACCCGCGAACGCGGTACCGATCAGACTGGCAGCCGCCACAATGAAAGCTCCGGCAAGCGGGTATTTCGGATGCATGTCTCAAGCTCCTCATGGGTCTATGATCGCCGTTGCGCCGAGGTAATCGGGCATCAGCCGAATGCGTATTCGCGCGCGAGCTCTCGACTCACACGTTTTTAGCACAAGTCTGTTGAAATTTTAGACCCGAGGAGGTCGGAAGGGCGGAGTGCTCGTCTGCGAACGCAGGTGGCCTGTCAGGGGCAACGCCTCGGCACTAGCCACCGGGGGGTGGAGAAATGGACCCCAAAAGGTCACGGTGTAGAGGCTGAAGCACTTGGCCGCGCAACCGGCGTTCGCCTGACACTCTTTCCCCATATCGTTCATCGACGTGCGGTCCATCGGCATGCCGTCGTCGCGGTCGCAACAATCAGGCATGGACACTATGGTCGCCTTCGCGGTCGGCACTGGCGTCGAAGCCCGAGCCATACCACCCGTGATCGGTAGCAATGTCACCGATACGGCAACCCAGACGGCCACAATCGTCCGTGCAATACCCATGATGAACCCAGCTATAGCTAGGGCAGAAGTATGCGCCCTGCAGTTCAAGGTCAAGTCACAGCTTCCTGAGCCGCCCCGGTCATGGTCAACGCACTCCCGTCGGATCGAGCCAAGTCGGGCGTTCCGGATATCCGTTTTGCGGTAGAATGAGCACGCAACGCCCGACTATGACATCTGGACCTGCTGAGTATTACCAATCCCGAATGCACGGCGTAGACTGCGGTCACCGCGGGACAGTGAAGGTTGCCTGTTCCTCGATCAGCAACCACACTCGGACAGCTATGATGCCAGCGCTTCATCGTGCTCTTGAGAGCTGATATGATTTTAACAGAGCGCACGCTACGGAGACTTGTGATGATGAACGATATGATGGGAGGCGGCGACATGATGTGGGGGCATGGGGGCGATTGGCCTGCTCGCTCTCATCGTGCTCGTCCTGTTGTTGGTCGCGCCTGTCAAATACATCTTTTTCCAATGATGCCCAGCCTGATTCCATCAAAGCATCGAGCCGACCATGGTGCACTCGGCGTGATGGCCCTGGGAAGGGTGGGAATTGCTCCACTTTCCATGAGTTTCGGCACCTGAGGAGCCCTCTAGACGATTGGTTTACGTTTTTTCGTTCGCCATCAAACAGCAAGGAAAAGCCATGGACCTGTGGGACTTCAAAAAGTGGCGAAGGAAGCTAGGATACACACAGTTCGACGCAGCAGAAAAGCTTGGCGTTGGCCGCGGGGCCATTCAGGACTGGGAAAGCGAGCATAGACCGGTTCCAGCGGCGGTCGAACTGGCCTGTTGCGAGCTAACGCGGCTTTGGATGCGGCAGCCTGATTTTGGTCCCGTGATCCTCGTTTACGCGGATGATCAGATATGGGGCCAGCCCCAAGGCGCGTCCGACACTCTCCTCTTGAAATGCGAGCGATATCCGGACAATGAAGCTGCCATCCGGCGCATCTGCTGGTTAAGGGAGACGCTGATTTCCATCAGTCCGGTCATCATGAACAAGGAGGGCGCTGTGATTTGGGGAACTCCCGAGCTGTTGGATGAGTGCGAGCGACGCGAAGAACAGGCGAGAGCGCGGCGGCGAGCTATCCCCGGGAGAACGGGGCATAGCACTGGTGCCAGTGGCCCAAAATCCTAGTTTCCCCCGTATCTTCGACCGAAGAACGGGATTCTCAACTCAGAAAAGCCCGTGTGACTTTTTTAACACGGTTCGCCAACATTTTTTCATGCGATGGCCCGTTTGCACAGCATTGAGGCAGGTGCCGCAATAATGGCGTTGCAGAACGGGTTCGTTTCTTCTGGAATATGAGTGTCTTGTTCGTCCACGGACGGGGGTCGGCGGCCGGGTTTATCGAATTCCTTGAGCCGTGCTGCATTGGGGGCTTGTGCTATGTCGCATTCGGGACGGGTTCTCGGAGTGGTCTTTGCTGGGCTGGCGCTTGCTTTGGGCACTCCGGGCGCGGCGCCGTCGTTCGCCGCCGATCTGACGGTGCTAAAGGCGCCGCCGGCTGCGCCTCCCGCCCCGGCCTCTTGGTGGAGCACCTTCGAGGTTTCCGGCCATGTCGAAGCAGGTTTCACGTTCAATTCCAATCAGTCGGATATCAATTTTGGGCATCTGTTCACGGACAGGGCCGACAGAGTCCTTCTGAATCAGGCGCTGATAACCGCGCAGCGTCCGCTCGACCCGAAGGCCACCGGCTATGACTTCGGCTTCAAATTCCAGGCGATGTATGGGTCTGACGCGCGCTATACGCACTTTCTCGGCGAGTTCGATCGGTCGATCAGCGACATAAACCAATTCGATATCGTCGAGGCTCACGTCCTGGCCCACCTGCCTTGGCTCACGACGGGCGGCATCGACGTGAAGGTCGGCCAATATGTCACGCTTGAGGGCGCCGAGGTCATCTATGCGCCCGATAATCTGCTCTACTCACATTCATACATTTTCAATTTCGGGATTCCGTTCAAGCACACCGGCATCATGACCATAACGCATCTCAGTTCGGAGTACGATCTCTATTTGGGAGCGGACACCGGTGTAAATACGACGATAGGGTGCTGCAGTGGGGACAATAACCACGCCGCCGCGTTCCATGGTGGCGTCGGACTCAATCTTTTGGGCGGCAACCTCACGGTGCTGGCGACCACCCACATCGGTCCGGAAAATCCGGACGTACTGGCGGTTCGGGCAGCTTGCGCGTGCGATCCCAACAGCGCTCTGCGGTACCTCAACGATATCACGATAACATGGAAGGTCACTGACAATCTCACTCTCATCACAGACCTGAACTATATTCGCGACGATGGCTTCAACGTTTCCGGTGGCGGCGTGGCGCAATACTTCGGCTACAAGATCAATGACTTTTTCAAGCTGGTCGGACGGGCCGAGATCTGGGCAGACCCCAACGCGTTCTTCATCAACGCCTTCCCGGGCCATCTCGATTTCGTGAATTCCGAGCTCGGCTTGCCGGCGACCATCATCAGCGGCGGAAAGACGACTTATGGGGCGCTCACACTCGGCCTGAATATTACACCGGAGGTACCGAAGGGTGGCCTGATCAAGGCGGTGATCTTCAGACCTGAGATTCGCTTCGACACGTCCTTGAACAACACTAAGCCCTTTGATCCCGCAACTGCATGCCCGCCTCCCTTAACCACCGCCGTTTGCGGTACCAAGAGCTCCCAATTCACCATCGGCGGCGACGCCATCGTGAAGTTCTGAGGCCGGAGCCAAGGGACTGGTTCAGCGGCCTTATGGGATAGGGCGGCATGCCCAATTCTCTGGGCTTGCTCTCCGCCTGTGGCAGTGCCGAAACGTTCGAGACCCGGATAGCCAATGTCCGGCGTCCCGTGAAATGCCGCAATGAGATCACCTTGCGGCGAGGCGATGAAGACCTCTGCTGTCGATGCGTCACCGGCATGCCCAAATACCGGTCTTTGGACCTCCTCGATAGGTGCAGGACCTTGAGGCCTTTCCTCCGTACGGCACATTGTTGACTTGTGGCGTGGCCTTCGGAGGGGGAGCTTTTTGTTTTATGGCCGTGAGCGATATCGGCTGGGCTGCCGACTGGTTGCTCCCGTATCGACTCGGGGAACGAGTCTCGTTTGGCCAGTACCTCTGGTCCAAAATTATCCAGCCGGCTTGGACCGTGTCCGCAGTCGCAAGTATCGCCAACAGCATCATGGCGACATGGCCCTTTGCTGTCATCCTCTCCTCCTCGTCTCCGTAGGGATCCTTGAAGTATCGAAGCCACCGAGCGGCGCGCCGTCAAGTGCCCGTCTGCTCGCTCTAGAATTTCCGCATATTCCCAATCGAGCCACAGCAGCAGACTCTGGCCAGCCGCGCTACCGATTACATAAAGGCATGTACGCGCATTTCAAATCGCATGCCACAGCGCGGCGTTGCGATGGGCTGCCAGAAGAACGGAGAATGGCAATGTGCGTAGCACCTGCTCCTCTGATGCAACTCCATCGACGATGTTGCTTTAATCCCTCGTTGAGGCATCGGTGAAGATTATCAGTTTCTCCAACGTAGATGGCCTGCCATATGTTAGTTCTCAGAAGCTTGAGGAACATGTAAGCCCCGCTGTCAGCCATCACAATCGTACCAATCTCGTGAATCTCAAACGAATACTGCGTTCCGCTAAGGCCCCTGCACTTGACAATCTGGGAGTACAGCTTGGCATTCACTGTCTTAATGCCATAACGGTCCGACTGGGCGAATATCCCCAAGAGCACGCATCGTCCGGCGGCCGATATTGCGGACGGCTCAGCGCCACCGGCCTAGCAATATTGCATTCGGATCGCGCTTCAGAAGTTCGCACTGTGGCAATCATATCAGGATTGCTGCAAGTGGTGTAGAAGTTCTGAGGTCGGAGCAAGGAACTGGTTCAGAGCGGCCTTTCAGTTCCCTGCATGACTGGAGCTACGCCTCACGGTTCTACCGGGATTCGGGAGCGCGCCTGGATTTCGCAACCGCGCCCTTCCAAAACGAAACTTCCGCGTTGAAGCCTGGTAGCGCCGAATCGTTCGAGATGCGGACATAGCCGATATCCGCTGTTCCGTGAAATGCCGCAATGAGATCACCTTGCGGTGAGGCAATGAAGACTTCTGCAGTCCCGAGACGTCTCAGCAACATCAGGACATAAGGCACGGCGTCGCCCGTGTTCGCCGGTAGATTGATGGCGTGGCCCTCGTCCGGTTTCGCATTATCCTCAGCACCGAGCTGCTTGAATCGACAGTCCGGATTCGATCGAGCCAAGCCGAGTGTTTCGCAGTAGCGACCCAGATCTTGTGGCCACCCATTCCTTTGGACGAACCTGACCACATCGGAGAACATCACTTCACCTTCCGCGATTGGTGTGGCTAACGGCCGCGATGCCGGAGGGGGCAAGCCCAACTCACCCGCGGCTAATCCGTCGGGCAGGTCCGCAAGGAGAGTCAACGCACCAACCAACACGGCGAGGGCCGCTCGGCGGTCGCATGGGTCCGCGTTCATCCGACCCTGCTTCAAAGCGATCCCTCCTTTTCGGAATCGAGATCGTGCGGGGTTTGTCTTTGTTGAAGGATAGCGGCTCTCGCCGAGGAGACGACGCAATAAAAATCGGAATTGAATAAACGAGCGAAGTGCATGTTCAATGGGATAGGTTGCACGCGAAGTTCCGACTGAACCTCCGTTCCCAAGTGATATTGCACGGTCCGATGCTGTCCAGGCCTTGCCCGCTCAGCGCCTTTGAGGTCATGGACGTTGGCGGTAGAATAGTAAAGAGGAATCGGCCCGTGATCCCCGTGCGGAAAGGCTGAGTGCTCACCTGCGGAGGGGCCAGACCTCCCAGCAGACAGAGAGGACGGCGTGAACGCGAGTGATTTCAGGAAGTGGCGAAGGGAGCTCCGGTACACACAGCGCGAGGCGGCTCAGAAACTTGGCGTCACTCGCAACACCGTCCACCACTGGGAGTGCAAGGTGACACGCATTCCCGAGCCGGTTGCGCTCGCCTGTCGGGAACTGACGCGGCGCTCGAAGTGGCGCCCGCAGTTCGGTCCGGTGACCCTGGTCTACGCCGACGAGTCAATCTGGGAGAATCCCGATGTCTGGTCCGACCTGGTTGTGCTGCAATGCGAGGGGTACCCTGACAACCAAGCCGCCATACGACGCGCCTGCTTTTTAACAGAGACACACAGCCTGAACGTCGCTTTCATTGTTGAAGGAGACGGGGGAATTGTCTGGACCAGCACCGAACTCTTGGATGAATGCGACCGACGAAGAGCGGAAAAGAAACTGATCCGGAAGGCGTTGAGAGGAACAGTCCACAGCACTGCGTCAGCCAGGTCAGATTCGCCGCGCACAGGGCAAAAGAACCGGCAGCAAAATGGTTGAGATGCCGTCGCCCTGCACCTTCGTCCGCAACCGCGATAAGGCGTCGCGTGAAAAAAGCCTGCCAGGGCCGCTCATCAGGGCATGAAAAATGCGCGAGAGGAAGGACGGCATTGAGATCAAGCCCGGCGAGACGGTCGAGCTCAAGCCGGGTTCGTCCCACATCATGTTCGTAGATCTGAAGCGGCGCCTCGAAAAGGGAGAACGCATCAAGGGAACGCTGACGTTCGAACGAGCCGGCAGGGTCGCGATCGAATACCCGGTGGAGGCCATCGGCGCGCGAGCGACCGAGCAGGGCGGCGGCCCTATGCACATGCATTGACGATCTCTGCGGGATTATACCGCTTCTGGCCAGTTAGCCCCGTAGCTTCACCAGTCGACCATTAGCGCGTCCGCTGCAATATTGCACCGGTGTTGGCGTCGGTGCCGGCGGGGCGGTGTAGCCGCCTAGCGGCCTCTTTGATTGCGGTGGGGGGATTCGTCTTCAGCTGGACTTCGCACATCAACTGCGATCTTCCGCTAATGGCACGACTGCGACATCGTGCTGTGCCGCTTGGAAGTCCGCTTGCGGCCGCTGAGCAGACGTGTAGCGAAAACACCCGGAGGACCGGGTTTGACCCTATGTATGGTCCGGCCGTGCGTCGCAAGAGGTTTTTGTCGATCTGGCGGATGTGCGGTCTTGCATCAATGTATCCGGCCTCTGATTGGAGCGCGTTGTGCTCCCGGCCACCATGGATATCAGCGCGCGTGCGATCTCATTACCGGACAGACCTCGAACGGGCCATTTGGGTCACCAGTTTCGCACGCGCCGGGAAGACCGATCCTCCATCTCGTCTCATCCTCTCGCAGACCTCGGCGGGTAACCGATGTTGGGGTCTACGTCATCGATAACTCCTGATCTCGCGTGGTCGGCTCCATGGCTGTGGGCGGAGTATAGGCTGGACTTTCAAAACGACGCGAGCGCGACAGCAGATGAGCAGCGTTGAATTTTTCAAGGACGTTCAGGCCGGTTGGTGCGGTCGCAAACGCTTCAGAGAGGCAATACCGGACGATGGTTGAGAGGGTGCCTACGTCGCCATTGTTAAGGCGCGGGATGAGGCCTAACGTGAGTACGTCCCAAGCTCAGTCCCCGATCGACCTGCTTGTGTGGAGAAGACCGATGACCCGATTGCATATGCGCGTGGCTATTGCCGGGTTTATGACCTTGAGCGGCATCGCCGGTGCGACGTCTGACCCATTGCCGACCGAGACCTTCAAGGTCCTTCCGCTCACCCTGGCGATAGAAGCGGCAGAGGCGGCGATCGCTTCCTGCAAGGCACAGGGGTACAACACTTCAGCCGCCATTGTGGATCGTGCCGGCAATATCAAGGTGCTCCTCGTCGCCGACGGCGCTAGCGTGTTGAGCCGGGACCTGACCCGCCGCAAGGCCTACACGGCAGCTGTGCGAGCGATCACCACAATAGAACTGGCCACCGCGATCGCGACGCCAGGCGCGTTCAATCCCACGCTCTACGATGCCCAGATGGTGACGGCGGGAGGTGGAGTGCCCATCAAGGTCGGCAACGAAGTCATCGGCGGCATCGGCGTCGGCGGCGCGCCGGGGGGCGACAAGGACGAGGCCTGTGCCAAAGCCGGCCTCGCCAAGATCGGCGATCGCCTGAACTAACCTGCCGATTCTCGCGTTTCCGCGGAGGGACGCGCGGCAACCCGATGCACCTCTTTGGTTTGAGGTCGTCTGGCGGCATTCGGCTTGTCTCGCCCCGGCGGATGCATGAGCTCGTTCACTACTGGCTGAACCGCTACGACTGACGACGCGCAGCCGTTTGAGCAGCTGACGAACTGCGTAAGGGGCTCCGCAGCATGCGTGGGTAACACCAGGAGGCAAAGAGGGCATCTTACAGGTCCGTCACTTTATAGGAGGATACCGATGCGTGCGATCGAGGCGGAGACTTTCTCGGGCTATGGCGGGTTGCGGCAGACCGAATTGCCCAAGCCGCAACCCGCAAGGGGCAGGGTGCTGGTTCGCGTCACAGCCGCCGGCGTCACGCCGCTCGATCACACGATCCTGTCGGGTGGACACCCTCGGGCCAAGGCGCCGCTGGTGCTCGGCAACGAGGGCGCCGGTGTCATCGAGGATGCCGGCGACTCCGGTCTCGCGGTGGGAAGCCGCGTGATGTTCACAGGGCCCTACGGCGTTCGTGAGAATGGCGCGTGGCAAGAATGGCTGCTGGCGAGACCCGAAGATCTAGCATTCGTGCCCGACGTGATCGACGACGTAGTCGCGGCTACGGTTCCAGTGGCCTATCTGACGGCGCAGATCACGCTGACGCTGGCCGGATTCAAGCCGGGCATGACGGTGCTGGCTCCGGCGATCGGCGGGTCGGTCGGCAACGCGACCTATCAACTCGCGCGGGCGCAGAGCGCCGGCAAGGTGATTTCGACGGCCGGCAGCGCGGCGAAAGCCGCTAGGGCACGCGAGCTTGGCTTCGAAGACGTGATTGACCTCACCACGGAAGGTCTCGCCGACGGCGTTCGCCGGATAACGGCCGGCAGGGGCGTCGATATCGTTATCGAGAGCATCGGCGGCACCGTGACTGGTGAGGCGTTGAGCACCCTTGGTCCGGGCGGTGTCCTGATCACGTTGGGCTATTCCGCCGGACGCAAAACTACGATCGATGTGACAGACCTGATCTGGAAAGGCGCGCGGATGGCTGGCTTTTCGCTGTTCGCCCAATCACCGACCGCGATCGTCACCGCGTGGCGGGACATCATCCCGCTGATTGTGGGCGGATCAGTCAAGCCAATCGTCGAGCGGGTCTATCCCCTCGGCGAGGCGGGCGAGGCCTTGCGGCATCTGACTGATGATCGGCCGTTTGGCAAAGTCGTCCTGGCGGCATGATCGACGTGACAACGGGATATCTAAAACTTCCACACGTGCGAGCTGCGGCCAACTTGTCTCTCGCGACGGAGTCCTCATGCAGTTCGTCAAGTTAAGTCAAACTGGTCTGACCGTCTCCCGTCTCTGCCTTGGCACGGGGACGTTCGGCAAGCAGACCGATGAACCCGAATCCTTTCGGATCTTCGAGAAGGCTGCGGACGCCGGCGTGAATTTTATCGACACAGCGGACGTCTACCCGGGCGGCGCGGATTTGCCTGAAGTCGGGCGAGCCGAGGAGAT
>WNFC01021221.1_pt1 | contig 14349 bp, 8 predicted proteins | sample 5400541 | NCBI WGS metagenome assembly WNFC01 (sample SAMN13153342, study PRJNA577476) | soil metagenome | isolation source: 120 cm saprolite under Douglas fir tree site 2 hole 2 replicate 1 | place: USA:California | collected 2015-04-18
CGGCGGGCGGCCGGTAGTGCCAGAGGACCTTGTTCTCCATCCAGCTCACGCCCTTGCCCTTGATGGTGTGGGCGATGATCGCATTCGGCTTCCCGGGCTCGATCGGCACCGACTCCAGGGTGCGGCGCAACGCGCTGACATCGTGGCCGTCGACCTCGCGCACGCCCCAGCCAAACGCAGTGAACTTCTCCGCGAGGGGCTCGAGGCCGATCGTCTTGGCGACGAAGTCGAGGCTCTGGATCTTGTTGTAGTCGATGACGATCGTGAGGTTGTCGAGCTTGTGGTGGGCGGCGAACATGATCGCCTCCCAGTTGGAGCCTTCGTCGCATTCGCCATCGCTCATCAACACGAACACGCGCCACACGCGGCCCTCGCGCTTGGCCGTCAGCGCCATCCCGGTGCCCACCGGCAGGCCGTGGCCGAGCGACCCGTTGGACATCTCCACGCCCGGGACGCCCGCGTGCGTCACGTGGCCGTAGAGCTGGCCGCCGTTGCGCGCATACTCGCTCAGGCGCTCGAGGGACATGAAGCCGGCCTCCGCGACCGCCGCGTACGTGACCGCCGCGGCGTGACCCTTGGACACGATGAGGCGGTCCCGATCCGGCCATTCGGGTTTCTTGGGGTCGACCCGCAGGACGGTTCCATAGAGCACGGCCAGGATGTCGGCCAGGGACAGGCACGAGCCGATATGGGAGGTCTTGGCCTGGCTGATCATCCGCAGCGAGTGCGCGCGCAACTTCCGAGCAAGGATGCGTAGCCGATCGTCTTCCTCCCCGCTCCGCGGGGAGGTCGGCCCCGGGCGCGCAGCGCCCGCGGCCGGGTGGGGACGTGGACTTTTCAAGTCCGGCACTTAAGAGATTCTCGCAAAAGCGATGTAGGGGTCGAACTCCAGCCGCTCCAGGTGCAGCTTGCCCATGCCGATGGTGTCGATCAGCGCGTTGGTCTCGCCTGGCCAGAGCGGATTGTCCAGCTCGTCGAAGGCGATGATCGCGCCCTTCGGCATCCTCGGCACGAAATTCTCCAGCGCCACCTTGGTCGGCTCGTAGAGGTCGAAGTCCAGAAAAAGCAGGCTCACGACCAGGTGGGGATGATCGGCGACGAAAGCGGGGATCGTCTTGGTGGCGTCGCCCTTGATCAGCTCGATCTTCGGGATGTGGCCGAGGAATCGGTCCTTGTCGTTCAGCTCGATCAAGGTCTTGAGCTCGGCGTAGGAATCTGCGCGCAACGCGCCGGGCGCGGCGGTCTCCCAGGCCGGGCCCGTCTTGTCCTTCTCAGTGACCGATGGGAAGCCGGCGAAGCTGTCGAATCCGTAGATGCGCCGGGTCAGGTTGACCGGCTCGAGCACGGCGCTCAGCTTCGCCCACGCCATGAGGCCGAAGCCGCGGTTGACCCCGCACTCGACCACCGAACCCTTGACCGGGAGCGCCCGCTTGAACACCTCGTAAAGCGCGAGAAAGCGCGTGAGGTGCTGTCGGCGAACGTACTTGGTGAAGTTCTCGAGCCGGGTCGCGACCGGGTCCGCGCTCGCCAGGAAGATCTGCTCGAGCTCCTCGGCGACCATCCGCTCCTCCGGGGTGCGCAGTGGCTTTACGTCTGGTTTCTCGGTGTTACGCGTCATCGCCAACCTTCCGACTCTCATGCCGGCGCTCGATGCGCGGCTCCTCGGTTCGCTGCGGCGGCGGGCTGCCGGCCGCGGTCTTCAGCACGCGCACGAGCTCATCCGGGCGCCCTTCGTGAGCGAGCTTCTCGAGACGGGTGACCGTCCACTCGAGATCGGCCGGGCTGAACGTGTTCGGCGAGACCACCTCCATGATCGCGGGGTGGTCGGTCGGCCGTGATCCCTCATCGGGGCCGAGCAGCTCCTCGTGCAGCCGTTCACCGGGGCGCAGCCCTGTGTAGACGATCTCGATGTCGGCGCCCGGGCGCAGGCCGCGCGCGCGCACCAACGCTTCCGCGAGGCTCACGATCTTGATCGGCTCGCCCATGTCGAGCATGTAGACATGGCGAGGCTTGGCCACCGTGAGCGTCCGGATGACGAGGGCCACGGCCTCGCGGATGGTCATCATGTAGCGCGTCATCTCGGGGTGGGTGATCGTCACCGGCCCGCCCTGCATGATCTGCCGCTCGAACAGCGGCACCACGCTGCCCCGGCTGCCCACCACGTTGCCGAAGCGCACGGCCCAGCATGTCATCTGCCCCTGCCAGCCCAGGATCATCTGCTCGCACACGCGCTTGGTGCAGCCCATCACCGATTGCCGGCCGACGGCTTTGTCGGTGGAGATGAGCACGAACCTCTTGACCCCGGCCGCCTCGGCGCAGTTGAGAGTGTTGCGCGTCCCGACCACGTTCGTGATCACGGCCTGCTCGGGATGCGCCTCGAGCATTGGCACGTGCTTGTAGGCGGCGGCGTGAAACACCATGTCCGGCCGCTCGTCCGCGAACAGCTGGAGCAGCGGCTCGCGGTCGGCGACCGACAGGAGCGCCTCGCGGATGTCCATCGACATGTCCATCCGCAGCTCTTCAGCGATGTCGAACAAGCCGCTTTCGTTGTTGTCGACCAGCACAAGGCGGCGCGGCTGCAGGCCGGCCAGCATGCGGCTGAGCTCGGATCCGATCGAGCCCGCGGCGCCGGTCACGAGCACGGTCTTGCCGGTGACATCGGCGCGCGCCTGCTCCACCTCCAGCTCTCGATGGGTTCGCCCGACCAGGTCGTCGGCAGACAGCTGCCGCAGCCGGGTCCCGTGCTGGCGGTGGAACCAAGCCTCGGTGCCGGGCAGGATGAACAGGGGGAGGCCCGCCTCGAGGCAGATGTTGAAGAGCTTTCTATCTTCCGGGGTGGAGTCGGTCTCGAACACGAATGCGACCCCGCCCGCTTCTGTGGTCTTCAGATAGTGCGCAAGGTCGTCTGCGCGACCGACCACGGGCACACCCAGGACGGTGTGGTGGACCTGAGACGAATCCTTGGTCAGGATGGCGACCGCCTGCCACTCGGGGCTGGGCGACTGCACGAGCTCCTTCACAGAGGGGTTCGACGCAGTGTCGGCGACGATCAGGAGCCGGCTGCCGCTTGCCGGCGCCCGAGACAGCAGGCGGGGCATGAGACGAAAAATGCCGATGCCCATGAGGACGGCCGGCATGGCCAGCAGCGGCACGCCCAGGCGCCAGATGCGGTAGTCCGGCGGCATGACCCAGTTGGCCAGGGTGATGAGCAGGGCAGCTTCGGCCACGGCGAGGCCGGTCGCAATGGCGTCGTGGATGCCGGCGACCTTCCAGATGCGACGGTAAAGGCCGAAATGGGCCTCTCCCGCCCCCAGCGCGAGCACGACGAAGGCGATCGAGAGCAGCAGCGTTGCGCGCGACTGCGGCGTCGTGATGATGCGGCCGCCGTAGTTGAGCTGCTGGAAACGCGGGACGACCGAAACCCTTTCTGGTCGATCGCTGCAGGGCGTGGAGAGGGGCTGCTCATGGGGTGTGTCTAGAAGTGTGTCGTATGAGCGGGGGGCCGCGCCTGGGCTCCCCACGAGTGGGGAGCTCCCCCGCGAAGCGGGGGTGAGGGGAGCGCCACCAGCATCGGCAGCTTACCCTTTCGGCACGCCTCACGCCTGGGCTCCCCACTTGTGGGGAGCTCCCCCGCCGAGCGGGGGTAAGGGGAGGTCATGCGGATTAGGACTGTTTGGCGAGTGAAGCGCTTCACCATGGTCGGGAGGCAAGTGGGCGAGAATGGCTTGAAGAGGATGAGCAAGGAAACCGTCGTGGCCGAGACCGCTCCCGAAGCAGTCGCGCTGCCGATGGCCGACTTGCGGCGCGACTACGTCACCACCTTTCTGACCGAGGTGCTCGTGATCACGAGCTATCTCGTCGCCTTCCGGCTGGTGGCCGTCCACCTCGGTCAGAACGGCTTCGGCGAGTACGCGCTCTCCCGCCGGACCCTCTCACTCGTCTCACCGCTGGCGGTGATCGGGCTCGATGTCGCCGTTGCCAGGTTCGTGGCCTACGCCATGGGACGGCGAACCGGGCGTGAAGCCGGCTACCCCGGCGCTGCGCTCTTGATCATGGCGGTGACGCTCGCCGTCCTCAGCGCCCTCCTTCTCGTCTTCCAGAGCTTCTTCGCCGACCTGTTCTTCGGCTCATCGACCTACACGTCTTTGATCACACCGCTTCCGGTCCTGCTCGCCGGCAGCGGCCTGCACGTCGTCGCCTACAGCTACCTTCGAGGGCGCTCCCAGATCCAGCGGGCGAACGTGCTCATGGCGCTCAACATGGCCGCCATCCCGCTGGCGGCGGTTTATGTCGGCCACGACGTCAGCGAGATCCTGCTCCTGATGGGCGGCGGTTGGATGGCCATCTCGACCGTTTTTCTCGCGATCACGCGCTTCTCGGTGGACAAGATCGGCGATCACACCAAGGAGCTGTTGCGGTTCGGCGTCCCACGCATGCCAGGTGACTTCCTTCAGCTCGCGCTCTTCGCCCTGCCCGGGATCCTGATCGCCCACCAATCCAACGTCAGCAAGGCTGGGATCGTGGCGTTCGGCATCGCGGCGTTGGGTATGGTCGGCACGGCGCTGACCCCAATCAGCTTCGTGCTTCTGCCGGCGGTGGCCGGGCTGTTCGCCCGTGGCTGGGTCGACCAGGTGCGGCAGCGCGTGCTCGAGATCCTGCGCGTGGCGGTCCCGGTCCTCGTGGTCGGCATCGTCGTCCTCGAGGTGTTCGCGCAGACGCTGGTCGCCGATTACCTCGGTCGCGACTTCACGGTCGGCGTTCCGGTCCTGCGCTTGTTGATGATCGGGGCACTGCCCTGGGGTCTCTACGTGATCCTGAAGAGCGTGATCGATGCGCGGCACATGCGTCCGATCAACGCGCGCAACATGGCGATCGCCTTCGCGACCTTCGTGGTCGCTGCCTTCGCCTCACAGTTTGTGACTAGCTCACCCGACGGCATCGTGGTCGCCTTCGTGATCAGCCTGTACGTGCTCGGCGCTCTGACCATCCTCGACGTCCTGCTCATCGTCAGAGGAGACAAGCGCAGCGAGGTCGCCGAGCAACCGGCCCAGGACGTGGACCTGGGCCAGGAAGACGCCGAGCTGACCGCCGACGACGACCGTTCCGCGGACCGCATGGGTCGGTTCATGCGCGACCTGGAGATGTACCTCCAGGACACCGGCCTGCTCTTGCTCCCTCTGCTTTCGGTATCGGTGATCTTGCTGCTGCTCGGCGCCTGGGCGATCTTCGGGCAGGCGGTGCTGCTGGTCGGCCTGACAGCCCTGCTGAGCATCGTCTCGATCACCGTCATCGTCCAGCTCGACATGAACCGGCGCTCGCAGGTCTGGAACTACCGGCAGATCGAGTCCCTGTTCTCCCTATACGCCACGCTCAACATCGCGCAGCCGCTGCCGCCGATGAGGGGATGGGCTGTCTCGCCCGATTTCGCCAGCGTCGTCGTCTCATTGATCCACGACATGAAGCCGGCCACCATCCTCGAAGCCGGCAGCGGGGTGTCGACCCTCATCGCCGGTTACATGCTCAAGCAGGAAGGGGGCGGCCTCATCGTCTCGTTGGAGCAGGAGAAGCAATACGCGGACCTCACCCGAGCGGACGTTAACCGGCATGGCCTGGGCGACTTCGTCTCAGTTCGTCACGCGCCCTTGAAGAAGGTGACGATCGGGCAGAGGTCGTGGCTGTGGTACGACCTCGACCAGATCGAGGACCTGACGTCGATCGACATGGTCATCGTCGACGGCCCTCCCGGCAACATCCAGAGGCTGGCCCGCTACCCGGCGCTGCCCGTCCTCGCCGATCGGCTGAGCGACAAGGCCGTGATCGTCCTGGACGACTACTTCCGCCATTCCGAGAAAGAAATCCTGGCGCGGTGGCTGCGAGACTTTCCCGCCTTCACGCATCAGGCGATCGGCACGGAGAAAGGCACAGTGATCCTTCGGAAGTCCGACGCCGCGCCCATCTCCCCGCGACCGCTGGACTCGCCCTTCCTGGACTTCGCGGTCACCCGCATCCAGGACTAGTCACTTCTCCCCATCGGGGAGAGGGTTTGATCCGCCTCAGCTCGCCGCTTTTTGAAACCCTGCTGTGACCGGGACGCGTCTGAGCCCCCGGACCCGCGCCGACAGCAGATACCCCAGGCAGATCACCGGCGCGAGCGAGAGGCCGAGCGAAAAGGTCATCGCCATCACGCCGCTCGCGGGCGCAGTCGCAGCCAGCGTGAGCAGGACGGGCGCGTAGCAGGCAACGCAAAACGGCTTGTCGGAGAAAGCGCGCATCAGCTCGATCACGACCGCGAACGCGAACAGCCACAGGCACGCGATCACAACTCCGGCGAACCCGAACTCCGCCCACCCGTCCGCCAGGAAACCCGCGTACGCCGAGATGCTCGTGAGGTTGTAGCCGGACTTCCCGTAATAAGCCCACAGACCGACCATGTTGGCCGGGCTTTGATAGCCGCTGGAGAGCACCCTCCAGGGTTCCCAGCCGCTGCCTTTGAGGAAGGGATGGACCGCCGGAAAGAAGCTGAACCACTGGTAGGTGACATCGGCGGGGCCGGAGCCGATGCGTCGAAGCGTGAGGTCGAGAAGGTTGGCGACCGGCCCAGGCAGCTTGACCCCGAAGATCGACGTGATGGGCACCTCGCCTGACGGCGGGGCCACGTTCGGGTCGTAGACCGGCTTCGTTGCCGACACCGGCGCCCCGATGGCGTGGTGGATGGCGGTGCTGATCTGCGACGACTCGGTGATCAGATAGGCGGGGACGAAGCTGACGACGAGGCCGAGCACCAGCACTTTCGACAGCGCTCGCTTGCGGTCGCGCACGGCGAGGGCGACGAACGCGCTCAACACAAAGATGAGGGAGGGGAACTTGTCCAGTGGCGCGCTCACATACATCAGCCCGAAAATGCCGATGAAGATCGCGCGGTAGCGCCAGCGATACAGGATCGAGGTCGCGAAGAGGATGGGCAGCAGGACGGCCGAGTCCCATGTGAACACGTACTTGAAAATGGTCGGCACGTTGAGCAGCTTGGCCGCGTTCTCGCGGTCGACGGATAGCTGGGAGAAGTCCGTGTAACCCGTCAGCAGCTCGAAGAGGGGCACCTTCGGCATCAGCCACAAATGGACGAGGGCCACGACGACGGCGACGGCCGCGAGCGCGTACCACCAGTAGCTCGCCAGGCGCTCCCAATCGTTCGGCGCGAGGTCGTCGCGCGGGTTCAGACGCGCACGCACCGCATCGCTCAAGCCCCGGAAATATTTCGAGTCCAGGAACACCTGAAGCCCGAAGAACATCGCGTTGCCGATCGCGATCGAGAGGTACAGGTTGTCCCGAGGCGCTCCCGAATAACCACGCAGCGACCCGAACACGATGACCTGGATCGGGATGAGGGCGAGCCAGGCCAGGGGAATCAGGAGCGCCGCATCGACCGGGCGCCGCAGCCGCCACACGGTCGAAGCGAGGAGCAGCACGGTCGTGCCGATGAGGAGGACTTGGGAGAGGATGCTCATAGCGTCCCGCTTGGGCCGCAGGCGATGATACCCGCGCGCATCACCGGGGCGCCGCCTCGAGCACGCCCAGGAAACGCTCCGCGAGGTTGGGGATGTTGTGATAGCCGAGCAGGTAGTCGCGGCCTCGCTCTCCCATTGCCTTGCGCTCCTGAGGGCTCAGCAGGGACAGCTTCTCGATCGCATCCGCGACCGCAACCGGGTCGCCGGGCGGCACGCTGAAACCGGCGCGTGCTTCGGCGACAGGGTCGTATGTCGACTTGCCGAAGAAGATGATCGGACGGCCCGCGGCCAGATAGTCGGTGAGCTTGTTGAGGCTGATGCCGTAGCGGTAAAGGGGAAGATCGCGCAGCCCGTAGATGAAGGCGTCGGCGAGCGCCATCGCCTTCGAGATCTCGGCCTTGGGCACCGCGGGCGGGAACTCGACGTTGTCCAGGCGCAGCACACGAGAGCGATCGATGATGGCGTCGCGGTCCTGGCCGGAGCCGATGAGCAGCAGCTTGATGTCGTCGCGTCCTTTCCTCTTGAGCTCGACTGCGGCGTCGAGGATCGTCTCCAACGAGTTGGCGGATACGAAGCCGCCGAGGAACATCACTCGAAACGGCTTGCCGGCCACTCCGTCGTACGCGACCAGGCCCTCATAGCGGCTGAGCTCGACGCCGTGCGGGATCCAGACGATGCGGTCCCTCGAAACGCCCTGCGACTCGACGTACTCGTCCGTGTGGCGCCACAACATGATGATCCGCTCTGAGTGGCGGAAGAGGAAACGCTCCAGCCGCTGCATCGATCGCGCGGCGAACGATTTGGGGGCGAGCATTCCGAACTCGATCAACGTCTGCGGCCACAGGTCGGTGACCTCGAAGAAGAAACGAGCGCGTTTGATGCCGGCCAGCAGCCAACCCGCCAGCGCCGCCAGTGGATGGACCGACACGCCGATGACGGCATCAGGGCGCTCACGCCGGATCGCGCCCGACACGATGGCGAGCCCGCTGAACGTGACCATGTTGAGCACGCGGCGCCAGTTGTTGAGCCGGTATCCGGGCGAACGCAGCCAGACCAATCGCACACCCTCGACGTACTCATCCAGCCATAGCTTGAAAGGAGGAATCCGCCGGACGGGCTGCAGGCGGTAGTGGCTGAAGTTGGACGTGAAGATCGTGGTGGGATGACCCTTCTCGACCCAGCGGCGCGCGAGGTCGAAGCTCCGCGTGGCGAGGCCGTCAGGAGGGTCCGCGTAGTGGTTCACGACCCAGATACGCAATTCACCAATTCACCTCCCCACCACGTGGGGAGGTCGGCCAGCCCGAGGCGAGCACACCGAGTGGGTAATTCACCTCCCCACCACGTGGGGAGGTCGGCCAGCCCGCGAAGCGGGCTCGCCGGGTGGGGGCGATCCTTCCCCGATTGCCACCTCAGCCGGATTCCGCCGCCAGCCCAGCTTCAAGATCACGAGCCCGAACACCCACAGGCCCCGTTCGCTCGCGAGGTCGCCAGAAAGGTTGGCGACTACGAAATACATGACGACGATGATGATTGCGCTGGCGACAGCCGGGCTGGCCGCCTTGACGCCCGCCAGGGCGAGCCGCACCCAGCCCACAACGAGCGGCACCAGCAGCACCAGCACCCCGAGCACGCCCATCTCACCGGCTACCTCGAGCGGGATGTTGTGCGGGTAGGGGTAGGGGGCAAGCCCGACATACGACCCGAGACCGGCGCCAATCAATGGATGACTCACGAACAGAGCCCAGCCCTGCTCGATGAGCACGTTCCGGCCGCCCGGCCTGATGGTGACGTCGATAAAGCGGCCCACGATGCAGTTGCACGTGACTGGGTCTTTGACTTCCTTCGGCAGGTGGACCCACGGCTGGAGGATCAGCGCTGCCCAAACCAGCACCACGACCACCAGCAATCCATAGCCGACCGCGGGCACAGCCCAGATCTTGGCGAGCCGGCTGGCCGTGCCGGCTGCGGCGCGAACCCGGTCCGCTGCGAACCAGTACACGCCGGTGACCAGCATGCCTCCTGCGACAGCGGCGGCTGACTGCCTCGATTGGGTGATGACGAGGGCGATGAAACACACCAGCAGAAGCCCCAGGCCGATGCGGAAGTTGCGAATGATCCAGAACTGGCTCACCAGCAACAGCGCCATGGCGACGAGGTTGCCCTGCGTGGTGTAGCGCGTGACCCCGAAGAGCTCGGCGTTGTGGACGATCAGCGTGGCGGCTGCCGTCCCCAATCCGATAACCAGGAAAACGACCACGGCCGGCCGGAGGTCGTCAAGCCTGGAAACCAGCAGCGCCGCAGCCGCGGCGAGAGGCAGAACCGATTCCAGGAAGTAGGTGCCCTTGGCCAGCCCATAGGCGCGCTGCGCCGAGTTGAGGGGATCCAGCCACTCCATGCGGGCGAGCGTCAGGCCGATCAACAGAATGGCAATCCCCGCGTAGATGAGAGCCGGCCGGTCCGCCGCGCTCGGCCGCCGGACGAGAAACACGGCCGCGACGACGTAAAACGCGGTGATCGCCAGCGACAGCGTGACCCTCTGCGGTGAGGCGGCCAGCAGTGCCACCGGGAGAGCACCGACAAGCACCCCTCGCGCTCCGCCTACGAACACCCACCAGCGCTGGACTTGCCGGGCGGCTCCGTTCCAGGCGGCGCCGCGAGCCGCGGTCGACCCGTTCACCAGCCTATGGGCGCGTCGGTATGGATTCGGTCACCTCGACCGAGCCGCGAACGAGGTCGATGAGGATCGGGCTCAGGAGCCGCAGCGCGGCCAGGTCGGTGCCCTTGTGCTTGACCGCGATCACGACGGCGTCAAAGCTCTTTTCGCTCGGCACGTCCCGCACCAGCTCCAGCTCGGTGGGGAATCGGGACTCATCCACGATCGGATCAAAAACGACCACGTCGTGGTGCGCGGCCAGCCCGCGTGCGAACCGCAAGGCCGCGGAAAGGCGCGCATCGGGATAGTTCGGCTTGTAGGTCGCCCTGGTCTGGAGGAGGCCGCGCAGGTGCTCGGCCACGCGGTCGCCGACCTGCGAGTTGCCTGCCACGGCGCCGGCGAGGATCGGCATCTGGAGCCCCGCCTCGGCTGCAGCCTGAAGCAGGTACTGCGGCATAGTGGGGATGCACGTCCCGCCCGCGCCTACCCCAGGCGAATGGGCCATGAACGCGAAGGGCTTGGTAGCGGCGGCATCGATGACATCGGCAGCGGTGATGCCTACGCGCCGGCAGAGCTCGGCGAACTCGTTGATGAACGCGATGTTGACCAGGCGGAACGAGTTCTCGAGCAGCTTGGAGGCTTCAGCGACCTCGACAGGATCGACCTTGGTGATCGGGATGCCCAGGTGCGTATAGAGCTCCGCCGCGAGGTCGCGCGCCTCAGCCGTGAGGCCGCCGACCACTCGGGGGATCTCCCCGAGCTCGGTGCTGCGCCCGGGATCGAAGCGCTCGGGCACGTGGGCGATGAGGCCGCCCTGGGCGCCGATGCGCAACGCAAGTTCACGGGTGAACCCGATCGGAATCGTGCTGGCGATCACTATCAGCCGGTCGGCAGGCTCGAGCCCATTCATGCCCTCCACGAAGTGGTCGAAGGCGGCCAGGCTCAGCTCACCCGAAGGGCCGAGGTTGGGCAGACAGAGAATGAGGATGTCGCAATCCGCGAGGTCGCCGAAGGTCGACGTGACCCGGGACCCGGACGTGGCGGCGCCCTGCAGCGCCTTGATCCGATCCTTGGCGACGTCGAAGCCGACGGTGGAGTGGCCGGCTCGCTGCCAGAGTGCCAGCTCCTGCGATCCGATGGTACCCAGGCCAACGATGCCGATTCGGGGGTTAGCTTTCAAGGAGCCCTAATACGGTATCAGGGGAGGTTGGGAGGGTGGGCAGCAAGGTCCTCCACTTGGGATTGCATTCACCTCCCCGCTACAAGGGAGTTGGCATTTTCAATTCCTACGAGGTGGGGACGTCGGCCAGCTCGCGAAGCGAGCCTGCCGGGTAGGGAGTCGCACTAAAACACGCCGGCCAAAAAGGTTGGCAACCTTCTTGTAGACCTCATTGCTGCCCGCGTCTCTGACGTCGACCTCGAGCTTGTAGGTTCCGACCGCTGAACGCAGAAAGATTCGTTCGTTCTTTTCAACGATTCTCCTTCACCCCTCTCCCTAACCCTCTACCCTGCGGGGAGAGGAGATCTAGTTCAGACCGTAGGTGATATTCGCGACCGTTTCATAGATCTCAGTTGAGCCGGCGTTCCGCACATCCACTTCGAAGCCATAAGTTCCAGCCGGCTTGCCCGTTGTGTTCCAGTTCAACGTGGCGCCCGGGCTATAGTCCTGGAGGACGCTCCATGCACCACCCGGTGCTCGCATCCAGAACCTGTACTGAGGCGTGCCCAGGCAGCTGGCGGATCCCGTCAGCAAGATGGTCGTGCCTGCGGTTTGCGGTGATGGTTTGTCCGTGTTCAGCATCGCGGCGGTGCAGCCGGCCAGCGTGAACGTCAGGTTGAAGACTTTCTCATACGAAACAGTCGCGCCGTGGTCGCGCACGTCCACCTCCCACGCATACGCGCCTGCCGGCAGGCTCGCTGTGTTCCAGCTGAACGTCGCCGTCGGGCTGTAGTCGCGGACGATCGACCACGACCCGCCCGGCGCCCGCATCCAGAGCCGATACTCCGGCGTTCCTGGGCAGGTGGCGCTGCTTGTCATCAGGACCGTGGCGGTGCCTGTTGCTTGAGGTGAGGCCTTGTCCGGCGTCAGGCCTGCGGCGGTGCAGCCGGCCACCACGTACATCGTGTTTGTCACCGAGTCGTAGGCCGCACCCGATGCTTGGCCGCGCACGTCGACCTCGACTCGATACGTCCCGGCCGTGGCGGTCGTCCAGTTGAAAGTGTTCGCGGGGCTGTAGTCCTGGGCGATCGACCATGCCCCGGCTGGAGGCGCGATCCAGAATCGGTAGAGCGGGTTTGTGCAACCGGAACTGGTGGCCGTGAAAGAAACGACGGTTCCGGTCGAAGCCGATGAGGCCGGGCTCGCATTGACCGTTGGTTTCGGGCATCCGAGCACGTACGTGATGTTGGCGACGCTTTCGTATGCCGCCGTTCCTCCGTGATCGCGCACGTCGACCTCGAGCGCGTAGCTGCCGAAAGGCAGGCCGGTCGTGTTGAAGTTCCAGGATGCGGTTGGGCTGTAATCGCGGACCATGCTCCACCTGCTTCCGGGATCGAACTCCCAGAAGCGGTATTCGGCGGGGCCTGGGCAGTTGGCCGCGCCCGTCAGCACCAACGCAGTTCCGGGGGATTGGGGCGATGGAAGATTCGGAGTCAGGCTTGCGTGGCTGCACCCGTTGACGGCGTATGTGAGGTTGAACACCGCGTCGTAAGACAGCGATGAGGTCTGCTGCCTTACGTCGACCTCGATCGGGTAGGCGCCGGCGGAGCCGCTGCCGGTCCAGTTGAAGGTGTTGGTGGCGCTGTAGTTCTTGGCGATCTCCCAGCTCCCGCCCGGCTGCTGAACCCAGAACCGGTAGGTGGGGTTGGTGCACGTGGACGTTGTGGCCGTGAAGGTGCTGCCCGAACCGGTTGCCCCTGAGGTCGGCGCCGCGGTCAGCGTGGGGGTGGCGCACGGAGGGCTCGGGATGACGGTGTAGGTCAGGCTGTCGGTTCCGTCGGCGTTGGTGGCTGTGACGGTGACCGTGTAGGTCGTGCCGTTGGTGAGGCCCGTGAGCGTGGCCGATGTGCTGGTCCCTGGAAGGCTCATCGAGATGTTGCCGGGCTGCGCCGTGACCTGATAGCTCGCCACAGGCGTGTGGCAGGTGCGCGGCGACCAGCTGATGGTCGCGGCCCTGTTCGAGGGCACCGCTGAAGGGAGCATCAGGTGCGGTGGGCTCGGCATCCTGGACGCGTAGTACTGGGCCTGGCTCATGTAGTTGTTCCAGTCCCAGTACGGACCCGGATCCGAGTGATGTTCTTCGCCGCCGTAGAGACCCGGGTTGTTGGGGTCGGGGACTTCGTAGTGGCCGATGACGTGTGTGCGGTCCATGGGCACGCCCCAGCGCGAGCAGATCGAGGCCGCCAGCTGGGCGCTGACGTTGTACTCGATAGCCGTATACCCGTACGGATATCCCGAGGCAAACCCCTCGTGCTCGATGCCGATCGCGCGCGTGTTGTAGTCCCAGTTACCGGCGTGCCACGCGATGTCCTTCTCGAGGACCATCTGCGTGAGGGAGCCGTCGCCGCCAACGACGTAGTGGGCCGACTTCGTAACGCCGGGGGTCCGGAAGGTCGCGATCGCGTCGCCGGCCGTTCCTTCGATGTCGTGGATGATGATCATGTCCACGGGGTAGCTGCGAGGTCGGTTCGAGACCGTGAAGTTCGACGAATCCGCGGGCACCCATGTGGCGTATGGGTAATCGCCGGTCGCGGGGATGGCAGTGGGCGCGGTTGCTCCGGAGCCGGAGGCGTTTGCGGTTTGGACTGGCACCAGCGTAGTGAGAACGGCCAAAAGCGCCAGCCCCCACAGGCGTCTCGGCATCAGCGCACGGTACCGCAGTTGCGGTCGGGTTGACTTGGCCTTACAAAAACTTGAGGCGACAGTCAATTCGATTGGTGAAACGGATGTGGGGCGAATCAGGTGACGGAGTACGTGATGTTCGCGACCTTCTCGTAAGTGTCGGTGCCGCCCTGGTCCCTCACGTCGACCTCGAGCGAGTAGGTGCCCGCGGTCGCCGGCGTCCAGCTGAAGGTGTTGCCGGTGCCGTAGGGCTGGACCACCGTCCAGCTGCCGCCCGGGGCCTTGATCCAGAACTTGTAGGTGGCGGTGCCGGGGCAGGTGGAGGTGGCGGTGAGCGTGATCAGGGTGCC
>WNFC01026147.1_pt1 | contig 14349 bp, 11 predicted proteins | sample 5400541 | NCBI WGS metagenome assembly WNFC01 (sample SAMN13153342, study PRJNA577476) | soil metagenome | isolation source: 120 cm saprolite under Douglas fir tree site 2 hole 2 replicate 1 | place: USA:California | collected 2015-04-18
ATCGACAAGGTGATCAAGATCATCCGCACCGAGGACGAGCCGAAGCCGGCGCTGGTCAAGGCGTTCAAGCTCACCGAAGTCCAGGCCGAAGCGATCCTCAACATGCGCCTGCGCGCGTTGCGCAAGCTCGAGGAAATGGAAATCCGCACCGAGGACAAGAATCTTCGCGGCGAATTGAAAGGCATCAAGTCGCTGCTCGGCTCGGAAGCCGAGCAATGGTCCAAGGTCGGGGAGCAGGTCAGGAACGTCCGCGATCTGTTCGGGCCGAAGACGTCGCTCGGCAAGCGCCGCACCAATTTTGCCGATGCGCCGGAACACGATCTGGCCGCGATCGAGGAGGCTTTTGTCGAGCGCGAGCCGGTCACGGTGGTGGTCTCGGACAAGGGCTGGGTGCGGACGCTGAAGGGGCATGTCGCCGATCTCTCAGGCCTCACCTTCAAGACCGACGACAAGCTCGGCCAGGCGTTTTTCGCCGAGAGCACGTCGAAACTCCTGCTGTTTGCGACCAACGGAAAATTCTATTCGCTCGACGTCGCCAAGCTGCCGGGCGGCCGCGGCCATGGCGAGCCGATCCGGATGTTCGTCGACATGGATCAGGACGCGGCGATCGTCTCGATGTTCGTCAACAAGGGCGAGCGCAAGTTCCTGATCGCGAGCAGCGAAGGACAGGGCTTCATCGTCAAGGAAGAGGATTGCGTCGGCAACACCCGCAAGGGCAAGCAGGTCCTCAACGTCACAATGCCGAACGAAGCCTGCGCGATCACAACCGTTGCCGGCGACCAGGTGGCCGTCATCGGCAGTAACCACAAGATGGTGATCTTCCCGATCGATCAGGTGCCGGAGATGGCGCGCGGCCGCGGCGTGCGCTTACAGAAATACACCAGTGCGACGCTGTCTGACGGTACGACCTTCGAAGCCAGCAGCGGCCTGGCATGGAAGGATTCCGCCGGACGCGACCAGGGCCTGAGCTGGAAGGAGCTCGCTGACTGGCGCGGCAACCGCGCCGATGCCGGCCGTCTCGCGCATGGCCTGCCGAAGTCGAACAAGTTCGGGCGGCCGGTCGAGTAGACGATAGCTGTCGCCCCTGCGAAAGCAGGGGCCCATAACCACCAACGTTGATTGTTGAAAAAAGCCGTCCACCGGTTCGCCTGAACGATAGGCCGCGGCGTATGGGTCCCGGCTCAAGGCCGGGACGACGCAAACGAAGGCGGTCAGCACGTCGTCTTCACTGTAATAGTATTCGAGCCTCCGCGCATTATAACGGACTAATCGATCAGGCGACGTTCAATACCCCAATGGCTCACCATCACCACGATCACAATCACGGTCACTCCCACGGCCATGACCATGCCGGCCACAACCATGCGCCGGACAGTTTCGGCGCGGCGTTTGCCGCCGGTGCGCTGCTCAATGCGGCCTTCGTCGTCGCTGAGCTGATCTTTGGCTACACGGCCAACTCCCTGGCGTTGATCTCCGACGCCGTCCACAATCTCTCCGACGTGATCGCGCTGCTCTTGGCATGGGGCGGGGTGTGGCTGGCGGGTAGGCGGCCGACGGAGACGCACACTTACGGTTACCGGCGCGCCTCGATCCTCGCCGCGCTGTTCAACGCCGGCCTGCTGCTGGTCGCGGTCGGCGGCATCGCGGTCGAGGCCCTCAACCGGCTCCGCGAGCCCGCACCAGTGGCGAGTTCAACCGTCATCTGGGTTGCCGCACTCGGCATTCTCATCAATGGCGGCACCGCATTGATGTTCGCGCGCGGCCGGCATGGCGATCTCAATGTGCGCGGCGCCTATCTGCACATGGCGGCGGATGCCGGCGTTTCGCTCGGCGTGGTTGCGGCGGCCCTCGTGATCATGGTGACGGGATGGCTCTGGGTCGATCCCGCGATCAGCCTGTGCATCGCCGCCATCGTGCTCGCCAGCGGATGGGGATTGGCGCGCGACAGTCTCAACCTTGCGCTCGACGCCGTACCGCGGGGCATCGAGTTGACTGAGGTGAGGGACTATCTGGCCGAACTTGACGGCGTCGTGGAGGTGCACGACCTGCACATCTGGGCCATGAGCACCAATGAGACCGCGCTGACGGCGCACCTGGTGCGTCCCAGCGGGCACGACGACGCCTTCCTGCATCTGGTGTGCGAAGGGCTGTCCCATCGCTTCAAGATCCACCACGCGACGTTGCAGGTCGAGGCCAATGGCGACGCCTGCCGGCTTGCGCCGGCGGAACTGGTGTAGCGGCTCCTTTTAGATCAATCCGGCCAGCCGCAGCACGACGCCGGCGAGGCAGGAGCCGCCGAGCACCGTCAGCATGCCGAGATTGAAGCGAAAGACCGCGGTCGCCGCCGCAACGGCGAGCACGAGCGCCGGCACATCGATGCTCGATAGCAGCGGCATGTCGAACGACAGGCCAAAGGATCGCACCGGCGTCGTCTCCCGGAACAGCGTGTGCAGCGCGAACCAGATCGACAGATTGAGAATGACGCCGACGACGGCCGCGGTGATCGCGCTGAGCGCGCCGGCCAATCCCTTGTTGCCGCGCAAAGTCTCGATGTAGGGCGCGCCGACAAAAATCCAGAGGAAGCAGGGCGTGAAGGTGACCCAGGTCGCCAGCAGCCCGCCGAGGGTCGCCGCCAGCATCGGCGGCAGGCTGCCGGGATCGCGATAGGCAGCCATGAAGCCGACGAACTGCAGCACCATGATCAGCGGGCCCGGCGTGGTTTCGGCCATGCCCAGGCCATCCAGCATCTCGCGCGCCTGCAGCCAGTGGTAATGTTCGACCGCCTGCTGCGCGACATAGGCCAGCACGGCATATGCGCCGCCGAACGTCACCAGCGCCATCTTGCTGAAGAACAGCGCGATCTGGCTGAAGGTATTGGCCGGGCCGAGCGCGACCAGAAGGGCTGCGACCGGCGCCAGCCACAGCGACAGCCACAACAGGCCGACGCGCAGCGCGCGCGGGCCGTTGGGTCGGGCGTGATCCGGGACCTCCTCGCCGAGCATGCTTTCGGGGGCTGCGTTCTTCGCGCCGCCATGTTCGGCCCCGGCAAACTCCGGCCGCCCGCTCATGGCGCCGATATAGCCGACGACGCCGGCCACGATGATGATGATCGGGAAGGAGACGGCAAAAAAGAAGATCGCGACGAACGCTGTCGCCGCCAGCGTCATCATGATGCGATTGCGCAAGGCACGCTTACCGACCCGCACCACGGCCTGCAGCACGATCGCGAGCACCGCCGCCTTCAGGCCGAAGAACAGCGCCTCGACATACCAGACATTGCCATAGGCCGCGTAGACATAGCTCAGGCCCATGATGGCGATGATGCCGGGCAGGACGAACAGACCGCCCGCCATCAGGCCGCCCGCGGTGCGGTGCATCAGCCAGCCGATATAGGTCGCCAGTTGCTGCGCTTCCGGACCGGGCAACAGCATGCAGTAGTTGAGCGCATGCAGGAAACGGCCCTCGGAGACCCAATGCTTTTCGTCGACCAGGATGCGGTGCATCACCGCGATCTGGCCGGCCGGGCCGCCGAAGCTCAAACTGGCGACCCGCAGCCAGACCCGGAAGGCCTCGCTGAAGCCGACGCCGTGACCGGCGTCGGCCTTTGTTGGCTCATGCGTCGTGGCGTCCATTACGGTTTCACTTTGTTGGTCGGCCAGTTATGGGTTTCGCCGGTGGCGTCGCGGCACCAGCGGTAGAAGGCGTCGTAAAGCGCGAGACCGGCCTCGAGCTGCGCGAGATCGTCATCATACATACGCGACAGGCCGAGCGACGCCGCGAGCAGTCCGGACGCTTCCGGACAGAGATCGAGCCGGGCGGTGTCGGCCGCGCGCACGATGGTGGCGAGCCGCAGCAAGGGCGGCGTGGCGAGGCCGAATTCCTCCACCATGACGTCGAAGGTGCAATGCTCGCCGCGGTGGCTCCAGAAGGTGTTTTCGATGTCGAACGGCGCGGCACGAAAATACTCGCCGACAGCGGGCACTTCCGGTGGCGCGACAAACAGAAAGACCGCGTTCGGATCGACGAAACGGCGGATCAGCCAGGGGCAGGCGATGCGGTCGATCTTCGGCCGCGCGCGGGTGACCCAGACGGTACGGCCTTGGGCATCGCGCGGCGGCAACTTCGCCTCCGGCACGAGCGGGAGGCCGGCGGCCTTCCAGCCTTCGAAGCCGCCCTCCAGCGTCTCGGCCGAAGCATCGAGGTGCCGGAGCCACGCCGCGGTGCCCTGGGCAAGCTTCTGGCCGCGCAGGCAGGTGACGATGGCGGACCGGCCCGCATAATGTTCGCCCCAACGGGCGACGTCCGCGTGGCTATGCCTGACGGCGCCCGGGATCAGCCGCGGATCGGCGGCAAAATCCTCGTTCGTGCGTACGTCGATCAGGGCAGGCGCGTTTGCCGTACCGATCAACCGTGACAATTTTTCAGGGGATATCGTGGTGTAAGATGACATCGATGCGTCCTCGCAAGATCAACGGGACGCGATACTTGGGCATGTCGCCTCGTGGGGGGATCGCAGAACCCCCATGGCGCTATTACAGCGAATGCGAAGCGGACTGTCAATGCGTTCGGCTTTGGCCACCGCTCGGGATTCCGGTCGCCTCGTTGTGATAGTATTCGCCTGCCAGGCGGCCTAAGTGCTGTGCGGCCATGCCAGCGCCGATCTTGCGGCTCATGCTGGCGCGCTGCGGAACCGGGAATGCGGAGATCGCCCGATGCACACAGATTCTATCGATCAATGGACCCATGAGCACGTCTTCCTCGGTGAGAAGCACGAGCACAATGAGCGTCGCACCTGGTTCATCGTCGCGCTGACCGCGGTCATGATGATCGGGGAGATCGCGGCTGGAACGCTGTTCGGCTCGATGGCTCTGTTGGCCGATGGCTGGCACATGGCGACGCATGCGGTGGCGCTCGGCATCGCTGGAGCTGCCTATCTGTTCGCCCGACGGCAGGCGCGCAGTTCCCGTTTCGCGTTCGGAACCGGAAAATTCGGCGATCTCGCCGCGTTTTCTAGCGCGATCATCCTCGGGATGATCGCGGCCCAGATTGCCTATGAAAGCGTGCTGCGGCTGATCAACCCGGTGCCGATCTCCTATGTCGAGGCTATCGCGGTCGCGTCGCTTGGCCTCTGCGTCAATCTCGCCAGCGCCTGGATTCTTCGTGACAGCCACGACCATCATCATGGGCACGGTTCCGCGCACGACGATCGCGATGATCATGACCATGCTCATCACCATCATCATGATCATCACCACCACCATCATCACGACAACAACCTCCGCGCCGCCTATGTCCATGTGCTGGCGGATGCCGCCACCTCGGTGCTGGCGATCGGTGCGCTTGTTGTCGCGATGATTTCGGGCTGGGTGTGGGCCGATCCGGCCGTCGGCATCGTCGGCAGTCTCGTGATCGCAAGCTGGGCCATCGGGTTGATCCGCGATGCGGGCGCGGTGCTGCTCGATGTCAGTTTCGACCGGAAGCTGCAGGCGACCATCCGCGCCCGGCTCGAAGCGGGCGACGACCGGATCACCGATCTGCATCTGTGGCAGGTCGGTCCCGGCCATTGCGCCGCGGTCATCTCGCTGGTCTCCGAGGCGCCGCTCGCGCCCGCGACCTATAAAGAGCGGCTGCACGACCTGAAAGGCCTGAGCCACGTCACGGTCGAGGTGGAGCGCTGCCCGCACTAAGCTGTTCGATCTAGCCGACATCAAAAGGCCGTCAGCGCAATCTTCGGCCGCCGCGCTGGTGTAGTGTGCGCCCCCTTCGGGCCGGATGTCCGGGATCGAGCGAGGGGAGGATGAGCGTGAAGCGAAGTGTGGGTTTTGCGGCGGCGCTTTTGTCAGGTGTGCTGTTCGCCTCTGCCGGACAGGCGCAGTCCGGCGTCGAGAAGCTCTATATCCTGAACTGCGGCGAGGGCGTCGCCGGCGACATCTCGCGATGGTCGCCCGGCGTCAACGAGGGCAAGTCGATGGACTTCGTCGACAATTGCTATCTGATCAAGCACGCCCAGGGCTGGTTCCTGTGGGACACCGGCATTCCCGACGCGGTCGCCGCGATGCCGAACGGCCTCGCGCCGGCCGATCCGAAAGCCGTCAGCTGGCGCCGGCCGAAGACGTTGGCCGCGCAGCTTGAAGAGATCGGCGTCAAGCCGTCCGACGTCAAGGCGATGGCCGTCTCGCACACCCACCCCGATCACATCGGCAATGTCGAGATGTTTCCGACCGCGATGCTGTATGTCCAGAAGGCGGAGTATGACTGGCCCGGCGCCAACAACCAGCCGCGGTTCAAGAAGGAGCATCCGGTCACTCTGCTGGAAGGCGATCGCGACGTGTTCGGCGACGGCAGCGTGACGATCCTCTCCACGCCCGGGCATACGCCGGGCCACCAGTCGCTGCTGGTGAAGCTGCCCAAGACCGGCGAAATCGTGCTGTCGGGCGATGCCGTCCACTTCAAGAGCAACTGGGACAACCGCGGCGTCCCCGTCAACAATTTCAACAAGGACGAGACGCTGGCGTCGATGCAGAAGGTCGCAGATTGGCGCCGGAGTTCTACGACTGACAGGTTGCTGGCGGCGAAGCTTGGTCGCCGCCACGGTCCGGATTATTTCTGTGGCGTCGAGATGGGCGGCGGACCCAGGCCTACCGCTTTTTTCGGCTTCAGCGTCCCGGCATAGAACGACACCACCCAGATCAGGATCAGGCAGACCAGATAGACCACATAGGATTGCGGCGGCGTGGTCGCCCAGCGCAAAAGACTTTTCGGCGGTGCCTGCGGACCAGTCTCGCTCTCCATGCCGCGGTTTTGCGGGAAATAGCGCGAGAAGGAAAGGGCAATATTCAAGGGGGCAGGGCCGCGTCGCCCGGCTGCCATGAGGCGCAACGCGTCAAGCGGGGCCCCGACGCTTTCACCCGGAACGATTGCGCGGCATAATAGCGGCATGGAACTTTCTTCCCGCCTGGACCTGATGAACTGGCTGGTCAGCCAGGGTCTTACCGGCCTTCCCGAAACTGACCTGATTCGCGGCTTCTGCGAGCGCTGCCGGGACGGCGGCCTGCATCTGTCGCGCGGCCTGGTCTTCATCGATACGCTGCACCCGATCTACGAGGGACGCGGCTTTTGTTGGAACGACAGGGAAACCAACGAGAGCGACACTTTCGAATACAAGTCGAGCAACGAGGGCGATGCTGCCAAGAATTGGCGCCGCTCCGCCTTCCACCACATGCTCGAAAACGGCCATGACGAGCTCGTCATCGATCTTGCCGACGGCGCTTCGCTCGAATTTTCGATGATCGGCGAACTGGCCGAGAAGGGGCACCGGCATTTTCTCGCCTTCGTGCACCGCTTCGGCGACGCCGGCACGCTCGGCCAGATGGACTGCTTCTATTCCTACTGGACGACCCGCCGCGACGACGGTTTCAGCAATGGTGAGCTGGCGGCGCTGCGCGATCTCGTGCCGGTGCTGGGGCTTGCGATCAAGTCGGCCCAGCAGGTCGACATCGCTCGCACGCTCGGGCGGGTCTATCTCGGGCGCGACGCCTCCGAGCAGGTCTTGCGCGGACGCATCTCGCGCGGCGTCACCGAGCGCATCAATGCGGCCTTGTGGTTTTCCGATCTGCGCGGCTCGACCAAGATCGCGGAAGGCATCGGGCCCGACGAGATCATCCCGTTCCTCAACGACTACGCCCAAGCCTCGATCGACGCCATCCATGAAGCCGGCGGCGATGTGTTGAAACTGATCGGCGACGGTGTGCTGGCGATGTTCACCGGCGAGGACATGGCCGTGGTCCGGCGCGCGGCGCTGCGGGCCGAGCACCAGTTCCGCCTCAACATGCACGCGCTCAACGCGCGCCGGTCGGCGGAGGGCCGGCCGGTCACGTCGGCCTATGTGGGTTTGCATGTCGGCGAGGTCTTTTACGGCAATATCGGCAGTGAGGACCGGCTTGATTTCACAGTGGTGGGGCCGGCGGTCAACGAGGTCAGCCGCATCGCCTCGATGTGCAATTCGATCGACCGAGAATTTCTGGCTTCATCCGAATTTCGCGCCGGTCTCGATGCCGCCGGCCGGCGTTATCTGGTCTCGACCGGCCGCTACGCGTTGCGCGGCGTCGGGCGCGCGCAGGACCTCTATACGCTCGATCCCGAGATCGCCGCGAATGAAGCGATGGCGGGAGGCTACGAGCGGTATTTGAAGAGTTAGAGCATGATCCGGAGAAACCACGCGCCAGCCTGCGGCGGGTGTCATCGCGCCGCAATTGACTTCAAGCGAAAATTGACTTCAAGCGAAAAAAGACTGTCAGACGAAAGCGACCTGAAGAGCAAAAACCGTCGGGCCGGCTACTTATTTAAGTTGAACATCTCAACATGATCGCGTTATGATTTTGCAACTTAAATGGTTGCTCTGCTATTTTTACAGCTATGAAATTTTTGTGATGCAGCGCTTAGCCGTCACGCCACGCGCCGAGAATCTCGAAAGGCTTCCGTTTCGGCGGCGATGGACAGCGGAGCATCGCGGCGACTCCTGCGACATGCCTTTCGATTTTATTCAGATAACGTAAACGGATTGCGCGCTGGTCAATCGTCGAATTCATTGTTGAGCACATAGCAGGCGAGGCTCGCAATTTGCGCGGAATTCTCAGGTGGTATCCGCATAGGGAAACAAGCCAAGGAGTATTTCGATATGAACGATTTGCCGACTCCGGAAGAAGACGTCCCCGCGGGATCTGAGGACGGTGTGGCGCTGTCGCTGTCGGGCGGAGGCTACCGCGCCATGATATTTCACGTCGGAGCCCTGTATCGGCTCAACGAGGTCGGACTGCTGGGCAAGCTCACTCGAATATCGAGCGTGTCGGGCGGATCGATCACCGCCGGCCTATTGGGTCTGCTGTGGAGCAAGCTGCAATTCAACGATGGCAAAGCCGCCAAGTTCGGCATTTTCGTCGATGCCATTCAGACCATGGCCGACACAACGGTCGATGCCGGCGCGGTGATCGGCGGGATTTTCTTGCCGGGCACGATCAGCGACAGGGTGGCGAAAGCCTACGACGACGTCCTGTTCAAGGGCGCCAAATTGAGCGACCTTCCGGACGACACCGGGAACGCGGCCCCGCGTTTCGTCATCAATGCGACCAACGTTCAGTCCTCGGTTCTGTGGCGATTTTCCCGGCCGTATATGGGCGATTATCGCGTTGGCTTGGTCCGCAATCCCGACGTTGCGCTCAGCACCGCGGTTGCCGCGTCCTCTGCGTTTCCGCCAATCCTGTCGCCCATGACATTGCCGATCCGCCAGAAGGTCGACGCCACAAAGGGGGCCGATCTCAACCGGGCGCCATACACGACGCAGGCCGTGCTGAGCGATGGCGGTGTCTACGACAACCTTGGCCTTGAGACGACGAAACGCTTCAAGACGCTGCTCGTCAGCGACGCCGGGCAGAAGATCGTTCCCGAAGAGAACCCGCACCACGACTGGGTGCGTCATTCGCTTCGGATACTCGATACGATCGACAATCAAGTTCGGAGTCTTCGCAAGCGGCATCTCATCGATTCATACATTCGAGGCGACCACACCGGCACATTCTGGGGCATTCGCACCGATTTCGCCGACTACAAGCTCGCAACCGATCCCTTGAAGTGTCTTACCCGAAAGCCCGCGCCGCTTGCGGACATTCCGACCCGTCTGGAAAAGATGCCGCGGGATGTCCAGAATCGCCTCATGAACTGGGGCTACGCGATCTGCGATGCAGCACTTCGTGCCCATATCAACGCTGCCCTGCAGGAACAGCTTGGAATCAAGATCGCAGACCCTGACAAATTTCCCTTTCCCGGCGACTACTGATGCGAGAGCCGGTTGCGGTGTGATCAGCAACAGGCCGTCGATTGCGGTGAAGCCGGACCATGGTTCACTTTGGTATTTTCAGTCGAATCGAATTGCGAGCATGTGAGAGGCAATTGCCATGCTGCCGCCGATTGTTTGTGAAGAGATAGGTGCGCCCAACTCCCTGCCCGCGAAGTCCACTGGAGCGGTTCAGGCTCCGCCAAGGCCTCGCAAGTTGCCGCCGGACATATTCACGTCGGCGGAGATACCGCCGCCGAACGAGCGCCCGCTGAATATCTACGCCTTTGATCCAGGCGCTGGCCGGCTGGTCGGTAACTACATGACCGCCTCGGTGCGCTACGAGAAACTCGAGCCGGGTCCTGTCGGCGACAGATTTGCGGTCATCGACTACGATGGCACCAACAAGACGTTTTACAAACCGATCGACCTCAACGACCCGAGGCTGCTGGTCGGAGGCGGCCTCGCTCCGAGCGAAACCGATCCGCGTTTTCATCAGCAAATGGTCTACGCGGTGGCAAGCGAAACCTTGCAGCGGTTCGAATTTGCCCTGGGCAGGCGTATTCATTGGGCCAGGGCCAGAAAGGTCGACGACGCGATTCCGGTGCTCCAGGGGTCGTCGCGCCGTCTCAATCTGTTTCCGCACGCGATGTGCCAAGCCAACGCCTTTTATAGTCCTGACGCCCACGGCATCCTGTTTGGTTATTTCAAGGCCGCCCGCACGCAGCAGGGCCGCAACCTGCCGGGCCAGAACGTCTTCACATGCCTGTCACATGACATCATTGCGCATGAAACGACGCATGCGATCGTCGATGGCATCCGCGGGTTTTTCATGGAGCCGACCAATATCGACGTGCCGGCGTTCCATGAGGCGTTCGCCGATCTGGCTGCGCTGTTCTCTCACTTTGCCCACAAGGATATCCTGCTGGATACGTTGCAGAAGACCGGTGGTAGGCTGTTCGAATTCCAGCTCACGCCGGAGGCCCAGCCGGCCAGCCAGGCCAACGCCCCGGTCATTCAGGCACAGATCGCCAAGGCCAATCCGCTGATCCAGTTGGCGATGCAGTTCGGCGAGGCCTCCGGTTTACGGGGCGGGCTGCGCAGTGCGCTGGGTACGCCACCGAATTCCGACGACATCAACGTCAAGATCGAACCGCATGATCGTGGTTCGATCCTGGTGGCAGCCGTTTTCGACGCCTATTTCACGACCTACACGCGCAGGACGTCAGACCTGTTTCGTATCTTTCGCGCCGGCGGCGGCACCATCGGTCGAGCGGACATTCCGATGCCCTTGGCCGAGCGGTTGGCCGCCGAAGCCAGCCGGACGGCGGAACAGTTCTTCATCATTTGCGCCCGCGCGCTCGATTATTGTCCGCCGGTCGACATCACGTTCGGGGACTTCTTGCGCGCCGTGCTGACCGCCGACCTGGATCTCCGCCCGGAGGATCCCGATTTTCGGAGGAGTCGTTGTTCTGGCCGAAGGTCCAACGCGACGCGTTGCCGCCGGTGACCGGCTTGCGGTTCGGCGATCCCAACGGGCTGACGAAGGCCGAGAAGGATATCAACGGAGCTATCCTGCGCACCTATGGCAAGACCAACGCGCATCTGCTTGGCATGGACGCCGCGGCCGCGCCGATCCAGGCCCCTTCGTTTCATCCGATGTTTCACACGGGCAAGGACGGCGGTCTGTTCGTGAACATGGTGGTCGAACTGGTTCAGACGGAACAAGTCCGGTTTGACGAGTCCGGTCCGGCAACATTTCCGATACGCAGCGGCGTCACGCTGCTGATCGCACAGGATCCGCCGGACGACGCCGATGAGAGGCCCGAACCGCGAATCCGGTTCGTCATCTCGAAATTGCACACGCCGGAACGCGAGGAACGTGTGCGCAACTATTATATCGCCACCGGACGGGCGTTCGGGGACAAAGCGGACATGTCGCGTCTTCGAATCGACTTCGGCCTGTTGCACGCGGGAGTTTGACCATGGCAGCCAAGACGACGGCCGCATCGCGGCAGAAGCCGGCCGCCAAATCGGCGAAGCCGAAAGTGTCCAGGGCGAACAAGGCAGCACCCCCGCCGTCCACATCGCAAACGCCTTCCAAGGCCGCGGCATCCTCGGGTCAGGATGTGAAGGGCCTGCGAGTACGGATGTTTCGGGTGGGTTTCGGCGACTTCTTTCTGGTGACGGTGCCGACCGGCGCCGGGCCGAGACATATCCTGATCGATTGCGGGGTGCATGCGCAGGATCTCGGAAGCATCCGGGAAGCCGTCCAGCAGATGGCCAGGGATTGCGGCTCGAAGCTTTCGCTGATCATCATGACGCATCGGCATGCGGACCATATCTCCGGATTTGCCACCTGCAGCGATATCTTCAGCCAGTTCACCGTCGACCGGGTCTGGATGCCCTGGTTCGAAGATCCGGCGAACCAGACCGCCAAGTCGTTTCAGGCCAGCCTCACCGCAATGGCGGCCCGCCTCTCGGTCAGGCTGGCGGCACGGGTCGATGAGGAGTCCAGACAATTGGCCAGCATGGCCGAAAACATCACGGGACCGATGGCCGCCAGCGGAATATCCTCAAATCAAAAAGCGCTCGACGTCCTGCACAAGGGATTCAAGAACACCGCCGAATACAACTACTATAAGGCCGGCGACGAGCCGACCCTTCCCAAGGACCTGCTGGACGCCGGCCTTTCCGCCCAAATTCTCGGGCCCCCGATCGACGCTTCGCTCATTTCTCAAATGGATTACCAGAGCCAGCAATATCTTGCGGAGAACACTGAACCGGCCGGCCTGGCCACCAGACTTTTTTCAGATGCATTTCATGCCGACGCCAAGGGATATCCGGATGAAGCCTTTACGTTCTTTAGCGCCGCCCAGATCGCAAAGCTGATTGACGCCAGCCAGCCGGACGTTCTTTCCGCGCGAGCGAAGGCAGCCGACAACACCCTCAACAACCAGAGTCTCGTTGTGTTGTTCAGTTTCAAGGGCAAGACGCTTCTGTTCGCCGGCGACGCGCAATGGGGCAATTGGGAGAATTTTCTGTACGGGGGCCGCTATGGAACGCCCGGCCACATGGAAATCACCGAACAGGCGAAGGTGATCCTCGGCAAGATCGATTTCTACAAGGTCGGTCATCATGGCAGCAGAAACGCCACGCCAAAAGACGCCGTCGCAGCGATGCGGCTCGGATGCGTCGGGATGTGTTCGACGCAAATACATGCGTATAACGAGGTGCCGCGCGAGCCGCTGCTGCAAGCCTTGGCTGCCAGGATGAACGGTCAATTGGCTCGCAGCGATCAGGTCGCCGTCGACAACACGCCGGCCAACGAAGAGGCCGGGCCGCTTCCGCCAAAGTTCACCGATCCGACCGGCAAGCTTTTCATCGACTACGAGTTTACAGACTAGGGCGCGTGCTGCAGGAGGTGCAGGACGTCAGCGTTGAACTGCTGTGGGTCCTGCAGGAAGGCGAAATGGCTGACCTGCGGCTCGATGAGAAGCCCGCTGCCTGGAATCTGATCGGCCATGAACAGGGTGTTCGCGCGCTTGATCGCCTCGTCATGATCACCGTCCACGATCCAGGTCGGCGTGCGGATGCCATGCAGATCGTCCGCCGTGAAATGCGGCTGCGTCTCCCACATCTTGGTGACCTGCGCCAGGAACGCATCATAGTCGGACGGGGTGGGCGAAAGGCTCCGATATTCGGTCTTCGCCCGCTCGATATAGGCGTTGAAGACCGGGCTTTGCGAGATGTCGGAGACGCCCGACGGATCGGAATTGGCGGCGAAGGCGAACAACTTGGTCAGCCGCTCCGGGTGATGAATGGCGATGTCGAGGCCGATGATCGCGCCGTCGCTCCAGCCGACGATGGCCGCCTTTTCAAGCTTCAGAAAATCCATCACGGCCAATACGTCGGACGCCATCACGCCGTAGCCCAGGGGTTCGCTGCTGCGACTGCTCCGCCCATGCCCCCGGCTGTCCAAGACGATGACTTGATAATCCCTGGAGAGAGCCGGGACCAGGTTGCCCCAGTAGTTGGCGTTGGCAAGCCCGCCGTGCAGCAGGACGACCGGTTGTCCTTGCCCAAACACCGCGTACCAGATCCTGACGCCGTTCACTTCCGCGTACCCGCTTGTCGTCGGACTTGGCAGGCTTGGGGTTGCCGGCAGGCTGAGCCATTGCGGCTCGGCCCGCGCGATGCCGCCGAACAGGAGCAGCAGCGATATCAGGGAAAGGATGATGCGGCGCATGATTCGGGACCTCGAACCGATGAGATAGGATCGCGCCTATCTTGCACCAGCCGCCGAACACTCGCCGATCATTTCCGGCTGACGCGAAAGTGAAACCGCTGGCGACATCAGGATCACCAGCGCCTGGGCGCCAAAGATCGCGACCGCGAGATAGAGGCAGGCCTCCGCGCCATAAAGCCCGCCGACGATGGCGCCGAGCGCCGAGCCGAGCGGACGCGCGCCATAGCTCAGGATGTTGATCGCCGACACCCGCCCGAGCAGCCGCGGCGGC
>WNFC01009420.1_pt1 | contig 14344 bp, 12 predicted proteins | sample 5400541 | NCBI WGS metagenome assembly WNFC01 (sample SAMN13153342, study PRJNA577476) | soil metagenome | isolation source: 120 cm saprolite under Douglas fir tree site 2 hole 2 replicate 1 | place: USA:California | collected 2015-04-18
GCCCGGCAGGGCCACTGGCTGATTGAACGTGAACAGGGTCCGCTTGTCGGCAGGTTCCGCCACCGCCGGTGTCGGGATGAGGGACGCGAACACGGCAACGGCACACATCAGGCCAAACACTTTCTTGCTCAACATGGTTCTTCCTCCTTAATCCTCAATCCGAGTTGTTCTTGCCTCGCCCGAGTTACCCACGCCGCATTGCGGCATGGACTTATGACCTCACTTTGATGTCGATCGCCTTCGGCTTGGCGTCCTCACGCTTCGGCAGCGTGATGGCGAGAACCCCGTTCTCGTACCGGGCTTCGGCCTTCTGGGCGTCGACCGTGGCGGGGAGCACGAACGAGCGGGCGTACAGACCGTAAGTGCGTTCGCTACGATGCATCCTCTCGCCCTTCTGCTGCGTCTCCGTCTTGCGCTCGGATCGCACCGTGAGAACGTCGTTCTCAACGTTCACGTGAATGTCCTTCGCCTCATGACCGGGCAAGTCCATCCGCACGGTGATCGCCTCGGCCGTTTCGGTAATGTCCGCCGCCGGCATCAACGCCTCGATGTTCCAGCCGACGGCCGGCACCTCGACGTCACGAAAGGCTCGGCCCATCTCCTTGAAGATGCGATCGAAGTCCTCTTCCAGTGGTATCAGCGTCGATCCGTTCCGCTTCGCGAGGGGATTCCAAAGCGTCAACATAAGTTCCCTCCTTTCGTTCCGGGTCCGCGGGTCGGGACCGGATGTCTTGTTCCTGTCGGGATCTGAAGCACACATCAGGTCGCGTCAAGGGGTAGGGACCGAAGGGGAAGTTCACCGCCAGGGTGGACGAGCAGGATCGGGGATCAGGTGATAAACCGGCGAGCGGCGACCGCCCGGTGCGATCGCCCGCACGCCGGCAACTGGGGGGAGGCCGTTGTGACGCTGCACCGATACCGACGTCGTTCAGTATCAGGCAACCTTGGTCGTCGGCCTTTGCGCCTCCGGCGCTGCGGACTCGGCTCCGAGCCTCAGCAGGTTATCCAGCGCACACGCACCCGAGCCAACCAGACTCAACGACGTACATGCCGCCAGCAGCGTCAATGCGTACTCATAGCCAGCAGGCAGGAAGAACCCCGCGGGTCGATGCACCACGGCCGTCGCGACCAGCATCGTGATCGCGAGCGGGATCGCCGCCCATCGAGTGAGCAAGCCGGTGATGAGTGCGAGACCGCACACGACTTCGATTGACGTGACGACCACGGCCGAAGCCATGGGCAGCGGGAGGCCGACCTGACCCATGAACTCCGCAACACCAGTCATGCCGGTGATCAAGGCCTTCTGCAGGCCGTGAACGAGAAAGACCACGCCGACGATCACCCGTAGGATGGTGATGCCCCACGACCGTAGCGCCGGCGAGGTATGCACATTGATCCGCATATCCAGTCACCTCCTTGGACGTCGACACTGTTGACGCCTCACGATGTACAAGAGGCACGCATCAGCGCGCGTCAAGCGGCCGGCACGGTCTGTCAGGTGAGGCGCGCGCGAACTCCCGGAGATGCCGTCGATTCCAGCGGTTGCGTGCCAGCGCCTGCCTGTCCTATTCGGGTCGGGGATGGGTCCTGTCCCGCAGCCACGTGATTCGGGCGTCGGCGCCGAACTTCACGAGGAGTTCGGCACGGAACCGCTGTTTGAGCCGATTGGCGATCTGGCCCATGCGTTGCTTGGACACGCCATAACGCTGGCCCAGGCTCGAGAGCGGCACGGGCTCCTCGGTGGTCAGGTGCTCGTTCCATACCGCTCGCTCGCGGTCGTCGACGAGCGTCCGCGCAAAACTCTCCATGAGGCGAACGAGCACACGGCGGAATTCATTCTCGGCGGCGATCTCCTCAGGCGAGGGTTCAGGCTTGGCCAGGTCGTCGACAAGCGCCGGACCTTCATCCAGCGGGGATGTGTCGATCGAAATTTCCGGCGCTTCAATGTGCCCAGCGAGCGCGGTCACCTCTGTCTCCGGAACGTCGAGACGAGCCGCGAGGAGCTTGGGCGTGGCGTCGAAACCCTCTTCGACCAGCTTCCGGCGCTCCTTCTCCATTCGGAAGAACAACTTTCGTCCCGCACGTGTGTGGGCGATGCTGACCAGACGCGCATTCGTCATGATGAATTGCAGTACGTACGCTCGGATCCAGTAGGCCGCGTATGTACCGAACCGCGCGCCACACGACGCCTCCCAGCGACGCACAGCCTCCATGAGCCCGATGGTGCCTTCCTGGATCAGATCGATCAGCTGCGTCCAGGCGCGCTGATAATGGAGGGCAATGGCCACAACGAGTCGGAGGTTGTGAAGAACCATCCTCTGCGCGGCTGACGCGTCGCCTTGCCGCGCCAACCGGGCGAGTCGTCGTTCTTCCTCGTCGGAGAGCCTCGAGTGGCGTCGGGCCTCAGCGAGCACACGAGCCAACGGTTCAGATCTCGCCAGGCCGCGCGGCTCTGCCAGGGTGAGTGTCGTGCTGTCTCCGACGTCTTCCACAACGACGTCACGAGTGACGACGTCGTCGACCGAGAGCACGGCCGACCGTTCGACATCCGCTTCCGCCAACACCTCGGCACAGATCTCGCGGTCGGTTTCCGCTGCTCTATCCTCGAAGGACGATTCACCCACGGGCCCCTCCGGTGGCAGATCGGGGATTCTCGACGGCTCGGGAAGCAACAGATTCAACATCCAGCGCGGGTCAATCGCTCAACTCGCCACGCGATGACCAGGTTGCCGGACAATCAGTACGCTTTTCATGCCGACAACTGATGTCCCCAGTGTTATTCACCGCCGCCTTCGAGCTTCACAGAGATGTCGACGTTGCGATCGTCCCTCAATACCCTCACTCGCACCGTGTCCCCAACCTGGTGATCGTCCAGGCGCGCGAAGAGTTGTGCGACCGTCTGTACGGACTTGCCGTCCACTCCAACGATGATGTCGCCAGGCACAACGGTGCCATTTTGTCCGAATCGGACGCCTTGCAGACCCGCGGCCTCCGCGTTGGAGCGCGGGGTCACCCTGAGAACGAGCACGCCGTCAACACCGAGCCGCTCGGTTGCGCGCCGGTTCAAGTCCTCGTCAACCTCGATCCCCAGGCTGGGACGGGCGTACTTCCCTGTGGCAATCAACTGGGGAACCACCCGATTGACGGTGTCAACTGGCACGGCAAAGCCCACGCCCGCCGACGCGCCTGAAGGACTGAAGATCGCCGCATTGACGCCGATCAGCCGCCCGGCGCTATCAAGCAGCGGACCTCCAGAGTTGCCCGGATTGATCGCCGCGTCGGTCTGAATCAAGTGCTCGATGAGATTGTGACCATCTTCCGCCGGCAACGACCGGTCCAGCGCCGAGATGATACCGGTCGTGAGCGTCCAATCCAGGCCAAACGGATTGCCAATCGCGAAGACTTTCTGTCCGACACGAAGATCGTGGCTCGTGCCGATCGGAACGGGCCCGCACGAGGCGGAGACGTTCACGCGCAAGACAGCAAGGTCGTGGGCCGGACTCGCACCGACCATGGTCGCTATTGAATCACGCCCGTCATTCATGCGGACGATTCATGCGGACGCGCGCCTCCGAGGCACCTGCAACCACGTGGAAGTTGGTCACGATATGACCGCGCTCATCCCAGACAAACCCGGACCCTGTACCGCGCGGAATGCTGAAGACGTTGCGTGTCCACGGATCGAGTACTCGCTTACTGGTGCTGATGTACACGACCGAACCGCTGGCTTTCTGAAATAGGTCGATGGTGCTCTTTTCGTCCGCCCCAAGTTCTCCGCGTGGCGTCACCGCGCGCGACGCCCCGTCTTGAGTGGCCTCGTATTGACCGGCAATGGAAATCGTGAGCGCGCCGACGAGAGCGATGAGCACGAATGCGCCCGCCCAAACGATGCGGCCTCCGCCCGAATGTGAATTCTGCATGACAGTCCTCCCCTCGTGTGCAGTGGTGACGTTAGAATCCTGGAGCCAGATTGAACTGGAAGACCCAGCCTCGACCAGGGCGCTGGAACGGCCGGGTAAGATCGAACTCGCCGACGGCGAATCCGAGCAGATTGACGCGCAGCGCGAGTCCGGCATTCGCTACGCCGGAGCGACTCCCCCCCCAAAGAGCGACGGCTTGTCCCTGCTGTTCCACGCCACGCCACCATCCGTGAAGAGCGCCACCTCCAGGGGTAATGGCCCATACATCCGCTGCGATGCGCCGAACGGCCGCAGCAACGGAAACCGGAATTCGAGATTACCGACGAGCATGCGGCTCCCCATGAGTCGGTCGAACACCGGGCAGGCGCTCGTCGCATTCGGCACACAGTCTGTGCTGTCGAACGAATTGACGTCGTATCCGCGCACAAGGGTCGGGTGCCCGATGTAGAGCGGGAAGAGGCGCGGATCCTCGCCACCGCTGCCGTACCGACCGTAGTGCATCACGCGGGCCGCGAACGTGTAGAACGGTGCCGCCATAAAGTAACGCCGATAGTCGGCAAGCACACCTGCGTAGCGAATCGAACCGAACGTCGGGGCAAGTTCCAACCGATAGCGTTGGCCGGCCACTGGACTCGTTGCGCCGAAGGTGGTCGTGTCCGTCACGAACGCGGCCGAGGACGTCGCGAGGGTCAGGGTTCGCGCAAGCGATGACCCTACGGTGTTGTCAGAGATCACGCCACCGGTGACCAAGTCGAACGTCGTCGTCTCGACGATCTGGTCGAACGAGATCTGGCTGATGCCGCCCTGTACTTCAACCCGCCGCGCACGGTTGAACGGGTAAGCGACGATCCCGGACGCGCTGCGCTCGGTCTGCCGGTAGAGGATGGTCTCGTCCATGCCCACCGGTTGGCCCTGCATCAGCCCGATCCCCCTCTGGAATCCACCGCTCAGGTAGGGGACTTGCCCGGTCACTATGCCCCAGTTCCAGCGATGAGCCTGGTTGAAGTACGCGACCTCCGCGGCTGTGTTTTTCGTGCTGAAGCTGCCACTCAGACCGGAATTGAACTGCAGTGCCGTCGTCAAATTGTGATCGCCGAGCATGTCGCTGAACGAGAACGACACCCCGCCGCCAACTGCCGCCCCGAATCGGCTCGCGCCCACCGCGACCATTGGACGCCCCACAGCTTCAAGGGTGAGTTTGGGCTGGTAGCCAGTCACGTCATACGTTTGAACTGGTGGTAATCCAAAAGAGCCATCGGCGAGCAACTGGGCGACGTCACTTGGTGTCCGCTCGACCGGCGGCAGCGTCGACGCGGTGTTCCAGATCGGCGTCAACGCTCCGCCGCGGTCGTCGACATCAAGCGTATAGATCGCGTATTTGCCGCCGTCGTAGATGCTGAAGGCGACCACAGCGCGCTGGCCGGCGACGCTCATCGCCGGGCTCGAGCTCGTGATGCCGCTCACGCCCGTGGAGACGGTCGTCAGTTGCGCGATGGCACCGCTGTCGAGGACGACGCGGTACAGATTTGGCGTGCCATCGCGATCCGAGATGAAGTACAAGGCGCGCCCGTCAGGCGACCACTGCGGGTTGATGTTCTTGCCGCCTAGAACCGGGCTGACCTGTTCGATCCGTCCGCTTTCGATCTCGATCAGCGCGAGCTGATAGGGCCCCATCTCGAGCGAATCCAGGCGGCTCGAAAAGCGATCCGTCGCAAACGCCATGCGCGTGCCGTCGGGAGACCACGCTGGCTGCAGATCCGCGAATGCATCGTGGGTCAGGCGCCGCAGCTTCGCGGCCATCAGATCGTACACATACAAATCCGTCAACCCGCCACTCATGCCCGTAAAACCGATCGCGTGACCATCGGGCGCCCACGTCGGATTGAGGATTTCGTCGACATCCGGAATTGGGATCTCTCGCTCCCTTTGGCCGCGCTGAGCGTCGAAGATCGCGAGCGCTGGTCGCCCGGACGCGACGGTCGCAATTGCCAACTTCGTGCTCGAGTGGTCCCATGCGCCGGCCGAATAAATAAACTGGAGGCTCGAATAGTGCGGGTCGGTCCCCATGCTCGTGAGCTTGTGGACGATGTCGCCATTTGCTGCGTCTGCGACGTACAGATCGATTGAAAGGATGCTGCGCTGAGACAAAAACGCAAGGCGCCGTCCGTCGGGGCTGATCGCTGGACCGAGGTTGAGATCCCCGCCAAGCCCGGTCGATGTGATGACCAGGCGGCCCACCCCGGTTGGTACCGTTGTCGAGGCTAGTGCGGCTTCGTACGTCCGTCGAATCGCCGCCTGCCAATCGTTCGAGAGCTCTTTCGCCTTCACTCCGAGCACTCGCTCGACGGCGCCCTCCACGCCGCCGGCCGCGGCCGCAACCGTCAACATGCGTGGAATCATGTCGTCCCCCCATCGCCCGCCAACGTACGCCCAGAACGCTTGGCCCCAGCGGTACGGGAAGTACTTGGGGTTGTCGAGGTCCTCGATCGACGGCAGTTGTTCCTGACGTGCCGCGTCACGGAGCCACATCGCCGTATTCGAATCGACCGGTCCAAGCGACAAGTATTCGGCCATGCCCTCGATGAACCACAGAGGCAAGCGCTCAGCGCCGTTCTGTCCCGCAGGTGCGTTCGGGTTCGTGGTGACGTCGAACTGGAACGCGTGAACAAGCTCGTGGCCGATGACGTGATCGGTATCCGCCAGCGGTCCGCCAAATGGCAAGACGATGCGGCGGCGCAACGGCTCGGTCACCCCACCCGTGCCTTCGCCCATCTCGCCAGGGATGACGTTGTTTTGTTCAAAGTCCGCGTGCGAGGCGTACATCACCAGCGGTTGCCGTCCCCGCAGCTTGTGCTGGAAGATCCGTTCGAGGCGGGCGTGCCAGCGTTCAGCGAGCCTGGCGGCCATGTTGATGCCTTCCCGCTCGCTCGGATAAAAGTAAATGTCGAAGTGCTCGGTCTTGAGCACCTGAAAATCGAGGTGCTTGTATTGAACCTTGTTTTGTCCAAAATATTGGGCCGAGACGGAAGCGCTTGGCGCGACGATCAAAGCGACCCCGGCGATCGGGATGATCGCGCGGCGAACCAGAGCGATCCACATGGCGGAACCTCCTCCGGTAAAAAAAGGTGACCCGCGTCTACCTGGTCGCTCACGATTTGCAATTCACGTGCCCTCTCCCACTGTGAAACGCAGACGACCGCGCTTCAGGGCCACGCTCTGCAGGAGGCCGCTCAGTTCAAGGCCGGCGATAACGCGACGCTCAGAAATTCGTGAAGACCGGACCGGCGAACCACGGAGCATCATGGCCATGCGCGGCGAAGCCGTCGAACAAGGCGTGACCGCACGGTGGTCAGAGGCGGAACGGACGGCGGTGGTCAGCGGCGATCGTGAGTCGCGTCGCGAACACCGAGCGCGCGAAGGCGAGACTGGAGTGTCGAGGGCTTGACCCCAAGGAGTTCTGCGGCGCCGTTGGGGCCGTAAATGCGTCCGCCTGCGTGCTTGAGCGCGGCGATGACGTTGTCTCGCTCCCGACGGCGCCATTCGTGATCCGGCACAATCTCGGTTCCACCCGTTGCAGGCAATGACGGAACTCGATGCTTCGTGCCGCTGGAAAGCCACGCGAGATCCAACTCCAGCCTGCCTCTTCCCCTGGACAGAATCACGGCGCGCTCGACTAGGTTCTGCAGCTCACGCACGTTACCTGGCCAGTCGTAGCGCTTGAGTTGCTCGCACTGGTGATCGCTGATCCGCGGCTGTGTTAGGCCGAGCTTCTTGGCGGCAAGAGCGACGAGATGAATCGCCAGTCGAGGAATGTCGTCCCGTCGGTCCCGTAACGGAGGAATCTCGAGTGGGAAGACGCTCAAGCGGTAGTAGAGATCCTCGCGAAAGCGTCCCTCCTTTGCATCAACCATGAGATCTCGGTTCGTTGCAGCGATCACTCGAGCGTCGACCTGCCGCGTCACGTCGTCGCCGACGCGCTCATATTGACCCTCTTGCAGCACCCGGAGAAGCTTGGGTTGAAGGTCCAGCGGAATGTCGCCGACCTCGTCCAGGAAGATCGTCCCACCGTGTGCGAGCTGGAACCGCCCCGGTCGATCTCGGACGGCTCCTGTAAAGGCGCCACGGATGTGCCCGAAGAACTCGCTCTCGAACACCTCGTGGGGGATCGCGCTGCAGTTCACCGTGATGAGCGGGCGTTGCGCGCGCCGGCTGCGTTGGTGGATCTCCCGGGCAAACAGCTCCTTCCCCGTGCCTGACTCGCCGAGCAGGAGGACCGTGGCGTCAGTGGGCGCCACCAGTTCGACCTGCGCAGCAAGCTTCCGAAGCGGGGGGCTCTGGCCGACGATCGGGCCGAATGCTAGAGCGGCATCCCCCTGTTCTCGGAGGTACGCGTTTTCCTCTTCCAGTTGCTCCTGTAGGCGTTCCCGCTCGGCCAACGCCGTCTCGATGCGACGGTGTTCCACCGCGACCCTGGCACTTCGCAGCCAGATCGTCGCCTGGTTCACGACGGCATTGAGGAAAACGGTGTCAATGTCGGTTGGAAAATCCGCCCGGCGTGACCCGGCCACGACGGCACCGCCTTCCCCGACACCCGTATCGAGCTGCGAGACTGTAATCCGGATGGTGCCGGTGCCGAGTGGATGCGGCACGACTCCGCGGCTTCCCGATTCGAGTATCGGTGCGAGAGTCCGGCCCACTTTTTCCGCTTGCGGTGCCGCGCTCTGTGCGTCGGCGCGGCCCGCCTCGATAAGCGGCCCGCCCTCCGGATCCTTGACGCGGGCATAAGCGAGGTCGAGACGAAGGCCCGCGACGAGCACGTCGAGGAAGCTGCCGACGACCGCTCGCGTGTTCTGACCCACCCAGAGCAACGGCAGTGCGCTCAGGGAGGCCAAATCACGAATACAGCCCCGGAGACGCGTGACCTCGTCGTGCGCATCCATTGGCTCGCGACTCCTAAACGGTACTGCCCCGATCGCTTCGCTGTCGCAATTCGCGCAGGAATTCGTCAGGCGGCACAAAGAACGGATTGACCTGAAGGACGCCCCCGAGAATCACCATCGGGTGGGTGCGGAGGACATCCAGGGCGACGCCGGCATTAAATCGGGCGCTGTTGTAAACGCACACAACGGAATCGTGATACCGAGGAAGCACGTGATTCAGGCGCGCCTCGTACTCGACGAGCGCGTCGACACCGAAGAAATCCTCCAGGGCCCACTCCATGTGGGCCACGAAACGTGTGCGCGAGAATCCTGCCGACTTCCCGTGCTGGAGCGCTTCCTCGACCAGCGCAATCATCGCGTGCTGGTTGAAGTGGCCGCCACGGACATGCGCATGATGCCAATCGCGCACTTCCAGTTGCTGCCGTCCCTCAGCGGCGGCGACTGGGATGCCGGCTCCCTCAAGCCGGTGGACATGGTCGACGCGAAGGATAGGATCCACGACGTGAAACGCTCGCTCGCCGTGCTCGATCCCTTCCGCAATGAAAGGAAGCAAGAGGGCATACTCTTCGTCGCGGGTTTGAAAGAACGCGCACACATGGTTGTGCGCTCCCATTGTCGAACCACCGAGCCGTACAGGCCGCCCTGGATCGTTCATACCCACCTCCGACGCTGCCCTGGACGGCATCAGCAAGAGCGGGTCCCTAAGTACCGAGGAGGTGGCACTCGGCGATTCCGCCGATGACAAGCCCTTGCGGCCGGATCGAAAAAGTACCATAGCAGAGTCCTTCTGCTGCGGCAACGAGATCTCGGTGCTCCACCGGATTCTCGTTGCAACTGAAGCGCTCGACCTGAGGCTTCGAGGTCGATCTGGCGGACGGTCGGCGATGGTCTTCGAAAAGTTGTGTGAAGCACCCGCGGGAAGGCTCTCGCTCTTCGGCTGGCGGGAGAGTCCTGCCAGCCGCCGCGTGACGTAGAGTGCCGGATCGGATCATCGCGAAGCACTGCTGCAGAGAGGCGTCACCAATCTGTAAAGAGCAAACGCGGCTCAAGATGGCGGGCGGCGAACACAAGAGGGTGGTGGACGCGCCCACAGGGCTGTCTGGGCGGCAGCCCTGTGGTACCTAAAACGTTGTCGGCGGAGTCTACGGCGTGGCCGACGTCTTCTCGACCATCAACTCGTTCTTCACCTCGAATGATCCCGGTACCTGTCGCGCTTTCATGCCGGCGATCGTCTTGTCGCCGTCGTTGTCGACGACGCCGAGCAGGGTGACGCGCCCGTTCTTGACGATGATGTGAATCGGATAATCGCCGGCCGGCTCCATTCCGGGAAAGAGCCCAGGCCCGAGCGGCGAGAACGGGCCAGCAAACGCGTGCCGATGGCCCCACAGCAGCCCGCCGCCAGGCGCGTAACGCGACAGGAACGGATCCCGGTAGATCGCGTAGTAGATCTTCCACCGCAACTCGTCATCGTTGGGGGAGGGCGGCAGGTCTTCGATCTTGTTCTGCACCATGTCGATACCGGAAACGCGCTTGACGGCCCGCTCCGCATCGCTCTTCAGCCCCGGATGGTACGCGTATCCCATCAGCGTCACCGTCCCTTTGTCGTACTTGAAGGCGAGGAAATCGAACACGCTGTAATAGGGCAACTGCATCAGCTCTTTGCGGATCTCCTCGATGGTGGATTTCGCCTGTGCTGGCGCCGCTGTGCCGGCGCCAGCCAGCACGAGAATCAACCCGAACACCGTCAGTGCAAGACGACTGTGCTTCTGCATATCGGATCCTTTCCCGCGCTGGTCGCATTGTGCGGCCTGCGCGCATTGACCTGGTGCCGGGGCAACTCCCGTGCCACGTGATTCGCGCGCCAGAGTGGGGCCGTGCGACTCCCGGCGCCTCGCCGGATCCTCGAAAACTCGCGGGTTGAATGTTCGCGAGCGGGATCGGGCACGTCTCGCCGCGAAAATCTGAGGCTGCGGGCGGCAGGGTGCTTGCTTTGGTGGAAGGGCGCATGGAGATGGTGACCATCGCCGACTGACTCGATTCGTCAACCATCCGATGGAGGTCACATGGCCCGAAAAGTCATTGGCATCGATCTAGGCACGACCAACTCCGTGGTGGCGGTCGTGGAAGGCGGTCAGCCGACCGTCATCGTGAACCAGGAAGGCGCGCGGACGACGCCCTCGGTCGTGGCGTTCGCCAAGGACGGCGAGCGCCTGGTCGGCCAGGTCGCCAAGCGGCAGGCCGTGACCAACTCCGAGAACACGATCTTCTCGATCAAGCGCTTCATGGGCCGCAAGTACGACGAGGTGGCGTCAGAGGCGAGCCGCGTACCCTACCAAGTGGTGCGGGCGCCCAACGGGGACGCGTCGGTCGACGTGCGTGGCAAGCAGTACTCGCCACCGGAGATCTCGGCGCTGATCCTCCGGAAGCTGAAAGAAGCAGCCGAGGCCTACCTCGGCGAGAAGGTGACCGACGCGGTCATCACGGTGCCGGCGTACTTCAACGACGCGCAGCGCCAGGCGACCAAGGATGCCGGGAAGATTGCCGACCTCAACGTCCGGCGCATCATCAACGAGCCGACCGCCGCGGCGCTCGCCTACGGCCTCGACAAGAAGAAGGATGAAACGATCGCCGTGTACGACTTCGGCGGCGGCACGTTCGACATCTCGGTGCTCGAGGTCGGCGACGGCATCGTCGAAGTCAAGGCGACCAACGGCGACACGCACCTGGGCGGCGATGATATCGATCAGCGCGTCATCGAGTGGATCGCGGCCGAGTTCAAGAAGAGCGAGGGCATCGATCTCACGACAGACCGCATGGCGCTCCAGCGCCTCAAGGAAGGGGCGGAGAAGGCCAAGATCGAGCTGTCCACGGTGACCGAGACCGACATCAACCTGCCCTTCATCACCGCCGATCAGACCGGGCCCAAGCACCTCGCGCTGAAGCTGACGCGCGCCAGGCTCGAACAGCTCGTTGACGACCTCCTGCAGCGGACGATGGGACCGCTCAAGCAGGCGCTGAAGGATGCCGGCGTCGAACCCAAGGACATCGACGAAGTGGTGCTGGTGGGCGGCATGACGCGGATGCCGAAAATCCAGCAGTTCGTGCGCGACGTCTTCGGCAAGGAGCCCCACAAGGGCGTCAACCCGGACGAGGTCGTGGCGATCGGCGCGGCGGTCCAGGGCGGCGTGCTGGCGGGCGATGTCAAGGACGTCTTGTTGCTCGACGTGACGCCGCTCTCGCTCGGCGTCGAAACGCTCGGCGGCGTGATGACCGTGCTCATCCCGCGGAACACCACGATTCCGACGAAGAAGAGCGAGGTCTTCTCGACGGCGACCGACGACCAATCGAGCGTCGAAGTGCACGTGCTGCAGGGCGAGCGCCCGCTGGCGCGCGACAACCGCACGCTGGGCCGCTTCCATCTGGTAGGCATCCCGCCGGCCCCCCGAGGCATTCCGCAGATCGAGGTCACCTTCGACGTCGATGCCAACGGCATCGTCAACGTCTCCGCCACGGATCTTGCGACGGGGAAGGAACAGCGGATCACGATCACCGCGTCTAGCGGGCTCAGCAAGGAGGACGTCGATCGCCTGGTGAAGGAAGCTCAGAGTCACGCGGACGAGGATCAGAAGCGTCGCCAGCTGATCGACGCCCGCAACGAGGCCGACGCCCTGGCGTACTCGGTCGAGAAGACGCTCACCGAGAACCACTCGCGCGCGCCGGTGGCGGAGCGCTCGCGACTCGAATCGGCGATTGCCGACGTCCGCAAAACGATGGAGGGCGAGGATGCGCAGGCGATCACGCGCAGCGCCGACGCGCTCCAGCGGGCCGCGCAGGCGCTGGCGCAGTTGCTGCAGCGGGTGCAACAGCAGCCAGACACCGGACCGGCCGCTGCCCGCGGACGAGCGTCGAACGTGGCCGACGGCGAAGTCATCGATGCAGAGCCCATTGAAACGGGCGATGGAAGGTAGGGAGAGTCATGGTTGAGGCGTGATTCACATGGTCAGTTGAAAGGAGAAGACGGATATGGCCACTGCAGTAGAAGTTCGAACCGATCCGCAGATTCAAACCGATGTCCTGGCGGAGCTCAAGTGGGAACCGCGCGTCAGGCCCAACGAGATCGGCGTGGCCGTCAAGGATGGCGTCGTCACGCTGACCGGTTGGGTCGACTCGTACACCAAGCGGTGGGCCGCGGAAGATGCTGCCCACCGGGTCCGCGGCGTGAAGGCCGTGGCGAATGACATCGAGGTCCGCCTCTCGAAGGATGACGAACGCACCGACCCGGATATCGCCGCCGCCGCGGTCCACGCACTGGAATGGGACGCGTTCTTGCCGATCGACACGCTCGACGTCACCGTGTCCAAAGGCTGGGTGACGATCAGGGGCGACGTGGAATGGCAATTCCAGAAGCAGGATGCCGAGCGCGTGGTCCGCCGTCTTGCCGGCGTCAAGGGCGTGACGAACCTGATCACGATCAAGCTCCGCCCGACGCCCTCGGAGCTCAAGCGGAAGATCGAGGACGCGCTGGTCCGCACGGCGCGCACCGACGCGCAGAAGATCACCGTGGAGGTGGAAGGCAGCAAGGTGATTCTCAAGGGGACGGTCCGCTCGTGGGCGGAGAAGGAAGAGGCGACGCGCCAGGCGTGGGCCGCACCGGGCGTCACGTCGGTCGACAACCGGATCACGATTACGTTCTAGGACACTGAGCTTGAGATGGAGACGGCCGATGCTTGCGGCGCTGGCGGTCAACTGAGGTTCCTGGTGCTCCGTGCGTCGATCGCGGTGATCTTCGCGGTCGTCGTGCTGGTCTCGCCGGGGCTCACCTCACGCGGGCTCGTCTCTCTGTTCGGCGCGTCCGCGCTGAGCGACGGCATGCTCGCGCTGATCGTAGCGCTCAGGGTCAGAGGCGTTCCAGGCTTCGGCAGCCTCCCCTTCGAGGCGACGCGGCACGGCTGAGCGAACTTCCAGGATGTCCCCATGAACGAGCACAAGAGTTGGGCACGCTCCGTCGAACGATTCTCGACACAGATGAGCGACTGGGCTGGAAGCACAGCCGCGTTCGTCTGCTCGTTACTGCTCGTCTTCGCGTGGACCGCCACGGGTCCATTGTTCCGGTTCTCGGACACCTGGCAACTTGTCATCAACACCATCACCAATGTGGTGACGTTCGTGATGGTGTTCCTGATCCAGCGGGCGCAGAACAAGGACTCGCTTGCGATGCAGATCAAACTCAGCGAATTGCTGGCCGTCGTCAGGGGTGTTGACGACAGGATCGTGGCCGTCGAAGAACTCTCTGAAGAAGAACTTCGACTTCTGCATGCGCGTTATCTTCAGTTGGCACGCCGCGGTGAGCGTCCTCTGCCGAGCGCGCTCGAAGCGTCTTCGGCAACGGAGCCTCCCGACACAACCACGCGGTCCTTCAAGTCGTGATCGTGCCCGAGAACGACGCCACGCAACCGAGGCGTTGACCGGAGTGAAAGACTTTAT
>WNFC01005119.1_pt1 | contig 14343 bp, 10 predicted proteins | sample 5400541 | NCBI WGS metagenome assembly WNFC01 (sample SAMN13153342, study PRJNA577476) | soil metagenome | isolation source: 120 cm saprolite under Douglas fir tree site 2 hole 2 replicate 1 | place: USA:California | collected 2015-04-18
TCGAGCCTCAGGCCAAATCCGCCCGTGCCCGCTCCCACGATTGCCCAGGCCCCGACCATCGCGTCTCCTCCCGTGGCGCCGCCGGCGCCGATCGTGAAACCGCCGCCGGTCGTTCCATCCGCCGCGCTGGCGGCGCCCACGTCGCCTTCGCCCGCGCCCATCAAGCCGCTCCCCGACGTGGCGGCCGCCCCGCCGGCGGCCCCTGCCGCACCCGTCGCCGCCGAGGCGCCGGCTGTCCCGGCCACACCGGCCGCGCCCGTGGCCCCCGCCGTATCCGCCACCCAGATCGCTGCCGGACGCTTCAAAGGCCTGGAGCCCGATGCCGTCGTCACGATGGTGCGCGACGCGGTCGAGGCCGATCGCATCGATCTCCTGCTGCAGCCGATCGTCACGCTGCCCCAGCGCAAGGTGCGCTACTACGAGGCGGTCGCGCGGCTGCGCGCCGCCGACGGCGAGCAGATCATGGCGGCGGATTTCCTGGCCTACGCGGAGCAGGCCGGGCTGATGCCCAAGATCGACAACCTGATGCTGTTTCGATGCGTCCAGGTGGTGCGGCGCCTGCTCGCCAAGAACCGGGAGATCGGCCTCTTCTGCAACGTGTCGCTCTCGACCCTGGTCGATTCCGCCTCCTTCCCCCAATTCCTCGAGTTCATGGAGGCGAACAAGGCGATCGCCCCCGCGCTCGTGTTCGAATTCACCCAGGCCGCCTATCGCTCGTTCGGTCCGATCGAGAACGAAAGCCTCGCCGCGCTCGCCGAACGCGGCTTCCGCTTCTCCATGGATCAGATCAGCGATCTGCGCATCGAGCCGCGCGATCTCGCCGAGCGCGGCTTCCGCTTCGTCAAGGTGCCGTCGCCGGTGCTGCTCAACCGCGCCGGCCCGGCGACGACCGACATCCACCCGGCCGACTTTGCCGGGCTGCTGTCACGCTTCGGCATCGAGCTCATCGGCACCATGATCGAGAGCGAAGGCGTGGTGGTCGATCTCCTCGATTACGAGGTGAAGTTCGGGCAAGGCTTCCTGTTCTCGCCGCCGCGCCCGGTTCGTCCCGAGGTCATGCAGGGCATCGCCGATCGCAACGACGTGATCGCGCGCGACGGGGAGCCGGCGCCCGCGCCAGCGGCCGCGAGCGAGGCGAAGCCGGTCGCCAGCCAGCGCATCTCGTCGCTCGCGCAGCTCGCCCGTGGGGTGATCGCCCGCGGGTGATTGCCTTCACGAGGTGACGCGCGCGCCTGGATCGGCTAAGCCCTCGTCGCACCTTCGTCCGATCCGATGACCCCGCCGCCCTTTCTCGACCGCTTCGCACCGCTCGCGCCCGACTATGACGTCGTCCTGTCCGACGTCTGGGGCGTCGTGCACAACGGCCTCACCTCGTTTCCCGAGGCTTGTGACGCGCTCGCGCGCTTTCGCGCGGGCGGCGGCACCGTGCTGCTCATCACCAATGCGCCGCGGCCGGCCGAGGTCGTGGTGCGCCTGCTCGATCGCCTGCACGTCCCGCACGAGGCCTATGACGGCATCGTGAGCTCCGGCGACGTCACCCAGCAGGTGATCATGAGCCGCCGGAACGAGCGCGTCTTCCATATCGGCCCGGAGCGCGACCATTCGGTCTTCACCGATCTCGGCATCGCCTTCGCGCCGGTCGAGGCCGCCGATTACGCCGTATGCTCGGGCCTCTACGACGACGAGACCGAAACACCCGAAGACTATCGCGGGCTGTTGACGACGCTGCGGGCGCGCAACCTGCTGATGGTGTGCGCCAACCCCGATCTCGTGGTCGAGCGCGGCCACCGGCTCGTCTATTGCGCCGGCTCGGTCGCGGAACTCTACGCATCGCTCGGCGGCGAGGTGCTCTACGCGGGCAAGCCGCACGGCCCGATCTACGAGGCGGCGCTCGCCAAGGCCGCCGCGGCGCGCGGCCGCTCGCCCGAGCTCGCGCGCGTGCTGGCGATCGGGGATTCGGTGCGCACCGATCTCGCCGGCGCCACCGCGTTCGGCATCGATTGCCTGTTCGTCACCGCCGGCATCCATGCCGAGGAGCTGGGCGGACGCGAAACGCCCGACGCCGCGCTGCTGGCGTCGACCTTTGCCGAGGCGAAAGTCTATCCGAAGGCGGTGATGCGCCGGCTGGTGTGGTGAGGGCAGGGACTTGTAGGGTGGGTTGAGCGAAGCGAAACCCACCGGCCGATTCGGTATCCGCGATGATGGGTTGCGCTGCGCTCAACCCATCCTACGAAGCAGCAAGCTCCGGAAACACCGCCTCGATCTTGCTCTGCAGCGTCTGCGCGTTGAACGGCTTGACGATGTAGTTGTTGACGCCCGCCTTCTTCGCCGCGATCACGTTCTCGGTCTTCGACTCGGCCGTCACCATGATGAAAGGCGTCTTCGACAGGCCGGGATCGGCGCGCACTTCCTTGAGGAGCTCGTAGCCCGTCATCGGCTCCATGTTCCAGTCGGAGATGACGAGGCCGTATCTCTTTTCGCGCATGCGGGCAAGCGCGGCCGAGCCGTCGGCCGCATCGTCGATGTCCTGGAATCCGATCTGCTTGAGAAGATTGCGAATGATGCGGATCATCGTGTTGTAGTCGTCCACCACGAGAACCGGCATCGAAAGATCGACAGCCATCTCACCTGCTCCGTTAGCGTGTCGCCCGGCGAAGCGTCACCGCGCCCCTGTTTTTGCAAAGTCGGTGTTTTGGACCAGGTCCCATCACCCGAAACCGCCGGGCGAAGCTAACAATGCCCATTGAACATCCGGTTAAAGACGGCATGACAGGCCGGGGAAAACACGACGGGTGAGGCAAAATAGGCCTTGGCGGGCGCTGCCCGGGCAGGATTCGGGCGTCGGGCGCGCCGCAGTCTCGCTTCGTTAACCATGGCGGCGCACGATCCGCGGCGGCCCCTCAGCTTGACTTGGCCCCGCGCGGGACGGCACGGTCCTCGCCGCTCATGCCCCTCGATCGCGCCGCCCTCAATCGCCGATGACCGACCGTCCGCCCGCGCCCTTCATCGTCGTCCGCGGCGATGTCACGCATCCGGCCGGCGCGGGCGGCGCGCTCGACGGCGCGGTGGCGGCGATCGGGAATTTCGAGGGCGTGCACCGGGGCCATCGCGCCGTCATCGACGTCGCCAAGGCGCGCGCCCGCACGCTCACCCGCAAGGCCGCAGTGCTCACTTTCGAGCCCCACCCGCGCACGATCTTCAATCCGGGCGAGCCGGTTTTCCGGTTGACCGACGAACGCGCGAAGCTGCGTCTCCTGGCCGCAACCGGGCTCGACGGCGCGATCGTCATGCGCTTCGACGCCGCGCTCGCGCGCCTTCCGGCCGAGGACTTCGTGCAGCGCATCCTTGTCGAGCGTTTCGCGCTCGCCGGCGTCGTGGTCGGCTTCGATTTCCATTTCGGCCAGGGCCGCCTGGGCTCGCCCGCCTTCCTCGAGGCCGCCGGCCGGCGGCACGGTTTTTCGGTCGACGTCGTGCCGCCGTTTTCGGACGCGGGCGTGCGCATCTCGTCCGGCGCGGTGCGTGCCGCGCTTGCGGCCGGACGCGTCGAGCAGGCCGCCGACATGCTGGGTTATCCCTGGTTCGTGAGCGGCGAGGTGATCCACGGCGACCGGCGCGGCCGCGAGCTCGGCTTTCCCACCGCCAACCTGCGGCTCGATCCGGCCTGCGGCCTCAAGCACGGCATCTACGCGGTGCGCGTCGGCGTCGCCGGCAAGCGCTACGACGCCGTCGCGAGCTTCGGCCGCCGGCCGATGTTCGACACCGGCGCGGTGCTGCTCGAGGTGTTCCTGTTCGATTTCGACGGCGATCTCTACGGCCAGACGATCGACGTCGCCCTCCTCCACTGGATCAGGCCGGAGCTCGACTTCGCCTCGGTGGAGGACCTGGTCCGCCGCATGGACGAGGACTGCGGCCTCGCGCGCGCCGCGCTCGCGCACGCGCCCGACGCGTTCCCGCCGATCGGCGCGCCGACAGCGGGATGACCGTCTCCGAGAGCAGATGCGCTGGCGCTCCAAACGCAAATCTGCTAGCAACGCCGCCATGATGGCGCAGGCAATATTCGCTTCGGTCATAAGGTCGGTCGCTCGGCGAATTATCGGCCCGGCTTTCGCTTGACCATCTGGTCGGCGAAGGACCGGGACTTCCGAGCCCTTCATCGCCATCCCAAATCCTTGGATACGCCGTCATGACCGAGGCCGTTCGCGACTACAGCGAGACTCTGTTTCTACCCAAGACCGACTTTCCCATGCGCGCCGGGCTGCCGCAGAAGGAGCCTGAGATCCTCAAGCGCTGGGAGAAGCTCGGCCTCTACGGGCGCCTGCGCGCCGCCGCCAGGGGCCGGCCGAAATTCGTGCTACACGACGGGCCGCCCTACGCCAATGGCAACATCCATATCGGGCACGCGCTCAACAAGATCCTCAAGGACGTGGTCACGCGCTCCCAGCAGATGATGGGCTTCGACTCCAATTACGTGCCCGGCTGGGACTGCCACGGCCTGCCGATCGAATGGAAGATCGAGGAGGAGAACTACCGCGCCAAAGGCAAGCCCAAGCCGGACCTTGCCGATCCGGCCGCGCTGGTGGAATTCCGCCGCGAGTGCCGCGCCTTCGCGGCGCACTGGATCAAGGTGCAGCTCCAGGAGTTCAAGCGCCTCGGCGTCGAGGGCGACTGGGCGCATCCCTACTCGACCATGGATTACGCCTCCGAGGCGACGATCGCGCGCGAGCTGATGAAGTTTGCCGCCAACGGCACGCTTTATCGCGGCTCGAAGCCCGTGATGTGGTCGGTGGTGGAGAAGACCGCGCTCGCCGAAGCCGAGGTCGAATACGAGGACTATGTCTCGGACCAGGTGTGGGTGAAGTTTCCAATAGATCATGCGCCCAAACATGAACGGCAAGAGCGCTCTGACGGGGGGGCCGACACGGTAGTTACGCCAGATCCCGATCTCGTGGGCGCTTCAGTCGTAATCTGGACGACCACGCCTTGGACGATTCCTGGCAATCGCGCGATCAGTTTTTCGTTATTGAAGATCGAGTACGGACTGTATGAGGTGGTGGACGTTCCAGAAGGCAATTGGGTTCAGAAGGGTGAACGGTTACTTCTCGCCGACAAGCTCGCAATCGATGTGATGCGGCAGGCGCGCGTGTTGGCTTACAAGAGGCTTCGTTCAGTCTCGGCTCGCCAGTTATTGTCGGTTGAGTGCTCTCACCCACTTGCGCGCTTCCACGAAGCGTATCGCTTTCGTGTGCCACTGCTGCCTGGCGACCACGTCACCGACGATGTCGGGACCGGCTTTGTGCATACCGCACCTGGCCATGGCCGTGAGGATTTTGAAGTTTGGACTGCAGATTCCAGGCGGCTATCAAACCTCGGCATCAATACCGTAATCCCCTACACAGTTGACGAGAATGGGACGTTTACCGAGCAAGCTCCGGGGTTCACCGGCAGGCGTATTCTCACTGACAAGGGCGAGAAAGGTGACGCAAACGAGGCAGTGATCACGGCCCTCAAGGACGCCGGCATGCTCGTCGGCCGCGGGCGCCTCAAGCACCAGTATCCGCACTCCTGGCGCTCGAAGAAGCCGGTGATCTTCCGCAACACGCCGCAATGGTTCATCGCCATGGACAAGGCGATCGCGGAACACGGCGTCGCCAAGCCCGGCGACACCCTGCGCCATCGCGCGCTCACCACCATCAAGGAGACGCGCTGGGTGCCGCCGCAGGGCGAGAACCGCATCAACGGCATGATCGAGAGCCGGCCCGACTGGGTGATCTCGCGCCAGCGCGCCTGGGGCGTGCCGATCACGGTCTTCGTGCGCGAGAAGGGCGACGGCGCGGTCGAGATCCTGCAGGACGAACGCGTCAATCACCGCATCATCGAGGCCTTCGCGCAGGAGGGCGCCGATGCCTGGTACTTTCCGGGCGCGCGCGAGCGCTTTCTCGGCGAGCGCGCCGGCGAGGGCTGGCGGAAGGTCGACGACATCCTCGATGTCTGGTTCGATTCCGGCTCGACGCACGCCTTCGTGCTGGAGGACGCGCAGCATTTCCCCACGCTCGCCGGCATCCGCCGCAAGCGCGACGGCGGCGCCGACACGTTGATGTATCTCGAAGGCTCGGACCAGCACCGCGGCTGGTTCCAATCCTCGCTGCTCGAGAGCTGCGGCACGCGTGGCCGCGCGCCCTTCGACATCGTGTTCACCCACGGCTTCACGCTCGACGAGCAGGGCCGCAGGATGTCGAAGTCGCTCGGCAACGGCGTCGAGCCGCAGGACGTGATCCGGCAGTCCGGCGCCGACATCCTGCGCATGTGGGTTTCCGCCACCGATTACTGGGACGATCAGCGCATCGGGCCCGAGATCCTCAAGACCACGGTCGAGACTTATCGCAAGCTGCGCAACACGCTGCGCTGGATGCTGGGCAGCCTCGCGCATTTTCGCGAGACCGATCGGGTCGATTTCTCCGCCATGCCGGAGCTCGAGCGTCTCATGCTCGACCGTCTCGTCGAGCTCGACCGGCTGGTGCGGCAGGCCTACGGGAATTTCGACTTCAAGCGCATCTTCGCCGCGCTCAATCAGTTCATGACCGTCGACCTGTCGGCGTTCTATTTCGATATCCGCAAGGACACGCTCTACTGCGATCCGATCTCCTCGGTGACGCGCAAGGCGTGCCTGACCGTGCTCGACCAGATCTTCCGCGCAAACGTGATCTGGCTCGCGCCCATGCTGGCGTTCACGGCGGAGGAGGCCTGGCTCGCGCGCTATCCCGACGCCGACTCGGTGCATCTCGCGCTGTTTCCCGAGATGCCCGCCGCCTGGCGCGACGAAGCGCTGGCGGAGAAGTGGCGGAAGATCCGCCAGGTCCGCCGCGTCGTCACCGGCGCGCTCGAGCTCGCGCGCGCCGACAAGAAGATCGGCGCGTCGCTCGAGGCCGCGCCGATCATCCATATCGCCGACCCGGCGCTCGCCGCCGTGCTCGATGGCGTCGACATGGCCGAGGTGGCGATCACGTCGGGCATCACCGTCGTGCGCGCGGAGGGGCCGAAGGACGCCTTCCGGCTCGACGAGGTCGCGGGCGTGGCGGTCGAGTTCCGGCCGGCGGAGGGGCGCAAATGCGCCCGCTCCTGGAAGATCCTGCCGTCGGTCGGCTCCGATACGGACTATCCGGATGTCACCCCCCGCGACGCCAAGGCGCTGCGGGAATGGGACGCCCTGCGCCGCGCTGCCGAATAGATGACCATATCATCATACCTTTACGGGCCGTGCACTCGCTTCGGCCTCGCCGTTGCGGTCGTGAGCGCCGGCCTCGACCAGGCGGTGAAGGGCTGGCTGCTGTTCGGCTTCGACCTCGCCACCCGCGCGCCGGTGCGTATCGGCCCGTTCCTCGACCTCGTGCTCGCGTGGAATACCGGGATCAGCTACGGCCTCTTCCCGCAGGTCGGCCCGCTCGGCCAGTGGGCGCTGCTCGGCGTCAAGCTGATCGCGGTGGCGCTCCTGTGGATCTGGCTCGCCCGCGCGGGCGGGCGCTTCACCGCACTCGCTCTGGGGTTGATCATCGGGGGCGCCGTCGGAAACGCGATCGACCGCGTGGCCTATGGGGCCGTGGTCGACTACGTGTTCTTCCACATCAGCACAGCGCAATGGAGCTTCCGCTGGTACGTCTTCAACCTCGCCGATGCGGCCATCGTTGCGGGTGTGGTCGGACTCTTGTATGAATCGCTCCTGGGCAAGGACGCCGCAAAAGCGCCCTGATCAGCCCTATAGAGTTCCCTGGGGCCCGCCGGTCCGACCCGGCCGCAAAGGCGTTGGACGGCGTTACGGGGTACGGCCATGGACCAATCGATCATCCGCAGGTTGAGGCGCCACGCGCTCGCCAGCTCGTTCGCCGCGCTGCTTCTCGTTGCGGGCGGCGTCGGACATGCGCTCGCCGAAGACGATGACGACGAGCTGCCCGACACCAAGTTCTTCAGGAGCCTGCTCAACAATCTGGGCCTCAAGAAAGACGGTCTGCAGAACAACGGCATCGAATACCGCGAGCGCGCGCCGCTGGTGGTGCCGCCGAGCCGAGATCTGCCGCCGCCGCAGACCGGCGACGCGGCGCAGGGCAATCCTGCCTGGCCGCTCGACCAGGACGAGAAGCGCCGCAAGGAAGCGTCGAAGAAGCGCAAGAGCGACACCAAGCCGTTCGAGTGGACCGACCTCGGCCGCCAGCTCGGCCCGGCCGAGCTGCAGAAGGGGGCGGCGACCGCGAAGGACACGGCGCTCAGCAAGCGCTCCGCCGACAATCCCGAGCAATACCAGCAGCAATCGTCGCCTTCGCAGCTCGGGACCAAGGGGGTCTTCAGCGGCCTCAGCAGCGTCTCCGACTTTTTCAGCGGCAACAACAAGGATGAGGCCGCGAAATTCGAGACCGAGCCGCCGCGCGCAAGCCTCACCGATCCGCCGAGCGGCTATCGCTCGCCGTCGCCGAACCAGCCCTATGGGATTCGGTCCGACACGTCGAAGGCGGCCAAGGGGCAGGCCGACCAGGTGAACGTCGGTACCGGCATGCCGACGCGGCCGTGAACGCGACGGCCTGAACCCGTTGTATCCCCGCGTCCTCGGAATGCGCCGAGTGCCGGCTGGTGCGGGCAAATCAGGATAAGCATATAAGGATCGCCTCGGGCGACGAACGAGGAACCATGACCCATATCTTCAGTTCCAAGGCTGCCTTCAGTTTCAAGGCTGCCTTCGCCTTGTACGCTTTGGCGCTGGCGTTGGTCGCGCTCCCCTGCTCGGCGCCCGCCGCCGGTCCTCAGGTCGGGCACTTCACCCTCGCCAATGGGCTCGAGGTGGTGGTCGTGCCCGATCATCGCACGCCCGTCGTGACCCACATGATCTGGTACAAGGTCGGCTCGGCCGACGAGACGGCCGGCAAATCCGGTCTCGCGCATTTCCTCGAGCACCTGATGTTCAAGGGCACGGCGGAAAATCCCGAGGGTCGTTTCTCGCAGACGGTGGCGACGCTCGGCGGCCAGGAGAACGCCTTCACCACCTCGGACTACACCGGCTACTTCCAGCGCATTGCGCGCGAGCATCTCGAAGAGATGATGACGTTCGAGGCCGATCGCATGACCGGCCTCGTGCTGACCGACGACAACGTGCGGCCCGAGCTCAACGTCGTGCTCGAGGAATGGAACATGCGGGTCGCGAACAGCCCCGATGCGCGCCTCGGCGAGCAGATGACGGCGGCGCTCTACCTCAACCATCCGTACGGCCGTCCCGTCATCGGCTGGCGGCACGAAATCGAGAAGCTCGACCGCGGGGATGCGCTCGCGTTCTACCGGCGCTTCTACACGCCGAACAACGCGGTGGTCGTGATCAGCGGCGACGTCACCCCGGACGAGGTCAAGCGGCTGGCGGAGAAGACCTACGCCAAGGTCCCGCGCGTCGCCGAGGTCGCGCCGCGGCTGCGCCCGCAGGAGCCGACGCCCGCCGCGCCGCGGCAGGTGACGCTCGCCGACCCCCGCGTCGCCCAGCCGAGCATGCAGCGCAGCTATCTGGTGCCGTCGTATTCGACCTCGGCGCGCGACGCCGAGGCGCTCGACGTGCTCTCCCATATCCTCGGCAGCGGCGCGACCAGCCGGCTTTACCGCGCGCTGGTGGTCGATCAGCGCATCGCCACCAATGCCGGCGCCTACTATCAGGGCACGGCGTTCGACCAGACGCGGTTCGGCGTCTACGCGACGCCCCAACCGGGCGTGACCTTTCCCCAGCTCGAGACCGCGCTCGACGAGGTCATCGGCGAGATCGCCAAGAATGGCATCACGACCGAAGAGCTCGAGCGCGCCAAGACGCGCATGATCGCCGACGCCGTCTATGCGCAGGACAACCAGGCGACGCTCGCGCGCTGGTACGGCGTCGCGCTCACCACCGGCTCGACCGTGGCCGACGTGCGCTCCTGGCCGGACCGCATCCGCGCGGTCAAGGCGGACGCCGTGCGCGACGCGGCCCGCGCCTGGCTCGACCTGCGCCGCTCGGTCACCGGCTATCTGGTCAAGGAACTTCCGAAGGAGAAGCACTCGTGACGGCGCTCATGCCACATCGTTTCATGCGGGGCTTTGCGGCCCGCGCGCTCGTCGGCGCGGCGCTGCTCGTCGGGCTCGCCGCGCCAGCCGCCGCGACGAAAATCCAGCGGGTGGTGAGCCCGGGTGGAATCGAGGCGTGGCTCGTCGAAGAGCCGTCGGTGCCCTTGGTCGCCATGGACTTCGCATTCCGCGGCGGCGCGAGCCAGGATCCGGCCGACAAGGCCGGCGTCGCGAACTTCGTCGCCTCCACGATCGACGAGGGCGCCGGAGAACTCGACTCGCGCACCTTCCATGAGCGGCTCGAAGCCAAGGCGATCGAGCTGTCCTTCGGCGCCACCCGCGACTACTTCAGCGGCTCGCTGCGCACGCTGACCGAGAACAAGGACGAGGCCTTCGACCTGCTGCGCCTCTCGCTCGCCAATCCGCGCCTCGACGCGCCGGACATGGAGCGCATCCGCAACCAGACGCTGGCCATCCTGCGGCGCGAGAGCACGAGCCCGAACGAGATGGCGAACAAGCACTGGTGGCAGACCGCGTTTGCCGGCCATCCCTACGGCCGGCCGGTGCGCGGCACGCTCGAAAGCGTGCCGACCATCACGGTCGACGACCTGCGCGCCTACATGAACAAGGTGTTTGCGCGCGACACCCTCAAGATCGCGATCGTCGGCAATATCGATGCCGCCCACGCAGCCGCGCTGATCGACAAGGTGTTCGGCGGCCTGCCGCAGAAATCCGGCCGGCACGCCGTCGCCGCCGCCGGTCCGCAGGGACTCGGACGCGTCGTCACCGTCGACCTCGACGTGCAGCAGTCGGTCGTGATGATCGGCGGCGCCGGCATCCCGCGCAAGGATCCGGACTTCATGGCCGCCTATCTGGTCAATCACATTCTCGGCGGCGGCTCGTTCTCCTCGCGGCTCTATCGCGAGGTGCGAGAGGTGCGCGGGCTCGCCTATTCGGTCTACAGCATGCTGCTGCCGCTCGATCACGCCGCCCTGTTCATGACCGCTACGGCGACCGGCGGCGACCGCGCCCGCCAGACGCTCGAAGTGGTGGAAAAGGAAATCCGTCGCCTCGCCGAGACCGGCCCGACCGAGGACGAGCTCGCCAAGGCCAAGTCCTATCAGAAGGGCGCGTTCGCGCTGCGCTTCGACACCTCGTCCAAGATCGCCGGGCAGCTCGTGCAGATCCAGCTCGAGGATCTCGGCATCGACTACATCAACAAGCGCAACGGCCTCATCGATGCGGTGACGCTCGCCGACGTGCAGCGGGTGGCGAAGCGCCTGCTCGACGGCGGTCTCCTCGTCACCATGGTCGGCCGCCCGCAGCCGGCGCCCGCCAAGGGCGGCTGATCGACTAGTCGTCATGCCCGCGCTTGTCGCGGGCATCCACGTCTTAAGGCGCCGGCGAGTAAGACGTGGATGGCCGGGACAAGCCCGGCCATGACGGGGAATGTGTTCAAGCATCATTGACGGTGGGCCGGACCTCCGGCCCACTTCCGCATCGGAGACCTCGATGCCCGTCGTCCAATCGATCGAGCTTGCCCGCGAGGAGCGCATCGGCGGGCATGGCGTTCCTCCGAAGGCTTTGAATGAGGCGATCGCGCGTACCGCCGGCGCGCTCGAATGGCTGCGCGCGCGCCACGCCGATGGCAAGCTGCCGCTGCTGCGGCTGCCGGAGCGGCGCGACGACCTCGACGGGATCGCCAAGGCCGCGCAACAGCTCGCCGCCGGCGCGACCGACGTCGTCTTCCTCGGCACCGGCGGATCGAGCCTCGGCGGGCAGACGTTGGCGCAGCTCGCCGGCCACGCGGTGCCCGGCGTCGGCGCCTGGCGCGACGGGCCGCGGCTCCACTTCATGGACAATCTCGATGCCGAGAGCTACGCGGCGCTGCTCGCGCGCGCGCCGCTCGCGACCACCCGCTTCGTCGCCATCTCGAAATCGGGCGGCACGGCGGAGACGCTGATGCAGACCGCGGCCGCGCTCACGGCCATGCGCGAGGCGGGGCTCGAGGCGAAGATCTCGACGAGCTTTCTCGGCCTCAGCGAGCCCGCGTCGGGCAGGCGCAACGGGCTGCGCGATCTCCTCGGCCCCTGGCAGGTGCGCCTGCTCGATCACGATCCGCAGGTGGGCGGGCGCTTCTCGGTGCTCACCAATGTGGGCCTGCTGGCCGCCGCGGTCGCCGGGCTCGACATCGCCGCGGTGCGCGCCGGCGCCGCCGCCGCGCTCGCTCCCGTGCTCGACGGCAAGCCGGCGGCCGACGTGCCGGTCTGCGTCGGCGCCGCGCTCGCGGTGACGCTCGCGCAGGCCAGGGGCAAGTCGATCTCGGTGCTGATGGCCTATGCGGACCGGCTCGAGCGCTTCGCGCGCTGGTACGTGCAGCTGTGGGCCGAGAGCCTCGGCAAGGACGGCAAGGGCACGACGCCGATCGGCGCGCTCGGGCCGGTCGACCAGCACAGCCAGCTCCAGCTCTTCATCGCCGGGCCGCGCGACAAGCTCTTTACCGTCGTCACGGTCGGCGCCGCCGGCCGCGGGCCGCGCTTCGACCAAAAACTCGCGGCGCTCGCCGGCGAGCCCGATCTCGGCGGCAAGACCATGGGCGACCTCGTCGCCGCGCAGGGCCGCGCCACGGCGGAGACGCTGGCGAAGAACGGCTGTCCGGTGCGCACGCTCCACATCGAGCGCCTCGACGAGGCAAGCCTGGGCGAGCTGCTCATGCATTTCATGCTGGAGACCATCGTCACGGCCCACCTTTTGGGCGTCGATCCGTTCGACCAGCCGGCGGTCGAGGAGGGCAAGGTGCTGGCGAAGAAGTATCTGGCGGGAGGAGGCTGAGGCCGTTCGCCGGCCTTCTCGTTCGTGATGATGGGGTCGGGGGGTTCGAATCTCTCTTGCGGCGACGACGGTGCGCGACTGAATGCGCGCGTACGTGGTAGAAATCGTGCTTTAGAATCGGGGGCGCGCGTGGCCGCCAAGGATCACCATACCGCCCTGCGTAGCGAAGTCCTGGGCAAAATCAACGCTGGTTACGTCGAAATCGTCCTCGCGAAGCTCCAATCGGGCAAGGACGACGCAGACTTCACCTTGCACGTGAACCCGAGCGCCTTCACCTCAGGCGGGCTCCAGACGACCGACTGGCTTCGATTTTTGGGGTTCAAGGAGAATGCGCAATGCCAATTTGCGGATGCGCGCCAGTGCTTCAGCAAGGAAGTACCGGAAGGGTACGATCTCCAGCGATTTGCCACTGCGTTTAACGAGGGGTTCGGCCAGCTCCAGAAGGCTGAGGAGGGTCTCCAGGCTTGCGGCTTTTGGCTACCCGGGGCACGGCAGTTATCGGCTCGGGCTCGGGCTTTCCGCCAAGAACTGAGCGGCGATGGCCATACGGCCATGAGCATGAAGCCGATGAATGCGAGCGAGGACGATAAGTTCCGCTACAAGTTCTCGTTCATCGACACCGGCCGGGAGAAGGGGTTCGTGACGCACTATCGGCCCCGTCACCCGCCGCTGTCATCCGAGGTGCGAAGCGTTTTCAGGTATCTAGGGCTGAAGGAATTTCACCAGTGCCCGGAATTTGATTTTGAGGCCTGCCATTACCGAACGCTTCAGCTTCTTGAAACCGATAACCCATTCCAAGGGAATGTTGACTTCGCGCATCAGTCTTTCGGTGCACATGCGGCGCGGTTTTCGCCCGCCATCGAAGCGCTCCTGGCGGCCAATGCAGCCACCGAACGCGTCGGACTCACGTTCCTGCCTATCGCAAGACCCGCGGAGCGGTTGAGGGACGATATTGTCCAGCAGATCAGGCTGCCGACAAACGCCAAGCCGCGTCCCAAGCCAACGATGGCCTTCGACGCTGCACTGCCGTCGAATTTCGATGTGGCGATTTCCTTCGCGGGCACGGAAAGGGAGCTGGCGGAGAAACTTGCGGAGATACTCCAAGCGGCGGGAATCGCTGTGTTCTACGACAACTTCTATCCCGAGCATCTTTGGGGCAAGAACCTCACGGCATTCCTCGACGAGATTTACCGGAAGCGAGCAAAATTCTGTGTGGTGTTCGTCTCGGAAGAGTACAAGGAGCGCAAGTGGACCATCCATGAGCTCAGGAGCGCCCAAGCCAAGGCGCTGGAACAGAAGGGCGAGGAATACATCTTGCCGGTGAAAGTTGACGATACGGAGTTGGACGGGTTGCCGCCTAACGTGGGCTACGTCGGAATTTCGTTGGGCATAGAGAAGATCGCGGAGTTGCTGATCAAAAAGCTGCAAGGGTAGTCTGTGTTTGGAGGAAGC
>WNFC01011384.1_pt1 | contig 14342 bp, 11 predicted proteins | sample 5400541 | NCBI WGS metagenome assembly WNFC01 (sample SAMN13153342, study PRJNA577476) | soil metagenome | isolation source: 120 cm saprolite under Douglas fir tree site 2 hole 2 replicate 1 | place: USA:California | collected 2015-04-18
CGCCGACCTCTACCTACCGTTATGGGCACGACTGCGGCGAGAAACGGAGCCAGCAGCAAACCATTTGGTCGAAGCCAGCATGAAATGCCAACTAAGCCCCCTGACAGGATAAACGTTAGCATTCGCGGTCGCTTGCAGGAGAGAATCAGTAAGTATACGGAGAGTAGGATTGGTACTGCCGTAATAGAGTCGGGTAAAAGCAACAATGAGTAATAGCTGAGTTGCGGCGACAAGGCGACAAGAAATCCCGCAATGGGAGCGCTGACGGGCACGAGTTCGAACGCTATGACCAAGGCAATCAAGGCGGCTACTGAGTCTGCTGCGATCTGAAAAAACTGGATTGCAGTATTTGATTCACCGACCGTTCGGAATATACCGGCAATCAGGATCGAGTAGCCGGGAGGATGTTCCATGTGGTTGAGGTCGCTAATAAACGCGCGCAAGTCCCCACCTGATAATTGCCGTGCGGAATCCTCATAGTCGGAAGTAACAAGCGTTTCCACCTTCAAGACGTCCCGATGGTTGTCTTGCCAGCTAAGGAAACGAACGCCAAACGCAACCATGAAAACCACAAGGTAGACCAGGATCTGCAGTTTGTTGATTGCTAGCGGTGTTGTGGATATCGGTGTATGGCGATTTGACAAACTATCTCCGCTGCCCCTATGAAGTCTGTGCAGGAATTACTCGGGGCAATCATTTTTTTCCAAGTTTCGATAACCTAGCTGATGTTGCTTAGGTATAGCAAGGACATAGACTATTAACTCGACCAACGATGATTCTACAAACACGGCCAACCTCAAATTGGGAGTCGTGTGTCCGATGGCGAATGAAGACGCAACCGCTGTCGACTTTGTTAATGAAGTAATCGCCAGGTGTGAAGCCGAAGGCTTTAACTCGATCAATTTTTTTGCCGTTTTGGACAAGGCTTGCAAGGACAATACGGTGGAGCTTTTGCGTCAGCTTGAAAAAAAGCAGCTGTCACTGCGAGTAGTTTGGGCGCCGGAAAACAAAGGAGTGGTTGACGCGTATGTGCGTGGCTATCGGGAAGCGCTCGCCGCCGGCTGTGATTGGATTCTCGAAATCGACGCCGGATATAGTCACCAACCTTCGGACATTCCGCAGTTCTTTGCGAGGATGAAGGAAGGTTACGCTTGTGTATTTGGCAGTCGGTTCTGCGAAGGTGGGCGAATCGAGGAAGGTAGTTTCAAGCGGCACGTGATCAGTCGTGGTGGGACGCTACTGGCTAATCTTGTTTTGGGCACCAAGCTCAAGGATATGACGAGCGGCTTCGAATTGTTTTCACGAGCGGTGTTACAGCAAGTTTTGGATCGAGGCATTCGCTCACGCGGCCCATTTTTTCAGACAGAAATAAAAACGTATTGTCGAAACTTACCGCTGGTGGAAGTGCCGATTCACTATCGCGCTCCAAGCCACGACTTAAATAACGCGACGCTCAAAGACGCTTTCATCAACCTGTATCGTTTATTGAGACTTAGAATTGCTACCCGATTGTAAATTATGAATTCAAACCTCGCCGTTGTTGTGACTTCGATCGCAGCACCTAATCAGACCCTGAAAGCACTGGCGCACGGCTGTCAAGTGAGAGGTCACGATTTCATTGTGATCGGCGACGTTGCGAGTCCGACAAATTTTCATCTGGACGGATGTAGTTTTTACGATCTCGAGGATCAGCGTGCAACGGGATTTAAGTTGGCAGAGGTCACGCCCACAAGACATTATGCACGGAAGACTCTGGGTTACCTCATCGCCGCTCGCAACGGCGCTGAGATCATAGTTGAAACTGACGATGATAATATTCCCCGCGAAGAGTTTTGGGGAGCTCGCGAACGCGATCAGTCGCTGGCGACGCTGACTGATTCCGGTTGGGTCAACGTCTACCGCTACTTTTCAGAAACCAACATTTGGCCGAGAGGATTCCCGCTAGGTCAGCTGCAGAATCAACAGCCTGCATTCGAAACTTTAGCCGTGAAGAATGTAAGCTGTCCCATTCAGCAGGGCTTATGCGACAACGACCCGGATATTGACGCGATTTATAGGCTCATCCTCCCGCTCCCACAATCGTTTCGAAATGACCGGCGCCTGACACTTGCTCGCGGGTCCTGGTGTCCATTCAACAGCCAGAACACCACCTGGTGGCGAGATGCTTTCCCGCTCCTGTATTTACCCTCGCACTGCTCTTTTCGAATGACAGATATCTGGCGGAGTTTCATAGCCCAGCGAATTGCGTGGACTAACAACTGGGGGATTCTCTTCCACGAACCAACCGTCTGGCAGGAGCGAAATGAGCACAACCTGATGCTGAACTTCAGGGATGAGGTCCCAGGATATTTACACAACCGCGAGATTTGTGAGGCACTTGAGAACCTTTCCCTGGAGCCAGGTGTTGAGCGAATCAATGACAACCTGCGTCGCTGCTATGAAAAGCTCGTCGATATGGGAATTATGGTCCCAGCGGAGCTGACTCTGCTTGACGCGTGGCTCGAGGATCTCAGTTGTCTGCCTGCGGTCTAATCGGGACAACCACTTATTAATTGATGGTTAGTGGCATTCAAACTTGGGCGGGGACAGGGTCCACCTTCCCGACCTGCAAATTCTCGCAACTTGAGTGGCTGGTTCAACGCGGTTGCTAATCACTTGCCGGAGCCAGCCGCTTCCAATTCAATCCACTGAAGTTTGAAACTTCGGAGACTAGGATCTTCGCCAGTACCCAACATCTGGGGCGACCGCGCGTCCGGCATTTCGAAGCTCAAGACATTTTTCTCCCGTAACAGATCGCCGGATAAAGTCAGCGAATAGACTCGCGGCTGCGAATCGCGCAACGTAAGGGTTGTTAGCGGCTGTTCGTTAAGCGTGACCTTCATCGACTGGGAGTCGAGTTTGCCCGGCACAATGAAGGGCGATAGATTCAGATGCAACGCTTGGGTGTTTCGGTTTTTTAATTTAAATACCAGGGTGGCGTCGTTGTCGGCCCAGAGTAAACCCGCATCATCTTTGCTCCAACCATACCAGAGATACTTGTCGGCTCCTGGTGTCGAAAAGTCGATGCGTGTAGCTGAGAGTTGAGGAAACTCTTCCGGCTGGGGATAGGGCAGAAATTTCGCTAGAAACTGAGGTTGCCTCCAATCCCAAAGACGCTCCGGGTGTTCATCAATCGGCAGCGGTTTGATATTCCATAACCACGTTGCACGTTCCGTTGCGCCAACAGTGTTAATGAAAAGACTGAGCACAAGCAATAGACCACCACCGACAAGTTCAGCTCGCCGCGCAACTGAAGATCCACTCGTTGTTGTGCGTGTTTGGCGTGCACGCAACATCGCTTGAAAACCTAAGATGCCGATTAGCACGAACAACGGTACGAGACCAGTCGCTAAACGAGGACCAAAACTGTGCCCGCCCCACCAATGTGGAAAACCTGAAATGACGATGAGGTGAATGATGATTACCGATAGCGACAACCAAACAAGTCCAGAATACTCCAAATGCTGCCGGTACCTTGCGAGCAAATACGCGACGAAGAAGAGCACGGGAACGTAAACGAGCAGGCCACGCGCCGGGCTGATGAGATTTCCGGCCAGAGCTACCCAGAAGGTGTCCGAATGCAGGCGACTCGCAAAGTAATAACTCGGAAGCCAGCGACCGTAGTGGTACCAGGAATAATAAATGAAGGTTAGGAACCACGCGCTTCCAGTTGCAGCATACACGAGGAAGAGCCGGCGGTGAAAAATCAGCACGTAGATAGAGACTGCGATAATTGGCAACACGAAAGTTGGTCTAACAAAATAAGTCCACGCCAGCAAGGTTGCGAGCAATACAGGATTGCAACGGCGCCGCCCGGTCTCATGCGCGAGCAACAGGAGAATGACGACTCCTAGTAACAAGATGCCCCACGTGTCGGACCATAAGGCTCTCGACGCCGTACTGTAGATCTGTGTACCTAACGATCCACTCAAGGCCAAGACCACGCTCCAAGACGTAGGCGAGACCAACCTTGCCGTAACGAAAAATACACAGGTGAGCAGGGCCATCAAGATAGCGGCGAGGCTTCCTTCAATCATCACCTCACCTCGGGGATTGTAAGTTCCGTCCGGGTTCGCAGCTGAGATACCCAAACTATTGAGCATGGCAACGTAAGGAGTGGAGAGGACTGCCGTGCCCGGCGGCAAATGATGATAGAGATGACCGTCTACGATTTCTAACTGGTAGAGTGGGCCATCCTTAAAGTAGTACCCCCACCAGATTGGCTCATAACGCGGTAACGCATAGTGGTCGAGTGTGAAGCTTCCATGTTTCACCAAGCTTTCACTGACTAGCATCGAATAGTTGGAATCGGTGAGCTGATGAACATGCGAGCTCACAAAAATGAGTAGCGTCAGGCAGAAGATCAACGATGCCACTACCGGATCCGACCGCAACCACCTCGAGTCAAGTATCTGTTGTTTAGTCAGCACCATTCCGCAATGAAGATGTGAGATCATACCCGGAACCCAAGCTTAGACCAAAGTGCACCAGTAACAAGGCTGTTGGCGTGTTCGCTTTTTACAGAGTACGATTTGATGCCATGAATAACGCGAACTCAACCCAAGTCTCTGCCGTCGCCACTTTTCGCTCGTTGCATGCATCGGGATGCTTTGTTCTACCAAATCCCTGGGACGCAGGCACAGCTGTGTATCTGCATCATCTCGGATTCAAAGCACTGGCCACGACTTCATCAGGATTTGCGTTTAGCCGCGCGCTCCCCGATGAGGTGTGGGCCATTCCTCGTGACTTGATGCTCGCGCACATCCGCGATGTCGTTTCTGCCACACCTTTGCCTGTCAACGCCGATTTCCAGAATGGGTATGCCGACGAACCCGAGGATGTCGCCAGAAACGTCGCCCTCTGCATTGCTACGGGAGCCGCAGGTCTTTCGATTGAGGACGCGACTGGAAATAGCGATGCACCGCTCTACGAGGATCTATTGGCCATCGAACGCATCACAGCTGCGCGGGCTGCAATCGACGGCTCAGGCATACCGGTAGTTCTTACTGCGCGCTGTGAAGCCTGGCTCGTTAACCATCCAGACGCTTTTCGTGTTGCCGTCGGTCGACTTGTCGCCTACGCCGGAGCAGGCGCCGATTGTCTATACGCTCCTGGTGTTCGGGATCCCGAACAGATCGCTGCCATCGTAAAGGCGGTATCTCCGAAGCCAATCAACGTGCTGGTATCCAGTCCGGGACTTACAGTTCCACAACTTAGCGATCTGGGGGTTCGTCGCATCTCGGTCGGTTCTGCACTTTCGCGTGTTGCGTGGGGAGCGTTTGCTCGTGCAGCGCAAAGCATCGCAGCGACCGGATCTCTCGAGACCCTCGGTGATGCGATTCCATTCGCAGAACTGAACGATCTCTTCCGTTCTCGACTTTAACTGCTCATGGAGGGTTGAGGGTGCGAAAGGCGAGTAGTGGCCCAGTTTGTGAAAGCGCGCTTTTTGGGGAACAAATCAGATCATTCAACCTCATAACCTCTCAGGTCGGGAAGGTGGTCCCTGTCTCCGCCGCAAGCTTGAATGCCATTCACGATAAGTTGCTAAGGTTTGAGCTATTGATTTGATAGTTAGTGTCTTTCAAATTCGAGGCGGGGACAGGGTCCACCTTCCCGACCTGAGAGGTGATGGCAGTTGAGTGGCTGGACTTTCGAATAACTTAGTCACCAACCACCCCAGCAAAATACCATCTCTTGTCTTTGCGGAATTCAAAATAATACGCGTTGTCCCTGGTGACTCTGGTTCGTGTTCCTTTACTACTCCACTTTCTGCTGATTACCGTTCCTTTGGCGAATGAGTGTTTTAAATCTTTCCATGATCCCTTCCCATCGTTTTGATCTATGAATTGCAACCATTCGCTCGCTGTCGATCCACCGCCTCCATCAAAGAAGTCATCCGGCATCATTTTCAGAAGGGCGACTCGGTCTTTTTTGTTTACAGCCGCAATAAACTGCTGCCAAAAACTCTGCCAACTTCGATTAGCAACGGCGGGCATCGCGCGGGAGGTTTGCGCGAAACTTGCAGAAGAAACCCAGAGCAGAAGCTCCATGGATAGGATCAGCTTAGTTCTTTTCATTTTCTCCTCACCAAGACTTGTTGCGTTGGTCACTCGAAATTGGATTGAGTCCACCTTCACTTCCAGATGCCCTGCAAACGTCTCACCGCTACCAACTCCCCCACGTGGTAGGCACTGTGATCGGCCACAAGCAACACTTCCCGCAGGTACGTCTGTCCCTCACCGTGCGGGATCTCTGCGTAGAGATCCCGGGTAGGATCGGCTATGAGACTCTGCAGGGATTGTCGATCTGTGCGAAACGCGGTGACGCTCTCTTGCCAGTCACTCGCCGTAGGCGGGGAGGTAGTCTTGGGCCAGTACTCGTCGGGCCATTTTGGAGCCTTGTAGTCTTGATTCTGGCAGAAGTTCAGGATGTCTCTCTGCGTCAGCCGCATGTGCTCAAGCAACTCCCAGGGAGAATAGGGCAAGCCCTCTGGTCGCACCCCTTGCAACGGCGGGGGGATGCCTTCCACTGCTGTATCGAAACTGACGTGCGCATCCTGCCAGTCGAGAAGTTTGACTAGCTGCTTACGAAGAATGTCGTTCTGGTTCATTTCGTGACTCGAGGTAAATAGCGATCACCTGATCGAAGCCCATCACTTGAGCAGGTACTCTTTCATGAACAGCACTGTTGCGTACAATTGAAAGTCGCGGTTCTGTTTCTTAGCAAAGCCGTGTCCTTCGTCTTTGGCCATCAAGTACCAGACAGGAGTTCCGTTCTTGCGTACTGTGCGTGCGATCTGCTGCGATTCGCTCAAAGGTACGCGCGGGTCGTTGCCACCTTGCACGACAAAAAGCGGCTTGATGATCTTATCAGCATTGTTAAGCGGGGCAATGCGATTTAAGAATTCGCGCATCTTCGGATCGCGCTCGTCGCCATATTCAACCCGCCGCAGGTCACGGCGATACGCCGAAGTGTTTTCCAAAAAGGTGACGAGATTCGATGGTCCGACAACATCCAGGGCACAACGAATGCGATCTGCATAATAGGTGGCCACGGCGAGCGTCATATGACCGCCGTAGCTTCCGCCGGTCACCATTATTCTGTCGGAATCCAGATCGGGACGCGTCTTGATCCAGTCGAGCAAGGAAGCGATATCTTTGTAAGAACCCTCGCGCAAGAAACCGTTGTCGAGCTTAACAAAGCTTTTCCCGTAACCAGTCGACCCGCGCACATTCGGTTGAATTAGTGCAATCCCCAACTCATTGACGAAGTAATTGTTCTCAGCCTGGAACCAGGGCCGCGATTGACCCTCGGGGCCGCCGTGAATATCAATTATAACTGGACGCTTGCCTAAGAATTTCGCCGGTGGTTTGTAGTACAAACCAGAAATCATTTTCTCGTCGAAGGTTTTCCACCGCATGATTTCCGGCAGAGAGAAATTCTGCGTATTGATGCCGCCCGTTTCACTTTCAGTCCAACGCTCGATCTTTCCGGTCTTCACGTCGAACGAATAGGTGTCGTAAGTAGCGCGCGCCGATTCCAAACCGAAACCCAAATCGCGATTGTTTTTGTGCCATTCAAGCGAGCCAATGACGCCGGTGGGCAATTTGGGCGCAGACAATTCTCTGCGCCGCGCTGTGTCAAATAGGTGAAGAACGCTCAAGCCATCTTCGTTCGTCACGAAAGCGATTGTTTTGCCGTCCCACGAAAGCGCGAAATACTCTACGTCCCAATTGAGCGAAGGAGTCAGAAAATCGTGCTTCTTAGTTGCCAGATCGATGTAGGCAAGCCGTTGAAATTCCGAATCGCGATCTGTTGTCACGAAGAAGCCCTTGCCATCTTTGCTGAATTGCGCTGAGCCGTAGAGAACCTTTTCGGCTCCACCTTTGGGCGTGATGAGCGTTTTGTTGCCCGTCGCCGCGTCCATCAGCCAGAGATAACTTTCATTCGCTGAGATGTACTCGCCGACGAGGATCTGCCGGTCGTTAGGCGAGAACTCAGAAACGCCCCACCCACCTCCTTTAAGTTGCGCGATCATTCGATCTGACTTCGGATCTGCAGGATTGAGCATCCATATGTCCAGGTCTTCGCCATTGCGGCGCGTTGATTCATAGGCGTATTTGTCGCCTGTGTTTGACCACACGCCTCCGGTGTTGCGGGACTTGCCGTCTGTCAAGAGTGTGATTGCACCGGTAGCAAAATCGTAGCGATACTTTTGATAGTTTTCATTGCCGCCGGACCCTTTACTGAAGATGAAATAGTCGCCCCGTGTCGGTTGATAGCTTCCGCCCCCTACGCTGTCTTTGAAAAAAGTGAGCTGCGTTCGTGCGCCACCGGGAAATTTGACGAGGTGGATTTGAGACGTGTCGGCAAAGCGAGTGCTGATTAGCATCTCGCGCTTCGTCGGATGCCAATTAGAGAGTCCGGCATACCGAAATTCGGTGTAGCGGTTGATCTCTTCCGCCATAGCCACAGGAATTTTGGGAATGTCTTCGGCCACGAGATTATCAGCAGGCGATATCACACCGTCCTGCGCAACCACTACAGTTACACTCGCAGCAAAGAGCAAAGAGAGCATCACCTTCATGAATCTCTTCATATCTCACCTCCGGTTAACTAGATCCGTTTCGGTTGTTGAAGATAGTGTCAAACGCCCACACCCGACAACCATAAGAGACAGCGTGGCAGGGTGCATGCTGTTGTTAGGCTCCGGTATTAAGGATCGTAGCCAGGGCAGCAGGCAAGACTATTGAGCGGCTATTGAGGTTGTTCTTCATCTTTTCTTCAGCTTGCCCAGAGCTTCGCCTATCGCAGTATCATCGTCTGTACGCTCCCGCTCCTGTTGCTCGTAACCTGCTTGCTGTTCGTGCACTCCCTGCCATAGCAGCCGTTCTCGGTACTGTTGATTGGTACTTGTCATATCAACTTCTAAATTCTCTGCAAGCAAGTGCAATTCTTCAATGGCACATTCCAGTACAAGGATGTCTCCATGAACGCTGGCCGCTCGATGCGGAACCGACCTCATTGACCACTCCCGATTAAAAAGGGCAACCCACTCAGGAGTGGGAGCAGCAGAAAGACGGAAGGGAAACTTTTTGGCGTGTCTCCTGGAGCCATCACGCACCTGGTCCGGTTCCGGGTTGGCAACAATAGTGATGCCTTGAAAATCATTGGACATTAGATTTGCTCCTCCAGTTCTCCCTCTGCTACTGGGATCGAACAAGCCCCCTAACCAGTGCAGTTTGTCGGACACCAAATCTCAACCAGCGCCAATTCGCAGGTTGGGAAGGTGGACCCTGTCCCCGCCCGTTCGCGACACTCAATATTCGCGTTATCACTCCAGTCCAAATCTCGCCCGTAGCTCGCCGACCTCAGTGGTTTTCCCAGCTCTTGCATCTTTCAGTCCGGCTTCAATTGACTGACGCACATAGATCTCGTGCATTAAATCGTCCCAAGTGAGGTCCTCAGGAAGCCTATCCTGTAAACGTCTCACATCTTCTTTTATGTTAGATGTACTCATCGCTCGGATCTGTTTAGAAGCGGCATTGGCTGGCCAGAATGTGCGGATGGGAGAAAACAAGTGAGCGGCGCGATAATGAGGTTGGCGCTCCTGAAAACAGGATTGAATGGCTGAAGCCTTATCCTGACGCCCCGGCTCGAACACCTCAATCACCGGTAGTTGGATCGATCGTCACCGCTCGGCGAAAGATTACAACGAAATCAGGAATTGATCCAAGCAGACTCGATTGAGAGTAGTGTCCTAATTTGAGATTGTCTTACTGCATTCTCCGTGTTCTCAGCGCCTCCGTGGTGACAAAAGTAACGAAAACCATTTCACCACGAAGACACGGAGAACATGCAACTCATTGGACGCATAAATACACTTTATCCGGAATACTCTCGATAACAACTCGCCAGGCGCTATTATAAGGAGCGAGCTGGATAATTACTTCTTGCGAGATCGTTCCATGGCAGATTCGATTGCTGAGGATTCAATATCCGATGTGCTTCAGCTTATCGTTGACTCTCGCAGAAGTCTTCGTCGCACGAAACGACAAGCTGAAGCATATCGGACACCGAAGCCCCAACAAGGTGCATTAACTGTTCCCGCTTGACTACAGCCTTGATCTGTAAAAACGAGTATCTATCTAAATGTTACAGAACCAATCCATCATTTGCTTTGGCGGCGAAGACTGGTGGTATCACCATCCGCATTCAAAAGCTCACTTGATGCGCAAGTTTGCGCGTGCCGGTAACAAGGTCATCTTTGTTAACTCCATCTCCATGGGACTGCCCGGGCTCGCCCACAAAGATCTGTTGCCACGTATCACACGCAAGCTGCGGAGTTATTCCAAACTCGCACGCGAAACTGACGAGGGCATCACCGTCGTCTCGCCCGCGAGTTTGCCTTTCTTCGGCAGTGCTGCCGCGCGAGCGGTAAATCGTCGGGTCATCGGAGCCCAGATTAGAAACCTGGCAAAGAGCCGGGGTCTTACCAAGCCCATCTTATGGATCGCCATCCCCACTGCCGCGGAGTTGATTGGACAGTTTGACGAATCGGCGATCGTCTATCATGTCTCAGACAAATACGATGCGAACACGATGGACCATGCCACGGACCCGGTCCACATACGCAAACTACATGAGCATGCAATCGATGCCGCCGATCTCGTGTTCTATTCAGGCCGCAAACTCTTTGACGAAGCGACCCGCGGTTGTGAACGCTCTTATTTGCTCGAGCAGGGGGTAGATTACGATCACTGGTGCGGCGTTGGCAGTGGAGAGATTGAAGTCGCACCCGAAGTGGCAAGAATTCCGCGGCCGCGTCTGGGATACTTTGGGGCCATCGAACCGTGGCTCGTGGATCAAGAACTGATCAAACGCGCCGCACGAGACAGACCCGAGTGGCAATGGATCTTTATCGGCAATCGGTCGCGCGGACTCGATATCGAGCACTTGCCAAATACACATTTCCTGCCGCCTGTCGCGTATAAAGATCTGCCTCGCTACGCCGCGGGATTCGACGTTTGCGTGCTGCCGTGGGAAACTGAACAGGCTTTTACGAGTTATGGTTCAGCCATCAAGGTGCGTGAATACCTCGCGACGGGAAAGCCGGTGGTAATCTCGCCTTTGCCGGAATATGAGCCGATGAGCGATGTGTTGAGAATCGCTCGCACACGCGACGATTTCATGAAGCTTGTCGAAGATGCGCTTCAGGAAAGTGATCTGGAGGCCCCGTCCAGACGACAGGCGGCCGTTGCTTCGGGCACCTGGGATGCTCGCGCTGAGTGGGTGAGTGAGTTGATTGAGAAGATAATTAAGTGAAACAGGTTTTGCAAAACCGAAAAACCGGAAGACCATTTGTTGGTGACGTACCCGTGCCGGCGTTACAGCGAGGTCGGGTCCTGGTGCGTACTCTTGCGTCACTGATAAGTGCCGGAACGGAGCGGGCGTCTGTAGAAATGGTCCGCAAAGGTCTGGTGCAGGAAGCACGCCAACGACCTGATCTCGTAAGAACTGTGGTCGCCAAGGCGAGAACGGAAGGGCTACTCAATACACTCGGCGCGGTGCGCGATAAGCTCGCTGCTTCACAGGCACTGGGCTACAGTGCCGCGGGAGTTGTGGTAGACGTCAGTGAGGATGTTTCGGAATTTCAAATCGGAGATCGAGTTGCGTGTGCCGGAGTAGGTTTCGCCTCGCACGCGGAAGTTTTGTCAGTCCCCAAAAATCTTTGCGCTCACCTGCCCGAAGCCGTGAATTTTGAAGCAGGCGCCTTCGGCACGCTCGGGGCTATTGCTTTGCAGGGTGTGCGTTTGGCTAAACCTACGTTGGGTGAGTCAGTAGTAGTTATCGGCCTCGGTTTGGTTGGCCAGTTAACAGCGCAACTTTTGAAAGCTAATGGTTGCCGTGTTTTTGGTCTCGATCTGGATCTTTCTCGAATAGCACTCGCGCTCGAGTTGGGTGCGGATGATGCCGCGATTTCCAATGAAGAAGCTCCGAAGGCAATAGCCAATTGGACTCGTGGACGTGGTGCTGACGCCGTACTGATAACTGCAGCCACGGAGTCCAATCAGCCGGTGGAGCTTGCGGCAAAAGTCTCACGTCCAAAAGGGCGTGTGGTGGTAGTAGGCCTAACTGGTTTGGATATTCCCCGGCAGCCATTCTATACGCGTGAGCTGGAGCTCACGATTTCGATGTCTTACGGTCCAGGTCGTTACGATCCTGAATATGAAGAGCGAGGCCACGATTACCCACTTGCTTATGTGCGTTGGACCGAACAACGAAACATAGAAGCCTTTCTCGATCTGGTTGCTGCGGGACGCGTTGATGTCAAGAGATTGATCACGCACAGCTTTGCTATCGAGGAAGCGCAACGCGCTTATCAATTGATTTCAGGCCAAGGACAGGAGCCATACCTGGGTGTCGTCCTTCGTTATGATCCGGCAACCGAAGTTGCGCGACGTGTCCAACTGAACACTCCGTCGGAGGTTCGCAGGTCCAATAAATCCATCACACTTGGAGTGATTGGCGCCGGAGGTTACGTGCCCGCGATGTTGCTGCCGCATTTCAAAACCGCGCGCGTTAACTTCAAGGCAATCGCGACAGCGTCCGGAATTTCCGCGCACGATGTGGGGAAAAGATTTGGCTTCGCTTACGCCGTCTCCAGCGCCGATGAAGTGATTGACGATCCGGAAGTTAACCTCGTGGTGATCGGTACGCGGCACGATCTGCATGCCGGCCTGGCAACACGTGCTTTGGAAAAAAACAAACATGTCTTCGTTGAAAAGCCTCTGGCCCTGAATGATGAAGAACTCGACCGCGTCGTTCAAGCCGCGACCAATTCCGCGGGACAGTTAATGGTGGGCTTCAATCGAAGGTTCTCTCCCCTCGCACGCCGGGCCAAAGATTTCTTCGCGGGCAGAACCACGCCGTTGTCGATACTCTATCGGGTGAATGCCGGCCGGCTTCCAGAGGATCACTGGACTCAGGACGCACAGGAAGGTGGCGGAAGAATCATTGGTGAGGTGTGCCACTTCATCGATCTAATGCAGTTTTGGAGTGAGGCCCGGCCCGTCTCAGTATTTGCAGAAACCGTTGGCTCGCGGAACGAGCAGATCGTTTCGGCAGACTCCGTCTTTATAACACTGCGATTCTCTGATGGCTCAAACGGCTGCGTTGCTTTTTTGAGCGAGGGTGACAGTGGGTTAACTAAAGAGCGTGTGGAGATCTTTGGTGCGGGCGCAACTTTTGTAATCGACGACTTTTGTCGCGCGAGCGCGTACAAGAACGGGCGCGAAGAACAAGTGTCCCTACGTAGCCAGGACAAAGGCCAGGCCGAGCAGGTTAAGAGCGTGTGCTCGAGCGTGCTCGAAGGAACGCCCGCTCCGATCACTTTGGACGAACTAGTTGCTACCACCCGTGCGACTTTTCGCGCCGTGGATTCACTCCGAACGCAACAACCAATGGAAATCTGAGGTTTGCCGATTGCCAATTGTAGGTTGCAGATTGCAGATTGCAGATCATTGCTCGTCGACCACGCGACCGCCAATCGGCAATCGGCAATCGCCAATGATCTTATGTGCGGCATAGCAGGCATCATCGATCACGATCCTGAGAAACACATTCGCCCGATGCTTGCGAGTCTCGAGCATCGCGGGCGTGACGATCAGGGCGTTTGGACTTCCGAGCCGATCGATGAGTACGGTCGAAAAGTTTGTCTCGGCCATCGTCGCCTGGCCATCATCGATCCAAGTCCGGCCGGTCACGAGCCGATGCTTTCTCCTGATGGCCGTTATGTCTTGACCTTTAACGGCGAAATCTACAACTACAGAGAACTTCGCAAACAACTACAATCTCTCGGTCACCGCTTCAGGACCGAGACGGACGCCGAAGTTTTATTAGCGGCCTTTGCGGAATGGGGTGACGAATGTGTTAGTCGACTAAATGGCATGTTTGCTTTTGCAGTTTGGGATAACCTCGATCGGACACTCACTCTCGCACGCGATCACGTTGGCATTAAGCCTCTCTATTACATTCACAGCCGGGGGAAAAACGGCGCGCCAGGTTCTTTCATTTTTGCTTCCGAGATCAAAGCGATATTGGCGACAGGCTTGATCGAACGAGCACTCGATCCGGAAAGTCTGCACCAATTTCTGACTTTTCTTTGGGCCCCGGATCCCAACACTCTGTTTCAGGGAGTCAAAACCCTTCCACCCGCGCACCTCCTCAGATTTCACAACGACGATATCAGGATCAGTCAGTGGTGGGATGTTTCTTTCGTCGAGATCGAAGAGGGACGGGAT
>WNFC01011776.1_pt1 | contig 14342 bp, 7 predicted proteins | sample 5400541 | NCBI WGS metagenome assembly WNFC01 (sample SAMN13153342, study PRJNA577476) | soil metagenome | isolation source: 120 cm saprolite under Douglas fir tree site 2 hole 2 replicate 1 | place: USA:California | collected 2015-04-18
GCAAGCTTCCGCAGGTCAGAACGGGAGGGTGGTTTCGCGCGAGAATGGCCACGCCGTTCCAGGAACGCTCCCCTTGCCAGACTGCTTCGTACCCGAGAGTTCGAAGGGCATTCACGGGAAAGTCTCCCTGCTCCGCCTTGAGCTCTTGGAGACTGACCACGTCCGGCTCAGCTTTGGCTAACCAAGCCAAGAGGTTATCAAGCCGCTTATTGATGTTGTTAATGTTGAAGGTTGCGACTCTCACCAAGGTCCCTCTCTGTCGCACCTCTGGGTGCGCCTCCCGGGGCAACCGAATGCGTTGTTCCGGCTGGCATTATTTTACCGGTGATGGGCTGCGCGGGAGTCACTTCTGGGTGCATCGACTATGCCTGAGTCAGTGATACACTCCAGCGACATAACCGGTGGGCGCACACGGCAGTCGCCCGTTGAAGCTTTCCGCGAACGTGGTGTGCTAGGTGGATGGGAAAGACGCTCCGGGACAGCGGGGACACTCTATTGAAGAAAATAACAGTGGCCAATTACCGGCAGGATCCTTACTACTCTCGGATTAGGAAAGCGGTTGAGGGTCTTCTTGAAGAAAAGGGATTCGTTGCTCCGTTGGAACTCTTTATTCGTATGGATCTGCTTTCTTCCGAATCAGTGGAGAACTGGAGGCGCGGCCGAATTCCGTATCTCGAGAGGGCCATACGCTGCAATTTAGCCAAGGCCAGCCGAATCTTGCGTATTTTGCGCATGCACGCGCACGATCTGGATCTCAAGCCCTCGCTCACCGTGTACAAACGATGGACCAAGGGCTCTCGCCCCCGGTTACGGTTTTCAAAGACGGGCGACCACAATATTGAAGACGCTTACGCCTGTCACTTCGTTTCTCCGCGTAAAGGTTCTTCTGGAGCAGGAGTGAAGGATGTTCTCGTCGACTCTAGAGGGACCCACCCGAACTGGGGACCAGCACGCGACGAGAAATGAAGCACCCCACTTCCAAAGGTCATGGCAACGGGCTGAACAGCCCAGGCGCGTAAAGATTGATGCAGACCCTGCGAGCCTGCATTCGACAATCCCGACTCTGGAACTGCGCGGGTGCATCACGCGCGCCGGGCCAGGCGCGGAGCATGGCGCTGCGTCTTCCGCTTCCCGGATCGAGCATGTCCACGTCGCGCGATGCGCTACAAACGCTACGATCCATTCCTTGCGTACGGAACCGACGGGCTCGCATTTGCTGACCTCGTCATCGCCGCTGCCTTTATCAGTTCGCACGCAAGAAGTCGTTGGCAACTGGTCCAACGCACTAAAAATATAGTTTTAGGGCAAGCTGGATAACTCTGGGTGCAACGCTGGTGCTCGTAATCTGTGCTCCAGTCGGATTCGGCTGCCAGGTCGGTACACCAGTGACCGGGTCCGCAGCAACCGTTCCCACATTCAATTGAGGGTTGGCGAAAGAAGGTGTGTTGAAGGCGTTGAAGAACTCCGCTCGAAATTCCACGCTCTTGCTTTCAGTCAGCGGTGTTTTCTTGATGATCGAGATATCGAAATTCCGCTGATCGGGCCCGTTGATGATGCCATTCCCGCTGTTCCCAAACCCCGTGGCCAATCCGTCGCTGCCCACGATCGGAGGGAGGGTAAAACAAGAAGCGTTGACGTAATTGGCCAACTTGTTGGTAACTCTGCCCGGAGTCTCCACGTTCTTATTGGAACAGCCTGGAGCTAGTTGCACACGGTCTCCGCCAGTCGAACTGACGCCGAAAGCGTTAAGGGTATTAGTGTCGACGAGAGTAAGTTTTTGACCGCTTTGGAATGTAGTTACGCCCGCGACTGACCAGCCTCCCAGTGTCCGGCCCTTGAATGAAGACGGCGATGCAGGATTTGGGAAGTCGTAAACATAGCTCATGACAAGTCGCTGAGGGCGGATAAAGCTGTCCGGCCCGTAGTTGGCCCGTGGGCTGTTTTGGTCCCCAAGGAGCGACCCTCCGGCGAATCCTCCGGTAGCGTATCCTGGGTTGGTTTCCAGAGCGGAAGCCAAAGTGTAAGAAACGAGAAACTGCAATCCTCTAGTCAAGCGCTTGCTAAGGCTGGCGCCGAGAGCGTTATACCAGGAAGACCCCGCAGATTCGATGACCAGTGCGAAAACAGGATCGATTCCCTCGATCGGGACCCGCTCACCAATATTGGCAAGATCGTTCGTGGTCTGCCCACGAATCGGTTTACCGGGACGGGCTGCCAATGCCTGGTTGAATGACCTGTTCTCAATCAGCTTGGTGCCTCTGGATCCCTGATACCCAACTTCGAGCATCCAGTTGTTGGCAAGAGCAGTCTGCAGATTCAAACTGTAACGCTGAAGCACGGGCGCTCGGAAGTGTGGCGAGAAAACGGTCGGTGTCAGATCGCTTCCGAGCGGCTGTTGGGGTTCGACGGGGGGAGTGTATGGAGTGAAGACGGGGAAGGCTGGCGCCGCCGCAAACGGCGCGGAAGGGTCGGGAGCAATGACCTGCCGAATCTCACCCCAAGGGGGTGCACCAAGCAACTGTATAAACGGCTCCCCGGTGGTGCGGGTAAAGAAGATTCCATAGCCGCCGCGCAGAACTAGGCGGTTCGTCCCCGGGAGCTGCCAGGCAAATCCCACACGCGGCTCCCATCCATTCTGGCCATCGTTATCGATGGCGGTGTTGGTAGTGGCTTTGGTTACGCCCGGTGGAATCGTCCCTCCGGAGAAGTTTCGACCAACGACAAAGCCCTCAAAACTTCCAGTCGCTGGCGGATTCGGATTGGCCAATCTAGGATCAAACGTCGCAGCCCGGCCGAGATTATCGCCCAACTGTCCCTGTCGCTCATATCGGAGTCCCAGATTCAGCGTCAATCTGGGAGTAATCCGGTAGTCGTCTTGTGCATAGAGATTGCCGTCCCACACTCTCCATTCGCGACCAAATACTCCGGGAACATCGATGCTCACAATGGGGTTCCCCAGCAAGAAGTCTGCAAAGGTCGGATAATACAGTCCTCCAAAGAAATGGAAGTTGCCGAAATTAATTTGGCTGCGGTTGATTCCGCCACCGAAATGCACGGAATGCTTGCCACGCACGAAAGTGACCGAATCGCTGACATCATAGAAATTTTGAGCGACTCTAAGCCCCTGGCCGTTGCCGCCGAGGTTGAACCCTATCGACTGGGTGGGATTTTCAAGGCTAAGAGGCCCACTCACGATCACATCAGGAAAGGGAATGTCGAACGCAGGTGCCGGCACGCAAATGCTGGACAGAGTGAAGGCGCCATTGCCACAGCCGGCACCGTTGGCAAATTGCGTTTTCGGATAACTTTGCCCGAGACCTCCGGTCGGGCGATGGAAGCCGAGCACGGCCTGGTTGATCAGATGATCGTTAAACGAATATGTGTGTGTCAGGGAAAAGTCACGGCTGCCATTGGGGATGGTTTGAGGAAATCCAGCCAACGACGCCGCCACCAAGCCGAATTGGTTTCCCGGAAACGGGGCCGATTGATCACTGTTCATGAAGAAGAATTTGCCCGAAAAATGACTTCTTGCCGTGTGGTAGACATCCAGATCGGCTACGAACTGATCCTCGGTATAAGCGCATGGCGAACTGAAAGTGCTCTTGCCAGTACTTGCATTTTGCGCGGACGGAACCGCGAAACCCCCATTTGAGAATTGGGCATTTAACGCAGCGAGTGCTGTGGCCGAGATATCGGCGGCAGACGTGATGGGTCCGCCAAGCAGTCCCGATTGACCATTGAAGGCCTGGGCTAATGCAACTGCAGTGCGACCGTCAGAATTATTCGGCAAGAGTCCCGCCGGAGGCAGAAAACCTGTTGTCAGACATCCAATCAAGCTATCCAGGCCATCGCGCTCCCTCGTCCCTTGATAGGAGACAAAGAACATGACCTTGTCTTTCCGGAGGGGCCCTCCCAGCGTGAAGCCGAATTGGTTCTGGTTCAGCACTCCTCGCGGTTGCCCCTGCTGTTTGAGGAAATAGTCGTTCGCATTCAGGGCCGTATTCCGGAAATACTCCCAGACGTCTCCGTGAAATGCGTTTGTACCCGACTTGGTCACGACGTCGACGTTCGCGCCCGCGTTTCGTCCATAGGAAGCGTCGTATTGCCCGACTTGAACCTTAAACTCCTGAAGAGAATCTGGATTCGGGACAGGCACGCCCCCGCTAATTGTCCCCTCGCCAATGAGGTCGTTTACCTGACTTCCATTCATCTGGAAATTGTTGTCATTGGTCGCATTGCCGCCAACCGAGTACCCTCCGGTGGAGGCCGACTGACTTGAGTCTCCCCGGCCGATGCTGGCGCTGTTGTTGACCTCGCCCGATACTCCCGGTGACAATCCCAGAATCTGGGTGTAGTTCCGGGTCACAAGCGGCAGGTTCTCGACCATTCTTTCGTCGGTAACGTGGCCCAACGCACTAGAGGTGGTTTCAAGCTGCGGAGGCTCTGCCTTTACCGTCACGGTTTCCGTAATGGAACCAATCTGGAGACGAATGTCTAAGGTCTCTGTCTCAGTTACGTCGACTCGAACGTCTTCGAAAACTGCGGTTTTGAAATTCTTGCTGGACGCTTCGACACGGTAGGCACCCGGAGAAAGGAGAGGAATGAGATAGGCCCCATTGCCTTGGGTAGGCCCCATTGCCTTGGGTGAGCGCGGTCCGAGTCTCCCCGGTCGTGGTGCTTGTTACCTTGATTGACACACCCGGCAGAACGCCGCCGCTGGGATCAGAGAGGCTGCCTCGCAACGCTCCGGTCGCCGCTGTCTGGGCAAACAGCGATTTGCCATTCAAGCCGAATAGCAGGCAAAGAAGCAGCACACGAATCACTACGAAGCGCCACGACCTTGGAACAGCGAGGTCACGACGGCGGGACAAGCGTGGTGCGTGCATGAGGACCTCCGGTTGTGGAGCAGTATCTTCCCCCAATCGCTAGGAGCTGCGATTCATTGCAGGTTTTCATACACCCAGCATCTGGCATCTTGCAAGAAGAATTTCACTGAACGATGATTTTATTGATATTTTGCAGCATTCAGTGCACGCGCTAGGGCTTCGTTTTGTGCCGGTGTGACTTTTCGATCTACGAATCTGGGGGTTCCCTTCGCGCAACGGGCTCGCCTACTCACCGGCCAAATGTGCAATTCAGGAGCATCCTGGCCGTTTCGCTCTGCATCAGTAGCGCAAACTCCAATGCAGCATGTTCCAGATGTAGACAAACCAGACAAATGCGAGGCATGTCACCGCGATCACGGTATCTGCGAGCTTGCTCAACCACCAGCGCTCTGGTTCCCGCCACGATCGCAAAGTGCTGTACAGCACGGCTAGAGTACCCACGACACCCAACCAGCCCACGATCTGAATAATCCGCAAGACGGGATCAAATCTGGGGCTCAAGATCCCAACATCTTTATCCGACATGGTGAAGAAAGCAGCCAAGGCGCCCACAAAGGCAAGGTCCAGCAGGCACACTAGGCGCACGATAATCCTAAGCCGGCTCTGCTGCGGGTTCAGGCTCAATTTATGGCCATAGTGCCTGCGCACAAGAGCCGCCACCGGCCAAAGCACCAGTGTGAGTGCAAAAATACTGATGGCGCTGATAATCAATGGCAGGTTCAAAGCGCTGTTCTTATACCAAGGCGCACGTTGAAACACGAACACGGGAAAATCCGTCACCAGAACCAGGCGTCCCGACTCGTCCCGCTTGAAGGCAACTCGATCCTGATTGTCAACCGCTCGGAACATGAAAGGGCCAATCTCTCGAAGTTTCTTGGGTTGTCCATTCAGGTCCTTTAAGTCATCGAGGCTGATGGTGCCGTCGGCGTTGGTGGATACTTTCGATTCACCCAGGACATTTAGCACTTTAAGGATGGTGGTTTCCGAGCGACGGCTGATGATGTATCTGCCCGAAACCAGCGGTGCATCCTTTGCCGCGTCTGCCGCTGCAGTGACAGGAGCTGATTCATATGGGAAGTAGCGGTCCAGAAAGGCATGCCACACTGCTTCGCGAGCCCTGGTTTCGCCCTTGCCAGCACTGTTGTAGGAGACAAAGAAGCCCACGCCAGCGTCCGGAATCAGATGCAAGTCGCTATGGAAATATTGTGTGTCGCCGGCATGCCCAATAATTCTGTGGCCATTTCTGGTTTCCTCGTAGAAGCCGAGCGCCATACCATTCATGTCCGGCACGTTGGCAAACTGGCGCGAGTGCATGAGTCGTGCACTATCGGGGCGGAGTATTCGTGTGCCTTCAAATTGTCCGTCCTGCAGATGCGCGAGCATGAAGCGTGCCATATCCGCGGCGGTTACTGAGGAACTCCCTGCTGGGGCGGCTTCCACGAATTCGAACGGCTTCGCCGGTTCGGAAGCCACATCGTATCCCTTCGACATGAGCGGCTTTAAAGCCTCAGGTAACGGCTGGCGAACCGTGGAGTGTGCCATCCCCAGGGATTTGAATATGTGATTGTCGATGTAATCGTCGAACGATTCACCCGAGACTCGCTGAAGAATGTACCCGGCAAGGGCGGTGGCGTAATTGGAATAGGCGGGGGTGCTCCCGGGTGGAAATACACGCACGGGAAGATGCTCTTTCAGATACTGGTCGAGAGGCTTGAGTTCGGACGCATCGCGAACGAAGAGTTCCTGCGCAGTCTCCTCAAATCCCGGAGTGTGGGTCATGATGTTCCGCAACGTGATCGGTTTTGGAAACGTCGTGGGAATCTTGAAGTCGAGATAGTCGTTAACATCCCGGTCTAAGTCCAGCTTTCCGAGCTCGACCTGTTGCATGATGGCTGTCCAATTGAACAGCTTTGAGATTGAGCCGGGACGGAACAGGGTGCCATCGGCCGATACAGGAGTTCTGTTTTCGACATTGGAGCAGCCGTAGCCCTTGGCAAAGAAGACCTTGCCATCTTTAACGACGGAAATGACGGCTCCCGCAATATCTTCTCGCGCCAGCTGCAGCGGCATCATGCCGTCAAGAAAAGCCTCCAAGTCACTCTGGGTGAGTTGATGCCCAACCGATGGAATGAGTTCGCCACCCTGCGACGGGCGCTCGGCCTTAGGAGCAAGGGGATTCGTTTTGGGCCTTTGTGCGACCGACACTGAACCGAGCAGCGTCAAAACCAGGATGCCGGATCCAAACCAACGGCAGAGACGGGAAGCCAACTTGCTATAGATCAATAATGAGCTCACGTTCGCCTTCTTCCCCAAGGAAACCTCCCCGCCTATCAGCTAAATCGCCGGTCTAGTACTTCAAACTGCTTTGCAGTAACCTGCTGGCCATAACCAACCACGCATAAACAAAGGAAGCCAACACCAGCCCAGTAGCGGAAATCCTTATCCAGAGTCCCCTGCCAGCGGTTCGCCACACCCGATAGGCGTGGTAGAGAACTGCGGCGGTTCCGACGACCCCAAGCACCAAAACAACCTGCAGAATGCGCAGCCATGGGTCCAGCCGATCACTGAACAAAGTCAAATCTGAAAATCCGTACGTCACGATCGCGGTAAATGCGGCCAGCCCACCGAGGTCGATCGCACAAATGATTTTCACCAGCACGCGTACTCTACGGTCTGCGGGACTTAGCGTGAGGGTGCGTTTGTAATGACGGCGCAAGATCGCTCCAACCGGCCAGAGCAACAAGGTAAGGGCAAATACCAGCGCTGCAAAGCCGAGGGCGACTGACAGAACGTTTTTGTTTTCATTCCAGGAGGCTCGTTGAAAGATGGCGGTTGGATCTCCGCCGATCATCTGCATATGCCCCGACGCGTCAGGCTTAAAGACCAGCAATTGCTGGCCGTTCACCTCGCGAAAGGTCATGTTGCCGATTGCGCGCCAGCGCTTTGGCTGCCCAACGAGGTCTTTTAGCTGATCGACCTGAATGCTGCCATCCGGAGCTTCTGATACCGACGCCTCCGCGAGAACCCACCACAGCGACCTCAGGATCGTGGTTTGCGCGCGCCGGCTGGAAAGATATTTTCCTTCTACCGAATCGATGCCTCGCGTTACTTTCGCTTCCGTCGGCTGTTCTGCACGCGGAAAATAGCGGTCGAGAAATTTCTCCCATAGCGCGGTCCGTACGTCCTGATCCCCCTTGCCCGAACTATTGTAGGAAACGAAGAAACCTAGCCCTTGGTCCAGAACCAGATGCATGTCGCTGTGAAAATAGTTCGTATCCCCACCATGGCCGACGATATGGTGTCCGTTCCGATTCTCCTCGTAAAAGCCCAGCGCCATACCATTCACCGCAGGGTCCATGGAGAATTGACGGGCATGCATCATTTCCGCGGTCTGCGGCTGCAGGATGCGAGTTTCGCCGTATTTCCCGTTCTGCAGGTGAGCGATCATGAACCTCGCCATGTCAGCGCCTGTGATTGACAGGCTTCCGTCAGGAGCAACCTGAGGAGGAAGCAACTCGAAGGGCTTGGGGTCGCCCGACGCGAGTTCGTAGCCGTTCGACAGCATCGGCTTCAGCGAGTCGGGAAGCGGCTGTAGGAAGGTCGCATGCGTGATACCCAGGGGTCGGAAGATATTTTCCTGGACGTAATCATCAAATGGGCGTTCCGATACCCGCTCAACGATGCAACCCGCAAGGTCTGCTCCATAGTTCGAATAGGCTGGAACAGTTCCCGGGGCAAAAATCTGATTAGGCTGGTGAGCGGCCACAAACGCGCGCAGTGGAACCAATTGGCTCGATTGGTCGACGACCAAGTCTTTGAGGACCTCCTCAAACCCCGCGGTGTGAGTCATAAGATGCCGCAAGGTCACCGCTCGACCAAACGTGTGTGGAACCTCGAAATCAAGGTAATCGTTAATATCGCGATCCAGGTTTATTTTTCCTCGCTCCACCAGTTGCATGACTGCGGTCCAAGCGAATGTTTTGGAAATAGATCCGGGGCGGACCAGGGTCGCAGTCGGGGATAAGGCAACTTTCCCCTTCATGTCCGCGAACCCGTAGCCTTTGTTAAAAAAAATGTTGCCGTTTTTCACGACGACGATTACGGCTCCGGCAATGTCTTCGCGCAGGAGTTGCAGGGGAACCAAACCATCGAGAAAGGCTTCGACGTCGCTCGGGGTCATTTCGTGACGTGTTTCGGGCGATGTGCTCGCGGCGGTGATCGGGGGCTCGGCCGGCGGGGTAGGTTTCGGAACTTGAGGGTGTGCCGCAAGACAGCACAGGGCGAACAGACTCAAGGTCGCTGCCACGCGGCGCCAATACATTGCGATGGATGAGCTACGATTGTGCGACATGACGATTTATGCTTCTGCCGTCCTCAAGCGCTCGGACTCGAGTCAACACCGATTTACCTGTACACTACCTGATGCACCATGTCAATTCAGAACATCACATGTTGCTTTTGGATTGACAAACCTGCGCGGCTGCACCTACAACGTTTGACTGGAGCTACTCTGTGCCAGCGAGGCGAGCATAACTTCTTCGACACAAACTCCGCTAAGTACCGGCAGTTTGACCGCCGCCCCGGGCCTGCGGCGCGTTTTGCGGCTGCGTGACCTGGTGTTGTTGATCGTTGGCACCGTCATCGGGTCGGGAATATTTCTGGTGCCTGGCCTCATACTTAAAGCCGTCGGGAACTCCGTTCCAATTGCCCTGTCGGTGTGGTTTTTGGGCGGAGCCCTCTCCCTGTTAGGCGCTCTCACCTACGGCGAGCTGAGTGCAACGAATCCGGAAGCCGGCGGCTTATATGTCCATATCCGGGATTGTTTCGGACGGTTTCCCGCATTCTTGTTTGGGTGGATTTTTTTCTTTGTTGTCAGCACCGGTTCCGTAGCAACCCTGGCAGTCGCTTTCAGTAATTACCTGGGCGAGATTTATCCGCTCGCTCCCTGGGCCGCAAAACTTGTATCACTTTTGATGATCGCCGTTATTGCGCTGGTGAACGTCCGCGGAACGCGTATGAGTGCGGATCTGCAAAACGTGACAACGACCATCAAGGTCTTAGCCATTCTGGCTATTGGCGCGTCGCTATTCTATTTTGGCACCCGCTTCCACATTAGTGCCCCTCCTCCCATATCTGTGCTGCCGTTTACGTCCCAGCTTTCGGGGATCGGACTGGCAATAGTCAGCGTCCTGTGGGCGTATGAGGGATGGCAATACTGCACGTTTGCGGCAGGAGAAACAATAAATCCCCGGCGCGATTTTCCCCTCGCTTTCCTGACCGGAGTCCTCATCCTCATTGGCATCTATGTCCTCGCGAACCTGGGCTACCTGGCGGCTCTCGGCCCAGACGGCGTTGCCAGCTCCAATCGGGTGGCTGCGACTGCGCTTGCCACAGTGGTCAGCCCTGCTGTAGCCAAAGCCGTCACGTTCGCAATTCTGATCTCGATGTTCAGTGCAGCCAATTCGATTGTCCTAACCGCGCCTCGCGTTTATTACGCCATGGCAAAAGACGGTCTGTTTTTTCGGCGCCTGGCAGAGGTACACCCGCACTTCGGCACTCCCGCGTTGGCCGTGGCAGCAACGGCAGTCTGGGCTTCGCTGCTGGCGGTGACTGGAACCTTCGAACAATTGCTTACTTACGTCGTGTTTGTGGGATGGATGTTTTACGCCCTAGCTGCGGCGACTATTTTTGTTTATCGAAAACGCGAAACCGGCGAGTCTCAGAAGTATAGGGTTCCCGGATATCCCTGGACGCCCGCGGTGTTCATTGCAGGAGTTGCGGCTTTTGTGCTGAACACGATTATTGCCCAGCCGGCCCGGGCCGCAATCGGACTCGGAGTCGTTCTCACAGGGGCTCCTGCCTACTTAATCTGGCGCAAACGTTAAGGAAATTATGCCTTTCTTGAAAGCTCAGAGCGGAGATCCAGTGGTTTGTCGAATGCATTGCGGACGTCTTTCCCTTATGCGAGAACTGATGCCAGGGGCCATCGCCGTTTTCGCGGTCATCCTGGCCTCGACGATTATCCTAGAGGCCGACGCGCAGACGGCGCCAGCGCAAGGGTTAGCTCATGCCATTGATGGCCTGGAGCAGTTCATCCCCGCGCAGATGCAAAAGTGGAAAGTGCCAGGTCTGGCGATTGCTGTCGTACAGAACGGACAGGTGATTCATTCGCGCGGCTTCGGTCTGCGTGACGTCAAAGGCAATTTGCCGGTTACGAGTAAAACGATTTTTGCCATCGGCTCCATCTCCAAATCCTTTACTTCGCTTTCGATGGGAATTCTGAACGATGAAGGCAAGCTGGATTGGGACAAGCCGGTGCGGCAATACCTGCCCGAATTCCAGATGTACGATCCCGTGGCCACGGAGCGCATGACCCCGCGAGACTTGATCTCGCATCGTGTGGGCATGGCCGGTCACGATCTGGTCTGGTACACCTCAGATTTCAGCCGCGAAGACCTGGTTCGACGCCTGCGATTCCTTCAGTCCAATCATGATTTCCGCAGTGGTTACAACTACAACAACCTGCTGGTCATGACCGCCGGCTATGTGGTGGGCAAAGTTTCCGGACAAGGCTGGGAGGACTATGTTCGGCGACATATTTTCGAGCCGTTGAAAATGACTGCCAGCAATTTCTCGGTGCTCGACAGCCAGAGGAGTTCTGACTTCGCTCATCCCTACCGCAAGGACGAGCACACTGGCGAGGTGTCGGAGACGCCCTTCCGAGGACTCAGCCCGATCGCGCCGGCGGGTTCGATCAATTCCAATGTGGAAGATATGGCGCGCTATGCGATCTTCCAACTGAGTAAAGGCAAATCGGGAGATCGCCAGATCGTCTCGGAAGCGAATTTCGGTCTGACGCACACTCCTCAGGTGCCCATGAATGGAGACTTGCCATTCAAGGAAATCGGTCCGCGAAGCTACGGAATGGGCTGGGTGATTTCATCGTATCGCGGCCATCCTCTGGTTTGGCACAACGGCGGCATCGACGGGTTTTATGCGCTTTTGTCCCTGCTTCCGGACGAGAACTTCGGGGTCGTGATTCTCACCAATCTGCTGCAAGACGATCCTGTTCCGGAAGTCATCGCCTATCACATTTACGATGGCTTGCTCGGGCTCGAACCTGTCGATTGGGCCAAACGCTTCGAGGAACGCGATCAGAAAGAAAAGGCCAGCGAGGAGGAGGAGCGAGCGAAAGATGTTTCCGCGCGCAAGCCCAACACACATCCTTCCCACGAATTGAAGGAGTACGCCGGGCGATACGAGAATCCAGGCTACGGCACGATCACAGTGCGGCCTGATGGCGACGGATTGGCGGCTACCTTCAACAAAATGTCCTTCCCTCTCCACCATTACCAGTACGACGTATTCGAATCTCCGCCCGATTCAACCGGAGCGCTGGACCTTGGCAGACTGCGGTTTGTCACGAATATGGACGGAAATATCGACGGCATCGCGGCTCCTCTCGAGCCGCTTGCGCCTGAAATTATCTTTACTCGGATTCCGGAGAAAGCTTCGGCGGCGAAATGAAAGCTTCCAAGTGATATTTGAGCTTCCCCGCCAGAAATGCACTGCCGAGAGGGAAAGCAAAGAAGACGATTGAGACTCCACATGCGAAACATAAATCGACTCCAGCGCGCTTTGTCCTATTGCACGTTGGCCACATGGTTCATGACCACGGGCATATGCGCGCAAGATCAGGCCAATGTAGGCGCGCGAAAAGACTACGTAGAGGTCGCAGCCGCACTTGCGAGTCTTATCCAGCACGAGATGAACCAGGAGCAGCTCCCAGCATTCTCCATCGCGCTGGTGGACGGCAGTGAGATCGTGTGGGCGCAAGGCTTCGGCTATCAAGATCCGGAACACAAGATTCCCGCGACAGCGCACACGGTGTATCGCGTCGGTTCCGTCTCAAAGTTATTCACCGACATCGGGATCATGCAGCTGGTGGAAGCGGGAAAGGTCAATCTGGACGCGCCCGTAAGCCAATACCTCCCGGATTTCCATCCCCACAATCCGTTTCAAGAATCGATCACTCTGCGAGAGTTGATGTCACATCGCTCGGGCCTGCTGCGTGAGCCTCCGGTTGGCAACTACTTTGATCCGGATGGACCGACGCTAGAAGCCACGGTTCAAAGTATGAACTCGACCGAGCTTATATATCCGCCCGGAACCCGCACCAAATATTCTAACGCCGGTATTGCCGTCGTCGGATACACGCTGCAGCAGTTGGGCCATGCGGCTTTTCCCGAATATCTGAAGCAAGCCGTTCTGGCGCCCTTGGGTATGAAGGAGAGCGCTTTCGCTCCCGATCCACAACTGATGAGAAATCTTGCCAAGGCCGGCATGTGGAGTTATGACGGGTTGACGTCTCCCGCGCCAAGCTTCGAACTGGGTTTGGCGCCTGCCGGGTGCATGTACTCCACGGTGACGGATTTGGGGCAATTTCTCAGTGTGCTGTTCAAAGGCGGCCGTGGACCAACATCCCAAGTGATCAAGCCTGAAACTTTGATGCAAATGTGGATGCCGCAGTTCGCAAAGCCAGGGGAAAAGACGGGGTTTGGTATCGGCTTTCAGATCTCCCAACTGGATGGTCATCGCGTAATCGGACATGGTGGAGCGATCTACGGCTTCGCAACCGAAGTTGCTGGTTTACCCGACGATTCGCTCGGCGTCGTCACGGTGACGACTGAGGACGCGGCAAACGCTGTGACCAACGCGATTGCAGCAGAGGCCCTGCGGCTGATGCTGGCTTTGCGCGCCGGAAAGCTCCTCCCCCACTTGGATACGACCACACCCCTACCTGTTGAGCTTGCGCGCAAGCTTCGAGGACGCTACGGCGAAGGCGATGACGCCATCGACCTGATAGAGGAGGGCGGAAACTTGGACATGCTGCCTGTGAAAGGCGGCTTCCAGGTGCGGTTGCGCATGGCGGGAGATTCGCTCGTGGTCGATGGCCGGTTGGCGAGGGACTTGGAAACAAAAATCGTTGCGGTGGATGCCGGCCTCCAGCGGGGCGACAAGCTGTTGAAGCGCAAAGAACTATCTCGGCCGCCTCCATCCCCGAGTCAGTTCGGAGATCTGGTTGGCGAGTACGGGTGGGATCATGACAAGCTTTTTGTTCTCGAGAAAGACGGTCAACTCACTGTTCTGATTGAGTGGTTCGAGTACGATCCGCTCCAGCAAGTGTCTGCAAATGTCTTCAAGTTCCCTGCTGATGGCTTATACAAGGACGAGACCGCCGTTTTCACGCGTGACGCTAACGGAAGGGCGACCCAGGTGAAAATTGGTGCGGTCATTTTCAAGCGCCGAGACCCCGACAGGGAACACGGGACTGAGTTTCAGGTGCATCCCACCGAATCCGTAGCCGATCTGCTGCGTCAGGCGCTCGCCGCGAAGCCCCCGGACGAGAACAAGACATTTCGTGCCCCAGATCTGGTGGATCTCACCACCGTAGAC
>WNFC01016932.1_pt1 | contig 14340 bp, 13 predicted proteins | sample 5400541 | NCBI WGS metagenome assembly WNFC01 (sample SAMN13153342, study PRJNA577476) | soil metagenome | isolation source: 120 cm saprolite under Douglas fir tree site 2 hole 2 replicate 1 | place: USA:California | collected 2015-04-18
AGGCGCTAGGCGCGTCGTGCGCCATCTCTGGCGCATGTGCTTCGGACTTTTCATCGCAGCAGGGTCTTTTTTCCTGGGACCCTCAAACCGCCCATTGCGGTCGCTCTCAGCGGTGGGGCTCGGACAACATCTCTCACCGGTTCTATTTGGCACCAGCCTTTATATATTTCTCAGTGTACTTCCGCTGATTTTGCTGATTTTCTGGGTGTTCCGCGTTTGGTTTTCCTCTACCCATCGAACAAGACCAACTGCTCCCCGGCCAGGAATTTCGTAACGTAGTGCCGGGCGGAACTTTTCCCGACCGGGTCGGGAGCCCGGCTCTGCTGTTCTTTTCAGGAAGGCGCTTTTCGGGCGGGCACGACTTCAGTCATGCGATATGTGCCGTCGAATCAGCGCGGCTTTAGCCGCTGAGGTGCCGCCTGTTTCGAATTACGCCAACTCTTCAGAAGCGGTCAGGAGGACTCAATGTTTGGAGCACGGGCAGAAAAAGTCGTACTAATCATCGTAGGGTTGCTCTTCGTAGCCACTATTTATCCGTTGCTGTTCCTGGTGCGCGACGAACCAACCCTGCAGATGATGTTTTCCCTCTATGTCACGCTGGGAGTTTTCCTGCTGCTCGCGTCACGCAACCCTTCCGCGCATCGCAGCCTCATCGCCTTCGCCGCTTGGTCGAGCATCGCTCACGCCAGCGTGATGGCCGTGCAGGCCATCGGCGATGTGAAGGAACGCGTCCATCTGCTGATCGGCGTAGCTATGTTTGTCATCATCGGCCTGGCTCTGATCGTAGTCTCACCAGCAAAGCTAGCAAAAGTAAGCGCGGCCTCTGCCTCCTGATCGCCGGGTTTCGGGGTTTCAGGGCTTGTACTTGCAAGCCCTGAAGTAAAGAGGTTTGTACTTACAAACCCTGAGACAAAAATCATCGCCCAGCGCCGCCGTCGCGTCCGCTTTTCTGCCTAACGAAGTGCAGGGCTTTAAGCCCAGCTCCTCGGTGAAACGCCAATGAAAGCCGCTGTCTACACACAATACGGCCCGCCCGACGTCGTCGTGCAAATCACCGACGTCGACAAGCCCGTCCCCAAGGACGATGAACTCTTAATCAAAGTCCGCGCGGCAAGCGTCAATCCGCTTGACTCGCACCTCACGAAAGGCGGACCGTACATCGTTCGCTTACTCCTCCGGCTGGGCAAACCAAAAATCAAACGACCCGGCGTTGATGTGGCCGGCCAGGTCGAAGCCGTCGGCAAGAACGCCACCCAGTTCAAACCAGGCGATGCCGTCTTCGGCCTGTGCAAAGGAGCCTTTGCCGAGTATCTGTGCGCTCCCGAGTCGGCATTCGTCATCAAACCAGAGAACATCACGTTCGAACAAGCCGCGTCCGTACCTGTAGCGGCACTCACTGCGTTGCAGGGTCTTCGTGACAAGGGGCATATTCAGGCGGGACAAAAAGTCTTGGTCAACGGCGCCGCCGGAGGCGTCGGAACCTTCGCTGTGCAAATCGCCAAATCCTTCGGCGCACACGTAACCGCCGTATGCAGCACCAGAAATGTGGACATGGTCCGCTCCATCGGTGCGGATCACGTCATTGATTACACCCAGCAAGATTTCACGAAAGCGAATCCCACGAATGGGGAAGGCTACGACATAATTTTCGACAACGTCAGCAATCATTCGCTCTCAGCATGCAGACGCCTCTTAAATCCCAAGGGAATCAACCTCATGGTCGGAGTCCTAAGCGGTCGCGGGATCCTCAGTCTCCTGACCCGTTTGCTCACCGCGCTGATATGGTCGCGGTTCATAAGCCAGAAGTTCGTCTTTTTTGTTGCGAAACTGAATAAACAGGACTTGACCCTCTTGAGCGAACTCATGGCAACCGGAAAAGTAACCCCGATCATCGACAGGTGTTATAGCTTGAAGCAAGTCCCCGAAGCCATCCGCTATCTCTCCGAACAGCACGCCCGCGGAAAAGTAATCATAAATTTAGCAACCAACAATAATTCCTAGCCGCGTGCCGGGTTCTTCCCATATCTAGGGAATCGAGAAATCCCGCGCATCTCCAACAAGCGCCAAGGGCGCGCCACAAGTTAGCCCGGCGCGCAAGCGCTGGGTCCGCAGATAGTGGATCGTCAGCGCCGTAGGTGGCGGCACATTCCTCTACTTGGGGACTTCTTCGAAAGGCGTAGCAAATCGTCCCCGCCTTTTCGTTCCTTCTCGCGTCTAACCCGAAATGTACAGAGCTCCCATGTCCGAATCTTCCGTCGCTATCCCCACCACAAACACCACCCGCAGCCTCTTCCTCCCCATCGCTGTAGGCGGCTTCATCGCCGGAACGCTCGACCTGACTCAAGCCTTCATCCTCTTCGGCCGCCGCGTTCCGCTCGTAATTGCGGCAGGCCTGCTCGGCAAGCAGGCATTTCATGGAGGCGCCAGCACGTACGTTCTCGGCGTCCTGCTGCACTTCTTCATCGCTACGTCGGTCGCTGCCATTTACTACGTCGCCAGCCGCAAGCTCACTTTTTTGACCGAGCACCCTCTGGTCTGCGGCTTGTTCTATGGGATGGCCGTCGAACTGGTAATGAGTTACATCGTTTTGCCGCTCTCCGCCCTTCAATCCACAGGCCCTTACTCCCTTCACGACGTCCTTCTAGGCCTCGTCGTCCACATGATCGTTATCGGCCTGCCCGTAGCCTACAGCATCCGCCGCTTCGCTAAATAGGCTCGAGTAAAGTCGACTGATAAAACCAAGCAGTAAGGATTTGGCACGCGCCCTGCGTAGATAATATCGTGGTATAGTGCCTCAAATCTTATGCCTTGTCTTTGAGGCCAGCAATATGGACGCTCTTTGTCTTATCCACCACCGCCACGCCACCCTTCATCACCCACTTAACCTTCGCGATCACCACGCCAATATCCGCCGTAGGATCCCCCTCTACCGCAACCAAATCCGCAAAGCATCCCTGCGCCACCGCTCCCAATTCGTTCCCTTTGCCCAACAACTCCGCCGCGTTGCTCGTCGCAGTCTTCAACGCCTCTTCCGGAGTCATTCCTGCCTTCACAAACCATCCCAGCTCCCGCGTGTTCTGCCCGAACATCGAATAAACCGCATCCGATCCCATGGCAAACTTCACTCCCGCGCGATGCGCCTTGCGCGCCGTCTCCAAATTCCGCGCGATAAACGCCTGCGACCGCGGCTCAAATCCCGGCGCGTACCCGATCTTGCTTCCATTCTCGATGTAGTAGCGGTTGTGATCGATCGTCGGCACATAGTACGTCCCGCGCTTCGCCATCTCCGCAATCGTTGCGTCGTCCATGTCCGTCGCATGTTCCAGTGAATCCGTTCCCGCCCGCACCGCGTCGCGCGCTCCATCCGGCCCGTAAGAATGAATCGCGATTTTCTTTCCGAACTGATGCGCCGCGTCCACCGCCGCTTTAATCTCTTCGTAACCGTAAGTTTGAAATCCGGAGGTGTCGTCGTCCGTTCCCGTGGACGCGAACAGTTTGATCAAGTCCACTCCCGCCGCCACCTGCTGCCGCACCACTCGCAACACTTCCGGCACGCCGTCCGCCATCCCTCCTGCCGGCAAATTCAGTCCCGGCTTGTACGGTGTGCTGGTGACGGTTAAGCCATATCCGACCACAAACATTCTTGGCCCGATCATTTCGCCGCGATTGATCAGGTCCCGCATCGCAATGTCCATGTACTGGTCCGAGCCCAAATCGCGCACCGTCGTCACGCCTGCTTCGAGAGTCCGCATCGCTCCCTTGCGCGCCAAAAATACTTCCACCGCCGGAGGATTGTTCGCAATCTGCTTCAGCATGGGAACGCCAGGCGTCTCGTCCGTGTACAGCGTCATGTGCGTGTGTACGTCAATCAATCCCGGCAGCCCATAATATTTCGTCAGGTCCACCACCTCCGCCTGCGCCGGAATCCGCTTCGCATCCGTAGTTACTTCCCGCACCCGGTCCCCATCCACAATCACAATCGCGTTCGTCCACACCTTCCCTTTCCCATCCCACAACTTCCCAAACCGAACCGCCTTAACCTTCGCTTCACTCTTCGCCGCGCTTTTTTCCGAAGGCTTCTGTACAGACGCGTCCTGGGCCCGCTCACTCGTCGCGAACACCAATCCACAAATCACCACGCACATCACAACCAAACTCCGCTTCATCCGCGTCATCACCCCGTCACCTCGCAGCGCATTCAACTCGCACACCGCACCTGATATACCGTGTACCCGCACTCTCTTCAACTTTATTTGCCGGCCTCGTGGTTTCCACCAACCCGTTTTCCGACGGGTGCCCCACACGCCGCATTCGCGTGTGGGGTTGTTGTCTTCATGTTTAACCGTGAACTCGTTCGAACTGTTTGCATCCGGTGTATTTTATTCTCTTGACAACAATAGTCGTCACGGCTATCAGTTGTTCGGGAATCGAGCAACGGCCAGCCCGTCCACAGACTGGTGCTCCGTCATCCCGAGCGTAACGAGGGATCTGCTTTTGCGGCCGTCGCTTGATCGGACTGTGCCATTAAGTCCAGCAGAATGAGTACTTACGTGGTCTCACACAAGTACATCAATCCAAAGGGACTTTAAGTCGATTAGAATGAATACTTACAGAAAGCGCCCAGCTAAGTCCTTTAGATCTCATACTTACGTAAAAAGGTGGGGGGCCTCCTGCACCAGACTCGCGCTCTGTCATCCCGAGCCTTAATGCTGCAGGCAGGCGTAGCGAGGGATCTGCTTTCCGGCCGAGCCACCTCCCAAACAGAATGGATGGCCAAGCTTTGTGTCTCACAAGCGACACTCTTCAGTGATTGGGAGCACAAGCGACCATGGAATTCGGGAAATAATTTTCCGCTTTTTACAAGATTTTCCTGATATTTCTAATTGGAAGACCTGACTATGTGCAAAATGTTTCCGCTGCCCCTGCTTTTCGTTCGTTTTTGGCGCGGAAGACCCGCTACCTCTCACCTCTTAAGGCGCTTCCGTTCGGCAGCAAAATTGCCTGTTGGTACTGTGAGGAACGTTACCGTGCCCAGGCCCGTGGTCGCACCAAAATCCCGCTACGCCCATCTCCCTCGCATCTTCGCGCGAGCGGCGATGCTGTTCATTCCTGCAGTACTGCTAGTCACATTCTTGACCGTCAAGGTTCTCCGCCACAGCGCTGCCGAACAGGCACAGATGCCGGCCTATTCGCAGGACGCGAATGCGCAGGAATCGCTCGACCTTTCCGCCGCGTCGCAACCGCAACGCCCGATCTTTCCCTATTCTATCGTCCCCGGCGGCGTTCGCGACGCGCGCGAACTGCAGTCTGTCGTCTCCCACGATCCTGTCGTGGCACAACATTATTCCGATTTTCGCATTGCCGCGGCTCGCACCATACGCCTTGAAAAGCCGCTTGAAATGTACGTCTCATATCGCCGCAACAATAATGTCTACTGGACCAGAAATCGCATGGTTATTCCCGCGGGCGAAACTTTAATTTCAGACGGCGAAAATCTTGCTCGCGTGCGCTGTGGAAATCGTCTTTCGGCTATCGCCGCGAAACCGGTTTCGGTATCCGAGCCAAGCAAAGAAGCGTTGAACACCCCGAATTTTGTTCCGCCTTTGATGGCGGAATTTCTTCCCGGCGATGGCGACGGTTTTTTCCCTGGCGCGCCGGCGAGCGCACTTCCCGCTCTGCCTCCGGGGTCCACCACCACCACCGGCGCGAACACACCGCCCCCGGCGATTTTTCCCCCGCTGTTTCCTCCGGGTGTCCATCCAAATAGCCCGAATACGCCTATTGTCCCACCCGTTTCCACTCCAGAGCCCGGCACGTTCACTTTTCTTTTCGCCGGTATCGTGATGATCGCCGTGCTGGTTGGACTGACACTGCGGCGCACTGGCTCCGCTTAAACTCTGCTCACCACGCCCCTCTGAAACTGAAACGCTTGTTTCGCCACCAGTAATTGCGCTGTATACTCCCGTACAAGTCTGTATACGGACAACCCAGCCAATGCCAGAAGCTACTCAGGGCGGCCCCGGTAAGGAACGCAGGCTCGAATCGTGGGGCGAAATAGCGGCGTATTTGCGGCGCGAAATTCGCACCGTGCAGCGCTGGGAGAAAACCCTCGTCCTGCCTATTCACCGGCTGCAGGTCGGCAAACAAAGTTCGGTTTACGCGTATCCGTCCGAGCTTGATAAGTGGTATCGCGAGCGCGAACCGCGCGATGTAAAGGAAGACGACTTCACCGATGAGCCTTCCGTGGCTCCCAACAACGCCTCTAATCCCACCGATTCCGTCGCGACGTTGATTCCCACAGTCGAAACGCAACCGCAAATCGCCTTTCCCTTCTACAGACGACAGTCCACTTGGTTGGCATTAATAGCATTTCTCATCGTGTTCGGAGTTTTCGTTACGCGCTCCATTGTTTCTTTTCCTTCTTTCACTTCGAGCCCCACACCGGTGGCTTCTTCGGATGGAAAGGTTCGGCTTTTCGTTCGCCCATTTCAAAACATTGCTGGAGATCCCGGACAAGCCGACTTTACCGAAGGCCTGACCAATGAGCTGAACACGCGTCTAGGACGGCTGGATCCCAAACGCCTCGGTGTCATCGCGCCAACATCGTCGAAGCAATTCGGATCCAAGCCAATAACCGAACTCGAGCCGCTGCTGAAACTCAACTATGTCCTAGAAGGAAGCGTGCGCCGCGGGAATGACCAGGTCCGTATCGACGTTTCACTGATTTCCGCGAAAGAGCAGACGCCGTTGTGGTCCGATTCTTATACGGAAAACCTTTCCGACATTCTGAAGGTCCAGGATGAAGTTGCTGAAGCCGTCGCGCAAAAGTTGCTGCTCAATCTGCCTCCGGTGCCGGCCGGCGCTTTAGCCGCCAGCGTCGATCCGGAGGGCTACATTTCGTATATGCGCGGACGGCGTGCCTGGACCAACCGCGACCTCGCGCGGAGCGTATCCGCCTTCGAAGATTCGGTCAGAAAAATGCCGAAGTATGTACCGGCTCACTCGGGCCTGGCCGCTTCTTACGCGGTGATCGGACAAGCGCCAAACGATGCGATGCCGCCAGGGGTAGCGTCTGCCAAAGCGAAAGCGGAAGTGCAACGGGCCCTGGATTTGGACCCGGCGAGCGCTGAAGCGCATTACGTCCGCGGCAACATTCTGATGTACTACGATTGGGATTTTCCAGCGGCAGAAAGCGAACTGCGTGAGGCCATTCGGCTCGAGCCTGGCAATGCCACGGCCCATCAGTGGCTGGCGCAATACTTCATGATTGAAAAACGCTTGAGCGAGGCCCAGGCCGAAACCGACATCGCGCTTGAACTCGACCCGGTGCCGCCGATCTTCACGACCACGCGTGCCGAAGCCTTTTATTACGGATACAATTTCGACGCCGCCATCGCGCAAGCCAAGCTGACCCTTGAGCAATATCCCAATTCGCTGCTTGGCGAATTTTGGCTGGCTTCTGCCTACCGCGAAAAAAAAATGTACCCGGAGGCCATTCAACACTTTCGCAGGGCCGGCAGTCTGGCGCCGAATAATCCCGCCCTGCTAATGGAGCTGGGGCACGCCCTCGCAGTGTCCGGAGATAAACCTGCCGCGCTTGCTGTTCTTGCCGATTTGCAGGCGTTGGCAAAGCAACGCTACGTTCCCGTCGCCTACTATGCTGGCATCTATCTCGGCCTCGACGACAAAGAACAGACTTTCATGTGGCTGGATCGCGCGGTTAAGGAGCGCGACGACCGCCTGATTTATCTGGCGGTCGAGCCGATGGCGGACCCGATTCGGTCCGATCCACGCTTCCAGACGCTTCTCACGCGCATTCACCTAAATCCATCCAAACGCTGATCTTCATAGTATCCGCCTTGCTTTCATTCGCTTCCGGCCAACGACGCTCGGGGTACGCGCCCTAACACATGGGTAACCCGTCACGATTATCCGCGACATCCCGCGTCAGAAATCGCATGACGCCCCTTGTCGCTTGAATGTCGTTTTTCCTTCCGCCTAGCTTCCGCATACCGGATGGACGTCCCCGGAATTTCTGAGGAGTTCACATCATGCGCAAAATACTTTTTCTGGCCGTGGGTATTTTTGGCCTCTCCGTTTCAGCCGTTCGTGCCCAGGAACTTCCCGCAGCCGATTTATCGGTAGGCTACTCGTACTTTCGCCGCGTTTTTCGGCGCGAGTGGCATTTCCGCCTCGACTAGTAGATTTGCCTGGAGCGCAGGCGGCGGAATCGACCTGAGCCTGAGTCGTCAGCTGGCATTCCGGCCGCAGTTTGATTACATCGGCATTCACGCCGCTCGCGGAACGCTCAACAGTGCGCGGGCCTCAGCTAGCATCGTTTACCGCTTTGGCTCGCGCTGAGCAAGCAAGACGCGTTGCGAGACCAACAGTAAAGGAAGAGCCGTCGACCCGAACGGCTCTCCTGAAAATTCGTTCCAACCATTCCTGGCAAATTTTTGCAGAGGAGAAAATCTCATGGCAGCGCACAGCCAGATTTCGCCGCTGATCGGAATTCCGCTCGCGCTCTTGATTTCTTGCTTGTTGGCCGAGTTCTTTGGTTACTGGCTGCATCGCCTGCTGCATAGCGACAAAATCCCGTTCCTGAGCCGCGGTCATTTGATTCATCACTTTTTGATTTATGGGCCGGGTCAGCCGATGCGGCTGGACAAATACCACGACGCTACGGAGCAGCGCTTTTCCGTGGGCAATGTTGGTCTGGAATGGCTGGTTCCCTCCGCAATGATCCTGGCCGCGCTATGGGCCACGATGAGGCTGGTACATGTTCCCGCGCTGTACCAGATGATTGCGCTTGCGACGCTGGTCGTGTGGCCGCTCTTCATGTTCAGTTACTTGCACGACCGCATGCACTTGTCGGACTTCTGGATGGCGCACAATTCGGTCTTGCGTTTCTGGTTTCGCGCGGCGCGGCGAATGCATGACATTCATCACCACGCTGTCGATGACAACGGCCGTATGGAAGCCAATTTCGGAATCGGATTTTTTCTATTCGATCGCATCTTCCTGACCATCGGATCGCGGCACCGGCCATTCAATCGCGCAGGATTCGAAGCTGCGTGCCTACGTTACAGTCTCATAGAGCAAAACGGCAAGCTCATTCCCGATAACGATGGCTGCATTGGTGCCGGGCCGTCCTTGAGGCTGCGATGAAGATGCTATTCGGCGATACGGGCAAATCGCGATTGCGTGGCCGAGTTGTACTCTTAGCATGTCTTAATTGTGTTCAAGCCATCGCGCCGGACTGGCCTTTGTTAATTCTTTGGCCCTGCATCAAAATATCTTTCGCAAGCTCGATGATTAGGTGGGTGCGGCCCGTGACTTCTGCGCGAAAGAGACGGAGACGCGTTGTTGCGCGTCTTCGGAAGCTTCAGAAATCGCATGTTCGCTCGATTTCTGAAGCTTCCCCCCTTCTAAAGTCGAGAATTTAGAGCGTGTTTAGAAACAGTTGGCGTTACGACGGCGCGGGATGATCTCCGCCGTTTGCGCCCACACTTTTTTCTGGCCTACTTTTTTAGCCTGATTTTTCGAATGATGACGCCTGGCAGCCATAGAAAAACTGCTTGAGTCGAACGTCAGGGCAAGCAGGGACGCAGCATGCTGCGCCCCGACACGGGATGGTTAGCATCGTTAGGTTGCGTCTATGAATGGAAAAGATGCCGATCCGTATCTTCCGGCTCGCCACCAGTCGCGAATTTCGTCTTCCGTTGAAAAGCGCACACCCGGATTCGCCGCGAATCTGGCGTCCAGAGCAAATGCATGCGCTTTCATGGGTACGAGAAAATAGCTTCTCGCCCGCAAGAATCCGCGCACGAACAACTCGGTAAACTCGGCCACCCCGAGTACGCGCAGCTGCGCGGCATGGACCAATCCGTGGAAGAGATCGCGGCTTCCCATTCTTTCGTTGAACACCACCACGTCCAAAAACGTCACCGCTGCCTTGTGAGTGATATCCGGCAAATGCTGGAAGCCCTTTTCGCGGGCCTTCGGATAAAACCACGGATTCGCTACGCGCTCGTCCACTAGTTCCAGCACACGCACCCGGTCGAGCAATGCCGGTTCAAAATATCCTTCCATCATGTCGCGCCATTCGCCAGTCAGGGGCCCGGCGATTGGGTGATATTCTTCGCGTTCTGCGCGCAAGTACTCTGCAAACCACCGGATTGCTTTCTGGATGTCGCTTTCCGCGCAATACTGAAATTCGATGGGTGCGCCGACCGCGGTTTGCGAATCCGGACTGCTTGGGAACCTGGGTTTCTGAACTAAGGGATTTTGTTCTGGCTGCTCCTGCGAATTGCCGTGCTCCTTACCCCGGGGCCGAACTGCGTTTAACTTGTGAGGCAAACTACTTCTCCTGTCTTTGACAGCGCTCAGGCTATCCTTAAGTATTGGTATAAGATACTTATACATCGTTATCTTTACACTGTCAATGTATCATTAACCTTTGTAGCGAAGCGCTTCGTGGGTACGGTAGCGCTCCTATAGGGCTGTCTTGTCGCATAGGGCACGCTTTTATTGTGCTTACTTGCGGTGTCAGCGTACTTGGCTTGGCAGCGCGTTTATGGTATTAGTTCTACGTCGTTAATGCTACAGAGACGCACTTCAAAACCGGACAAGGACTCTCATGCCGCCCCATGCAGATCAATTGTTGCAGGAACGAATCCTGAAAACGGCACAGAAGTTGTGGCGCACGCGCGGTGAGAGTGGCCTGACGCTACGCGCCGTTGCGCGAGAGGCCGGCACCACTACGCCTACCGTCTACAAACGCTTCCGCAACAAACAGGCCCTGCGCAAAGCGCTGGCTGAACGCGTGCGACTGCAATTGAACGAGTACCTCTTCGCGGCAAAGTCACTCGATGATGTTTCCCGGCGTTATCTTGAGTTCGCGGACGAGCACCCGCACGAGTACCAGTTGTTAGTGAACTCCTGGAGTGACATCTTCCACCCGGATTTTCCACGCCCCGGACGGCTGTGGTTGATGACCCAGTTTGCTGACCGTTTCGGTGGCAAGCCGGAAGATTATTCGCGATGCTTCTATGCCATGTTTCTGCTGGCGCACGGCGCAGCATCCCTGCTCAGCCTTCCCGGCGATGACATCGCGCGGGAAGAAGTCCGGCGAAATTTTCTGGAGATTTCCGCGGCATTGATCCAGCAGAATAAGGTTTTCCAGTTTTAGCAATCCGGGCGCAGTCTAACGCGTGGCTTGGCGCGGTTCGCTTGCGTACACAGCGGCCTGGTGGTTCTTTCGATTCTATTCATCTAAATTTTGCTTTTCCCAGCCTGCAAATTTTATTTCTATAATTTAAGATACTTGGCAGTACCGTTTTTGCTTTTCTTGAACGGTCAAATTCAAATGAGGGCAGCTCTTGCGAGTACTGCTCTCCACTGAAACCCTAAAGGAGTTGGAAGGAAAAACCGCATGGCTAGAACACTGCAAGTCGCTCCCAGCGCAACACGCAAACCGCGAGTCGCAAAGAGCGCTCCCTCGCTCGAACAAATCCAAGCCCGCGCCTACGAAATTTATCTGGAACGCCGTGGCGCACCGGGCAACCAGATCGAAGACTGGCTTCGCGCTGAACGCGAACTGGCCTCTGGCGGCCCGACCAAGCCAAGAAAATCCAGCCGCACGCCAAAGTCCCAGGCTGCCTGATTTCTGCTAAATCGCGTTGCGCCTTCCCAGCCAGGCGGACCGCGCTTCTACATCATTCCCGTCAAGAAAAATCTGCGATCCTTGTGATAGCCTCTGTGCGGCAGGCACCAGTTGCTGATCCCTCGTGGTGTGGCGCCGCGAAACGACTCGAGGCAAACGGCAGATGAGCTACGTACAATCGAACTTAGTCCCGGGCGAAAAGGTTATTTACGAAACGCGATTGCACTGGATCGTAATGTTGGGACATCTGGCCGTGGGCTGCCTGTTGCTCGCTCTGCCCGGGGCGCTTCTGCTGTACTACGCGCGCAACCAATCGGGGATCGACAGCAAAGAATTGCACCTGATGGAAGGCGGAGCCGCAGTCTTGCTGATATCCGGCGTGGTGGTGATTCTGGCAGGCATGGTGCGCCGCAACGCGACGGAAATGGCGGTCACCAATCGCCGCGTGGTGATCAAAACCGGCCTGGCCAGCCGCAAGACCATTGAAATGCTATTGAACAAGGTAGAGAGCATCGAAGTCAGCGAGACCACTGCCGGCAGAATGCTTGGCTACGGAACCATTGTGGTGATCGGGACCGGCGGCACTCCGGAACCATTTCACAAAGTTGCGCATCCGCTGCAGTTTCGCAGTCACGTGCAGCAACAGATTGAAAAGTTGCCGTAGTATGCTGGCGTTTGCCTTGTGTTTACGCTGAGATTCGGCGCACGTGAGATTGCGCACGCACTATGTTTTTCATTTCGATCTAGAGCCTAGCGATTTCGAAAACAACCAGGGAAACAATTTTTCGTCATCATAAGCTTTGTCCCACGAAACGTGTTTGATATTTGGGTACTCGGTATAGTGGGCTTCAGCGCCTACCTCTTTCATCGCTGCGTACATTTGCCGTGACTCGGTTATCGGCACAATGTCGTCGTCGGCTCCATGAAAAATCCACACGGGAGTCTTGCCAATCTTCGCTGCCGCGGCAGAATAGCTTTTTGGATCGTCAGCCGGCGACCATTTTGCCAGGTCGGGATGGGCCTTCAAGGTCGCCGGGGGCGGACGAATGCCCCCGCAAATCACGATCATCGCGGCAAACTTGCGCGGATATTTTTCCGCCAGGTGCCAGGACCCATAGCCGCCCATGGAAATCCCGGTCAGATAAGTTCGTTCTGGGTCGCCGTGAAATTCTTTGCTGGCCGCATCCAGCGTGGCCATTGCAAGATCGTCCATGGGCGGTTGTGTCCACCACATGTTTTTTCGGCATTGCGGCATCACTACGATGGCCGGAATGCGCCCGCGATCCACGCGGATCTCCGTTCCAATGCCCACATCGCTTTGCTGGATGCCGTCGTTACCGCGTTCGCCAGCGCCGTGCAGGAAAAGGATGACCGGCCATTTTTGATGAGGGGTCCAGGTCTCCGGAACGAAAACCTGATATTTGTAGGTAGTTCCCTGCAGGGCGATGGTGCGATCAAGAAATCCGGTCTCGTGATTTTTGGCGTGGGCCGGAATTGCGATGGCCAACCACAGAATCAGAAATGCGTGAATTTTTCGCGACCGAAAAGGCACCGCTTCCTCCGCTCTTTGACTTTAGCATGAGTACTTTGCATCGGTCTGGTCCTTTTGCGAAATACCACATAGTGATCAAAGACATCACGCGGCTCGCCGGGACATCCTCAAAGCGCCAAACTGGAGCAGGTTTGCCAACAAATTGCCTTTCGCACGGTCCGCTGTATTTCAGCGACGAGCACATAACAACTATTCCGCGCTCGTCAGAAACCCTCGGCCGCGTCCGCGTATCTAACCTTCAGGAGTAATGATGGGACGGCGTCCGGAACTCGATGCGCTTCGCGGGCTGATGCTGGTGTGGATCGCACTGACCCATCTGCCCACTTCCGCCAGCACCTACGTGAATCAGCCGTTTGGTTTCGTCTCGGCGGCGGAAGGATTCATTTTTCTTTCCGCACTGTTTACTGGACGAATCTATTTCCGCATGGCCGAGCACGACGGTTACTGGCCGATGACGCGAAAATTATGGACGCGGACGCTGCGATTGTACGGGTACCACGCGCTGCTGCTGGTGTTTATGTTCCTGGTTGCGGTGCCGATTGCATCGCGCGGCAACCGGCCGGGACTGCACAATCTGCTCGATTTTTATTTCATGGTTGGCGCGAAACAATCCATTACCGAAGCGGCTATGCTGATTTACAGGCCACCTTTGCTCGATATTCTTCCGATGTACATCATTTTTCTGGCGTTCACTTCCACAGCGCTGCTGCTGGCCAGCAAGATCGGCTGGAAACCGATCCTACTGGGGGGATTCGTTATTTGGGGTTTTGCGCAATTCGGTTTTCGCAACGCCGAACACTCTTTCATGATGCGCTTTATACCGACGCGCATTCCGCTGAACGAGATGGGTTCGTTTGATCTGTGGGCTTGGCAATTTTTGTGGATCAGCGGAGTCTGGCTTGGGGTACGCTGGGGCCAGGATAATCTGCCGATCGAAAAGTGGGCGCGGCGTATGATCATTCCCTCCGTGCTGATAGTTGTTCCTCTTTTTGCGTTGCGGCGAGTGCTGGAACACGGATTCGAACTGGGCGCCAGTGAATTCCTTTTTGACAAGTGGCATCTGGGACCTTTGCGGGTGCTCAATTTTGCGGCGGTGGGAGCTCTGCTGATTTTTTCGCAGTCG
>WNFC01006545.1_pt1 | contig 14339 bp, 25 predicted proteins | sample 5400541 | NCBI WGS metagenome assembly WNFC01 (sample SAMN13153342, study PRJNA577476) | soil metagenome | isolation source: 120 cm saprolite under Douglas fir tree site 2 hole 2 replicate 1 | place: USA:California | collected 2015-04-18
GTGCAGATTGGGTTCGGCGCGCAGAAGGAATCGCGCGTGACCAAACCGTTGCTTGGTGAATTCAAGAAGGCTGGCGTCGAGCCGCAAAGATTTGTGCGCGAGTTTCGCCTGACAAACGATCTTCCCGAAGGCGAGATCAATTTAAGCGTTACGCAATTTCAGGCAGGCGACTATGTCGATGTGATTGGCCGCTCGAAAGGCAAAGGGTTTCAAGGCGTGATGAAGAAACACAACTTTCACGGACAAGGCGCGGCGCACGGGTCGAAGACACACCGGCGCATCGGCGCTGTGGGCAATCGATCTACGCCGGGACGCATTTGGAAAAATATGGGGATGCCGGGGCATCTTGGGGATGAGCGTGTGACCGTGCAGAATCTTCAGGTCATGCAAGTGCGCGAGACTGAAAAAGTGATTTTGATTAGCGGTGCGGTGCCCGGACCAAACGGTAGTTTTGTTGTCATCCGTCCGGCCATCAAGAAACCGACGGCAGCAAAGCCAGAAGCGGCTAAGAAACCAGAAGCCGTAAAGACACCAGAGGCAACGAAGGAGATGGAGGCAGCCAGGAAATGAGCGCGAAAGTTTTGACCAAAGCTGCTGCGAAAGAGGCAAAGATCGAGATCATCGAAGACGGACGCGGTACGCAAGTCGTCCATGACACGGTCGTCGCCATGCGCGCGGCACGCCGTTCCGGTTCGGCCAATACGAAAACAAAAGCCGAAGTGAATCTGTCCGGTGCGAAACCCTGGCGACAAAAAGGAACCGGCCGCGCCCGGGCAGGTTACAAATCGTCGCCGATTTGGCGGGGTGGTGGCGTCGTTTTCGGGCCAAAGCCGCGTGATTATTCCAAAAAGATCTCAAAATCCGTGCGACGTCTCGCTTTTCGAAAGGCACTGAGCGAGCGGATCAACGCCGGGGATGTTTTGACAATCGACAAATTCGTTGTGCCAGAACTGAAGACGAAGTCGTTTCTGGAGTTGCTGAAGAAACAAACGGACGCCCGGAAGGTTTTGCTGATCTCTGATGCGTTCGATCAAACGACATTTAAGTCGGCGCGCAACGTCGAACTTGTGAAGCTCGCGACCGCTTCCGATGTAAACACAGAGCAATTGCTTGCGTTCGAGAAAATTCTCGTTACGCACAAGGCGCTCGAACGCCTCGCGGAAAGGGCCAAGTGAACGAGCCGCACGAGATTATTCAAACTGCTTCGTTAACGGAAAAGTCGACGTTGCTGGGCGAAAAGCAGAATAAGTACGTCTTTCGCGTCAGCCCGCGCGCGAACAAAATTCAGATCAAGAACGCAATTGAACGGTTGTTTCAAAAGAAAGTGGTTGATGTGAACACGTGCAATTACGCCGGCAAAGAGAAACGCGTGCGCGGGCCTTTGGGACGACGCCCGCACTGGAAGAAGGCCATCGTGACGCTCGCGGAAGGAGAAAAGATCGACCTAGTATGAGCAAGCTCTCCGTCACTCCATTCTTATCATGGCACTAAAAAATTATCGCCCGCTTACTCCGACGCTGCGCTTTAAGTCGCTGCCGGGCTTCGATGAAATCACCAAGTGGCGGCCGGCCAAAAGCCTCGTTGAGCCGAAGAAAAAAACCGGCGGCCGTAATAATTACGGGCGGCTGACATCGCGGCACATCGGCGGCGGTCACAAACAGAAATATCGCAAGGTCGATTTCAAGCGGCGCAAACGCGGTGTTGCCGCCGAAGTGATCGCGATCGAGTACGATCCGGGCAACGTTAAATAACCTCGAAGGCGGTTACGCGCTGGTGAAAATGCCCTCGGGCGAGATCCGACGCATTCACGAAAATTGTTTCGCGACGATCGGCCAGGTGGGCAACGTCGATCACATAAATGTATCGAGTGGCAAAGCGGGGCGGACGCGCTGGCAGGGACGGCGCCCGCATGTGCGCGGGATGGCGATGAACCCGATCGATCATCCGATGGGCGGCGGTCAGGGGAAATCAAAAGGCGGCGGCGGCCGGCATCATCCCGTCAGTCCATGGGGGCAGCTCGCCAAAGGATTTAAAACGCGTAGCAAACACAAACCGAGCGATCGTTTCATTTTAGAAAGGAGAAGGTCGAAGAAGAAAGCGTGAGGTGAGAATCGTGAATAGAGCTCTGCGCAAGGTGCTAGGCCGATTCACGAATTACAAATCACTTGCAATTTATGGCTAGATCGTTGAAGAAAGGACCCTTCGTCGAGTCGCATCTTCTGGAGAAGATCGACAAGATGAACAGTGCGGGCGCAAAGAAACCTATCAAAACCTGGTCGCGGCGTTCGATGGTGACACCGGATTTTGTCGGCCACACGTTTTTGGTGCACAACGGAAAGACCTTTAACTCCGTTTTCATCACTGAGAACATGGTCGGTCATAAGCTCGGTGAATTTTCACCGACGCGCGTGTTCAGGAAACATGGTTCGCACACGGCGAAGGTGGCGAAGTAATGTGAATTTTCGATTTTCGATTTTCGGTTGCCAAAATGGGCAATGAGTCGGGGATCGATGATCATGTTTGTGGGCCTGTTGCCTGTCGGGAGGCTGGCGGCAGAGGGAAATAGTTCTTTGTCAGAATCCAAAGTTGAAAACCCGGAACATGCAGTGACGGCGGAGGCGTTGCTCGTGCAAAACGAAGAGCTGTGCAGGCAGTTGTCCATTGAGCAGAAATCGCTCAAGGCGTTGACGAGCAGCCTGGCGGAATCCAACGCGGAAGCGGAATTGTTTCGCCGCAAGTATTCCGATTTGGAATTGCGGATGGAAGCGTTGGGTCTGGCTTCAGCGAACAAGGATCGCGCGAAGCTCGAGCAACGCCTGCTGGCGGCCGTGAGTGATCTTCAACTCGCACAGAAGGAACGCGATGAGTATCGCGATCAGATGTTGCGGCTGAACGAGGCGATGTTGCGTTATCTGAAAACGTCGCAGGGTGGTGACGCGCAAGCGCGCATGGACGTAGAAACGCAATTGCGCAGCACGAATAATCTCGTGACGAGATCGGCCAGCGCGCCGGATTCGGCAGAACCGAGTTTGCTGGATGGGAGCGTCATTAGTGTGAAGGACGAGTGGTCGTTCGTGGTCGGCAACCTTGGCGAAAAACAGGGTGTAAAAATCGGCATGCCGATGCGCGTAATGCGCAACGATCGGAAGATCGCGACGCTGCGAGTGGTCGACGTGCGGCAGAAAATTTGCGGCGCCGTGATTCAAGAAATGGATTCGGAGAAGGAAAAGATAAGAATAGGGGATCGCCTCCAGGTGGATGCGCAGTCGAATGTGAGCTTGAAATAATGGGAAGTTAAGAAGGTTAAAAGAGTTATAAGGGTTGCATCGCTAAAACGGGAGGACGTTGACGTTGTAACCTTTTTGACCCTTTTGACGTCATGACGAAGTCACATGGAAGTGAGATCAATATATAAATATGCGCGGATTTCGCCGTTCAAGGTGCGCGAAGTCACGCGTGAGATCCAGGGTCTGCCGGTTTCGGCCGCACTCGATCTTCTCGCGTTCACTCCAAAAAAAGCCGCATTTCTGATCGGCAAAACGCTCAAGAGCGCAATCGCCAATGCGGAGAACAACGCGAACTTGAAACCGGATGGATTGGTCGTGAAGGAGGCGATTGTCGGCGAAGGCCCGACGCTCAAGCGGATTATGGCGCGCGCGCGGGGAAGCGCCAGCCGGATTTTGAAGCGCACGAGCCACATCCGCATTGTGCTATCGGACGAAATTCCAATTGAGACGCGCGAGACGCAAAAAGCGAAACGAGAACAGGGAAAGAAAGAATTAAAGAAGCAAGCAACAGCCGGTCAGGCGGCCGAAGCACCGACAACCTCAGCGGCGGAAAAGAGGCCCAAGATAAAGAAGGCCGGAAAGAAACCGAAAAGGTAATTTATGGGACAAAAAGTTAATCCAATTGGGTTTCGCCTCGGCGTCAATCGCGACTGGCGTTCGCGTTGGTACGCCTCGCCGCAGGAACTTCCGGCATTCTTGCACAGCGATCTGGCGATTCGCAAGTATGTGAAGAAAAAACTGCAGTTCGCTGCCGTCTCGAAAATTGTGATTGAGCGGGCGTGGAACAGTATTCGAGTGACAATTTTCACCGCGCGTCCCGGGATTGTGATTGGGCGCAAAGGCGCGGAGATCGAAAAGATGACGGAAGAGATCTCGAAAATGGCGCAAGGCAAGCAAGTCAAGATCGACATCCAGGAGATCAAGACTCCGGAGCTGGATGCGCAACTGGTCGCAGAGAACGTCGCGCTGCAAATTGAGCGGCGAATCGCTTATCGCCGTGCGATGAAAAAAGCGGTGCAAACTGCGATGGATTTTGGTGCGGATGGTATTCGTCTGCGTTGTTCGGGGCGTCTCAACGGCGCGGAGATCTCGCGGTCGGAATGGTACCGGGAAGGCAAAGTTCCGCTGCACACGCTGCGGACGGCAGTCGATTATGGATTCGCCGAAGCCAATACGGTTTACGGCAAGATTGGCGTAAAATGTTGGATCTGTAAGAAGGAAGAACCGGCACTTCAGCAAGCTGCGCCACCGCCACCGGTTCCTGAGGGAGTTTAAGGAGTCCTTATGCCATTGATGCCAAAACGGGTGAAGTATCGAAAGTCCCAGCGAGGAAGTCGCAAGGGAACGGCTTCGCGCAACCTCAGAATTGACTTTGGCGAGTTTGGTTTGCAGACGCTTGAGCGCGCCTGGATCACTAACACGCAGCTTGAAGCGGCGCGTGTGGCCCTTACGCGGAATATGAAGCGCAAAGGCAAACTGTGGATCCGCATCTTCCCCGATAAATCAGTCACTTCGCGACCGCCGGAAACGCGCATGGGCAAAGGCAAAGGCCAGCCGGAGTTCTGGGTTGCAACCGTGCGGCCGGGCAACATTTTGTTTGAACTGGATGGTGTACCTGAATCGGTCGCGCGCGAGTCTCTGCGGCTAGCAGCGGATAAATTGCCCGTGCGCACGAAATTTTTAAGCCGGCACCACGTGGCTGCCGCTTAGCAGAGCATGAAAACGAAAGAAATTATCGAGATGAGCACGGACGAGTTGCTAACCAAGAGACGCGACTTGCGGCAGGAAAGCCTGCATCTGCGTTTGCAACAGCAGAGCGGCCAGCTCGAGCAGCCAAGCAGGTTGCGTTTGCTGCGGCGCGATGTTGCCCGGATTGAGACAGTGCTCTCGCAGCGCGCGGCACAGACCGAGAAAAAGTAAATTTATGGTTGATCAGCGACAACAATCGCCTGCTCCAGCGCCTCTGCAGCCCGCGCCCTTCACCCGCGGTGCGCGCAAAACGCGCACCGGCGAAGTGATTTCGAGCAGCATGAACAAGACGATTGTCGTGCGGACGGTCACGCGCGTGCCGCATCCTAAGTTCGGCAAAATTGTTAAACAGATGAAGAAATTTTACGCGCACGACGAGCAGAACGAAGCGAAAGCCGGCGACAGAGTTCGGATCATGGAGACGCGGCCACTGAGTAAGCTGAAGCGCTGGCGCTTGGTAGAGGTTATCCAAAAGTAACTTGGAGATGACTTGCGAGTAAATTGTCGATCTTATGGTGCAACTTCGATCCAGACTTGATGTGGCGGACAACAGCGGCGCGCGCATGGCGACCATGATCGGCGTGATCGGCAAGTCCACGCGTTACGCCGGAATCGGCGATGTGATCACAGCGAACGTGAAGGAAGCTAGTGCGACTGGGACAGTAAAGAAGGGCGAAGTCGTGCGTGCGGTTCTCGTTCGCACGAAACAACCGATTCGGCGCGATGATGGTTCTCTGCTGCGCTTCGACAACAATGCGATTGTGATTATCGACAAAGATTTGAATCCGCGCGGCACGCGCATTTTTGGGCCGGTGGCCCGCGAATTGCGCGAACGCAATTTCATGAAAATTGTCTCGCTGGCTCCGGAGGTTTTATGAACCGGCTTAAGTGTCACGTGAGAAAAGGGGACCATGTCGAGGTCATCTCGGGGAATTTCCGGGGCTCTTCAGGAAAAATTCTGGCGGTATTTCCACAAAAGCAGCGTGTTTTGGTCGAAGGCGTACGCATTATCAAGAAGCACCTCCGGAAATCGCAGGACAATCCGAGTGGCAAAATCGCGGAGCGGGAGGGCCCGATTCATATTTCTAATGTGAAATTGATCGAGCGCGACGGAAAGCCTGTGAAAACCGCGGAATCGAAGGCGAAAAAGGACAAAAGGAAAAGTTAGATGACAGCCTGTTGAAAAATGGAAAACGAATTTTATCGACATTACAAAGAACGCGTAATGCCGGCCCTGAAAGAGCTGCATGGCTACAAAAACGTCCACCAGATTCCGAAGGTCGACAAAGTCGTGATCAACACTTCAGTTGGCTCGCAATCGGACGTGAAGCAGGCGCTGGAGGAGGCAAAGGCGGAACTTGCCTTGATCACGGGACAGCGCCCGGTGGAAACGTTGGCGAAGAGAAGCATTTCCAACTTCAAGTTGCGAAAGTCGCAGGCAATTGGCGCGAAGGTGACCTTGCGTGGCGAACGTATGTACGAGTTTCTCGAGCGCTTCATCAAAGCAGCGCTCCCCCGCATTCGCGATTTTCGCGGTGTGTCGCCGCGCTGTTTTGATAAGCATGGCAACTACACGCTGGGAATTTCGGATCAGTCGATCTTTCCCGAAGTCGAACTCGATAAAATCAAGCGCAACATTGGATTTGATGTTACAATTGTCACCACGGCACGGACGGACGAGGAAGCCAAATCGCTCTTGAGCGAAATGGGAATGCCGTTCAGCGACCGGGCGAGGAAGCCCGTCGCGCAACCCGCCTGATTTTCATGAGTACTGTTACTGATCCTATTGCTGATTTTCTGGCGCGTGTCCGCAACGGCACGCGTGCGCAAAAGGCGGAGGTTTTCGTTCCGTACTCGAAGATCAAGGCGGAGATTTCCCGCATCTTAAAGGACGAAGGCTACATCTCCGATTATTCGATCGACACGAGCGCTGCGCATCCGCGCATTAAGATCACAAACAAAATAGTGAGCCGCTCGAGCGCGATTGCAGGCCTGCGACGCGTGAGCCGGCCGGGATTGCGCCGGTACGTCGGTGCGGACGAAATCCCTCGAGTGCTCGGTGGAATGGGTTTGGCGATTCTTTCCACCTCGCGCGGCGTTTTATCGGGCCGCGAAGCAAGGAAGCACAAGGTCGGCGGCGAACTACTTGCCTACGTTTGGTAAATTTTATGTCACGAATCGGAAATAAAGCGGTTGAGATTCCCGACAAAGTCAGAGTCAGCATCGACAATGACGGGGAGGTTTCAGTGGAAGGCCCTAAGGGAAAGCTGAGCTGGAAGCTGCCGTGCGGCATCAAGGCAAGCGTCAAGGACAATCGCCTTTCGCTCGTGCGCGAGGCGGAGACGCGCAGCGTGAAAGCGTTGCACGGACTTTCACGGAGCCTCGTGCACAACATGGTGCAAGGCGTGAGCGAAGGTTTCAGCAAGGAACTCGAGATCGAAGGAGTCGGTTTCAAGGCTGCAGTGCAGGGATCGACACTTAATTTGAGCCTCGGTTTCTCACATCCGATTCCATTTTCGATTCCGAAAGACATCAAAATTACGGTCGCGGAAAATACGAGGGTTACGATCCAGGGCGTCGACAAAAAATTAGTTGGCCAGGTGGCGGCAGACATTCGCCGTTTTTACCCGCCGGAACCGTACAAGGGCAAAGGCGTGCGGTACGCGGGCGAGCAAGTTCGTCGCAAAGTGGGAAAGACCGTTCAGTAAATATGGCGACGGCTCGTAAAGCGGCGCGGCAACGCGTTCATCAACGGATACGGAAGAAAGTTGCTGGCACGGCGGACCGGCCGCGACTGGCAGTTCATTTCTCCGGCAAACACATTTACGCGCAAGTTATCGACGATGATGCTGGCCGCACGCTGGCTGCTGCATCAACGACGGAGCGTTCGTTACTCGGCGACAATAAATCCGCGGCCAATCGTGCGGCCGCGGAACAGATCGGCAAGACAATTGCGGAACGTCTGCTCGGACAGAAACTCGATCGAGTGGTTTTTGATCGCGGCGGGTTTCTTTATCACGGAAAAGTGAAAGCTTTGGCGGATGCAGCGCGCGCGGGCGGCTTACAATTTTAACTCATGGCGCAAACAACTTCAGGCAGGCGATCAGATTCGCGCAATCCAGATAGAACTCCCGCGGTAAGGGGCGATACGACCGAGAAAGTCGTTTTCATCAATCGCTGCGCGAAAGTGGTCAAGGGCGGACGGCGCTTTAGCTTCAGTGCATTAATCGTGGCCGGAGATCACGATGGGAAAGTCGGCTGCGGATTTGGCAAAGCGAAGGAAGTCTCGGAAGCCATTCGAAAGGCTTCCGAGGCGGCGCGCAAATCGATGGAAAAAGTTTCATTACACGAAAATACAATCCCGCATGAGACAATTGGCGAGTACGGCGGTGGGCGCGTCTTGTTGCGGCCGGCTTCACCGGGCACTGGCGTGATTGCCGGTGGGGGGGTCCGCGCGGTGGTTGAAGCAGCCGGGATTCGTGATGTGCTTGCGAAATCCCTCGGTTCAAGCAATCACGCGAACGTCGTGAAAGCGACGATTGCCGCGTTGCGATCGCTTCGCCGGCGGGACGAAATTTTCAAAGTCCGCGGAATTCGATCCGGTGACGGGAAAGGCGAACAACATGATGCGTCTTCATAATTTACGGCCGCGCCCCGGTTCGCGGCATCGCGTCAAGCGCCTCGGTTGCGGTGAAAGTTCCGGCCACGGAAAGACCAGCGGCAAAGGCCATAAAGGACAAAAGGCGCGCTCCGGCGGCAGCATTCGTCTTGGGTTTGAGGGCGGGCAAATGCCCTTGATTCGACGATTGCCGAAGCGCGGATTTAACAATGCCGCGTTTCACAAGCACTATGCGATTGTGAATCTTGATGACCTCAATGCATTGAAGGCCGGTACCGTTGTAGACGAGCAATTGCTGCGGGAATCGAACCTGGTACGTGGCCACTTCGCTGGAATCAAAATTCTTGGCGATGGTGAATTGAAGCACAGTCTTGCGATCAAAGCGGATAAAGTCAGCGCGGCAGCCCGGGAAAAAATCGAAAAGGCCGGTGGAACAATTACAATTACCTCTCGCTATGGGCGAACAGCGAAGGCAACCGCCTCGCATGAAGATGTCGATGTTATGTCGCATGAAGCTCCGGCGGCGGAAGGAATGCCGGCGGTGGCCGTGAAGAAAAGATCGACCAGCAAACCCGCAGGCAGGGCGGGAGCACAAAAGAAGAAAGCGTCACGGGAAACCTAGCACTTGCGCGCCATGTTCCAAATTTAGCGGATGGTCTCGGCATTTTTAAACACGGTTAAGATACCGGAATTGCGCCGGCGCATTTTGTTTACGCTGGCGGTGATTGTGATTGTGCGTTTAGGGGCAGCGATCACGACTCCCGGAGTCAACCAGGCGGTATTACAGGAATGGTTCCGCACTGCATCTGATAAAACCGGAGGCGGTCTCGCGGCGCTCTTCAATTTGTTTAGCGGCGGGGCGCTGGAAAACTGTGCAGTCTTTTCTCTGGGCATTATGCCTTACATCAGCGCATCGATCATGATGCAGTTGCTTACCGCGGTGATTCCGCGGCTTGGCCGGATGGCGCGTGAAGATGGTGGGCGGCAAAAGATCATGCAGTTGACGCGTTACGCGACGGTTGGGCTGTGCATTTTCCAAGGTTATCTGCTGGCAGTGTCATTTCAGCACCCCGAATCGTATCACACGATGCTGCCGGGGATCACTGACACGATCAGGAACCTCGGAATTCCGCTGGTCCAAGACCTTGGCTGGACGTTTCGCATCGTAACGGTGATTTCCCTGACGACCGGCACGCTTTTATTGATGTGGATGGGCGATCAAATCACCGAGCGCGGTATTGGCAACGGAATCTCGCTTATCATCACCATTGGCATTGTCGCGCGTCTGCCCGCTGCATTGGCACAAGCGTGGAAGACCTTTGTGCCCTCGGCGCAGACCGGGTCGAGCCAGGTGAATCCAATGGTCCTGGTGTTGCTGGTGTTGCTCCTGATCATAGTCATCGCGGCGGTGATCGCGATCACACAAGGCGTGCGGAAGATCACCGTGCAGTATGCCAAGCGCGTGGTCGGTCGCAAAATGTACGGTGGACAAACGCAGTACATGCCTTTGAAAGTAAATTACGCCGGCGTGATGCCAATCATCTTTGCCTGGGCGCTGCTTCTGTTCCCGGCGACGATTGTCCAGTACGGATTTAGAAACAGCCCCACAGCCGCGAAGATCGCAAGCGCGCTCTCCACCGGTTGGCCCCATTATGTCGCTCTCGGGGCAATGATTTTCTTCTTCAGCTATTTTTGGGTGGCCACGCAGTTTCAACCGTCACAAATTGCGGACGACCTGAAGAAATACGGCGGTTATATTCCCGGCGTCAGGCCTGGGAAGCCGACTGCGGATTTTCTCGATTTCACCATGACGCGGCTCACGTTTTCCGGCGCGATCTTTCTGACGCTGATAGCGGTGCTGCCAAGCCTTCTGAGCCAGGGACTCAACGTGCCAATGATCACAGCACAATTTTTCGGCGGCACAAGCCTCTTGATCATTGTTGGCGTGATGCTTGATACCATGCGCCAGGTGGAAACGCATCTAATCCAGCGTCATTACGACGGCTTTTTGCGCAAGGGCCGCATCCGGGGGCGATCATTTGATCGTGCCTCCTACAGCCGCGGCGAAGCGGCGGCGGGTGGCACCCTTATGTGGCTCTATGTCGGCATCGCCGTGCTCGCTATTGCCGGGGTTGCCATTTTCCTTTACGGCCGATAGGTGAAAAGACGACTCGTTCTTCTCGGCGCGCCCGGTTCCGGCAAAGGAACCCAAGCGGAAATGATCACGCGCCAATTCGGCATTCCCGTCACTTCTCCGGGCGCGATCTTGCGCCGCGAAAAAGACCTCGGGACGCCGCTGGGGCAGGAGACCGCCGAAGTTATCCAGCACGGCGGTCTCGTCTCGGATAAAATCATCGTTGAACTTATTGAAGACTGGCTGCGCTTGCACGGCGGCCACGGATTTGTATTCGACGGTTTTCCCCGAACGCTGCCGCAGGCGGAGAATTTGATGTCGATCCTGACGCGGCTGCGAACAGCTCTCGATTTCGTGATTTGGCTCGAAGTGTCGGAAGAGACTGTGCGTGACCGTATCGCGGGCCGTCTCCAATGCGGCGCCTGCGGGTTCACCACTAGCGTTAAAAGCGCGAAATTTGCGGAGCGCCCGGTTTGTCCTTATTGCGACGGACCGCTTGTGCGACGAAATGATGATGACGTGGCTGTGTTGCAAACGCGACTTTCGGAATTCAAAACGAAGACCCAACCGCTCGCTTCCTTTTACGGCAAAATGTCGATCTTGCATCGGATTGACGGCAACCGCGATCGCGAGGCGGTCTTCAGCGATATCTCGCGCCTGATCGAAGACAAAGCCTCGGCATGATCCCGATCAAGAGCCCGAAAGAAATTGAGAAAATGCGGCAATCATGCCGGTCCGCCAGCGATATTCTCGACCGGATCAGGGAGCTGGTTCGCCCCGGAATTACGACCAAGGAAGTCGATGAAGCGGCTGCGGACTTCATGAGCGAAGCGCACGTGAAAAGCGCGTTTCTCGGTTATCGGCTCGGGCACCGTGTTTTTCCCGGCAACATTTGTATCTCGCTTAACGATGAAGTGGTGCACGGCATCGGCAGCCAGCGGCGCATCCAATATGGCGACATCGTGAAGCTAGATATCGGCGTGATTCGGGATGGTTGGGTAGGCGATAACGCGACGACGGTGCCGGTTGGAATCGTTGATGAACGGACGGACCAGTTGCTGCGGGTGACGGAAAATGCGCTCGCCCGCGCAATCGGTGTCGCTTATGAAGGCCGGCGTGTCGGCGACATCTGCGCGGAAATTGAAGACGCAGCACGGCGCTTTGGCTTTTCAGTCGTACGCGAATTTGTTGGCCACGGGGTGGGGCGAAAAATGCACGAGGAGCCACAGATTCCCAATTACGGCAAACGCGGCAGCGGCCCAAAGTTGAAAGCTGGGATGACGCTGGCAATTGAACCGATGATTAATATCGGAGTATCCGATGTGAGATTGCTCGGGGACGGGTGGACTGTGCGCACGGCGGATGGAATGCCATCGGCCCATTTCGAGCACACTGTCCTGGTCACGAAGGGTGAGCCGGAAATCCTGACATGGCGCGCAAAGACGCAATTGAAGTAGAAGGCACGGTCGTCGAGTTGCTGCCCAATACAATGTTTCGCGTTGAGCTGGCCAATGGCCATCGTGTTCTCGCACATATTTCCGGGAAAATGCGGTTGCACTTCATTCGGATCTTGCCAGGCGACAAAGTTATGCTAGAGATTTCACCCTACGATTTGTCGAAAGGGCGAATTACGTATCGCCATAAGTGACAACGCGGAGGCCTCTCCGCGTTTCCCATTTCGCGGATTATGAAAGTACGACCATCAGTAAAAAGACTTTGTGCGAGTTGCAAGATCGTGAAGCGCAAGAACGTGGTGCGCGTGATCTGCAAAAACCCGCGCCATAAACAGCGCCAGGGATGAAAATCCATTTAACGGGTTAACATTTAACTTTGTAACGTTGTAACTTTTTAACGAACATCATGCCAAGACTACTCGGAGTTGAAATTCCAGCGGACAAACGTATTGAGGCGTCCCTAACCTATATCTACGGGATCGGCTTGAGCACGGCCAAGCGCATTCTCGAGCAAACGAACATCGATCCTAATTTGCGCGCGAAGAATCTTAGCCCGCAACAGCTGAACGAAATCATTCACGCAATCACAAACAATAAGATCAAGATTGAAGGCGATTTGCGCCGCGACGTGCAAACCAATTTGAGACGCTTGCAGGCGATCAATTGTTATCGCGGCATCCGCCACCGAAAAGGCTTGCCCGTGCGCGGGCAGCGTACATCGACAAATGCCCGGACACGCAAAGGCCCGCGCAAAACTGTCGGCGTGATCCGAAACCCGGAAGCCAAAGCGGGCAAAGTTTAATGACTAACTAGAAATGGCTGAATCAAAGGACCCGACCAACGCAAATCTGGAAGAATCGGAAACGAAGAAGCCGAAATCGATGGCGGCTCAGACCGGTTTGCCGGAACGCGAGACTGTGGGAACAACCGGTGAAGAGGGCGCACATGGCGACGTTTCGACAAGTGCAGGTTCTAAATTGGCAGCTCCAGAGACCGAACCGGTAGTTAAGCCAGCCACGAAGCCTGCCAAGAGAAAAAAAGAAGAGCCAGCGCCGGTTCAAGCGGCACGGGAAAGCCTTTCACTGTCGGCGGACGAGATTGACAAGCCAAAGGTCGTCAAAGCTAAAGGCAGCAAGAATATTCATTCGGGCATTGCTCATGTTCTTTCGACGTTTAACAACACAATCGTGACGATCACCGACATGAAAGGCAACGTGATTGGTTGGTCGAGCGCCGGCAAAGTCGGCTTTAAAGGCTCGCGCAAAAGCACCGCCTACGCAGCGCAGATGGTCGCGCAAGATGCTTCGCGACAAGCGATGGGCCACGGGCTGAAAGAAGTGGAAGTTTTGGTAAAAGGGCCCGGGGCAGGACGCGAATCGGCGGTACGAGCCTTGCAGGCAGTCGGGCTCGATCTCACGGTTATTCGCGATGTTACTCCCATGCCACATAACGGCTGTCGCCCGCCAAAACCGCGCCGCGTTTAACGATTTAACGCCAACATGGGCAGATACACAGGACCAAAAACGAGAGTGAGTCGGCGCTATGGCGTGCCGATTTTCGGCTCCTCCAAGTCGTTGGAGCGGAAAAATTATCCGCCCGGCATGCACGGTCCGAGAGGTTCCCGGCGCAAACAGTCCGAATACGCGATTGCGCTCGGAGAAAAACAGAAACTGCGTTATCAATATGGACTTCTCGAGCGGCAATTCCGGCGCATTTTCCAGAACGCGCTGCGCAAGCGCGGCGTCACGGGTGAAACGCTTCTCCAGCTCTTGGAGACACGACTGGACAACGTTGTGTATCGCCTGGGCCTCGCCAACACCCGCAGCGCTGCGCGGCAACTGGTGTCGCACGGCCATGTGCTTGTGAACGGGCGCTCTGTAAACATTGCCTCTTACAACGTGAAAGCAGGCGACGAGATCACGATCAAGGATAAGCCGAAATCGCGCCAGTTGGTGCTCAGGAATCTTGATCTCACCCAGATCGCTCCGGTGCCGGACTGGCTGACCGCCGATCGCGACGCGCTCAGCGGCAAAGTCGCGCACATCCCGTCTCGAGAAGAGATGCAACCGATCGTCAACGAACAGCTCATCGTCGAA
>WNFC01008342.1_pt1 | contig 14339 bp, 14 predicted proteins | sample 5400541 | NCBI WGS metagenome assembly WNFC01 (sample SAMN13153342, study PRJNA577476) | soil metagenome | isolation source: 120 cm saprolite under Douglas fir tree site 2 hole 2 replicate 1 | place: USA:California | collected 2015-04-18
TGCAGCGCCTCGCCGACGACTTCGGGGCCGATCCCGTCACCCTTGAGAACCAGAATCTTGTAGGCCATCTATGCTTGCGCAGTCCCAGCAGCGGAAATGAAGAGACCGATAGGTTGCGGGCAGATTCGCTTCAAGCGTCGCGAGTTCGTGGCAGAGTTAAAAGTTAAAACAAATTCAGGCAAACTCGATCGTGCGGCGGGCGGAATCTTCCCTTGTTCGACACCTTCCGCCGGGCGGTGGCGCAATCAAGCACGCTCCGCCCGACGCCATAGCACTTAGCCCAACGCGACTGCGGCAGCAAGCCCCCTCCACAACCTCCAAAAGAATCGGCCCTCGCAAAACGCTCGTAGCGCGCTACGCTCCCTCGGCCGGGCGCAGCACTGCCGACCGTACGCGGCCCTGCAGGCGGTTGAGCGCGTTGACCAGCGCGAGCGCACTCGCCATCACGATGTCGCTATGCGCGCCCTGTCCTGCGACGGTCATGCCGTCGGAGCACACCAGGCAGCTCACCTCGCCCAGCGCGTCGGTGCCGCCGGTGATGGCCTTGACCGAGTAGCGCTCGAGCGCCGGCTGCACGCCAGCCAGCTTGTAGATCGCCTTGTAGCACGCGTCGACCATCCCGTCGCCCGAGGCCTCGGCGATACACTCCTCGCCACCCCCGATACGCATCGTGACTTCGGCGTGCGGCGTGGTTTTAGCCGACGAGGTCACGCGCACGTCGAGCAGTTCGAAATGGTCCGCGGTGCGGCGCGTCTCTTCGTTGACCAAGGCCAGGATATCGTCGTCGTAGACGATTTTCTTCTTGTCGCACAGCACCTTGAAGGCGGCGAAGGCCTTGTTGACGTCGATCGAGGCGGGGTCGATGCCCAGCTCTTCGAGCCGGTTGACGAAGGCGTGACGGCCCGAGTGCTTGCCCAACACCAGCTTGTTGGAGGGAATCCCGATGTCCTCGGGCTTCATGATCTCGTAGGTCAGCTTGTACTTGAGCACGCCGTCCTGATGGATGCCGGCCTCGTGGGCAAACGCGTTGTCGCCGAACTCGACCTGGCGCACGCCGTTTTTGATCGCGGCCAGCGAATTGGCGACCGCAAGCCCGAGGTCGTTATGGCAATGCGCGCTCCAGATCACGCGATCGGCGCCTTCGACGTGGCGCCGCATGTAGGCGAACATCTCGCCGAACTCCTCGGGAATCGCATGGCCGGTGGTGTCGGGCAGATTGATGATGCGGGCGCCGGCGCGGATCACCTCGGTGCAAATCTTCGCCATGTAGTCCCAGTCCGAGCGCGAGGCGTCTTCGCAGGAGAACTCGATATAGTCCAGATGCTGCTTTGCGCGCGCGACCGCCCAGGTCGAAGCGCTCAGCACGTCCTCGCGCGTCATGTTGAGCTTGTATTTGAGATGGATGTCAGAGGTCGCGATGAAGATGTGGATGCCCGGGTTGCGGGCCTTGTCGACCGCGCGCAGGGCCGCGTCGACGTCTTCCTCGCGGGTGCGCGAGAGGCTGACCACGGTCGGCCGGGTGACGGTCTCGGCGATTCGATGGACCGACTCGAAGTCGCCGGGCGAGGAGGCGGCGAAGCCGCCCTCGATGATATCGACGCCCAGACGCTCGAGCTGACGGGCGATCGCAAGCTTCTCCTCGACGTTCATGGTGCAGCCCGGCGATTGCTCGCCGTCGCGCAGCGTGGTGTCGAAGATGCGCACGTAGTTGGGGTCCGGCAGGATGTCCCGGATATCGGTTATCGTCTTGGCCATCGGCGTCTCTCTCCTCCTGCCTTCCGTAACGGACAGGCCGCCAGACCGCGCAGCGGGCAAAAAAGAAAACGCCCCGGGCGGCCTTTTGGCCCTCCGCCCGGGGCGTTTGGTTCAGGTTTTTAAGTCGCTTCCTTAAGCCTGCACCACGACGCTCCCGGCGAGGGCCTTAATAAGGCCCAGGCTAAGCAGCAGTCCGAGCAGCAGGTTGAGGCAGGGCGACATCAACGCCATCTTATGCGGGGCGCTAAAGCACAGTCAAGCAGCCGTCCCGCACCAAGCCTAAACTCACATTCAGTGGACGTGCGGGGGTGGCGGATTTTCGGATAAATCGCCTGTTGCGCGAGCGTTTCTCGCCGATGAGCGAGGCTTGCGCGGATTTGCGGGCGGAGCGGCGTGCCCGTCGGCCGGCGGACCCAGCACCGGAGCGAGGGCTTGGGGGCGTTCGCCAGTCAGGAGCAGATAAGGCCCGGAGGCGACGTAAGCGGTCGCCAGCATGAAAAACGTGAACTGAGGCATCGCGAACAGAAATGCCAGCACGAGCAGCATCGCGGCCACCCGTTCCAAGCGTGCGTGCTGATCGAAATTGAGCGTCTTGAAGCTGGGATAAGGCACGCGGGAAATCATCAGGCTCGCGAGCGCGACCGTCAGCGGTGCCATCACGATGACCAGCGCGTGCGGCGACTCAAACTCGAAGTAGCTGTAAGCGAGCACGCAGCCCGCGATCATCGCGGCGGCGCCGGGCACCGGCAGACCCACGAAACGGCGCTTGTCGGTGCTGGCGGTCTGCACGTTGAAGCGCGCGAGCCTGAGCGCCGCGCAAATCACGAACATCCCGGCGATCACCACGCCCCACGCACCGAGCAATCTGAGCGACCAGCAATAGGCGATTACCGCTGGGGCGACGCCGAATGCCACCACGTCGGAGAGGCTGTCGTACTCGATTCCGAAATGACTCGAAGTGCGCGAAAGTCGCGCCACGCGGCCGTCGAGCCCGTCGCAGACGAACGCGATCAGGATCATCACGGCGGCAAGCTCGAAATGCGAATTGATTGCCGAGACCAGGGCGAAAAATCCTGATAGCAGGCCGAGTGACGTGATCGTCGCGGGCGCGAGGAACACCCCGCGGCGCAAGGGCGCGACCACGCGTCTTTGCTGTTCCTTGAAGCGGCCAGAGAGGACCCGCATCCGATCCTGTGCGCTTGGGCTATTTTTCTGATTCCGGCTCATTGGAGCAACTCTCCAATTGTACTCTCTCCGGCGCGCACCTTGTCGCCTATTTTTACCACTACCCGGTAGTCGGGCGGGATGAAATGATCGACGCGGCTGCCGAACATTATAAGCCCAATTCGCTCGCCACAACGCACCGTATCGTGCGGATGGAGACGGCACACGATACGCCTCGCCAGGTAGCCCGCAATCTGCACCATCGCATGCTGCCGGCCGCGGACGTCGCTCAGCACGATCAGGTTGCGTTCGTTGTGCTCGCTCGCGTGGTCACGAAAGGCCGCATGGAAGGCCCCAGACGTGCGGCGGACACTGATAATTTCGCCGCCGACGGGCGCGCGGTTGACGTGCACGTTGAGCGGCGACATGAAGACCGACACGCGATGGTAGCGCTCGCCCGCTGCACCATCGGGCAGCGGCATCTCCGCGACGTCGCTCACGGTGCCGTCGGCGCCCGAGAGCACCAGGCGCTCGCAAGCGGGGACTGGCGAGCGCTCGGGGTCGCGGAAAAATGCGGCAATCGCGAGGCCGCAGAGGATCACAGCCACTCCCGCCCCGTACCATCCGAGTGCGAGCGCGAGCGCTCCTGCGGCCAGCACCACGGCCGCCATCTTGACGCCCTCGGCTGCGATTCCGATCGTGCCGCCCACGCGCCGGGCTAAATCACCGGCCCGCAATGCCATCGCTATCCGTCAAACCCTGCCCGCCCTTAGTTCTTGGCTTTGTCGACCAGGCGGTCGCTCGCCAGCCACGGCATGAAGGAGCGCAGCTTGCGCCCGACCTCTTCGAGCTGATGCTTCTCAGCTTCCTTGCGCAGCTCGCGGAAATGCGGCAGTCCGGCGCGGTACTCGGCGATCCATTCGTTGGCGAACTTGCCTGACTGGATATCCGAGAGCAGGTCCTTCATCGCCTGGCGCGAGGCCGGCCCGACCACGCGCTTGCCGCGCGTCATGTCGCCGTACTCGGCGGTGTTGCTGATCGAGTAGCGCATGTTGGCGATGCCGCCCTCGTAGATGAGATCGACGATGAGCTTGACCTCGTGCACGCACTCGAAATAGGCCATCTCGGGCGCGTAGCCGGCCGCGACCAGGGTTTCGAAGCCGTTACGAATCAGCTCGGTAAGTCCGCCGCACAACACCGACTGCTCGCCGAACAGGTCGGTCTCGGTCTCTTCGCGAAAGCTGGTTTCAATAATCGCCGCTCGTCCGCCGCCGATCGCCGATCCGTACGCGAGCCCGACCTGCTTGGTGTCGCCCGAAGGATCCTGCTCGACCGCGAGCAGGCATGGCACGCCGCGCCCTTTGACGTACTCGGATCGCACCAGATGGCCAGGGCCCTTAGGCGCGATCATGAAAACGTTGACGCTCGGGGCGGGCTTGATGAACTTGAAATGGATGTTGAAGCCGTGGCCGAACGCCAGGTACTTGCCCGCGGTGAGTTGCGGGGCGACTTCGGCCTCGAAAATTTCGGAGCCCATCTCGTCCGGCACCAGCATCATCACGATGTCGGCGCGGCGCGCGGCCTCGGCGGTCTCGAAAACCGGCAGGCCCTGCTTGGCGGCCTTTTCCCACGAGGGGCTGTCCTTGCGCAGCCCGACGCACACGTCCATCCCGCTGTCGCGCAGGTTGAGCGCATGGGCATGGCCCTGGCTACCGAAGCCGAGAATGGCAATCTTGTGCGGGCGCAGACGGCTAAGGTCGGCGTCGCGATCGTAGTGGACCTGCATGACGGGATTCTCCTGAATAGATTCGCGGAATAGTTTCCGAGACAGATTCGCGGGAAAGACACGTTAGATAATTTCGCCCTGGAAAAAACTTCGCCGGGATATCGCTGCTAGCCGGCCTCGCGCGTGCCGGCGGCGGTGCGATGATTATTCTCGTGCTGCACCGCGCGGACCATCGCGATCTTGCCCGAGCGCACGATCTCCTTGATCCCGAGCGGACGGACCAGCTCGATAAACGCCTTGATCTTGTCGGCGTCGCCGGTCACCTCCACGGTCACCGCGCGCGGCCCGATATCGACCACGTGAGCGCGAAAGGCGGCGACGATCGAGTCGAGTTCGGCCCGCGTACGCTCCTCGACCGAGATCTTCACCATCACCATCTCGCGGTCGATCGTGCTGGTGTCCTTGAAGTCGGTGACCCTGATGACGCAGACGAGCTTGTTGAGCTGCTTGTTGATCTGCTCGAGCGTCTGATCGTCGCCGGTCGCCACTAGCACGATCCGCGAGACGGTCGGGTCCAGCGGGTCCTCGTTGACGGTCAAGGACTCGATATTGAAGCCGCGGCTGGAGAACAAGCCCGCCACACGCGCGAGCACGCCGAACTCGTTTTCGACCAGGACGGATATGGTATGGCTTGGCATCAGCTGGATTTACGGCCCGGAGCGCGAGGCGCGCGCCGCGAGCCTAGCGCGCTTCATGCTGATGGCGATGAAGGAGCGCCATGATGCGATCTTTCGAGGCCAGTTTCAGCTTTTGAATTCTCTTCTTTTCGATTTCCTCTTCGGCAGTCAGGTAGTGCTTGAGGCGGAACGATTCGAGCTGGCGTTTGAGCTCCGCGTGTTCCTCATACAGCGTCTTCAGTTCTTCGTCGTTGGTCACGTACTGATGGATCAGTTCTTCTTCCTTCGGCTCCATTTACCCTCACTCCCGAGGTTAGAGGACCAGCCTTGAAAATCGCCTCCGCCGACCTCACATACAGCGGTTCCAGCACGAATGCATTATCCGCCTCCCCCGCCACCAGCCGCGCGGCGCCGAGCGCCGCCACGACTCGACCTCGCAAGCGCAGCCCGGTTATGTCCAGGCACGTCGCCTGGCCTCCCGCGCGCACGACCCAACGACAGGCCTCTTCGGCCTTAGCGTCGCCGACCAACAAAACGTCGATGCCAAGATGTGGAGCCAGGTTTTCGAGCGTGACCACGAGGTCATCTGATAACTTTTCTAGCCCATCGCCACTTGTCTGGTAAAGGGCAGCATAGACCTCGCCCTTGCGAGCGTCCAGCACCGGGCAAATAAGCCTGGGCGCGGCCGTAGCGGAAATTTCAGCCAGAGCCGTCAATGCCAGCGTATCGAGGCTCGGTATTCCCAAAAGCGCGCATCCGGTCGCCAGTTTGAAACCCTTGGCATAACTCAGCCCTACGCGCAGGCCGGTAAACGAACCCGGACCAATCCCGATTGCGATGGCCTTGAGGTCAGCGGCCGCAAGCCCCGCCCGTCCGAGCAGTCCAGCGACCGCCTCGGGCAATTCAGCGCCGTGCGAGGCGACCGAGTGGGACACTTCGGCGAGCACCCGCCCGCCGACGATCAGCGCAAGGTCGGCTCGCGGCCCTCCAGTGTCGATTCCCAGCACCGGCCCGGCCTGAGCGCCGGCCGCCAGTGCGGCTTCAACTGTGCATAATGTGCGAGATGTCATTAACGATGACGAAAGTCATCAGCGCCACCAGCAACAGCAGTCCGATCTGCATCGCGAACTCGCGATGCCGCAGCTGCAGCGGCTTGCCGCGCAAGCCTTCGATCAGGAAAAAGAACAGATGGCCGCCGTCGAGCAACGGCACCGGCAGCAGGTTAATGATGCCCAGCTCCAGGCTCAGCATCACCGTGAAGCCAGCGACGTCGGCAAAGCCCTGCTTGGCCTCCTTACCGGCCATCTTGGCGATCATTATGGGACCGCCCAGCGCCTGGCGTGCCGGAGTCGTGCCGTTGATAATCAGCGCGATTCCCATCACCAGCCGTCCGCTGAGCTCTGCGGTCGATACCACGCTCTGGTACATTGCGCTCAACGGCCCGTAGCGTTTTACGCCCTCGTCGCCGCGTGGCAGAACGCCGATTATCCAGACCGGAGCCTTGTTGCCGAATCCGGTATCTTCCTTTTCACGGATCGGTGTCACCTGCAAAGACATTTGGCTCGGCGAGGCGTTCGGAGCCGGACGCGTGAAATCGATTTTGATCGGTGCGCCGCTGTCCGCCTTGATTGCGTCGGAGAGGTCAGCCCAGTTCTCGATCTTGTGCCCGTTGACCGCTAGAATTTGATCGCCCTTGCGCAGACCCGCCGAATACGCCGGCATCCCTCTCTTGATCTCACCCAGTATCGGCTTCACATAGGGCACGCCGTACATGAAAACAATCGTCATCAGCACCGGCGCGAACAGGATGTTTGCGAGCGGCCCCGCCAGCACGATCTTGATCCGGGTAGCGAGGCTCTGGGTCGGGAAGGCTTGCGCGCGATAGCGATCAAGGAGCACCGCCGGGCGGGTCTCGACCAGCGCCTTGACGGCCTCGTCAACCGAACCACGACGTTCGACCTCGGCCAGCAACAAAGCTTCATCGGGCCGCAGCGCGCGCCCGAGTATGGCCTCGGCGCTGTCGGCCGGGTGAGGATAACTGGCAGGGTCTGACGCCAAGGCGTGAGCGGCGCCTGACGCTGACGTACTCGTGGAACCCCTGGTCGGATTGAACCCACCGCCAACGGCCGGTGCGAGCCGATGCGCGAGCGCGAGCAGCATCTGTTGCGGCTCCGTGCCCAGTGAAGCGGCGGTGCCGTGTTGGCGCGCCGCCTCGAGCAGGTCGAGCTGCACTTCCTTCACGTAGCCTTCGAGCGTATCGGCCGTGGGCTCTTCGGCGACTTCGTCGCCAAGCATCCGCACGTAGCCTCCCATCGGCGTCGCACCGAACGCATACTCGGTCTCGCCGCGGCGAATACCGAAAAGTTTAGGCGGATAGCCGACCGAGTAACGGATCACGCGCACACCCGAGCGCTTGGCCACCAGGAAATGGCCAGTTTCGTGCACGATGATCAGAACGCCGAAGATTATTACGGCCGAGAGGATCGAAGTGATCATAATTTCCGATTATTCGACGGGAGGTTAGGCTGACAGGCCATTTTCATCGACTCCAATAATAAGCGAAAACCGTGGCAAAAACCATGCTGCATGTCCGATCGAGCAAACCGCCATGGCCGGGGAAAATCCATCCCGAATCCTTCACCCCGGCGCTGCGCTTGAGCGCCGAGCCGGCAAGGTCTCCCAATTGCGCCAGTACTCCGATTGCCGCCGAAAGCGTTAAGGTTTGGCCTACGCTCCATCGCGGCACCAGTGATTGGCGCAGCAGCAATCCGGCTACTACGCATAGCGCGAGCCCGCCAATTGCCCCCTCCACGGTCTTTTTCGGACTCACCCGCGGAGCCAACTTGGTGCGGCCGAACCATGAGCCCGCGAAGTACGCCCCGGTGTCACTGACCATCGTAAGGAGCAGGACAAAAATTATCATCGCGATCCCGTCCGTCCGGTTGCGCAGGAGCGCAAAATAGGGAAACAACGCGCCGACGTAAAATGCTCCCAGCACCGTCAGGCCGATCCCGGGCGACGGAGCCCCCGCGCTCGGCGGCTCCTGCCCTACCCGCACCACCAACGCCAGCATCGCCAGGATCACACCGAGCGGGATGAACCATAGTCGCTCGGGCACCCACGCGAGCAGTATCGCCGACCCGCCGCCGGCAAGGACCAAAGCGCCGATCGCCCCGGGCGTCCGCGCCCGCGTCATCCCGCCCACTTCATAAAGCCCCCACACCGTCAGTACGCCCACGAACGCCGCAAACCACGGCGCTGGCGCGAAGAGCACCACCGCCAGCAGCGCGGGCAGCGCAACCAGCGCGGTCCATACCCTAGTTCGCAGCACGCAGCCGGTGGTTGGCGGAGCCGGCGTCCACTGCGCCGAAGCGGCGTTCACGAAGCTGATACGCCGCCAGCGCGTGGAGAAACTCGCGCTCGCGAAAGTCGGGCCATAGCGTGTTGGTGAAATAGAGTTCGGTGTACGCGAGCTGGTAGAGGAAAAAGTTCGATATCCGCAGTTCGCCCGAAGTGCGGATAAGCAGGTCGGGGTCGGGCAAGTCGACGCTGGCAAGACGGCTTGCGACCGCCTGATCGTCGACCTCTTCGGGGCTGAGCCGTCCCGCCGCAACTTCCTCGGCGATCCGGCGGGCGGCCGCCGTCACGTCCTGACGGCCGCCATAGGAGAGCGCCAACGCGACCGTCATCGAGCGGTTCCCGGCGGTCGCGGCGATCATCGAGTCTAGTGCGCGCCTGACCGGCGGCGGGAGGCGTTCGAGGTCGCCCAACGCGACCACCTTGATGTCGCGCTTCATCAGGCGCTTGGTCTCGGTGCTGAGGTAGCGATGGAACAGCTCCATCAGGAAGCGCACCTCGGTGCCCGGCCGTTGCCAGTTCTCATTGGAGAAGACGAACAGGGTGAGATATGGGATGCCGATCTCGCGCGCGGCCTCGACCACTGCGCGCACCGAGTCCTTGCCGCGCCGATGGCCTTCGGGGCGCGAAAGGCCGCGCTGGCGCGCCCAGCGGCCGTTGCCGTCCATCACGATCGCAACATGACGCGGCAGGCGGTCGGCCTCGAGCGAGAGGCCGGGAAATTCGTCCAGTGGGAGTGAAGAAGCCACTAACCGGATAAGCCGCCGCCGCATCCCCCCTTGCGGGGACGCCTCGCGGGCGGTTCAGACCTCCATTATCTCGGCTTCCTTGGCCGCCAGCACCTTGTCGATTTTCTCGATGTGCTCGGTGGTGTGCTGCTGGACCTTGGTTTCGGCCGCGCGCAGCGTATCGTCATCGAGCTTCTTGTCCTTGTGCATTTTTTTGAGCTTGTCGTTGGCGTCGCGGCGATGGTTACGCACGGAGACCCGGAACTCCTCGGCGGTCTTGTGCACGTGGCGCACCAGTTCCTTGCGCCGCTGCTCGGTCAGCTCGGGAATCGGCACGCGGATGATTTTGCCGTCGTTGATCGGAGTCAGGCCGAGGTCGGAGGTCTGGATCGCTTTTTCGATCTCGTGCAATGCGCCCTTGTCGTAGGGCGTGACCACCAGCAGGCGCGGCTCGGGAGCGGCGAGCCCGGCAAGTTGGCGGAGCGGCGTGCGGGCGCCGTAATAGTTGACGTGCAGACCCTCGAGCAGTGCGGTCGATGCGCGCCCGGTGCGCACGCGCCCGAGTTCATGGCGGAAGGCGGCGACCGCCTCCTCCATCTCCATCCGCGCCATCTCGATCGCGTCTTCCGGCTTTTCTTCAGCGGCCACTTTCCACCCAGGTGCCGATCGGCTCGCCCATCACGGCCCTTCTTATATTACCCGTCTGGCGCAGATTGAAAACGATGATCGGCAGGTTGTTGTCCCTGCACATCGAGATCGCGGTGGAGTCCATCACCCTGAGGTTGCGTTCGAGCACCTCGATGTAGGTCAGGCGGTCAAAGCGCTTCGCCCCCGGTTCGCGCAGCGGATCGCGGTCGTAAACGCCGTCGACGTGATGGCTCGCCTTGAGGATGACCTCGGCGCCGATTTCCAGCGCGCGCAGGCTCGCCGCGGTGTCCGTGGTGAAGTAGGGATTGCCGGTGCCGGCGGCGAAGATCACCACCCGTCCCTTGTCGAGGTGGCGCACGGCGCGCCGGCGGATGTACGGCTCGCACACGGCCTGCATCGCGATCGCCGAGAGCACCCGGGTCGTCACGCCCGCCCGTTCCAGGGCGTCCTGGAATGCGAGCGCGTTGATCACGGTGCCCAACATGCCCATCTGATCGGCGCTCGAGCGGTCCATCCCGCGCGCCTCGTATTCGCTGCCGCGCAGGATATTGCCCGCCCCGATAACCATCGCGAGCTGGACGCCGAGAGCGGCTACCTCTTTGATTTCGCGGGCGAACGCGGCGAGCGTGTCGAGATCGATCCCGGCGCCCTGGGCTGGCGCCAGCGCCTGGCCCGAAAGCTTGAGCATCACGCGGTGGAAGCGTGGCTTGTGCGCCGCGCTACCTGCCGCCTCGCTCATTGCTATCGTCTCCCCCGCGCGCGGTTGACTATGCGCTGGCGGCCGTGTTGCCGTCGCGCGATTCGCCGAGCTGGAAGCGGACGAAGCGGCGGATTTCGATCTTCTCGCCCAGCTTGGCTACGTATTCGCCCAACAGGTCGGTGATGGTGCGGTTGGGATCGCGCACCCAGGCCTGCTCGTTGAGGCAGATATCGCGGTAGAATTTTTCAAGCTTGCCTTCGACGATTTTCTTGACCACCGCTTCGGGCTTGTCTGCCGACTGCGTGGCGTAGATCTGACGCTCCTGCTCGATAACCTCGGCGGGCACGTCTTCGCGGCTGACGCAGCGCGGATTGGCCGCCGCGACCTGCATCGCGATCTCCTTGACCAGGGTCTGGAACTCGGGCGTCTTGGCCACGAAGTCACTCTCGCAGTTGACCTCGACCAGCACGCCGAGCTTGCCGCCGGCATGGATGTAGGATCCGATCGAGCCCTCCGAGGCGAGCTTGCCGGCGCGCTTGGCGGCCTGTGCGATCCCGCGCTCGCGCAGCCAAACGATCGCCTTGTCGAGGTCGCCGCTGGCCTCCGCCAGCGCCTTCTTGCAATCCATCACACCGGCGCCGGTTTTTTCGCGCAATTCTCTGACGACGTTTGCGTTGATGTCCATTCTCTAAAGGATGTCTCTAAAGGATGTCTCTAAAGTTCTTGTCTCTATGGTTCTAGTCTGTAAGTTCAGCCGGGCGCCCTTGCTAGACGCTTTGGCTCGGCGGCTCGGGACTGCGACCTTCGTCGGCGCTCGCGCTCAAGTCCTGCTCGCCCTTTTGCCGTTCTTCGGCGATCCGTTTGCCCTCGAGCACCGCGTCGGCCATCGCCGCGCTGAAGAGTTTGATCGCGCGAATCGCGTCATCGTTGCCCGGGATGCGATACGCGATAAGGTCGGGGTCGCAGTTGGTGTCGACCACGGCCACCACCGGAATGCCGAGCCGCTTGGCCTCGGCCACCGCGATGTCCTCTTTCTTGGTGTCGATCACCCACAGTGCGTCGGGCAGCTTGCGCATGTTCTTGATTCCGGCCAGCGTGCCCATCAGCTTGTCGTGCTCATGAGCGTTTTCGCTCATTTCCTTCTTGGTCAGCGCCTGGATCATCTCGGGATCGGCCATTATCTCTTCGAGCTTCTTGAGCCGCTCGATCGACTGCCGGATGGTCTGGAAATTGGTCAACATCCCGCCCAGCCAGCGGTTGTGCACGTAGAACATCCCGCAGCGCTCGGCCTCTTCGCGCACGATGTCCTGGGCCTGCTTCTTGGTACCGACGAAGAGCATCGTGCCGCCCTGAGCGGCGAGGTCGCGCACAAAGTCGTAGGGCTGTTTCATACTGATTTCGGTCATAGGTCCTCTTAGAAGCGTTCGTCCCGCCCCCCTGGGCGCGGCGGACGACACTATTAATTATCAAGCTGCGCGGGCAGTTCCTAGCGCGCTCACCCTCTAGCCGTTCATCGATTCGAGGAATTCTTCGTTGGTTTTCGAGCCCTGCATCTTATCCAGCAGGAACTCCATCGCCTCGACCGCGTTGAGCTGGGAGAGCAGCTTGCGCAGGATCCACACCCGATTGAGCGTGCTGCGCGGCAATAGCAGCTCCTCTTTGCGGGTCGAGGAGCGCTGAATATCGATGGTCGGGAAAATGCGCTTCTCCAACAAGCGCCGGTCAAGGCCGATCTGCTGGTTACCGGTGCCCTTGAACTCCTCGAAGATGACCTCGTCCATGCGGCTGCCGGTGTCGACCAGGGCGGTGGCGATGATGGTCAGCGAGCCACCGTCCTCGGTGTTGCGCGCCGCGCCGAAGAACTTCTTGGGCTTGTGCAGCGCGTTGGAATCGACGCCGCCGGAGAGAATCTTGCCCGACGGCGGGACCACCGTGTTGTAGGCGCGGGCGAGCCGGGTGATTGAATCCAGCAGGATCACCACGTCGCGTCCATGCTCGACCAGGCGTCGCGCTTTCTCGATCACCATCTCGGCCACTTGCACGTGGCGCGTGGCGGGCTCGTCGAAAGTTGAGCTTACGACCTCGCCCTGCACTGAACGCAGCATGTCGGTGACTTCTTCGGGGCGTTCGTCGACCAGCAGAACGATCAGGACGATCTCCGGATGGTTGTGCGCGATCGCCTTGGCGATCGCCTGCAGCATCATGGTTTTGCCGGTGAATGGCGCCGCCACGATAAGCCCGCGCTGGCCTTTGCCGATCGGCGCGATCAAATCGATGATGCGCGTGGTGTAGTCGTCGTGGTCGTACTCGAGCTTGCTCCGTTCCTGCGGATAGAGCGGCGTCAGGTTGTCGAACAGGATCTTGTCGCGAGCCTTCTCGGGCTCCTCGAAGTTGATCGATTCGACCTTCAGCAGCGCAAAGTAGCGCTCGCCCTCCTTGGGCGGACGAATCAGGCCCGAGACGATATCGCCGGTGCGCAGGTTGAATTTGCGGATCTGGCTGGGCGAGATGTAAATGTCGTCGGGCCCCGGCAAGTAGTTGTAGTCGGGCGCGCGCAGGAAGCCGAAACCGTCGGGCAGAATCTCCAGCACGCCTTCGCCGAGGATCGAGCCGTTGCGCGAGGCCTGCGCCTGCAGGATGGAGAAGATCATCTCCTGCTTGCGCATGTTGGTCGCGCCGTCGATGTTGTACTCGCGCGCGATCTGCGCCAGCTCGGTTATCTTGGCGGCCTTGAGCACCTTGAGATTGAGCGCCCCGCCGTCGCTGACGATCCCGCCCACGTGGCGCTCCGATGCGCTCAGCGCCTGTGAACTGCTGGTCCGGTAACGATCGGCGCCGCCCTCGGGCGTCATCGATGCGCCGCTCTCGCCATCGCGCGCCTCGTCGTGATCGGGCGCGCCGTTGGCCTCGCCCGCTCCAGCCGCGGCCGGCGGCATGTGACGCGTGTGCGAGACGTTGGGCCCGTTGCGAATCTCGTCGCCCTGGCCTTGCGCCTCACCCCGAACCCCCCTGCCCTTGCCCATATGCCTTGTCCGCAAAATCCCTGACTCCAATTCGGCTGCGAAGTGACAGAAAATCTGATGCTGCCGATCCCTTGATGCAGCCCCCAAGCCGTCCGCGAGAGAACCGTCGCGTGTATTTATGACCCCGTACGAAACGCTGATTCGGGTCTTCCCGGGCCGATCAAATGGATTGAGGCACTTGGTCGCAACGGAGAGGCGACGCCCAATCTTCGGTGGGTCACTTGGCGGCTGCGGGCGATCCGGGGTCTGGCCTGCCTCGGTTCAATGCGCAGGTCCGAATACGAACCTATCTGAGCCTCTTTGAGCTGTCAACGGGCCACTTTCCCGTCCGCTCCCGGAGCGGACGGGAGAAAACCTGCACTCAGTTCGATCCAGCGCTCAAGGTCTGCGCGTCCCGTCGCGATGCCCCGCGCGCTCAGAAAGCCGGCAAAGTCGTCCGGCGGCGGCGCGACGAATTCGATCGCGGTGCGGGTGCGCGGATGACCGACCCGCAGCGCCAGCGCATGCAGCGCCTGGCGTTTGAACGAGGATGCCGCGTCCGCGAGTGTCGCATCCCTGGAC
>WNFC01005123.1_pt1 | contig 14338 bp, 11 predicted proteins | sample 5400541 | NCBI WGS metagenome assembly WNFC01 (sample SAMN13153342, study PRJNA577476) | soil metagenome | isolation source: 120 cm saprolite under Douglas fir tree site 2 hole 2 replicate 1 | place: USA:California | collected 2015-04-18
CTCCTCGATTCCGTCCTTGGGGAATATGGGATCCTCAGTGCGTGCGGCGACGAAAAACGGGCGCGGTGCGACCAGAGCGAGCACGGCGCCGTAATCGCCCTGGTTAGCGAGTCCGGGCACGAATAGAGCGTAGTTGTGATTGATCCGGTTGCGCTTGAGCGTATGTAGACTGCCGAAGCCACAGCTGGAGACGGCTGCGCGAATCCGCGTGTCAATGGCAGTGGTAAATAGCGTCTCTTGTCCGCCGAGCGAATGGCCGATCATGCCCAAGCGTGAGGCGTCGACCTCAGGTCGAGTTTCAAGGTAATCCAGCGCCCGTCGCGCGTCCCACACATACTTGCCCTGTGTGGTCTAGTTGAAGGCATCTGCGGTTGGGCTGGAGCGAACATCGAGCAGGTGCAAGAGGCGCGCGAGGTGTACGACCGTACTCCCCGAGAGATATCCACCTCGCAATGACCTTATGCAATCGAACGCTGCAGTGAGAGCAAGGTCTTGCCGGTCTGGATGATCGACTGGACTAGGAAGTCCGGGTTGTAGGAAGCGAACCCCGCACCTAGTATCGATCGAGGACGAATTACGGGCTACTCTTCCGGAATCGGATTAGGGAAGAGTTGCCAACCACTCGTCCAGAACCTTATTTTTCGCCCCACAACGACAAGTGCCAATGAAGTTCTCAACTTGGGCCCGGAAGTAAGCACTCTCGATCCTGGTTTGCGGATGGCATTCAATATAAACCCGAAGCCGCGAGCGTCTCTCGTTGGCGTAGCCTTCGCGCTTTTTTCAACTTCGCGCTCTTCCCTAGCCTCGGAAACCTCCGAAGTTCCGCACCTGCAGGTACGCCAAATAGCGCCAACGAAGCGGGTGTCGCAGAATGTCGCTTGCAATTGTCCGGATGCAGGATGAATATCGCCTCAATCCTCGCAAGATGACTAACCGCGCTGCATGAGGCTGGGAAACATCGGGAATGAGGAATCCACTAGGGAGGCAGGCCATGACAACTGCGACTCAGGCCCTCCATCAGGAGCGGCGGTCCGTTCGCAAGGCGGCACTCGTTATCGCTCTGGTTTTCGAGGGCATTGTAAGTCACTCGGCACCTTTGCTTGCAGCCAACCCTGTGCCGATGATCAATCAGCCTCTGGTGCCCGGCACTGCCGCGCCCGGCGGCAACGCATTTGCCCTTACAGTGAACGGCACAGGCTTTGTTTCGGGATCAAGTGTCGATTGGAATGGGAGCCCGAGAACAACCACGTTTGTCAGCGGCAGCCAATTAACTGCAGCGATCAACGCCGCGGACATCGCAGTGGCAGGGACACCCTCAGTGACCGTGGTCAATCCCGCTCCGGGTGGCGGGAGATCCAACGCTTTGTTTTTCTCAGTCACAACCAATACGCCTTCGATCTCGCTGGCTGCAACAGACTACCTGACAGGCTCGCGTTCGCAGGCTGTTGCTGCCGCCGATCTCAACGGTGACGGCAAACTCGACTTGGTTGTCGGGAACCTTGACAGCGCCACCGTAAGCGTATTCCTGGGCGACGGCACCGGCAGCTTCAAGGCGCACGTGGACTTCGCGACAGGATTGTATCCCAACTCGCTCGCCATACGAGATTTCAACGGAGACGGTAAGCCAGATCTCGCACTAGCGAACGGGAGCGGCACCGTCAGCATCCTGTTGGGCAATGGTGATGGCACGTTTCAGCCACATGTGGAGTACACGGCAGGTCCCGGCGCCTTCTCGCTGGCCGTAGGAGACTTCAATGCCGATGGGAAGCTGGACCTGGCCGTCGCCAACAATAACGGCAATCTAAGCGGCACCGTCAGCATTTTGTTGGGCAACGGCGATGGAACCTTTCAGATGCATGTGGACTACGCGGTAGGAATGGGGCCTTATTCCGTAGCGGTTGGAGACTTCAACAGAGATGGCAAGCTCGATTTGGTGGTCGCGAACTATCCATCCGTCTTTACCGTCAGCGTCCTCTTGGGCAACGGAGATGGCACCTTTCAGTCACAAGTCACCTACCCAGTTGGTCGGCAACCGATTTCCGTGGCTGTGGCGGACCTCAACGGAGACGGCCAGCTGGACTTGGCGGTCGCGGACTTCACGGATGGCTTCGTAAGCGTGCTTCTCGGAAATGGGGACGGTACTTTTCAGCCCTCTGTGGAGTATCCGACTGGCCGAGTTCCTTCGACCATAATCATTGGCGACTTCAACGGTGACGGTAAGTTGGATGTCGCCACGTCGAACTTTGCACCCGGAGGGTATACGGTGCCACCGGGTTACATCAACATTCTTCTTGGCAACGGCGACGGCACTTTCCAGGCGCCTGTGGCCTTTGTAGCAGGGCCAAATCCCGATACGGTGGTTGTAGCGGACCTCAATAATGACGGAGCGCTCGACTTTATCACCGGCTCCGGTTCCGTTCCCGGTGCAGCCACGTTCTCCGTCCTGCTGCAGGTGCCAGCGGTTAGTCTGTCTTCTAGGCTCTTGACCTTTCCCAGCCAATGGGTGGGACAACGAGTGCCGCACAAAGCTTGACTTTGACCAACACAGGCAGTGCCCCATTGACGATTTCAAGCATCGCCATCAACGGAGATTTTGCTCAGACGAACGCCTGCGGGACGAGCGTGGCGGCAGGCGCGAGCTGCACGATTACGGTCACCTTTACGCCGACTGCCGCCGGGACGCGATCAGCTATGGTCACGATCACCGATAACGCCACGGACAGCCCGCACACGGTTGCCCTTTCAGGGACAGGAACTGACTTCAGCATCACGGCCGCGCAGGGATCGCAAACCACGGCCACGGTAGTCGCTGGCCAGACGGCGACTTACAATCTGGCGTTCACCGGCACCCCCGGGTTTACTGGGACCGTGGCGCTCACCTGCACCGGCGCGCCGAGTCTCTCGACGTGCACAATTACGCCTTCGTCGCTTTCTCTGAGCGGAACCAACACCGTGAACACAACCGTGAGTGTAAGCACCACGGCGCGAGGGATGGCTGTGCCTCGTCATCTGCCTCCTCAGCCGATGGTGCCCCTGAGGGTACCGGTCTGGTGGCTGGCGCTGGCGACGCTACTTGCGAGCGCGACTTTTGCCCTACTCCGCCGTCCGCGTGGACTTGAGCCCGTACGCCTCGGATTGGTGACCGCCCTGCTTTTCGTCGCACTGCTCGCGACCGGGGCACTTACCTCGTGCGGAGGTGGGCCGCATCCGGGCACACCCGCCGGCACGTATAACCTGACTGTCACGGCGAGGGTCACATCCGGGTCGGCCACGCTGACCCACAACACCACGCTCACCTTGACGGTGAATTGAACGTGGCGCACGGTTACCAAGAGGCTCAGAATAGGCTGGTAGACGCAGAATGGGTCCGGAAGCAATACGAGGTCGCCTGGAAAGGCGCGCTCTGCTTCGCATCGCGAAATCCCGGAGTTGAAGTATTCCAAGATTCGAACACCTTACTGGGAAAAATTGCATTGGCCGCTCACGTCGATTGGGGACGGTTGACGAGCAAGCCGGAAGTTACCGAATTACTTCCGGATTGCGATTCGCCCAGAACCTCGTGCGTTACGCTCCAGACCGCGCGACACATCTTCGTTCGCAAGTCGCGTTGGGCGAGCCCGCCGGAGCCCCAAGACGCCGTTCTCCTTCGGTTTGGAGCCAAGAAATACAGTATGCCGAAGAACAGTAATTGACCTACACTGCTGAGGCTTTGACCGACGGGAGGAATCCATGGCCACCACAACCCAGCATCAACAGCCCACTCCGGAGCGCTTCTTCAACGCCATAAACGCCTATGAGCAGACCGAGGCAATGAAGGCTGCCGTTGAGCTGGAAATCTTCACCGCCATCGCTGAAGGCAATACTACCGCCGCAACGATTGCGAAGCGCTGCGAGGCCGCGGAACGCGGCGTGCGAACCCTGTGCGATTTCTTAACCATTCACGGCTTCCTGACCAAAGAAGGAGCACAGTACGCTCTCGCACCGGATTCAGCTTTATTCCTCAACCGGCATTCGCCGGCATATATCGGCACGGCCATTGAGTTTCTGCTCACCCCACGCTTGCGCGAAGCTCACGCGCGGCTGACCGAGGCCGTGCGCCGGGGAGGCTCCGCGCTGGGTGAAGGTACGCTGGAGCCCGAAAATCCCGACTGGGTGAAGTTTGCGCAGGCCATGATGCCGCTGATGCATATGCCCGCCGAGATCATGGCTGCCGAACTCCGCAAAGGCGGCGAGGCACACAAAGTTCTCGATATCGCCGCCGGTCACGGCATCTTCGGAATCTCCGCGGCAAAACAGAATCCCGCCGCACACATCTATGCAGCCGATTGGAAGAATGTGCTCGAAGTCGCAAGGAAGAATGCGCAGGCAATGGGAGTTGCCGATCGCTATCACCTGCTTCCCGGCAGCGCCTTCGAAACCGATTTTGGCAGCGGCTACGATCTGGCGTTGATCACCAATTTCCTGCACCATTTCGATCCGCCCACCTGCACCACTTTCATGCGCAAGGTGCATGCCGCGCTAATGCCAGGCGGCCGTGCCGCAATTGCTGAACTCGTTCCCAATCCTGATCGCGTTACGCCGCCCACCGCGGCGGCCTTCAGCATGATGATGCTGGCCACCACGCCCGCCGGCGACGCTTACACTTTCGCGGAGCTTGAGAGCATTTCGAAAACTGCCGGGTTCGCGCGGGTTGAGCTCGCGCCGCCGGAGATCGGCCTCGATCGCCTGGTCATTGCGTACCGGTGAATTGACAACTGAGAGGTGGCCCTTGAGAGGACTGCACCTCTGCCGGCTCCCTTTTCATGAGGACACTGGGGAGTGAACGCGAGGTTTTGACGCCCACCCGGCTGCTCCTTGGGATTGGGCCTGGATTACGGGGAAGCCGGAAGTAATCTCAGCAGACCCGGTTCGCGCCATTACTGTCGCGTTAGGGCCTGATGACCGTGCCATCCCGTCGCCGTGTTGCCCCCCAGGAGTAATCGAAATTTGGCGGACCAGCGGGGATCGGGAATTTTGCAGCGAGCTTTTCGTCAACCTCGATGCCCAGGCCGGGCTTCTCCTGCGCCAGCATGTAGCCGTTCTTGATTTCGGGACAGCCCGCAAATACTTCCTGCGTCTCCTTCGGGAAGCCACTGCCTTCATGGACACCGAAGTTGTAGCTTACTAGTTCGAGCGCCAGCTGCGCGGCGTGCGCCAGGGGCGACGCGTCACCCGGCCCGTGCCAGGCGGTGCGCACGCCGAAGAACTCGCTCAGAGCGGCGACCTTGCGCGCTGGACTTAAACCGCCGATCTGCGAAATGTGGATGCGGATAAAATCAATCAGCCGCTCTTTGATGAGGGGCACGTATTCGTGCTGTGTGTTGAAGAGTTCGCCCATGGCCAGCGGCGTACTCGTTTGCTGGCGCAGCAAGCGAAAATGATCATTGTCTTCCGGCGGGAGAGGGTCTTCCAGAAAAAACAAGCGATAGGGTTCGAGCGACTTGCACAGATTGATCGCCTGATTCAACGTCACGCGCTCGTGCACGTCGTGCAGGAGCTCGACGTCGTCGCCGAGCTTGACGCGCAAGTGCTCAAATAGCTTCGGCACCATTCGCACGTACGGCGCCGGCTCCCAGACGTCCCCCGGGCTGGTCGGACCGACGACTTCGTTCCGAGTGCCCCCCGCTTGCGCGTCACCGCGAGCCCCGTAGCCGGCATAACCGGGCGTCGCGACCTGTACACGCACGTGGCGGAAGCCCTTCTCCATCGCCTGCCGGGTGTTCTCCTCCACTTCAGAAAAACTGTTGCCGCTGGCGTGAAAGTAACAGTCCGCGCCGTGCCGCACCTTGCCGCCGAGCAATTGATAGAGCGGCATCCCGGCGCGTTTTGCTTTGATGTCCCAAAGGGCAATGTCCACGCCACTCATCGCATTGAACAGCACCGGGCCGTTGCGCCAATATGAGCTCACATAACTCGACTGCCAGATATCCTCGATTTCATCGACGTTGCGCCCGATTAGAAACGGCTTCAGATAATGCTCGAGAGCCGTTTGAACGACCAGCGCACGCTGCGTAAAGGTCGCGCAGCCCCAGCCGACGAGGCCCGCCTCCGTCGTTTCAATTTTCACGACGACCAGTCGGATACGATTCGGCGCCGTCAGAATCGTTTTAATGTCGCGGATCTTCACCGGCGTGGTGCCTGTCACCGCTTGAGTGTAACCGGCATCGAATTTTGACACGAGAACTCCGGCCAGTGGTGGTGTGGACGCGAGCAAGGACGCCCCGCTAGCGAAAGAGAGAGAACGTATTGCCTCACGACGGTTCATAGTGGTGCCCTCCGTGAAACTTGTCCGCAGAAACGCTCTTAGCTTACGGCATCTCATGTAGAGGCGGTTCGCTTGGTAACGATAAAGATGTTGTTGCCGCACTTCTACCGTGCGCAACGGCGCCCGCGAACCATAAGCCGACGAACGCCGAACCGCTACGTGAAGTCACTGCTCAGTACTTTGCCAATTTCCACTTGACACGTTGCCGGTATCCTCGTGTAGTAAGGCTCATGAACGGCAAACTATCACGAAGAACGATCTTGAAGAGCGCGGGAGCAGCGGCCCTAGCGATGCCGGCCGCTTACGGCCCGTCCGCATTCTCGTTGCCTGCCACTCCCGCCGCGACAGCTCCCGGCCGCCCTCAGGTCGAGGGAAAGGACACGCCGAAGATTTGCCTGGATGCGGCACTGAGTGGGTCGCCGGGCAACTCGGCTGGTACGAATGACGAGGCCGCGGCGGCGGCCCAACGAATCCGTCAACTTGGTGTCGACCATGTGATCTCCGGCGGCGGCCGGATTCCTTGGGAAGAAAGCCGACTCAAGAACATGATGGACCACTTCAAGAGCAATGGGCTCGTCCTGGCCAATCTGATGATCGCAGGCTTTCCGAATGCCATCTACAACCGACCAGGCAGGGATGCGGACCTCGAAAACGTCATCCAGTCGATCAGGGCCGCCGGCAAGGTCGGCCTTCCGGTTATCGAGTATAACTGGTACGCGCACCGGGCCGTGGAGGGCTATTTCGAAGAGACCGGGCGGGCGCGGGCCGGCTGGACGGGCTTCGATTACGAACGGATGAAGGACCTTCCGCCGCTCGCAGAAGAGGGGGCCCATACGCTCGACGAAATGTGGGCCAATATCACCTATTTCCTAAAGGCCGTGATTCCTGAGGCGGAGAAGGCCGGCGTGCGTCTCGCGTTGCACCCAAACGATCCCCCCGCGCCTATCAGCCGCGGGTCCCAGCAGATCATGGGAACGATCGAAGGCTGGAAGAAACTGATAAGCATCGTGGACAGCTCTTCGAACGGGATTACGTTCGATTGCGGGGTGACACGGGAGATGGGCGGAGACCCTGTCGAGGTGTGCCGGTGGTTCGCGTCCCGGGATCGCATCAACCATGTGCATTTCCGCAATGTGAAAGTGCAGAGGGTTTACGAGCGTTACACCGAAGTGTTCGTCGATGAAGGCGAGATCGACATGTTCGCAGTGATGAAGGAGCTGGTAAAGCAGAAGTATACTCAGTTGATCTATCCTGAGCACCCACGCGCGCTCGACTACGATCGCGAACGGCCGAATTTCCGTCCGCAGTACCCGGGTGGCGGAGGGTACGCGGCCTTCGCGTTCAATGTTGGCTACACGCGTGCAATGATGCAAGCTGCGTTGGAAGCTGCCTGATGAGATCCTCACGTAGGCGACGATCATTCTCCCTTGCCATCACGGCTGGGTTTGTTGGTACAGTCTGGCTCATGGCTCAATCGGCGCAGGAGTTCGGCGATACGGAACACCGCATGATTCCATTTATTGAAAAGTTCCGCTCCATCAAGGAATCCGTCAAAAAGTTCGGCAGGATCTGAGATCCATGCTGGCGTTTCTCCTCATGATAGTTTTGGGAGTCGCCGCACAGATCGTCCAGAAAGTCGATCCCGGACGCCAGGCTTTCGAGGCCCGTTGCGCCAGATGCCACGGCGCCGATGGCAACGGCGGTGACATAGGCCCGGCAATCGCGTTGCGTCTGGCGGCGTATCAGGACCGGCAGTTGGCGAGTTTGATTCGCAACGGCCTGCCTGAGCGAGGCATGCCTCCAAGCGGCATTGCGGGTCCCGAAATGACCCGCTTGCTGAAGTTCCTGCGTACGATGCAAGGTCGCGCTGCAGCCGGTTCCATTGTCGGTAGGAAGCTGCAGCTTCAGACCACCGAAGGCAAGACCCTCGAAGGACAGGTGCTAGGCGAAGGTTTTGACGACCTACAGTTGCGGACCGATGACCAGCGCGTGCACTTGCTGCGCCGTGCGGGCAGTCGCTTTCGCGAGGTGACGTCCGAGACAGACTGGCCTACCTATAACGGTGATTCCGGCGGGAACCGCTACACCGGCCTCACGCAAATCAACAAGGGCAATGTCGCGCGTCTTGCAATGACATGGATGTTCACGGTTCCGGACATGGGCAAGCTGGAGGTCACCCCGGTCGTTGTCGGCGGAATGATGTACGTGACCGGCCCCAATGAGTGCTTCGCGCTCGATGCCGGGAGTGGCCGGCAGATCTGGCGTTACAAACGGCCGCGCACGCGCGCAATGTCTGTCAGCGGCGGGGCGAACCGCGGCGTGGCCGTCGCGAGCGATCGCGTCTTCATGGAAACCGATAACGCTCACGTCATCGCGCTCAACCGCTTCACCGGCGAACTCCTGTGGGATACCGAACTTGCTGACTCGCGCAAGAACTACGCTGCTTCATCGGCGCCTCTTGCGGCAGGCAACCTGGTCATCTCTGGCGTTTCCGGGGGTGAGCACGGTGCAAACGGATTCGTCGCAGCTCACGATCAGGAGACAGGCAAGGAGATCTGGCGGTTCTCAACCGTCCCGCGACCAGGAGAACCAGGATCAGAGACGTGGCAAGGAAAGGACATCGAGCATGGCGGCGCCCCGACCTGGTTCACCGGCAGCTACGATCCCAAGCTCGACACTGTTTACTGGCCAACCGGCAATCCCAGCAAGGAGTACAACGGTGATCAGCGCAAGGGGGACAATCTCTATTCAGACTGCATTCTGGCGCTAGAGCGCAAGACAGGACAACTGAAGTGGTACTACCAATTCACGCCACACGATCTGTGGGATTGGGACGCTACGGAAACTCCAGTCTTGGTGGATGCACCGTGGCAGGGCCAGACGCGGAAGCTGATGCTGCAGGCCAACCGCAATGGATTCTTCTACGTCTTCGATCGCCGCGACGGCACCCTCCTCCTGGCCAAACCGTTCGTCAAGTATCGAACCTGGGCAAGCGCGATCGGACCCGACGGGCGTCCCATCAAGCTTCCCAACCAGGAACCCACTCTAGAGGGCACCAAAGTGTGCCCTTCTCAGGATGGAGCGACTAATTGGTTTTCCCCCTCGTTCAATCCCGCGACCAACCTCTACTACGTCCAGACGTTTGAGAAATGTAGCTTCTACACGAAGCGCGATCCAGGAGAATGGGAGGCTGGCAAGTCCTACCTGGGCGGGTCGCAGCGTACGGCGCCCGATCCCGAGCCACGGCGGATTCTGAAGGCGATCGATATCTTCACGGGCGAAATTGCCTGGACTCTGCCGCAGCCGGGGCCGGCCAATTCCTGGGGCGGCACTCTGACCACCGCCAGCGGGCTGGTGATCTTCGGTGAGGAAGGCGGGAGCCTGATGGCTGCGGATGCGGCGAGAGGCAATCCACTATGGAGTGTCGAGACCAATCACACATGGAAGGCGTCGCCCATGACCTATATGTTCGATGGCAGACAGTTCATCGCCGTGGCTGCGGGACCGAACATTATCACGTTTGCGATTCGCGATTCGGAAGGCAGCGACTCTGATCATGACTGCGTGGCGCGGAGGCCACCAGTCATGATGCCGAAGTTCAATGGGATTGCCAGACCGACAGGGAATGATGTGAAAGCCACGCGGCCTCCCTGAAGCCACTTGTCGATGGCGATTTTGGATCAACTCTGGAGCAACCCAAGGATGGCTCAGAACTCGTAAGTGCAACCGAAGCAATGACTTGGCTTGAATTTCCCCTTGCTTTGCAAGTAAGCAGAGCAAATCACATAAGTGCCGCATCTGGTGTCGCTTACACGGAAACGCGCGGTGCAACCACCCTCTCGAATTGGACTGACGTTGGATCGAAAGTCCTGCCTCAGGTCTTTGGGGGCAACGCTGTCGTGGTCGCCGTGTGGCTTCTCGTCGTCGGAATGTCCACCGTCATTACTAGGCCTTCAACCCTTCGGTTACGCGCGTCCGGTTGCTTACCGTCGCCGTGGATTATTTTGCCCTGCTGGGGGTCATCAAGCCGAAGTTGGGTAGCGCGTTCAATCCCGAGGATCCCACGCCCGGGGGCGGGAGGCCGCGCAAGTACTCTAGTTCGAGTACCCCATCTACGAGGGGAGAGATAGTGATTCCACCGAAACCGGTTTTTCCGGTGGTCGTATTGTGATAAATTTTTTCCCGACCGAACACATCAAATCTCGGCACGAAGAACTGAAAGAGGAAATATCAACGTGAAAGGAATAGGAGCTCTGCTGGCCGTTGTACTCCTCGCGCTCGTTTCAATAGCTCAAGCACGGCCAGATGACGGTTGGGCTCCGCTATTCAACGGGAAAGACTACCATCCTTTGCGAGAGCACTGCAAACAAGTACGGCTACCTGACGACTGAGAAGAGCTATCGCGATTTCAATTTGCGCCTAAAATTCAAAGGCGAGGCGGCGGGCAACAGCGGCGTGTTTTTCCACTCGCGCATTACGGGAATCAATCCCGAACACGGGCCGGACATCCAAGGGATGCAAGTGGAGGTGGACCCGAGCGTTGGCAAGCATACGGGCAAGCACTGAAGCCGGGCGAGTGGAACGATCTTGAAGTGTCCGTGCAAGGCAATCACATCGTGACCCAGCTCAATAGCGTAAAGATCGTGGACTTCACGGACGAGGCGCCGAAATTCACGGATGGAGTGATTGGATTGCAGATTCATACCGGCGGTGGCGTGAGGATGAGTGGAAGGATATTTTGATTCAGGAGAAGTAGAGAGCGTCGGTCCCTAGGCCAATGGCAATGCTGAACTCACCTTTCTGAGGCGTACTCATGATCAAAGGGAATCGTCGAGCCTTTCTTCAGACTTCCAGCGGCGTTTTAGCCGCCGGGCTGAGCCCAATTGGCTCGGCCCTGAGGGAAGGGATTATTCCAGACGGGTTCGTGTCGAATCTGAGCGCAATGCAGTTGACTCCGACGGTACCAGCCAACGAGGGGAAAAAACCGCTGCGCCTTGGCCTGATTCTGGGCATCGGCAGGGATCCCAATGATGCGATTGCCAAAATTCACGATCTTGGCCTGCCAACGTGCCAGGTGTTTGTTGACGAGATTGATTCCGTGCTTTCCGGCCGCCTGCCTCAGGCGCTTGCCAAATACCAGATTGAGGCGACTTCGCTCGTTGTTGGCGGACCGGGGAAGGAAGTGTGGGATTTCTATGAGGGGCCGCTGACTATTGGATTGGTGCCGCGCGAAACGCGAGATGCGCGCATCGCACACATCAAGAGGGCGTCGGACTTCGCCAAACGGTGCGGCATCGATGCCGTGCAGACACACTGCGGGTTCATCCCGGAAAATCCGAATGACACGGCGTACAAGGAAACCGTTACAGCGATGCGCGAAGTCGCGGGATACTGCAAACGGAACGGCCAGAATTTCCGGTACGAAACCGGACAGGAGACGCCCATCACGCTTGTACGCGCGATTCAGGACGTAGGACTGGACAATCAGGGCGTGAATTTCGACCTTGCCAACCTGATTCTGTATGGGAAGGCGAACCCGGTTGACGCCATCGAGCTGCTTGGACCTTACGTGCAGGGGATTCACGCCAAGGACGGGCTGTGGCCGGTGAACCCGAGGAAACTGGGGGAGGAAGTTCCTATTGGCAAGGGTAAGGTAGATTTTCCGCGGATCATCGCGCGGCTGAAAGAGATGAACTATCGCGGTGCGGTTACGATCGAGCGAGAAATTTCCGGCCCGCAGCAAGTAGAAGACGTGCGGGCGGCGAAGGCTTACCTGGAGAAGTTGATCGGATAGTTGCCGCAACAAGAGGGAATTGCGCACCGCAAGGAAGACGGAGGAGCTATGTCAGAAGACGCAAGGCAGGGAACTATATCGGGGGGTGTTTTCATCCTCCGGTTCGATCGTTTTTTTCAGTTCCCGAATTCCTTCCTCGAACTTCTCCTGGTTCACCAAGACGCGCCCAAGATTGAAGTGTGTTTGCCGATTGTTGGGTTTGTTTTCGATGGCTCTTCGGTACTCCGCCTCGGCCTCCAACAACGTGCCTTGTCGCTCGGAGGAACCGAACTTCCTCCAGCAGCGGGTCACTGGACGGGGGAGCACCGTCCTTATTCCTGTCGTAGAGGTGAAGATGTTCTTCGGCTTGGCTAACCTGGCCGAGCGAGCGACGCACTAAAGCGAGCGCATAGTGGGCAGGTCCGAAGTTCGGAAAAAGCGCGCACGCCTTGCTGAAAGCTTCGGCTGCGCCCTTCAAGTCGTGGCGGGCAGCACGCACGCGGCCCAGTCCGTAGTAGGCGTCAGCATTATCGGGGCGCTGCTCTACGATCTCAGCATAGAGCTTTCCGCTCGCCTCCCAGGCGGCGGATGCATGCAGGCAGTTCGCTAGTCGTAGCTTTGTGGGGAGATAGCCGGCATTGATTTGCAATGCCAGACGAAGAGTAGAAGTGGCCGCGTCGCACCGTCCCTGGTCCGCTTCGACGACTCCTAGATAATAGGCCCACTGAAAAACGTTGGGTTCGAGTTGTCCGGCAGGCCGGTAACAATCGGCTGCTTCTTGCAACAACCCGTAAGTGTGGAGAACCATGCCCAGCCGGCCGCTTGCGGCAGCGTCCCCCGGGTCGCTGCGAGCGTACGAGTAAACCTCCGCAATCTGCTCTCGGATGCCGGGAGAGAAATTGTCAAGGGTGAGGTGAGGCAACTCTGGGACCTCAGGATCCCGCTGGGCACTTGTTCTCCATATGAACCGGCGACAAACCTTGTCCAGCGGAATCAGGCGAGTAGGGCAGGCTCAAGGGCGTGTCACCGGTCGGGGAAAAATGGGAAAAGCTTGCGAATCTCTTCCTCGCTGGGCTGACGTCCGTATTCCGTGATTTCGAACGCCTCTGCGTGCAGAATGCGGGCAGCTTGTGCCCCGTAGCGCTTATCCAATGATTCCCGCCACTCCGGTTGCAGTTTTCTCGCCGCCAGCGGCCCCGCCGCCAGCCATTTCTTCCGCTCCACAGGATCCTTTGGCACCTGCTCGAACTGTCCGGCAGTCCACGGCAGCCACTCGTAGAACTGCGACACATGCGCGTCCAGCATATTGATCTTCTTCTCGAACACGTCGTCAATGGACACCACAATATCCGCACGAAAGGCCTGCGGCTGCGTGAACCTGTCGCTGTAGTAGAGGAAAACTGGATTTCGCGCGAGCGGCGGCGTATCCGTAACCAAATCTGGCACGATCACCATGTATGATGCGTCCTGCACCAAGACCCCGGTGTAGCGATGATCTGGATGATAGTCATTCGGGCGGGGTGCAACGACAATGTCAGCTTTCCACTGGCGGATCTCGCGGATAACCTGCTCGCGGACTTCCAGGGTAGGCAAGAGCTTGCCGTCGTGGTTATCGAGGACTTCGTATTCGATGCCGATGCGTCGTCCCGCTTCCTGCGCTTCGGCACGCCGGCGCTTGGCGAGTTCCTCTCCGTGCTGCGACTGATGACCAGCGTCGCCGTTGGTTAGCGATACAAACATCACCTTATGACCGAGCGCCGCATACTTGGCGGCGATGCCTCCGGCGCCGAGGTCGCAGTCGTCGGGATGCGCACCGAAAGCAATGACGCGCACAGGCTGATCCTGTGCCCACCCAGGCCCAGGAAACGTTAGGAACGACAATGTAGCCACAACGCACGCGAGCCACGCTCCGCAACGAACATAGTTTGCCGAAGACACTTGCTCAAACGAATTCAGCACGCTTATCTCCATCGGGAGGAATTATATATCGAAGATATTCGGATGGCGCGCATTTACAGGTCCCGCCTCGACATGCCGAGACTTCTATGCGTCAGTGCCAATCCGTTCGCTGATTTTCGTTTTCGGAACATTTCCGCGACTCTGCGACGCGCCCTTTGTTTCCTTGTCCTTGCCTAAGGCGCATCGATTCATGTCTAGGTGGCAACTTCGGGCGTATAGGAGTTCGGATCAACCGTGTCGTGTCGCTTCCGGTAGGCAGTTTGAGTGCCTTCCGATTTTTCTTAGTTGCAGGTCGCTCCCTT
>WNFC01011685.1_pt1 | contig 14337 bp, 7 predicted proteins | sample 5400541 | NCBI WGS metagenome assembly WNFC01 (sample SAMN13153342, study PRJNA577476) | soil metagenome | isolation source: 120 cm saprolite under Douglas fir tree site 2 hole 2 replicate 1 | place: USA:California | collected 2015-04-18
CGTAGATCGCCACCCGAGCCCTTTAGCCACAACACCTCGACGAGTTCCGCGGTTAGCGGATCGGTTTCAAGCAACTTTGATGAGGTATTGCCTCCACCTGTATTCGTGAGAGTCAGATCTTCGCCAAGCTTGTTCGATCTGTAAACCAGCCGGTCGACGCCCGATAGTTGATCGGCCACCTCGTCTTGCCAGAGATACTTCACATATTTGAATGTTTCCTTGATATCCAACAAAGGCAAGATCCGAATAACGCTACGAGAAAAGCAGTTTTAGCATGTCGTCCTTCCAACCCTTCAAAGAATCTCTCATCAGTTCCGTCAGCTCCCGCGCGCTCTTTGTCTCGAGCGCATCGACGATTTCCCCGTGCATTGCCGCGCTTCCTATGTATGAGTCCTTCTCACGTTTTGTCTTCATCACGAAGAAAGCAAACAATGGCACCACCATTCGTTCGAGTAGATCTGCCAGATAGGAGTTACCGGATAAGATCCAGAGCTTCCTGTGAAAGTCCAGATCGCTTTGATAAAACTGATCCAAATCCAATTCTGCGGCCGACTGCTCCATCTTGCTAATTAACTTCCGTAGTCCCTTGACGTCGGCCGGCGTACAATTCCCCTTGGCCCATCCGATGGCCAGCGCCTCAAGTTCAACCCGCAACTGGAATATTTCCCTAATCTCCTTTGGACCTAACTTGGTCACAGTCGTGCCTTTGTAGGGAGTTTTCTGCACGAAGCCCTGATGCTCAAGTTCGATCAGTGCTTCGCGGACGAGCGGAATCCCGGAACCCAGTTCGTGGGCAATCTTACTCTCGACGATCTGCTCACCTGGCTGGATGGAGCCCGATAAAACCGCATCCTTGATCGCTTGGACGACTTGATTCTTTTTGGAGATGGGTTGAATCAGCTTCAGCATTGCATGTTATTCGATAGGTCTCAACATCAATAGATTATATTATGATCTTGCAATTGCCAAGCGCGTCGCTATATTATCACGCGAACTGGAGCTTCAGGTTTACCTGCACGATACAACTTTTGGTCAGACCGTTGACGGTCGTGTTAACAATTGGTTCAAACGATATTATTGACAAGTTAATTTGGAGCAGGCAGAATGCTGCCGCTCAACCTGTGAAACCAATTACTAGTACCAGTTATTTGCACTGCAGCGTCTGTGGTAAGACCAATAGGCTCGCGGACGTCTCGTATGTCAGTCCGATAGGCGATTCTTAGCGTATGTGCACCTTTGGTTTTTTTTAAGGATTTTTAGCAGCTTTAATTGTGCACGACCCCTCGCTAGGAACGATTCAGCGAAAGATTTGTTGACCCAAGGAACAATTTGGGGCTGGTTTGCTCAATTCTAACAGTCGACCTCTGGGAACCATCAGCAACCAGTCTGTTAAGTCTTAGTCGAATGCCCCTGCTTAATAGGAGACGAAAATGAAACCGAGAATTTCCCAAGTGGCGCAGCTATTTGCAATGGCGGTCCCGGTTCTGGTGGTGCTCTTTTTCCCGGTATTGCTAAACGCCCAAGAAGTGCGTGGAAAAATAACGGGAAGGGTGCTGGATTCCAATAAGGCTGCGGTGCCCGGAGCGTCCGTGAGCATCACGGATGTGGCGAGGGGCACAACGGTTTCGCTAAAGACAAATGAGGGGGGAAGCTTTCAAGCGCCCTATCTGCTGTCGGGAACCTACCAGGTTGTAGTTGAGGTTTCCGGGTTCAAGCGGTTTGTCCAGGATGGAGTACTACTCCAAATCAATGAAACGAGGGAGTTGGACATCACGCTTGAAGTTGGCGGAACGACTGAAACTGTCACCGTTACCGCCGACGCTCCGAAGCTAAATACTGCGGATGGCAACCTCGGACAGACTGTGGATCAAAAGAGGCTTGCGGAACTCCCTCTCGTCCACGGCGACCCTTACACACTCATTGGCCTTTCGGCTGGAGTCACGTACACGGGCAGCACAAGACTCGATCGACCCTTCGAGCCGACGCACATCGTCGGCTATGCGATCGATGGCACACGTGGAAATCGCAGCGATCTTTTGATTGACGGAGCGCCAAGCACGGCTACGGCAAATGCTAACGAGGTCATCTCGAGCTACGTTCCACCGTCGGATATTGTGCAGGAGTTCAAAGTTCAGACTGCAACGTTCGATGCCCAGTTTGGCAACACCGAAGGCGGTGTAACCAGCATCAGCATCAAGTCCGGTACGAACAGTCTTCATGGCTCTGCGTACTATTGGTTAGAGCCAGGTGGATTGGCGGCAAATGATTTTTTTGGAAAGGCGAGAGGTCAAGGTCGTCCCTTCACCTTCTCTAATCGCCCGGGTTTCAGCGTCAGCGGTCCAGTTGTTATTCCCAAGCTCTACAACGGAAAAAACAAAACATTCTTCCTGTTTGGTTACGAGGGCATTCGCGACTCCCGGCCTCGGTTCGATGCCAACGGCAATTCATTTGTACCAACTCAAACGCTGAGAAACGGCGATTTCTCAGCTTTCTTACCGGCGGTATGCACTGCCGCCCAGGGCTGCACGCCGTTCCAGCTGTATGATCCGAAGACAGGCATTTTAGGTACGGGGACAGGTGCAGGAGGAAATGGATGCGCGGTGGGAGCAGTCTGTAATAGAACGCCTTTTGCCGGAAACATAATTCCGGACGGCCGCATTAGTCAGCAGGCAAAGGCAATATTGAAATACTTTGCTCTTCCGAAGCAACCAGGTCTGCTCGGAAATATCAATGACTCACAACTGACCGAGACAACCAAGCCTTACGACAACTTCACGTTCCGGATTGACCAGAACGTTAGCGAAAAGAATCGACTGTTCGTGCGCGGAAGTTGGTATCAGCGTTACAGTCACTACAACGACTATTTTGGGACCGAAGCCACAGGCGTGAACTTCATCTTCATTTCCCGCCAGGGCGTGATCGATGATGTTCATACCTTCAATCCCACGACGGTCTTGAATGTCAGGTATGGTTACAACCGCTTCATTCGCTGGCAGGATCAGGAGCCTGACGCGCGAGCATTTGATCTGACCAAGCTTGGTTTCCCTGCGTCATACAATAGTTTGATCCCTGACGATGTCCGGCGCTTTCCACGATTCGATTTCAATCCGACGAACACGACCCTGGGTACGGGATTCGGAAATGAATTCAGACCTGTAGGCTCGCATACCTTCACATCCGTTTTGAACAAAACCCTGGACAGCCATTCGTTCAAGTTCGGGGGTGAACTCAGGATTTATCGCGAAGATGACATCTTCAGGAGTAACGATCAAACCGGTCAGTTTATCTTCGACAACACCTATGTGAGACAAGGTAGCGGCGCCAGCAGTTCGGACACTCTGGGACTGCAGGGTTTCGCGTCGTTCTTACTGGGCTATCCCACGACGCTAAATCTTGTACGCCGGGCTGATTACTCTGAATATTCAAAAACCTGGGGATTCTTTGTCCAGGATGACTGGAGATTCAACAATAAGCTGACCTTTAATCTCGGGTTGCGTTACGAAGTCGAAACTCCGCTGATTGAACGCAACAACAAGAGCGTCTCCGGCTTCGATCCTACGTATACCCAGCCGATCGAGGCTACCGCCAAAGCCAATCTACTGGCAAAGCCAATTAGCGGTATCGACCCCAGTACTTTCAGTGTCAAGGGCGGTCTTCTATTCGCGGGTAAGGATACTGGACGGGGACTCTATCACACGCCCAAGGGCACCTTTTTGCCGCGAATCGGTGTGGCCTACCAATGGAACGATAAAACAGTTCTTCGAGGTGGCTTTGGTTTATTTGCCGGATTTCTCGGAGAGCGCCGGGGTGACGTGATTCAGCCCGGATACTCTCTAACGACTGTTGCGCAAACTACAACGAACCCCAACGGCACCCCAATTCCCGTCTCGTTCGCCACTCCGTTTGCCAACACGACAATTCAAGAGCCGACCGGCAACTCATTGGGCAAGCAGACGGCGTTGGGACAGGCGATCTCATTCTTTAACCAGAATCCAAAAGTCTCGAAGCAAGCGCGTTGGCAAGTCGGCGTTCAACGCGAACTTCCTGGAGGCTGGGTCGCAGAAGCTGAGTATGTGGGTAACTATGGCTACGATATTGAGATTGTTCGCAACATCAATGCTCTTCCGAACAAGTACCTCAGCACGGCTACATCTCGAAGTTCGAACGCGAACGACACTACCGACCCTATGAATGCCAACAATCTTTTCTTGACTCAAAGCCTCGCGGGATTCAATCCGTTTGTTGGGTTAATACCCGGAGCATCGGCGAACACCACCAGGGGTCAGTTGTTACGGCCGTTTCCTGAATTCGGAGATATCCTCACAACGAATAACAATGGAAAGTCCTGGTACCATTCCGGTCAATTCAGTTTGCAGAAGCGTTTCTCCAAAAGCTACACCGTTCAAGCAAGCTACACCTGGTCCAAGTGGCTACAGGCGACTGAATACCTCAACGCTGCCGACCCGACACCGATTAAGCTGATTTCGGACCAGGACTCGACCCATCGATTTTCGTTTAGCACGATGTACTCGCTGCCTTTTGGAAAGGGCGAACGATTTGCCTCAAATCCGAGTTGGTTCGTGAATGCTCTATTGGGAGGTTGGCAACTGGGCGGGACTTATCAAGCACAAAGCGGTTTCCCGATTGCTTTCGGAGCCTATAATCTGACCACTGCTGTAACGTCAGGCGACATCTTCTATAACGGCGGTGTGGTCGCGATTCCATCTAGTCAGAGAGGCACAGGCAGGTGGTTCAACACAGGTGCGTTCACTTCAGTGTTGACCGGCGCTAACTCCACCTCTGCTTCGCCCGCCAGCCATCTGCGGACGTTTCCGTACCGATTGTCCAGCGTTCGTAGAGACTTCATCAACAATGTTGATTTGACGCTTAAGAAGGACATTCAATTGCGGGAGAGCATGAAGATTCAGCTCAGGTTTGAATTGCTGAATGCTTTCAACGAACCGTACTTCCCCGCTCCAGTTGTTAGTCAGTCGGCGAGCAATTTCGGACAAATCTCAGCGTCCAATCAGGACAACTATGCACGACGCGCTCAGGTGGGGTTGAAGTTCCTGTTTTGATTGAGTCTCTCTCCCCCTGGGATTGGATGACGAAAGCCATCCAATCCCTCATTTTGCACCGGCCTAATCGTGACGGGCAATGCGTCGCGATGAACTAGGTCGCAATCCCCTGAATGAATTTGGTATCTAATCCAGCAGTCTCTTAACAGGCAAACTAACCTATGGTTTCGCGTCGGAGATTTCTTGGAAGCTTGATTTCTTCGGGCGGGCTATACAGTTCACCGCTCGGCAGAAAAATCCTGGCGAGGGATTTGACGCCAGACCTGATCCCCAAAAACGATCGCTCGCGACCGGTATCTCAACAAAGCAGGATCGATAGAGATGCGCTAGTCAGTCGGCATGATCCGACTCTCCGGAAGCTCGACCCTCTCACCGTTATCACTGGGTAATGGCGAGTTTGCGTTTACATGCGATATTACCGGATTGCAAACTTTCCCGCGCGAGTACGAGAACACGATCCCGCTTTGCACGATGTCACAATGGGGCTGGCATACATCCCCCGGACCAGCCGGGATAGATCCGAAAGCGTTTCGTTTAACTCAATACAAGAGCCATGGTAGGACAGTAAGTTATCCAACTAATGCCGAGGGACAAAACGAACTTTACAACTGGCTTCGCGAAAACCCACATCGTCTTCATCTGGGCAGGATCGGTTTGCGTTTGATAATGTCTGACCAAGTGGAAGCAACCGCGAGCGACATAACAAGAATTGAACAGCAACTCAATCTCTGGACAGGAATCTTGACGAGCCGCTTCCGGTTCAAGGGGATGGCAGTTTCTGTCCGAAGCGCTGTGCATCCGAAGTTTGATCTCTTGGCCGTCGCTATCGAATCGGGCTTGATTGGGAAAGGCCTGCTGGCTGTGCGTCTCGCCTTTCCTTACGGCTCGCCCGACATGCAGGCCGCAGACTGGAAACAACCAGGCAGACATGTGTCAACCGTTATTGACCAAACAAACAGCTACGTAGAACTTCATCGCCGGCTCGACGAAGATCAGTACTACGTGGACGTCTCATGGGATGGCGAGGCATCATTCGTTCTGGAGAAGCCCCATTCCTTCGTATTGACTCCAAAGAGTGCTTCATCAAGAAACCAGACATCACTGGGTTTTGTCGTAGAGTTTTCTCCTGTTCCCTTAAAACAACCGAGGCCGGGAGTTGGCGAAACGTTTTCCTCGAGTTCTGCCCATTGGCAGCAGTTCTGGACAACGGGCGGCGCTATCGAACTGGCGCACAGCCGCGACAGTCGCGCGCCGGAACTCGAGCGGCGCGTGATCCTGTCGCAATATCTGACTGCTATTCAATGTTCCGGATCGTTACCACCACAGGAAACCGGACTCACTTTGAATAGCTGGTACGGCAAGTTTCATCTCGAAATGCACTGGTGGCATGCCGCGCATTTCGCGTTGAGGCACCGGCTACCGCTGCTTGAGAAAAGTTTGGCCTGGTATGAATCGATTCTGCCTGTGACAAGGGCTCTCGCACAATCGCAAGGATACGCGGGTGCGCGTTGGCCCAAGATGGTGGGACCAGAAGGGCGTAACAGTCCTTCACCAATCGGACCATTGCTGATCTGGCAACAGCCGCATCCCATCTTCTTCGCCGAACTTTGCTACCTGACGACTGCCAATAGCGCAACACTTGCACGCTATCGCGATATCGTCTTCGAGTCGGCAGAATTCATGTGCTCATATGCATTCTTCGAGGAAAAGCGGCAGCGATACGTGCTTGGTCCACCAGTAATTCCAGCCCAGGAGAATCATCCATCCCTCGAGACGTGGAATCCGACATTTGAACTCGCGTACTGGGTTGATGGGTTGACTAAGGCGCAACTGTGGCGCGAGCGGTTGGGAATGAAACGCAATCTGGCGTGGGACAACGTGATCGACAAAATCTCTGCCTTGCCGATACGAGATGGAGTTTATCTCGCACATGAAAACTGCCCGCAAACATATACGAAGCGGAACTACGATCATCCGTCCATGCTTGGCGCATTTGGCATGCTGGCCGGCAACGGCGTGGATCAGACAACGATGAAACGCACGCTCTCCAAAGTGATGAAGGAATGGCAATGGGACAGGACTTGGGGTTGGGATTATCCCTTAGTGGCAATGTCCGCAGCGCGACTCGGTGAACCCAAGCTCGCTATTAACTCTCTCCTGCTGGCAACTGAGAAAAACCGATATCTCCCTAACGGTCATAATTGGCAGCGGCAAGACTTACCTTGCTATCTTCCCGGGAATGGTGGCTTGCTTTACGCGATAGCAATGATGGCGGGTGGGTGGCGTGGGGCGCCTCGGCCGCACGCACCTGGATTTCCGGTTGATGGTTCCTGGACAGTACGTTGGGAGAAGCTCAATTCCCCGTTACTCGCTCAAGTTTAATGGCGCAGTCGCTACTGCCACCCGCAGAAATGACTAGCAGGTTTTGACTGGACTATCTCGAGAAAGCGTTCTTCGTAGTTTTTGGCGTAAAGGTCGACGCTGTGTTTGATCCGGCTAAACAGCAGACAGCGCAGACCATCTTCGGTAACTCTGTCGCGGAGATAAACCAAAGCATTGGTCTCGCCCCAGTATTCACGATCCTCCCAGATCTCGACTGGTGTGCCACCCATCCGTCCTGCCAATTCGAGCAAGCGCGGATCACTAGTGTCGCGACCGTTGCTTAGAAAGATTTTGTTGTACTGGGGCATTAGTTGACTCTGGAGTTGATATAGGGCGGCATTAACTTTCGCAGTTCGGTTTACGTGGCCAAATTCGTGGGCCAGCTTAGTCGCAGCGAGAGTGTTGCCACCCACTCTGTAGGACGATTCCGTGGGCAGCAGCGAATTCATCACGGGAAAATAAATCGGATTCGGGTAGCCTTGATCAAGATGAAGACCCAGGGAGATAGTTGCGGCAACCAATTGTCCCGCTTCATTCCATTTGTATTTGCCCGTGGTCGCACCTTCGGCATTGTCCGGAGAGATTGTAATTGTCAACGTGAAGTGAGCGTTGTTCTGGTAAGCAGCCCACTGGCTGAGGCCGGTTTCAGTGGAAAGAAACTCCTTCTTCCATTCAGCGTATCGCGCCGCGCACTTTTGGGGAATCTCCTCCTTGATGCCGCTGCCCTGATCGCTGACCCAACGGGTTTCGCCAATTGGTTCCGCGCCATGATACGAGGCAACCAGCGGTGGGTATGAAAGATTGTTCAGCTCTGGTGATCCACTTTTTGGATTAGAGCCACCTACCACGGACAATGAAAATGAGATTGTGGTCAGGAAGGCGAGAATAACAGCAATACGCGATGATCTCATGGCAACATCCCTCGGAGGTTAAATGCCGCGTTCCCTTTTGGAGGTGCTGGAGTTAGAAAAGGGTTTCGCATTATCTAAACCATGCTTAGTGATAAGTCAATGTTTTTGCCGGCACCGATGCAGTTTAGAGTAATCAGCACGCTCGCAGTGGGATTGATTGTGATGATGTTCGCTTCAACCATGCAAGCGCAACAACAGCGATTGCCCACGCTCTTCATCGTAGGCGATTCAACCGTCAAGAACTCCGGCAAGGGGCTGCTTGGTTGGGGCGATCCGATTGCGAACCTGTTTGATGAGACGAGGATCAAGATTGAGAATCGCGCTCGCGGAGGTCGTAGCAGCAGGACCTTCCTTACAGAAGGACTCTGGGAGCAAGTGCTCGCCGAACTCAAACCCGGCGACTTCGTCCTAATGCAGTTTGGTCACAACGATGGTGGCCCTGTGAATGATGAATCTCGTGCGCGTGGCTCGTTGCGTGGTACCGGCAACGAGACTGAAGAGATCGATAACCTGCTAACCAAAAAGCATGAAGTGGTCCACACCTATGGCTGGTATCTGAAAAAATTCATAGACGATACAAAAGCCAAAGGCGCGACGCCGATTGTGCTCTCACCAGTCCCTAGAAACATGTGGAAAGACGACAAGGTAATCAGAGCGTCGAACGACTATGGCAAGTGGGCCGCTGAGGTGGCCAGGACAGAAGGTGCTTTTTTCATTGATCTCAACGAGATCGTGGCAAAACAGTATGAGACGATCGGACCGGAGAAAGTAAAGAACCTGCTTTTCCTCGAAGACCATACGCATACCACACCCGCAGGCGCTCAGATCAATGCCGCTTCTGTTGTCGAGGGGCTCAAGACATTGAAGAGTTGTCCGTTGGCTGGTTTCTTATTAAAAGAGAAGGTGCCATGACAAGAAAGAAAGCACTCGCCCTGTTTTTTGTGTTCACGCTTGCTGGCTTAATCGGGACGATTCCGGTTAGAGGTCAAGGACCTTCCATGCGGCAGAGATCATCTCTAAATGCCGATTGGCGATTCCAGAAAGATGATCCACCTGGGAGCCTGGGGCTGCTGAGTTACGAAAAGGTCAAGAGTTGGGTAACTGCAACCGGGAATGAGTTCGTCGAGCCGAACATGGCAAAGCGACCTCCGGCAGGCAATCCCGGAGACAGAGTTCCTTACACGACGCGCGACTTTGATGATCGGGGTTGGCGTCGTTTGGATTTGCCGCACGATTGGGGCGTCGAAGGTCCCTTCAAGCAGGAGTATCCCGGTGAGACTGGCAAACTACCCTGGTGGGGTGTTGGGTGGTATCGAAAGCATTTCTCGGTTTCGATACCACCCAACACCCCACCAGGGTAGTTAGCCAGTCTCACCGGGATACTCCTGCTTGAAGGGACTGTGGGCGGCTGGCCGTATGGCTATGCTTCGTTCGAGCTGAACCTTACACTTTACATCCAATCGGGAGCAGACAACGTGATCGCGATCCGTCTGGACAATCCTCCTGACTCTTCGCGCTGGTATCCGGGAGGAGGCATCTATCGCAACGTCTGGCTGGTGAAAACTGCGCCGGTTCACGTGGGCCATTGGGGAACTTACGTATCGACGCCTGTGGTGACCAAGTCCGCTGCAACCGTAAGTCTAGAAGCATCAGTCGACAACAGTTCCACTTCACCTGCGAATGTCACGGTGAGAACCCAGATCTTTGAATCCGGTAACAGAGGGAAACCGATTTCTTCTTCAACGGCCGTGAACCTCACGATCGCTGGTGGCGCCAGCAACACGAATACAATGACGATGCGCATAGATCACCCAAGGCTGTGGAGTCTGCAGGAGCCCAATCTGTACACAGCCGTTACAACAATCACACAGGGTGGCAAACCTATCGATGGTTACACGACCGTTTTCGGCGTGCGCACAATCAAGTTTGATGACAAGGGGTTTTTCCTGAACGGCGAACATATAAGGCTCAACGGCGTTTGTGACCATCATGATCTTGGGCCACTCGGTGCGGCGCTCAATACGCGGGCGCTGGAGCGACAGATTGAGATTTTGAAAGAGATGGGTGTAAACGCTATTCGCACCAGCCACAATCCGCCTGCGCCCGAATTGCTGGATCTCAGCGATCGAATGGGCATCGTTGTCATGGATGAAGCGTTCGACGCCTGGCGTCGAGGAAAGAAGAAGAACGACTACCATCTGTTGTTTGACGATTGGCACGAGAAGGACCTGCGCGCGCAGATCCGCCGCGATCGCAACCATCCAAGCGTAATCCTCTGGAGCACAGGGAACGAGATAGGCGAACAGGGCAATGCGGAAGGCCACAAGGTCTCAGCGGAACTGACACGGATCGTCCACGAGGAAGATTCGACGCGCCCGGCTACAGCTGGCGCCAACAACTTGAATGCTGGTTACAACGGCTTTCAGAAAACAGTCGACGTCTTTGGATACAACTACAAGCCTACTGAGTATGGAAAGTTTCGCCAGGCCAATCCTGCCATTCCGCTGTTCGCAAGCGAGACCGCATCCACAGTGAGTTCACGCGGCGAATACTTTTTCCCTGTGAGCGACGACAAGAGTCAGGGGCGCGGCGACTTCCAGGTTAGCTCTTACGATCTTTATGCGCCGCGCTGGGCGACTCCACCCGACACAGAATTCCGCGGACAGGATGAATTTCCCTTTGTGGCCGGCGAGTTCGTCTGGACCGGCTTCGACTATCTGGGTGAACCGACTCCCTATGGCGGCGATTCTACGACACTACTCAATTTCACCGATCCGGCGGAGCAAGCGCAGATCGCCAGGGAGCTTAAGGAGTTGGGTAAGATCAAAGTTCCTTCGCGCAGTTCTTATTTTGGCATTATCGATCTGTGTGGCTTCAAGAAGGATCGGTTCTACATCTATCAGGCGCGTTGGCGACCGGAGTTGCCGATGGCCCATATTCTTCCACATTGGAACTGGCCCGAGCGCGCAGGACAGATCACGCCAGTGCATGTTTACACTTCTGGCGATGAGGCTGAGCTGTTTTTGAATGGACGATCTTTGGGACGAAAGAGAATATCCCAGTTTGAATATCGACTGCGTTGGGACGATGTGAAATATGAGCCGGGAGAGTTGAAAGCCGTCGCATACCGGAACGGCAAACCATGGGCTGGGGACGTGATGAGAACAGCAGGACCGCCTGTCAAAGTCACAATGACGCCAGACCGCGCACAGATAAAAGCCGACGGCAATGACTTGTCCTTTGTGACGGTGAGAATCGCGGACAAAGCCAATCTGCTTGTTCCCCGAGCTAAGAACCTGGTTCGTTTTGAGGTTACCGGACCGAAAGATCGAAACGCATATAACGGTATGCTGTTGGTCATAGTCAGGACGAAGAGTGGAAAGGCGGGACAGATCAGGCTTAAGGCCGTATCCGAAGGTCTGACTGCCGCTGAGATCGTAATTACTGCTAGAGCGGTTGGTTGAGGTCGGTTGACCGATCCGGCTAGCAATCTTGGCGAGTCAAAGGCTAAAAGAAACTGTGTGAAAACGCGAATGGGCTGCGATGAGGTAACTGCGCGACTACACAAAGTCAGAACCGGGAGCGGTAGCGACCGGGTCGAAACGGTGCGCAATCGTTTCGTTTTCTCCAAGTAAGGCCAGATCTCGGAAACGACCCGGTCGCTACTGCTCCCGGTTCTGACTTTGTGTAGCCACGCGGCGGCCGTCTCGTCACCTTCCGGGCTTCCACCGGTTCTATTTATGACAAGAAAACACTTAAGAAGACTTTGTCAGCTTATCTGCGTGGTGGCGGAGATTCTTGACTTGTGTGGTGGCTCCCTCATCGCACAAAGTTCGACGAGCTTAGCGTCCCAAGTTGCGACTGCCAGGAAGAAGATCAAGTTTGATTTCGGTCCAGGGAAAGTGGCGCCAGGTTACGTGCAAGTCTTAGATACCACCATCTACAACAAGGAACTTGGTTACGGATTCGAGCCGGGCTCGATGGTCTCATGTATCGATCGCGGTGGCAGGGATGCGCTGCGCGGGGACTTTTGCACGAGTGATAAACCATTTTTCTTTTCGGTTAGCCTTCCCGAAGGTAACTACAATGTGACGATCACTTTCGGAGACTCTATAGGTGAAACCAACACGACAGTTAAAGCTGAATTGCGACGGTTGATGCTGGAAGAAGTTCACACGAGGCAAGGTGAGTTTGCCACTCAAACGTTTACCGTCAACCTCCGCAATCCGAAAATCGCCGGTGACGGTGAGGTAAGGTTGAAAGATCGCGAGAAGACATCGGAAGCTTGGGCGTGGGACGAGAAGCTAACCTTGGAATTCAATAACAGGCGCCCAACTGTATGTGGCATCGAGATCGAAGAGGTCAACAATGTCCCGACTGTTTATCTCCTGGGGGATTCGACCGTTTGCGATCAACCACGCGAACCCTATAACAGCTGGGGACAGATGCTGACAAGCTTCTTCAGGGCGGGTATCGCCGTTGCAAACAACGCAGAGTCTGGAGAGTCGCTGAAAAGCTCTTTGGGCGCCAGGCGTTTGGACAAAGTATTGAGCCTGATGAAGCCGGGCGACTATCTCTTCATCCAGTTTGGACACAACGATGAAAAGGAGAAAGCGGAAGGCGTCGGAGCGTTCACGACATACAAAGCCGACTTGAAGAAGTTTGCAGAAGAAACCCGCAAGCGCGGCGGCACACCAGTTCTCATTACGCCAGTGCAGCGTCGTACCTTTGATAACGGCAGGATCACTAACTCCCACGGCGATTACCCTGAAGCGGTTCGCCAGGTTGCGAAAGAAGAAAAGGTGGCACTCATCGATTTGAACGCAATGAGCACGCTCTTCTATGAGGCTCTCGGACCTGAGAAATCGAAGTTGGCCTTTGCACCCGGAGACGGGACACATCACAACAACTATGGCAGCTACGAACTAGCAAGATGCATTGTCGAAGGAATAAAAGCAAACAAACTTGGGCTTGTAAAGTATCTCGAAAAAGGGGCTGGTCCTTTTGATCCGAGCCATCCTGATTCGCTCGAATCTTTCAAGATTCCGGCAAGTCCGCTAGTCACCGAGGCCAAACCGTTGGGTAGTTGAAATGAGGCAATAGACCACCAGGCGTTTATGTATTTAAGTCTCGACTTTGAAGCAACTATCAGCGAAAGGCGGTAGTATCCTGATTTCGGGTCCCACAGGGTTCTCCGTGTTCTCCGTGTCTCCGTGGTGAAATGGTTTTCGGCACCTTTATCACCACGGAGAACACGGACAAATGCACTAAACAATCTCAAATTAAGACACTACTCGAAAGGCTGTGTCCGATATGAATATTCGACTCCAGTTGTTACTTGCAGTAATCACAGCCCTGTTGTCGTCGACCATCTCGCGGGCGAACGTTGTGCTACCAGACGTAATCTCCGAGGCCATGGTTCTTCAACGCGACACTTCCGTTCCAATCTGGGGCAAGGCAGATCCAGGCGAAGTCGTTGGGGTCCGTTTCGCCGGGCAGTCGAAGAAAGTAACGGCCGGGCAGGATGGCAGGTGGTCAGTCAAGCTTGATCCAATGCATGCTAGCGCAATGCCCACCACAATGACGATCTCGGGTAATAGCACCATTGAGCTGAAAAACATTTTGGTAGGTGAGGTCTGGCTCGTTTCGGGCCAGTCGAACATGCAACGGCTATTGAGTGAGACAACTAACGGCGACGCCGCAATTGCGGCAGCGGACCATCCGCTAATCAGGTTCTTCAATGTCAGCCGACAGGTCGCTTTCAAACATAGATCGCCACCACTGGGCACATGGCACTCGTGCTCGCCAGACTCAGTAAAAGAGTTTTCAGCGGTGGGTTACTACTTTGGCGTCGAACTGCAGAAGGAGTTGAAACTTCCTGTCCGTCTTATCAACTCGTCTTACGGCGGTTCGCAGGCCGAGGCATGGACGCCGGTTCAGTATCTGCAAGCGTCGGAAGATCTCCG
>WNFC01005125.1_pt1 | contig 14336 bp, 14 predicted proteins | sample 5400541 | NCBI WGS metagenome assembly WNFC01 (sample SAMN13153342, study PRJNA577476) | soil metagenome | isolation source: 120 cm saprolite under Douglas fir tree site 2 hole 2 replicate 1 | place: USA:California | collected 2015-04-18
GCGCCGGCATCGCCAATTTCATGCGCCAGCTCGGCGGCGCCTTCGGCATCAACCTGATGGTGGCGTTCTTCGAGGTGCGCACGCGCTTCCACGCCGATGCGCTGACGGCCACCCAGGACTGGGGCAACCGCACCACCGAGCGCCTGCTGCAGCTGGTCGAGCAGCTCATGCAGCGCAGCGGCCTGCCGTTCCAGCAGCAGAAAGCCGGTGCCTACGAATATCTCGGCGCGATGCTGCACGCCACGGCACAAATGATGGCCTTCTCCGACACCTTCATCGTTGTCGGCGCGGTGGCGCTCGTCGCCCTGATCCCGGCCGCCATGCTGTCGCGTTCGCAACGTCGGACAAGGCGGCTCGCCTTCAACTGACACAAGAGGACGGTGGCAATGGCACCGAAGGACACGAGCGTCGTCGGCGTCTGGCGGCTGGTATCGACCAGGGCGATCGATTCCGAGGGCCGGCAGGTCGGCATGCCGTTCGGACCGCGCGGCATGGGCCTGGTCACGCTCACGTCCGACGGCCGCATGATGGCGGTGCTGGTCGATGGGCGGGCGAGCCTGCCGGAAGGCACGCCGCGGCAATACTCCTCCTATTGCGGCAACTATACGTTCGACGGCGGCACGCTCACCACCATCGTCGACGCCAATTGCGATCCCGTGCGCTTTTCGGCGCCGCAGGTCCGCAAGGTCCGCTTCGACGGCGAGCGCATGATCCTGACCCCGCCGCCGGCCAAGATGGACGGCATCGAGGTGACGCGCGAGCTGACCTGGGAGCGGATCAGCGACCAGTCGCTTTAGGGCCGCACGCCAAGGCGGAGATGCTGGCGTTTCCCGACACCTTCATCGTGGTCGACGTGATGGCGCTGCCGGTGCTGATCCCGGCGGCGATGCTGTCGCGCTCGCAGCGGCGGGTGTTCAGGACGGCACGGCTCGCGCGGTGACTACTGTTTGGAGCGCGCTGATGGAAAGGCCGTGAACCAACAGGCCGGCCGAATGTATCGAGCGCAAAAGCGCTCGCAGCTTGCGGTTACCCCAACGAAGGGGCTTCGGGCCGCTTGTCAGTCCGCCGATAGGTACAAAAGCGATGGGCCACCGCTCGATCTGTCGGTACCGGCTGACCAACCGTTATGAGCGCCGGCTTACCTAGCGAGGGACTGGTTGGACAGGTTGGTCCACGTAGGTACCGTCCGGGTAGACCGTGCGCTGCACCACCGGCGCTGGAGCTGGAGCCGGCACCGTCCTCGTCGTGCTGGAGAAGGACATGCAGCCTGCACCGAGCGTGGCGGCTGCCAGGACAAATCCCAGAGATAAGAACTTCATCTTGCGGCTTCCCTAGGCAAAGAGACCTCGTTCCTGAGCGTATCTTGCACCGATATCCCGTCGCAACATGGCCTTGTCTGGTCGAGCTCAACCCTACAGTTCAAGAGGGGGTGCTTGCCGGGTGCTGGACCGTCGACCACGCAATCGAAGTTGGGGCGCAACACGTAGGACTGGGCTGCAATGCGTACTCGTCGTCGAAAGTAGGCGGCAAATACCAAGCAACGCAGACGTCGCCCGAACATATGCAGGGGCATCGCGATTTCATCGCTGCAGCAAGAAAACAACTAAGAGAACTGGCTAATCTGAGGCACACAATGGCCTCCGAGGGGGAGCAAGTGCCCGCGATGAAAGAGAATAAATAAGCTAGTCCACCACCTCCCAGGTGATCCGGTCGCCTACACCATGCACCGGGACACGATCGCGACTGGCTCGACGATAGTCCGGCACCCTCACACCGGTGCGAAAGAATTCCCGTACAAAAATCACCTGTCCGGCCTCACAGTATTGCTTGACTTTTCCTCAAGTTATGCTTTTAATGGGCGGCGAAAGGACGAACGCCGCATGGCTACGGGAAACCCCAACCTCAGCATCGGTTCTCGGCAACGATCACGTTGCCGGCGGCGTCGGGATGTTGACGGCCGCGCAACGTCTATATGCGGTATCCGGTGAGGCGCGAGATGGCCGTGGATGTCCCTGCGCGAACCGAAGCGTTGTCCGCTGCCCGCGCCGGGCTGAAGCAAACTTCAGAGGCTCGGTCGAAAGAGGGCCGCCTGTCCGTGGGGGTCTTGCTGCGTTACCCAAGGGGTTCACGCGAACACGGTGATTGGCGTAGCGCTTGCGGAAATTGCGGAAATTCCCCTGTGCAGCGCACCCCTGTGGTGAGACAGCAAAAACTGCGGACAGAGGAGAGTGTCTCCTCGTGCAGGTGGGTCTCCGCAGGAGACAGTCCGGCCTTTTGCCGTCTCATTTTCCGGGTGCACCCCCCTGGCGGGGCACTAGCGGGGTAGCGGAAATTGCGGAAAACAAATTTTATGTCTCGTGGAGTGCACCCCGCGGATGAGACACCTGCACAGCCGACAAGTTGGTCATGCGATCGCCTGAGCCTTCGTGGAATGAAGGTCCGGTCCAGCGTGGGCAGGACGGCGCGTGAGCTCATGCCCGACACTCCCCGCCATCGAGTTTTTGCGCCGTATGGTGCGCAAAAACTCGGGAGAGACGCCGGGCTTGGCGAGTGCTGTCGTCCTTAGGGTCGGACTGGCGATAGCAGGACCTTGGGACGTCCCGCACGGCGTCCAACGTTTCACCATCCAGAGTTTCCTGGCTGGCCTGCACGATTCGGCTCGTCTTGTCGCCCCAGGAGCGGTCGCGCAGCAGGCGCCCGTAGAGCGTGCTGATCGGCAGGCGCGGCAGCTCGGGCTCGAGGTCGATCGAGTGCGCACCTTCTGGCGCGCTGCCGGAATACAACTGACGATAGGTTGTGCCCGAAGATCTGCTTATGTACTTCTCTTCCCAAGTTCAACCTCCGCCGGTAACCTTTAGCAATGCACCAAGTCACCTTGACTTTTACTTAAGTCTGGCTTATCTACCATAAGAGGCCGCGCCTTTCCCTGCCCGTGAAAGATCAAGCAGGCCCGTGGAGACTTCACATGTTCGATCCATTCTCGCGAACCAGGACGCTCGGCTTCAATGTCAGGCCGCAGGACGACCTCCCCGGCTTTCGCCTCGACCCTGAGGCTGAGGTCCCCGGTTTCAACATCGACGAAACCGGCCTGCCCCGACCGCGACCCTTCCTCGACTCTGGAAGCTCGGTTCAGCCGACGCTGCCGCAGACAACGGCGGACCCGTCTGTTCTCGCCTGGCTGCGCAGGTCGTTGGCCCTGCCGCAGCCTCTCACGTGGACGCCCCCTGGGCTGCGTTGGCCACCGGCCGGCGGCCTTGCGGTCGGGCCAACGGAAACGACGGCGACGATGCCCGAGCCGGACGAGCCCGACGCCGCCTTCCAGGGAAGCGACCCGGACGCGACGAACAGCGCCGCCGCTGCGCCGCGGGATGACGGCGAGCTCTATCCGCAGGCTGGCACCTCCGGCCCCTGGGCCCGGTCGACCGGCGTGCAGCCTCTTCCGGCCGTTCCGCCGTCGGCGGACCCCGACTTCGTCCTCGCCAACGCGGACGACGACGTGCAGGAGGCGCAGCGACAGGCGCCGGCGCCGCAGAATCGGCAAAAGCCACAGACAAGGCCGCCGGCGCCGTCCGGTCCGCCACAGGGTAAGGCGTCGCCCCCGACGCGTACGCCGGAGCTACCCGGCATGGAAATGACCGAGTGCGAACGCCTGCGTGAACGGGCGTTCGCCGACCTCAACAAGAAGTGGTGGCGGCTGAAGGAGGCGGAGCGGCGTCGACCGATCTGGGACTCCGTCATTCGGAACCCGCCTCCGCCCGACAACCCGGGCAACAAGGTCCCGAACCTGCTGCCCGACAACTGGGAGGAGTTCCTGGGCGGAATCGATCCACGTTACGCCGCGTGGACGCGCGCCGCGGCAGAGCGAAACAACATCCCGCCGGAACTGCTCGCCCGGCTGCTCTATCAGGAGTCGAAGTACGGCAAGAACGCGGTGAGTCCCAGCCGAACTGCATTTGGCATTGCTCAGCTGACCCCTGGCGCGGTCAAGTCGGTGGGCCGCGATCGTCGCACTTTCAACTACTACGACCCGCAGGCCGGGATCGATGCCGGCGCCGCCTACCTCGCGCAGCAATATCGACAGATAAAGAATTGGCCGAAAGCGGTTGCCGCCTACAATCTGGGAAGCAACGGGCTCCAACGCTGGCTCGAAGGCTATGGAGATGATCCGTCCGCACTCCCGGCAACAAAGTACCCTCCGTGGTGGAGCGAGATGAACGCCCACCTCCAGCACGTCTTCCGCGGCCGGCCCGATTACTTCGACCGATAGCGCCGCTTGCCGTTCACGTTCCGGGAGACGTCGCACCATGTTCCGACGCATCGCACGACAAGCGACGATGACTGCTCTCGCGCTCGTTCTGCTTGTGCTCGCCGCCCCCGCTTCGCGCGCGTCCTTCGATGGTTGGCCCTACTACGTCAAGGAGGATCGAGGGACGTGGGCTGCCTACTACAGAAGCCATGCTCGCGTCCGGCTGGGGCCCGAGCAGCGGCTGCCCAACGGCGTCAGCTGGCGCCTGCATATCGATGTCGGCACCGGCCTCGCCATGCCCCGCATAACCTGGATGCCGGACGCACAAAGGATGCAGACGGCGAACGGCCTGCTCGACATGGCTCATGGCGGCGCCATGCTGGTCTCCCGCGCTGCCGGCCGGGAGCTCGATGAACTCAACGAGTGGGCATCTGGCGCCGGATTTCCTGTATTTCAATACGACAAGCCCGTCGTCCAGACGGATGTCGGGCTGACCTATGCGACGCCGAACCTGGTGAGCCTGGTCGATCTCGGCTACTTTGTCCACGAAGGGAGCGGCACCTGGAGGATCATCCGCGGGTTGACGTTCGACCTCGCAGCCAGGCGGATGTTCGGCATCGACGCCTGTCCCGATAGCGACATCGCCTATGCCAGCCGCCAGTATACGGTCGAGAAGCTGGGCCTTAGAGAGCCGATAAACTATCTGTTCCAGTTCGGGCCGTTGCGGGTCTGCAATCACGAAGCATACGAAAAGTTCGTCGAGCTGCTGAGGCGCCGGGCCCTCCTGGCCACGGAGCGGGCCGCCGGCAGCAAGGATCCGGCCGTCCGGATCTGCGGCGAGAAACCCGATCAGGGAAACATCGGCAAGGATCAGGAGATCGTCCTCTACCTGACATTCAAGGGCCTGGCCGTGCACAACACGGAATACTGGCCCAATGCGAGCCGCAGCTACTGCACCCTCGCCAGAAGCCCCGTCAATCCGGTCATCCTTCCGTACCGGGAGCTCGAACCCTTCATGGCGCCAGGACCGTGGCGCGACGAGCTCCTGAAGCTGCAGTGAATGATCACGGCCGCTGGGGGCGTGCCTCCGACGCCGCCTCTATGGACGAGCGTCGAACCCTGCGCCAAAGTCCGCGCCATGCTCGAACCATCTCTCAAAACGAAAATCATGGACGCGGTCGATCGCCGCTTCGACGATCAGACCAGGGTGCTGGCCGACCTGGTGAAGATCCCGTCGACGCGTTTTCGCGAGGCGCCGGCGCAGGACATGATGGCCCGCCTGTTCAAGGAGGATGGCCTCGGCGTCGATCGCTGGCAGATCAAGATCGACGACCTGAAACATCTGCCCGGCTACTCGCCGCACTCCCAGGACTACGACGACGCCTGGAACGTGGTCGGCGCCTGGCGGCCCGGCAGCCCCAAGGGTCGGTCCCTGATCCTGAACGGCCATATCGACGTCGTGCCCGAGGGGCCGCACGACATGTGGAGCCGCCCGCCCTTCGAACCCGCCATCAAGGACGGCTGGATGTACGGCCGCGGCGCCGGCGACATGAAGGCCGGCCTGATCCTGAACGTGTTCGCGCTGCGTGCGCTCCGCGCGCTGGGTTATCAGCCCGCGGCCGACGTCTATCAGCAGTCGGTGGTCGAGGAGGAATGCACCGGCAACGGCGCGCTCGCCTGCCTGCAGCGCGGCTATCGCGCCGATGCCGCCCTTATTCCCGAACCATCATCGGGCGTGCTGACGGTGGCGCAGGTCGGCGTCATGTGGTTCCAGGTCAAGGTCACCGGCCATCCCGTGCATGTCTACAAGGCCGATGCCGGCTCCAATGCGATCGAATCGGCGTTCCGCCTGATCCAGCAGCTGCGCGAGCTCGAGAAGAAGTGGAACGAGAAGAAGGCGCACGACACGCATTTTCACGATCACCATCACCCGGTGAACTTCAATGTAGGCAAGATCGCCGGTGGCGACTGGGCGAGCTCGGTGCCGGCCTGGTGCACCTTCGACATGCGGGTGGGCGTGCTGCCGTCGCAGAACCTGAAGGAGTGCCGGCAGGAGATCGAGGATCTGATCCGCCATGCCGCCGCCAACGATCCGTTCCTGGGCAACAATCCGCCGACCGTGAGCTGGGAGGGCTTCCAGGCCGAGCCGTTTGTGCTCAAGAACCACGAGCAGGTGCGGGTCGTGCTGGCCGAGGCGCACAAGACGGTGTTCGGCGACGAGCTTCTGGACAAGACCTCGACCGGCACGGCCGACAACCGCTTCTTCGGCCTCTATGCCGGCATCCCGGCGCTGGTCTACGGCCCGCAATCCGATGACATCCACGGCTTCGACGAGCGGGTGAACCTCGAGTCCATCCGCAAGATCACCCAGGCCACCGCCCTGTTCATCGCCGAATGGTGCGGCCTGCAGGCGGCGTAGGTCTGGAGGGTCCATGGCGACGAAGGCGATCTATCGCGGCGTCTTTCCCGTGGCGCCCACCGTGTTGGACGGCAGCGGTGAGCTCGACCTCGAAGGCCAGAAGCGCTGCACCGATTTCATGATCGATGCCGGCTCGCAAGGCATGTGCATCCTGGCCAACTGGTCCGAGCAGTTCGTGCTGACCGACGACGAACGCGAGTGGGTGATGGACTCCGTGCTGGCGCATGTCGCCGGCCGCGTGCCGGTGATCGTGACGACGACCCATTTCGGCTCGCAGGTCTGCGCTGAGCGCAGCCGCAGGGCCGAGGCGGCCGGCGCCGCCATGGTCATGGTGATGCCGCCCTACCACGGCGCCACCATCCGGGCATCCGAGCAGGGCATTTACGATTTCTTCCGCCGGGTCTCCGATGCTGTGAGCATCCCGATCATGATCCAGGACGCGCCAGTTGCCGGAACGCCGCTCTCCGTGCCGCTGCTGGCCCGCATGGCGCGGGAGATCCCCAACGTGGCCTACTTCAAGGTCGAAGTGGCGCAGGTGGCGAACAAGCTGCGCGCGCTGATCGCCGAAGGCGGCGACGCGATCGTCGGTCCGTGGAACGGCGAAGAGGGCATCACCCTGATGGCCGACCTCGACGCGGGCGCCACCGGGGCGATGACCGGCGCCGGCTATCCGGACGGCATCCGCCAGATCATGGACCCGTTCGCCGCGGGCGACCGCGAAGCCGCCGTGGCGGCGTACCAGCGCTGGCTGCCGCTGATCAATTACGAGAACCGGCAATGTGGGCTTTCAGCCGCCAAGGTGCTGATGCAGGAGGGCGGCGTCATCCGCTCCGAGATGACGCGGCACCCGGTGCTTCCGCTCCATCCGGCAACCCGCGCCGGATTGATCGAGGTCGCGCGGCGCACCGATCCGCTGGTGCTGCGCTGGTCCAGGTGACCGGCTCAGATTCATGTCATGCCGGACCGCGGGCCTCCAGGCCCGCTCATGGCATCGTATCGACGATGAAGATGCGGGCCGGGAGGCCCGCGGTCCGGCATGACGCCCGCGGCCTGCACGCGGTGCAGGGGATCAGATCCAGACGTCGTTCTCGGCCGTGCGCTCGCCGCTCTCGTGGCCGGTATTCAACGTGCCGCGAGGTTCGATCAGCAGCATCTTGACCTCCTTCTCCGCGAACGGCTTGTGCTCGGCGCCCTTGGCAACGACGAACATCTCGCCCGGCCCCAGCACGACGGAGCGATCCCTGAAATCGATGCGCAGTTCGCCGTCGAGAACGATGAACGCTTCGTCGGTTTCCGGGTGATCGTGCCAGACGAAGTCCCCTGTGATGCGCACGACCTTGAACTGATAGTCGTTCAATTCGGCAACGACCTTCGGTTGCCACTGCTCCGAGAAGAGATCGAATTTCCTGGCAAAATTGATCACCTCGCGGCGCTTCGTGATGTCGGAAGGCATGCGGCGACTCCCTGTGACTGGCCGGATCGAATGATGCCGACGGCAAGCAACTGCCGTCTTGAATGATTGTGCGCTTACCGCAGCCGTCGCACTGAAGCGAAAAGCCCCATCGCCACGCCGCCCAGCACGACGATCACGCCCAGCAGGCGCAGGCCGCCGATCGGTTCGCCGACCAGCCAGCCGGCAAAGCCCAGGGCCACGCAGGGCACGAGCAGCGATATCGGACCAACCTTGGCGGCGGGATAGGTGCGTAAAAGCGTTCCCCAGATCAGGTAGCCCAGCCACATCACCGGCACCACCGTGTAGACGAGCGCGAACCAGCCCTTCCAGGTGGGCGCCAGGATCGGCGCCAGCAGGTGGTCCGGCCCTTCGGAGATCAGGGCGACGAGGGCGAGCGGCAGCGGCGGCAGCACGCACGCCCAGGCCGTGACCGCGAACATCGACACGCCGCGCGCCGTGCGGAAGAAGAGATTGCCGACGGCCCAGGTGAGCGCCGACAGGAGCGCCAGGCCGATGGCGAAGACGTTCGTTGTGCCGTCCACCGAGCGCGAGATCAGGAGGACACCGATTGCCGCGACCGCGAGGCCCAGCCACTGGCCGCGCGTGGCGTGCTCGCGCAGGAAGAGGGCGGCCAGCACCACCGTGAGCGGGCCTTGCAGCTGGACCAGCACGGAGGTGAGGCCCGGCGGCAGGCCGACCTGCATGGCGAAGTACAGGAAGACGAACTGGCCGCCGAACATGAAGCCGCCGATGCCGGCCAGGGTGCCCCACGAGATGGCCGGTTTTTTGACGAACAGGACCGGCAGCGCGGCCAACAGGAAGCGCCAGGCCGAGAAGGTGAAGGGCGTGAATTCGTCGAGGCCGAAGCGGATGACGGTGAAGTTCAGGCCCCACATCGCCACGATCAGGAGCGCGGCGAAGACGTGGAGCGGCTTCAAGCGCTCACAGCCACACCCACGGCCGGCCGGTCTTGTCGGACGCCTGCCACGCTTCGATCTCGTTCTTGTGGCTCATGGTCTGGGCGATATCGTCCAGGCCGTTCAGCAAGGCATGCTGGCGTCGCGCGTCGATCTTGAAGGGGATGACCCTGCCGGTCGGCGAAACGACTTGGCAGTTCTCGAGATCGACCGTGATGCGGGCGTTGCCGGGCGATGCCCGCATCTCATCGGCGAGCTGCTGCACTTCTTCGATGGGCAGCATCACCGGCAACAGCCCGTTCTGGAAGCAGTTGTTGTAGAAGATGTCGCCGAAATAGGGCGCGATCATCGCCTTCACGCCCATGCCGGCCAGCGCCCACACCGCGCCCTCGCGGCTCGAGCCGCAACCGAAATTCTCGGCCGACAGGATGATGGGCGAATCGCGATAGGGCGCCTGGTTGAACACGCAGTCGGGATTTTCGCTGCCATCCGGCTTGAAGCGGATCTGCTCGAAGCAGTAGGGCCCCAGCCCCTTGCGGCCGGTGTTGCTGACCAGCCGCTCGATCCTGATGATGAGGTCGGTATCGACGTTCTGGCGCATCAGCGGCGCCGCCACGCCGGTCACCTTGGTGAATTTTTCCATTTGCGATCTCCTGTCACCCCGAGCGAAGCGAGGGGCCTTTAAGGCTACGGAAAGGTCCCTCGCTGCGCTCGGGATGACAGCGGGGTGCTTCGAGTCCTGACATTAAAGCTTCCTGACGTCGGCGATGGCGCCCTTGATCGCCGCCGCCGCGGCCATCGCCGGGCTGGCGAGATGAGTGCGCGCGCCGGGGCCCTGGCGGCCGACGAAGTTGCGGTTGGAGGTCGACACGCTGCGCTGGCCCGGCGGCACTCTCTCGCCGTTGGAGGCGATGCACATCGAGCAGCCGGGCTCGCGCCATTCGAAGCCGGCCTCGCGGAACACGCGGTCCAGTCCCTCGGCCTCCGCCTCGCGCTTCACCCGTTCCGAGCCCGGCACGATCCAGGCGGTCACGTGGTCCGCCTTGTGACGGCCCTTGGCGACGGCGGCGGCGGCGCGCAGGTCGGAGATGCGGCTGTTGGTGCAGGAGCCGATGAACACCCAGTCGACCTTGGTGCCCTCGATCGGCTTGCCGGGCTCGAGCCCCTGATAGTGCAGCGCCGCCGTCCAGGCTGCGCGTTTCTCCTCCGGCCCCGTCGTCGGATCGGGAATCGCCCGATCGACCGCGATCACGTGCTCGGGGCTGGTGCCCCAGGTGATCTGCGGCGCCACCTTGCTCATGTCGATCGTGTGCTCGCGATCGAACTCGGCATCGGGATCGGAGGGCAGCGTGCGCCAATGAGCGACGGCCCGGTCCCACAGCGCCTCCTTGGGCGCGAAGTCGCGACCGGCGAGATAGTCGAAGATGATGTCGTCGGGCGCCACCATGCCGGTGCGCGCGCCCATCTCGATCGAGAGATTGCAGATCGTGAGCCGTCCCTCGACCGGCAGGCTTCTAATCGCCGAGCCGGCATATTCGACCGCGTGGCCCGTGCCGGCCGCCGTGCCGACATCGCCGATCAGGTGCAGGATCATGTCCTTGGGCGTCACGCCCTCGGGGATCCTGCCCTCGAAATGCACGCGGAAGCGCTTGGGCTTGCGCTGGATCATGGTCTGGGTGGCGAGCGCATGCACCAGCTCCGAGGAGCCGACGCCGAACGCGAGCGCGCCCATGCCGCCATGGGTGCAGGTGTGGCTGTCGCCGCAGATCAGCGTCGTACCGGGCAGAGTGAGCGCCAGCTCCGGCCCGATGATGTGCACGATGCCGTTGCCGTCCTGGCCGAGGTCGAACAGGCGGATGCCGTACTTTTCCGTGGCGGCGCGCATGTTGCGGATCAGCGGCTCGCCGGGCGGAAAGGTCTTCTCGGTGCGGCCCGGCGCCGTCGAGATGGCGTGGTCGGGCGTGCCGTAGACCAGCCGCGGCTGCGCCGGCGCATAGCCTTTGTCGACAGCCTCCTGCAGGGCGCGCGCACCGGACAGGTCGTGCAGCAGCAGACGGTCGATGTGCAGCAGCACGAAGCCGTTGCCGAGATCGGTGATGACGTGGCTGTCCCAGATCTTGTCGAACAGGGTCTTGGCCATTTCGAGGGTCCTCCGCAGGCTGCGGATATCAGCACCTCCCAAGCCGCGCCGCCAGCTTTTCGCTCTCGTCCTCGTGCAGCACCTCTAGCGTCGGATACCAGGGCGACGTTCCGGTCTGTGGACCCCACAGCCAGTCGGCGGAAGGACCCAGCAGCATCAGCGTCGGAATGCCGAGAAGGGCGGCGATGTGCGTAGGGGTCGTGTCGTTGCCGACGACCAAAGCATAGCTTGCGATCTGCCTGGCGTTGCGTTCGACGGCGACGCCGGCAGGCGGCTCGGTGCGGGCGAACCACCCGATCCGCGCCGAGGTCTCGGCCTTCGTCCGTACGGCGCCGGGCGGCGGCAACGACTCGAGCGTCCAACCCAGGAGATGCGGCAAACTGCGCAGCGGAGCTGCCGCTGCAAAGCCATCGAGAGACTCGCCGCGACAGATCGTCGGTCCTGCGAGCAAATCGCCAAGCAATGCCGAACACTGGAACACCGCATCCACGCCGCGCGCCAGAAGCAGGGTGTCGCGGATCGCGGCGTCGCTCTCGATGTCGGCCTGCTCGGGATAGACCAGCAGCCGGCCGGTCAACGGCTCGCCCTGCCAGCGCAGCAGATCGGGCGCATAGCGCTCGCCCGCGATTTCCAGGCGCGCCTCATGGTCGGCAAGCCCGCGCAGCCAATCGCCCTGGCGCAACAGCAGCTCGCTGCGGCGCAGGCGCAAATGGGGATCGTTGGGCCGGCTGGTCAGCGCCATGTCGAGATCGCCCAGCGCCCCCATCCAGTCGCCGCGCGCCGCCAGCAGGCCGGCGCGCGCGGAGAGCGACGGCATCAGGCGATGGTCGATCGACAGGGCCTCGTCGTAGGCGCGCTCGGCCTCGTCGATGCGGGCCAGCGCCTCTAATGCGTGGCCCCTGTTATGGGCGATGGCGGCGTCGCCGGGCTTCAGCAGCGCGGCGCGCTCGAGCGCTACGAGCGCCTTCGCGTGGTCGCCCAACACCGAGAGGCAGCCCGCGAGATTGACCTGGGCTGCCGCATCTTTTGGCAGGAACTTGGCGGCGCGCTCCAAGGGTTCGCGCGCCTCGGCGAACCGTCCGAGCTTCAGCCGCGCCTGGCCCAGGAGATTGAGCACCTGACCGGAATTGGGCCGGGCTTCGGCCATTTGCGCCAGCAACGGCTCGGCGCCGGCAAAGTCGCCGGCGGTCGCGCGCTGCACCGCGTCGCGGGCCAGCGTCTGGATCTGGAGGTCTGAAAGAGGCACGTGCGGCCTCTAGCAAGGGACCGTCGGATAGGCAAAGCCTGCGGTCAGGCGCGCCAGAACGGCTTGGCAGCCTCGAAGCGCATTTGGCTCGGGCAAACACCCAGGTCGCGGACGGCGCGAACGTCGAGCTTGGCGATGTCCCGCCGGCTGCGCGCCCGACGGCGCCATTCGCGCAGAAGCAGCCTGAGCGTTTGCCAAGTCATGGCGCCAGCGGAGCGTGGCGGGCGGGTTCGCTCTATCCGCCGGGCTGCAGGCAATTCACGGGCAAAGAAAAAGCCGGCGGTCGACAGGGAGGCTGAGGATCGACCGCCGGCCAGGATCCGGAGGGGTATGAGCTCGCGCAGGGTAGGAACGGGCTCGCTCCGGAGTGGGGGATTAGCTACGCCAGAAGGGCTTGCTGGCTTCGAACTGGACCTCGCTCGTGCTGAGGCCCAGATCGCGGATCGTGCGGCTGTCGAGGCTGGCAAGCTCGCGGCGCTCGCGGGCGCGACGGCGCCAGTTCGCCAGGATATGGTTGAATGCGGTGTAGGTGCCGGCCAGCGGCGCCTTGGAACTGTAATGAAGCGAGAGGTCGGCCATAGGACTGCTCCCCGATGGAGTGACGCTTTGTCTAAGCGGGATTTGGGACCCTGGTCGGTGCTTTACAAATGACCCTTTGTCCTGTTTTGATAAGAATAACTCATGTGATGTGATTGGAGCGTCATGAAGCGAAGCCTGCCGCCGCTCAACGGATTGCGTGCCTTCGAGGCTGCTGCCCGCCACATGAGCTTTACCGACGCCGCCGACGAATTGAGCGTCACCCAGGCCGCGATCAGCCATCAGGTGCGCGGGCTGGAGCAGCGCCTCGGATTAAAATTGTTCGTGCGGCGCAACCGCTCGCTCCTGCTGTCGGAAGCCGGGCAGGCCTACCTGCCCGCGGTGCGCGGGGCCTTCGACCAGCTCAACGAGGCGACCGAGAAGCTGCTGCAAAAAGACAGGGGCGGGCACCTCACCGTCACGACCACGGCATCGTTCGCCATGAAGTGGGTGGTGCCGCGGCTCGGCGGCTTCCAGCGCGCCAATCCCGAAATCGACATCCGCATCAGCACCAACACCGGGTTGGTCGATTTCTCGCGCGAAGATGTCGATATCGGCATCCGCTACGGCCGCGGCCATTGGCCGGGACTCACCGCCGAGCGGCTGGTGACCGAGGACGTCATGCCGGTCTGCGCACCGTCGCTGCTCAAGGGACCGAACGCGCTCAAGAAACCGGCCGACCTCAAGCGCTTCACCTTGCTGCATATCGGCACCTTTCCCGACGACTGGCAGGTCTGGTTGACCGCGGCCGGGGTGAAGGGCGTCGATTCCTCGCGCGGCGTGTCGTTCGACTTGCCGCTGGCCGCCTATCAGGCGGCGATGGACGGGCTGGGCGTGGCGCTCGGCCGCCAGGCGCTGGTGGCGCCCGACCTCAAGGCCGGCCGCCTGGTCGTGCCGTTCGATTTCAAGATGGCGAAAGACGATTTCGCCTATTACCTCGTCTATCCGCCGGAGGCGATCCGGCGGCGCAAGATCAAGGCGTTCCGCGACTGGATCGTCACGCTGGCCGAGGTCGAGCCGCGCGTCGCGTAGTCCCTAGAGTTTATTCCGATCAGGTATCTTGCCGGAGCGCGGACCTCCTCAGGTCGGGGGTTACCCGAGTCCGCTCGTGTCATCGTATCGACGATGAAGATGCGGGCCTGGAGGCCCGCGCTCCGGCAAGACATGAGTCTGCCTTGTCGGGACGTGCCTCAGAGCGCTCGCAGGAAGGCAACGAGATCGCGCTTGTCGGCGTCGCTCAGCGTGTCCTTGCTGTCGTTCTTCTTCTTGTAGAAGTCCCACATGAAGGTGACGGCTTCGTCGAGCGTCTTGAAGCGGCCGTCATGGAAATACGGGCCGG
>WNFC01005126.1_pt1 | contig 14336 bp, 8 predicted proteins | sample 5400541 | NCBI WGS metagenome assembly WNFC01 (sample SAMN13153342, study PRJNA577476) | soil metagenome | isolation source: 120 cm saprolite under Douglas fir tree site 2 hole 2 replicate 1 | place: USA:California | collected 2015-04-18
GCATCACCCCATACGCCTAGGCATGATCGCTGGTTTCCTGGCATGCTACTGTCCCCAGGACGCCTTTCGGCTCCGGGTTAGCCATCAGATCTAGAGATATACCTCCAATCTCTCCCCGCTTAGCGGGGGATATGAAACTGCGCCACGTGGCGCAGGTAGACCTGCGATATACCTCCCATGGACCTGGGCGGGATCTTCTTCTCCTTGAACTCATCGGGCTTGCTGTTCCTGCTCGACGGCGTAGATCTCGCCAGACAGCGTCCACGTTCCACCGGGGACTTGCTGGCACAGGACCTGCCCGGCCATGCACAGGTGATCCGCCGGGTTCCATTGCACCCCGGTTCCGCGCAGGTGGACGAGCATGTCGGTGACGCCGAGGACCGCGCGCCCGTCATTGAGCAACGTCTGTGCGATCAGGCCTGCCGGCCGCCCGGTGGCAACGGCGAGCCGGGTGGCGATCTCGGCGACCGCCCCCTGGTTGCCGTGGGCCTGGAACGCGGCGACGGTGCCGTCCATGAGCGCCTTGACCAGCTCCGGGTCAGCGCCCACCGTCTTGGCGCGCGGATGGCTGAGGGTCAGGAAGACGGCGAACGTCGTTGCGGTGGGCTGACCGGCGGTCTGTGCCTCCGCGTGGTGGATGGCGAGCCACACCTGTTCCAGCCGCCTGGCCGAAGGGAACCGGCCGAGATCAGCTCCGGTGAAGTCAGCCAGGCGCCGGACGGGCCGCCAGTGGCTGAGGTTGCTGCCGGGGCTGATTAGCCGGTACTGGTAGGAGCAGGCCAAGTGCCGGACGGCCGACCGGAAGCAGCCGCCGCCGGTGGCGTCGATGTTGTAGAGAACCAGGTTTTCTACGTCCATGTTCGCTGGCTTGAAGCCGGCGTAGCTCGCGTGCAGGATCTGCCCGGTTGTGGCTGCCAGGGACCGCACCCGGAGTCGGAGCGCATCGCGGGCGGCGTGCTGGCCAGGGGTGAGCCGTTCATAGGGGATGTAGCGGGTGTCCCACAGCCATACCTGCCGCTGGTCATCGCCGGGTCCATCGATCTCCCATTCTTGGCCTGCCGGCGTGCCAGGCGAAGCGATGCCATCTGCCTGGGCCGATGCGGCGGGCTCAGTTGGTCCAGGCTGCTGGCCGCAGGCCGCGTCCCTCAGGGGCCGGCATGTCCCGCAGCGCTCGGCGACCGCGCCGATGCGGGACCGCGCCCATCGATCAAGTTCCGATAGCACGCTGGAGCAGATCTTGATGTAGGGACCAGTGAACGGGGGCCTGCTGGTGATCGTGCCGCAGGTGGCGCGGTGCAGCCGGGCGTAGCCTCGCCGGCCACGGCCGATGTTGATCACGTAGCCGTCGGGGTGCGCCGCCACCCAGCCCAGGTAATCGGCGTCCCTGTCCTGGAACTCCTCAACACTCATCACCCGCATTCTCGCGCTAATGCCGCGCCACGCCGCCTTTGCCCGGTCGGGGGCTTATCTGACCCGTCCGCCAGACTGGGCTGCCGCCTGCCATTACTGCGAGGGAGAGGGAATGCCAGATGCGGCCAGTTGTCCCTCGTGTGGGCTGGCGGATTCCTCCGGGGCTTGGGCCAGGCCCGGTGCGTCGGGCAGCTCGGGGTCGAGGTCGGCTTCGTCCTCCGTGGTGTTCCCGGCGATGATGCCGAGCGCTGAGGCGAGGGTCGTTTCAGTTGCGCTGCTGGTGGCCGTTCCTGCCGTGTCGGTGTCGGTTTCTTCGTCTTCTTCGGCCCGGGTGGGGAGTACGTAGGCCTGGGCCAGGCTCGCGAGATGCATGGGCAGCGGCGTCGCCAGGGCGTCCAGGTAGTCGGGGGCCTGGCGCAGTTGGTGTACGGCCAGGGCGAAGGCCTCGGGCTTGTCACCGGCTTCGGGGTGGCAGCCTAGGACGGCGATCTCGACCAGGGCCGGGTTCCATGCGGGGATATGGGAGTCGATGGTTGGCTCTCCCTTATTGGGGCCTTGGCGGAGTGGGCGTGGCGCGAGCTTGTCGGCCTCGACTGCGGAGTCTCGGAAGGTGCCGGCTTTGGCGGTGGTGCTGTAGAAGATGCGGCCGGAAGTGAATTCTGCGTGTTCGGTCTCGGTCCACATCCCGGGTGGCAGGCCGTTTACCCCGCCGGAGGGTGAGTTGCCCCACCACTGCGGCGTTTCCCGTCCGGTGGTACTGCGTACTCGGATCAAGCGCAGGTCGGGATCGAGGTGGGACGGGGGCGCGTGCCCGGTCTTGATCAGGTCCTTCTCGGTCCGGCTGTCCTGGAGCCAGGGCCAGTGCATTCGGGTGTTCTGGGAGTGGGTCAGGAGCGCTGTCGGGTGGCCGCGCAGCGAGCGGAGCATCTTCTGCAAGTACCGCTCAGTGTCTCTGCGCTGCCCGTCCATGTTCTGCTTCCAGGCCCGGTAGGTGACTCGGCGGCGCGACCCTGGGGATACCTCGCCGTTCTGGCCGTCCCGGGGGGCCGTCGGGACGGCGTCGCTGCCTGGGGTGTCGTCATCGAGATCGTCGTCGACGATGTCGGGGATCTCGGCGATCTTGACCAGTCTCAGCAGGAACTGCGGGTAGGGGATCCATTGCGCTGTCTTCGGATCCCAGCCGGTGACTGCTGCGAGGCCGGTCCCGGACGCCAGCGGGGTGACCATGACGGCGACTGGAGTGTGCCGCGGCAGGCGGGTGGGGCCGTCCTTCCGGCGTTTGACCATCCAGAGGGCGGCGTAGCGCAGTCCTTCCGGGACGCCAGTGGTGACGGTGTGCTCGGGCAGGACTCGTACGCCAAGCTGGCGCAGCCCGTCCTGCCAGCCGGAGTGGACCCGGTGATCAAGGTTCTTCACAGAGTTGTACCGTTTGGCCTTCTTGGGGACCAGGACGAACTGGGTGAGGACACCGGCGTCCGCGCAGCCCAGCCGGATCGCGAACTTGGGATCGTCGAGGGGGTGTGCGAAGTCGCGGCGGCGGTCAATCTCGATCAGGGCTAGTTCGGGCCGTTCTGGGTCGGCGCCGTCGGCCGCCAGGAATTGTGCCAGGGCGGATCGGCGGGTTCTGATCGCCGCTTCGAGAGCCTTGCCCTTGGGGCGTGCTTCGGGGTTGATGCCGAGAGTGTCGGCAATCCCGCCTGTCGCGCGCATGCAGCGCAGCCTGATCCTGAGTTCAGGGGTTGTCCACTGCAGTATCACCGGGTTGCCCGGCTGCGCGGAATCGTAGACCTCTTCCGCGGGGGCTCGGGCAGAGGGGCCGCCGTCGCTCTCCAGGCCCAGAGTCTCAGTGAGGGCGGTGATCGCGGCGTCCCGCAGGGCAGGTGTCTGCCATAGCAGCCGGGCCGTAACCGTTGGCTGGGGCGGCGGGGTACCTGCTCCGTTCAAGGTTGCGGCGATGACTGCCGGCTGTTCACCGGCGTTGAAGCGGGCGGCAACGGCCAGGGCGATCCGGCGGTCGCGGGCTGCCCGGATGCTCTCGGCCTCTTTCGCGGCCTTTCCCTGTGGTGCCGGCCGGGGGTTGGCGGGCGTGCTGGGCCCGGCAGCCGGCAGCCGTATCCAGCCCTCGCGCACGCCGGTGCCTGCTGCCGACCAGGCGCAACCCGCGGAGGCACCCGGAGGACCGGGGCGCTGGCTCGCCCTGATCGCCACCATCATCGTGATCGGCTACGCGCGCAGCAGGCTCACCCGGCGCAAATCTAACTAGCCGCCGGTATCTTCGGGGAGCGGGACGGACCAGCCGGCCTCGATAGCGGTGATGCCCGGCAGCGACGCGGCACGCAGCTGCCGCTCCATCCATCCCGGCTCTGCGTCGTACATGTTCCTCCACAAGGACGCCTGCCCTGCCGCGCCCGGGGTCAGCGGGACGATGATTATCTCGCGGGTCCGCAGCGCGTCAAGGCGCCTTCGCATGCCGCTGATGCCGCCGTTGCCGCGGTAGTCCTCGGTCGCGGCCCCCGGGCCGATCTGCTGGCCACAGCTGACGACAACACCTGCGGTTCCCGCGTCCCCGACCGCCTCAGCGAGCAGCGCGGCCATCCATTCGGTCTTGCGCGGCAGGTCCTGCAGCGCCCACTCGCTGAACAGCCACGTGCCATCCAGCAGGTCGGCACGAAGCCACACCGGGTCCGGGGCGCCGGCCCAGTCTCGGGCTTTCCCGCCGATGAGCCCGCTGGCGCGGCGCCAGCCAGCAGACCTGGTATCGGGGCCTTCGAGCAGCAGGATCTCGCCCGGCGGGTGCGGTCCTGGCGCCAGACGCAATTCGATGTCCGGCCGGGTCACCAGCCGGGGAGTCCCCTCCGCTGACACTTTCTCAGCCGCGGCCTGCGCGTCGGCGAGAAGCTGCTCTGTCTCCGCTGCCGGCAGGCGGATATCCCAATGGCCTGAGACCACGATGTCGAGTGACTCGGCGATCATCGTCAGGCGGAACCCCAGGTCACGGTCGTACTGCATCGCTCCGCTTGTCGCCTGGTCGTTGTAGACGCAAAAGCACTCGGTGATGAGCCGGCCGTTTCCCCAGGTGATAACCACGTCAGCGGGGCGCGAGACCTCAGGGATGGGGCTCTCGAACTCGACGGCCGCGCCCGTGGGAAGCCCCAGCGCGGCGACCTCGAGCTGCAACCGGGCATGCAGCAGGCGGATGCCCTCCAGATGACGCGACCACTCGCGGGTAAGCCGCCGTAGCCGCAGCGTGCCGGCCAGGCTGTTCAGCCGCAACCCGGTCTCGATCAGCTGCGCGTAGCCGAAAGCGTCCGAGGACGCGCGTTCCAGGAACGGGGGGAGGGCGCCGAAACGCGCGTGCCACCGCTGCGGCCAGTCCTCCCCGAGCGCGTCCCGGATCTGTTCGACGGCCCACTGGCCGACGTCATGCCGCTCTCGTGAGCCTGCGCCGGAACGCACACCAGCGATGATCTCATCCCAGGTCGGGGCGTGCGAGCCGTCCGATTTCCCCACCCGCTTAGTATCAGCCAGCTACGGCTGCCGGGCTCCGCTATGTTCTATGCGTGAGCGGTGTACGCGATCTTGTCGCGCGGCTTGAGGTGCCGCCTGGGCCGCCGCCGATCACCGTGGTCACGCAGCTACAGAGCCTGCCGTTCGGGGACCTGCGCTGGGATGATTTCGAGAAGCTGTGCCTGCGGCTGGCCCGATCTGATCACGAGGTCCAGGACGCCCGCCGGTATGGCATCCCGGGGCAGGACCAGTACGGTATCGACCTATTCGCCAGGCGGGCCGGGACAGGTGGCTACACCGTCTACCAGTGCAAGAAAGTCGAGCGGTTCGGCCCGTCGGACATCGGCGCGGCGGTTGACGACTTCCTGGAAGGTCCGTGGGCGACCCAGGCCGACCGCTTCGTGCTGTGCACGAGCCTGCCCCTGGCACCAACCCAGCTCGCAGACCGGCTGAAGACAGAAAAAGAGCGCATGGCCAAGCACGGCATCGCGCTCAGGACGTGGGATGCCGACGAGCTGAACATCCTGATGAAGGATCATCCCGCACTGGTCGATGACTTCTTCGGCCGTCCGGCCGTGACCGCCTTCTGCGGTCCCGAGGCGGCGGCCGGCCTGGGGCAGCGGCTTGACGGCCGCCAGCTCGCCGAGTACCGGCGGCGGCTGCACAACTTGTACGCTGCGGTGTTCACCCAGCTTGACCCAGGCCTGCCAGTCCCGCCCGGCGTGTCGGACGCTCCGGTCGACCTGCGGTGCCGTTACGTGGTTCCAGACGTCACGGAGGCGACTGAGGGCCAGGCGATTCCCGGCACAGCAGGTCCTGGGGCACAGGGTGCCGGGCAACAGCCAGATGCTCCGCAGGAAAGCGCGCCCGAGGACGAAACACCTGGCGCCCCGGCCGCGGCACGTACGTCGCCTGGCGACGCCGCGTCCCGGCTCCGGCAGCCGCTGGGCACATGGCTGGCTAGCGCGCAACGATGCCTGCTGGTCGGCGGGACCGGCAGCGGCAAGAGCGCCGCGCTGCGGTTCGTCACCCTTGATCTCCTGGACGAGAACCCGCAGCTGGCCGACGTGACAGGCCACTGGGGCGGCCGGCTCCCGGTGTGGGTGTCATTTCCTTACTGGACCACCCTTATCGCACGCGAGCCGGAAGGCGTGTCCCTGCCCGACTGCGTGCGCCGCTGGCTGGGCGCATACGGGCAGGCCGAGCTGTGGCCGCTGGTGAAGAAGGCGCTCGCTGATGACCGGCTGCTGCTGATCGTGGACGGCCTCGATGAGTGGACCACCGAGAACGCCGCTCGTACTGCGGCCCACCTGCTGCAGGTCTACGTGCAGGCCGATGGCATCCCCGTCCTGGCAGCCGGCAGGCCGCACGGAGTACGGCGCCTGGAACTGCGCGGCGGCCGGTGGAACGTCGCCGAGATCGCCGAACTCAATGCCAGGCAGCAGCACCAGGTCGCACGGGTATGGGCTCAGATCCGGCTGACCGCAGCGGATGGCCAATCGCCGCCCCCTGATGATCTCGGCCGGCTCGCGGACGAGGAGAGCAGCCGGTTCATTGAGCAGGTCAGGGCCGCCGTCCATCTCGGCCAGCTCGCCCAGAACCCGATGCTGCTTATGCTCCTGCTGTACCTGCACCTGCGCAACGCGGACCTGCCCAGCAACCGTTTCGATGCGTACGAGAAGGTCATCGACCATCTCATCGCCGATCATCCGGCCGCGCGGCGCCTCGCCGCCTTCTCGGCTGCCACGCCGCCGCTGCAGCCGGCCCTGGTCCGGCAGGCGCTGGCGTACCTGGCCTACCGCCTGCAGCGCGAGCATCCCGGCAGCGATGTTGAAGACAGCCTCGCCACCCGGTATGTCGAGTATGCGCTCGGCTCGGCCGGAGAACCGGGGCTAGGGCTGCCGCCCGAGACCGCCGCGGCGACGGCCGCAAGCATCCTGGCAACAGCCGAGGAGGGATTCGGCCTGCTGGTACGGACCAGTGCCGCGACGGTCCGGTTCTTTCACCGGGCCATACAAGAACACCTCGCCGCGGTGCACATCACGCGACTGCCACCCGGTGAGCAATGCAGCCTGGTCGCGGAGGTCGGTACCGACCCGAGGTGGGAGCCGGCCATCTTGTCGCTGCTGTGGCTGGCACCGCGTCCCTCAGAGGTCGAAGCCCTGCTCGGCGCACTGCCCGAGGCCGCTGCCGGCCCCGCCGGCGAGCAGCGCGACCGGATCCGGGCCGAGGTCGCGTTCGGCCCGTTCGACACCACAGCCGACTGGGCGCAAAGCGCTGCCGTCCAGGCCATAACGGCCGTGGAGCAGGGAGAGCGGCTCGCTCACCAGGGCCACGTCCTGGACCGGGTGCTGGGGGGCATCAACAACCCCCGCACGAGCAGCCTGGTCAGCGACGCCATCAGCCGGTGGGTATACGACCGCGCGATCAGCCGCGCGGCAGCACTGGCCGCCGTCGCCGCCTGGCCCCCTGCCCCCGAGACCTGGCACGTCCTCACCGTCGCCCTCAATGACAACGACAACCATGTCCAGCGTGCCGCCGGACACTTCATCCCGCAGATCTACAGCGGTGACCAGCAGGCGAGGCACCTTCTGCTCACGGCGGCCAACTCTAGCCAGCGTGCGACAACCCGCGCCGCCGCGCTTGATGCCCTCACCCGCGGCTGGCCAGAAGACCCGGCCGCCGAGGAGCTGGCAGCCCGGGCACGCCAATCGGTCGCGGTCGAGCTGGTCATCGCCGCCATCGACGCTGCGGTCCGGCGCGGGATCACGGCTGATGATGACTTCAGGCAACTCGTGTCGCCGGTCAGCGGCGGCTGGCGCTACCCATCCAGCGCCTGGATCGATGCCGTCCCCGAGATCCTCATGCGCGGCTGGGCAGGCAGCGAGGGGCTGCGGGACATGTGCCTGGACGGAGCCGCGCGCCAGTGGGAGCACGGCAAGGGCATCAAGAAGAGCGTCGCGACGGCCCTGCTGGCCACGGCCTTCCCCGGCGATGACCGAGTTGCCGACTGGATAGCCGGCGAGCTCAATCACGCCCAGCATCCGTTCCTGATGGCCATGCAGCCTCCAACATGGAGGAACATCGCGGTAAATTTCCGTGATCATCCGGTCGTCGTCGACGCCGCGCTGCGGTGGATCCCCGGACAGCAGTTCAACGACTCAGAGGTCTCACTACTAGCCCTGGTGAGCCGCACCGGGCAGATACGGGACCTGCTCATCAGCCGGCTCGCCAGCGCGTCGTTCCCGCACTGGGAGGCAGCGAGCCTGCTGGAGGGCTGGGGTATGCAGGACGCGGCGGTAGCCGAAGCCCTGTGCGGTTTCCTTGGTGACCGTCCGCCTGCCCAGGCAGCGAGGATCGGGCACCTAGTACCGCGGATCATCGCGGACCCCGGCCAGGCGCGCGCAGCGCTGCTGGCCATGCTGCGCGCCCCGGGCGTCACGCGCCCGGACCTCGTGGTCAGCGGCCTCGCGCAGCTCACCGAGCCGGGTGACGTGACCGAGATCGTCGCCGCAGCCGAACCGCACTTCAACGGCGGCCTGTCTGATCCGCTTACCGAGCTAATCGCCGGGTTCCCGCAGCATCCCCGGGTGCGTGAGCTGGCCATCACCGTCCTCGATGAGCATGACGCGCCAGTGGGCGCGGTAACTCACGCCTACGCCGGCGATCCCGAGATACGCCTGCTTACCGCCAGAGCACTAGCGCCGGTCTCACCGCCGCTGCGCGCACGCATCATCAGCACCCTTGCCCGGCGTCCCCTGTCTGACACCGCGACTACCGCGCTGCTGGAACAGTTCGACGCCGAACGGCACGGTGACGTGAAGGTGGTCGCCGCGACCGCGTGGGCCCGGCGCATCCGCCACGACCAGCAGGCCGCCGCCCTCGCGGTCGAGCGCCTGACTTCCCTGATCCAGGCCACCGGCCCTGACCACGACGAGCGGCGCCGGGCCGCGTTCGCGGCGCTACTGGTTCTCGGCCGCGCCGACGTGTTCACCGGCCTCGGCCAGCTTTCAGGGAGCGCGGAACTCGTCCGCATCCCCCCTGACCTCCTGCACCGCGATATCGAATTCGTGCGCCTTGTCGCTGAGCACTGGAGCACGCTGACTGAGATGCTCGGCGACCAGCTGCCCACGCGGCTGTCCGTATCCGGGGATGCCGGCACCTTCTGGACAGCCATGTGCACCGTCGCGGCGGCATACCCGGATATCCAGCCCGACGTGCTACGTGCCATCGACACCAACCCGCAGGTCGCTGCCAGCACGCAGGCCCTCAGGTTCACGGCCGCTGCGCGCGTCGGCACGCCCGCCCTGCTGAATCAGCTGATCGCGGTCATCGACGCCGCCAACGGCCCCAGCACTAGCCGCGGGAACCTGGAGCAGGCGCTCTTCGCTGCAGACACCATCGCACGCCAGTTCGCCGGAAGCTCCGATACCGCAGCGCAGCTTGCAGAGCGGCCCTTGTCCCGGTGGGAGCTGGGCCGCGTCGCGGCGCTGTGCCGTGGATGGCCCGACCACGCCGCCGTCCGTGACCTTTACCAGCTGGCGCCACCCGGTCAGCCAATGTGGGCAGACCGCGAATTGCGGTACGCCCTGCTTCCCGCCAGTCAGCTCATCGCCGAGATCCGGCAGGACATCGGCGAAATCATCGAGACCGGAGAGGACCAGACCTTTCTTGTCACCGGGCCGCTGTCGGCCCGGCTGCGCCGCGACTCTGAGGCCGTGCGCGCGTTCGAGGACAACCTCGATGCGAGTACCGACCCGGTCATGAAAGCGGCTATCCCGTCAGCACTTGGCATCGCCGGCGCGCTTACGCAGTCGGCTGCTGACTGGTGCGCAGCGGAGATCGAGCGGCAGTCCGCGAGTGACATCACCGATCTCGGCTTCGATCTGCGAACCGCGACCGTCCGGGGCGTGGCAATCACGCTCATCGACGTGTTGCAAGGACCTTGAGTCTGAGAAGCAACGGGATCAGCGGCGCCACGTCAGTCAGCTGCCCGCCACCAGTGCCCATGCCCGTCACAAGAGCACCGGATACCGGGATGCGACAGGTAGACGGCGCCGACTTTTGAACGCCGTTGAGTCCGGGTAGCACGGGGAATCCCCTGAAAGCTAACCGTCAGCAGTCACTCCTGATTCGGGAGTGAGCAGACGCTGGCGGTCTCGCGTGCCTCAGCGAGCTGGCTGTCGATGAGGTCAACGAAGTACAGGTATGCGGCTCGGACCACCTGGAGTGCTTCGAGGCTCGCGGACTGCAGTTCGAGGATGTTGACGGTGCTGAATGTGTCTCGGGTGGGTCCGGTTGGTTCACCTTCGGTCGCGTGCACCAGCCGGTGCGTGCCCGCGTTGCGCAGCAGTCGGGCGCTGGGGTACATGCCTTGTTCGCTCAGGTCGGTTGCGAGTTCGGCCAGTGCCAGTAGCGACCGGAGCCCGGCTTCGCCCGGCCCCAGCTGCGGACGGATCTGCCCGGTCCTGGGATCCTTCCAGTAATTTGAGTACTCCACTCGCGAGGGCGGCAGGCCGGACCCGAAGTGCTCATTGAGGTGATCTCAGCGAAATAGGTTCGGACAGTCAGGCTTTATCTTCGCAAGCGTGCACATCCGGGCAGACACGCGGAGGAATAGGGCTGGCCGAACATGGGCGTGGAGCCCCAGTAGAAGAGGTCTCGCCAAAGATCATCTTCTGCCCGGAAGGCTCCACGTGATCAGCTATCGTGCCACGCTTGATGTCCCCAGGGAACTGGTGCAGTTCACCGCGAAGCTGCTGGCCGCTGAGCGGCGCCGCCGCGGCACACCCGCGGGCAGCAGGGCGCTGACCTGCTTCTGGCAGGCGGTGCTGGCACTGCGCTGGTTCCGCGACCGCACCAGCCCGGCCGCCCTGGCCCGTGATCACGGCATCTCCCGGGCCACCGCCTACCGATACCTGGACGAGGTCATCGAGGTCCTCGCCGAACAGGCCCCTGACCTGCACCAAGCCCTCGAACGCGCCAAAGACACCGGGTTCTCCCACGTGATCCTGGACGGCAAGATCATCCCGGCCGACCGGTGCAAAGAACCCGCTGTCAGCGTCAAAGGCCAGGTCATCGACCTGTGGTACTCCGGCAAGGCCTCGGCAAGGCCCACTGCCACGGCGGCAACATCCAGGCCGTCCTGGCCCCGGGCGGGTTCCCGCTGTGGGTCTCCGATGCCGAGCCCGGCTCGGTGCATGATCTGACCGCCGCCCGCATCCACGCCCTGCCCGCTCTCTACCGCGCCGCCGCCACCGGATTGCCCACCCTCGCCGACCCCGGCTACGACGGCGCCGGAATAGGCATCCACATGCCCGTCAAACAGCCCCCCGATGGGCGGGAACTCGATATTGACACCCGCACCCGCAACGCCCTCCAGCGCTCGCTGCGCTGCCTGGGCGAACGCGGGTTCGCCCTGCTCAACCAGCGCTGGCGCACCCTCCAGCACATCACCGCCAGCCCCAGTAAAATCGGCGACATCACCCGCGCCGCCCTCGTCCTCACCCAATTCGAGCACGGCTACATCACATGAAATTCGCTGAGATCACCTCATTGGCCGTGACGGCGATCTTGTCTAGCACGTCAAGCGCGGATCGCTCGGCGAGCAGGAGCAGCGCGGGGGCTTCGCCGTAAAAGGCGCCGTCTAGCGTATCGGTGTAAAGGCCCGGGTCATCGGGATGCTGCCGCCCGCCGGATTCGGCGTGCATCTGTTCCCCTCGGAATGCAAGGCGCCGCGCCACCAGGAACTCGGCCTTGAGGACGTTCAGCGCGGCGAAGATACCTGGCACCGGTCCGTCTGCGGCCCGCACGATGCCCGCGACGGACGCCGTGTCCCACTGCGCCGAATCGGACCCGAGCCCCTCGACGGATGCCACGAGGGCAAGGCGGTGATTAACAATCCAGCGCTGGTACGCATCGAGCTGGTCTCCGGCATGGCTGAGGTGACCGGGGCTTCCGGTCGGTTCGAGGGCATCCCAGCGGTCGGCGGCAGCGACGCCGGCGAGTTCAATGGTCCGCTCGCGCAGCGACTGCGTCATCGCCACGTAGTGGTCATACACGGCAGCCAGGTGTCCTCGCTGGTCGACCCGGCGTCCCAGGCGGCGGCGTAGCAGCTCGGCGATGTTGCCGGCCGCGTTGCCATTGGTCGGATCGGCCAGCAGCGCGTCTGAGTAAGCAGAGTAGGCCTCGGCCCAGCGACCCGATTCATCCAGGACATTCCCGAGGTTGCACAACGCGCGCCCGCGGACCCCCGCTGGCGTGAGCGGATCGCTGCCGACGCGCCGATATAGCATGCGTACTTCTCGCAGGCCGTCCAGGTGTTCGAGCCTGTAGGCGGGGCTGGAAGAAGGAACTCGCGGCTGGCGGCCGGCCGCCTCCTCGATTCCGAACATCTCGGCCAGCCCGTTGGCCCGGTTGTATGCCGCCTGCAGAATCAGGACGGCTGGCGATCCATCGTCGTCGAGCAGCCTCGTAGCCCACTCGACGCCACTCTTCACGTCGTCGGCACTGCCCGCGTCGGAGGCGAGATTGATCATTACAGACGACAAGGTGAACAGCAGCGACCGGCGCTCGGAGCCATTCAGGCCCGCGGATGAGGCTTCCGTCTCCAGTGCCCGCAGGTCGGCGAGCGCTACTGCGCGCTGCGCGGGTTCGGTGACCCCGTTGAGGTCAACCGCCCGGCGCTGGTAAATCTCAAACGTTCCCATGCCACCTCGTTGACGTGCTCCGGGCTTCCGTCAGTGGATATCTGTCCCGTCACGGGTTCCGCCCGCCCGGCGTCCCGGCCTTCGAGCGACCCGTCAACGGCGGCGCCCAGCGGCCGTGCCCCGCTGCTGATTACGGGTACGCGGGCTGGCCTGCCAAGGATGAACCCGTCCTGCGCGTCCGGGGTGAATGCCGGATGCGACGCCAGTACTGCGCGGACGCCTTCGGCAGTGGCAGTCGTGCCGCTGGCGGCGAGCACGGCAGACAGCTCCGCGGGGGTCATGGCCGTTGCCCGGCGGGCCAGGTGCCGGGCACAGCGTTCCTCCAGGGACGCTGACCCATGCCCTTGGACGACGGTGAGCGCGGCACGCGCCTGGTTACGCCGAGCGTCGGCCGCGGCAATCCGCTCGGCAACCGGCCGGGCCGCGGACGCTATCCGCCCGCCGGCAGCGCGCAGGTGCTCGCCCGTGATCCAGCCGCGCCGGTGACAGTACCAGGCCGCCAGCCCGGCGATGACTGCAGTCGTGATCGCGGCCTTCGGATTCCGTACCGCGGCGTTCTTGGCGGCTCCGATCACCCCGAACAGCAGCCGGGCGCCGACCTCTGCGGCGTGGGCAGCGTCTTCGAGGGCCGCGTCATACCCGGCAGCCACCAGCATGCGGGCGGCCTCCTCGGTCCACCGGTCGGCGGGAAGCGCCAGGCCGAACCGGTTGAACACGCTGTCCTTGCTGATGATGACCGCGGGCGCGAGAAACGCCGCGACCGCCGCCGTGCCCAGGTCATCCGGGTCGCCGCGGGCGGCGCGGGGCAGCTCGGGATCGCAGCGGCGGATCGCCGCGATGGCGGGGTTAAGGTAGTCACCCATCTGCAGCGGCACCACCCGGATCCGCGTCACGATCCGGCTAAGCGCGCGCTCGGCGTCCGCGAGCGGGATGCCCATGTCCGCAGCCACCTTCTGCAGCGCTTCCGGCAGCTCCGCTTCCACGTCCTCGCCGATGAAGACGTTCGACCGCCCGGTGCCGGCCAGGGATACCAGGACCGACGCCGTGTCACTGCGCGCGACATGGCAGGCCGACGATGCGACGGCGCAGGCATCGGTAACGGCAACCAGCGCCACCTGGGACAACGCCACCCATGACGGGCGCGGCCCGGCCTGGTCATATGCCGCCCCTGCCGGGAGCCAGCCAGGACCGAATGCCATGGCTGTAATTATCATCCCGCCCGCAGGGCAGGCCAAGCAGTTAAGCGGCCCCCTGCCCACCACCAGCTCCCCCAGGGCGACGGTTGATCCGCCATCATCCTCGCGTTCGCCTGCGGTCCGGCCGCCGCCCGGCCGCGACGGGCCAGCGCGCGGCTTCTCATCCTGCTGCCGGTGATCTCGGTAGTCTCTGTGGAGTCCAGTGGGAGGAGCGGCCGGTGGGCAAGGCAGCGCGGCGCCGCCGCCAGGACATGGGAAAGCAACGCACCCCGGCGGCAGGCAACCGGAGGGCTGATGGCACCGGTCAGAAAGATGACCCGAGGGCCAGGGCGGAAGCGGCCATCACGCGGCTGGTCCGGGGGAACCCGCCGGGCAAGGTCAGCCTGGCGGGCGCCTACGCGCTCGGCTACGCGGCGCTGGGCATGGCGCAAATGGAGGGGGATCAGCCGCAGTGGTATCCGGAGCTGGACCCGCTGGACACGCTCTTCCTGGGCGCTGTGTGGCCCCGGGAGTT
>WNFC01005128.1_pt1 | contig 14333 bp, 11 predicted proteins | sample 5400541 | NCBI WGS metagenome assembly WNFC01 (sample SAMN13153342, study PRJNA577476) | soil metagenome | isolation source: 120 cm saprolite under Douglas fir tree site 2 hole 2 replicate 1 | place: USA:California | collected 2015-04-18
GCCTGTTTCATTTCCCGGTCCATGGCAAACAGGAACGGCTCGACACGGGCCGCGAGCCCGGCGTCCCGGTAGGCGCGCTGGACCAGTTCCAGGTCGCGCTCTCCTGTTTGATGCGTGATGTCCACGCCGCCATCGGCCGCCAGCCGCGGCGCCGCCTCCACCATGGCCATGTTGATTGCGTGCGCCCCCTGGGAGCCGCCAAAGATCAAAATCCTCGGCGGCCCGCCGTGCGGGCGCGCGTAGTCGTCAGCGGCAAAGAACTCGGGTCGTACCGGGTTGCCTGCGACAAATCCCCTCCTGCCAAAGAAGGACACGGTCGAATCGAACGTCACCGCTGCCGCACTGACCACCGGCGCGAGCAGGCGGTTGGTCAGGCCCGGAACCGCGTTCTGCTCGGCAAGCAGCGTCGGGACGCCGCGGAGCGCCGCGAGCATGACGACCGGCCCTGAGCTGTAGCCGCCGACGCCGATCACCAGATCCGGCTGCCGGCGCGAGATGATGCCCCACGCATCCGCGAACCCCAGAGGCAACAGCGCGACGCCGCGCGCCGCGCCCACCAGCGACCGTCCCTTCAGGCCGGCGCTTCGCAGCAGGTCGAGCGGAAAGCCGGCGCGCGGCACCACGCGCGACTCGATGCCGCGCGCGGTCCCGGCGAACGAAATCGTCGCTTCCGGCCGCCGCGCCATCAGCTCGCGCGCGATCGCGATGCCCGGGAAGAGATGTCCACCGGTGCCCCCTCCGGCAATCACGACGCGCGGTCCGCCGGTCCCGAGCGAAATCGCGGAGCTCATGCATCCGCCGTCCCCGGCTGCAGCACCGACGTCACGACATGCGACGCGGACGCGTGCTGCGACACGTTGAGCAGGATGCCCATGCCGATCATGCTCATCAGCAGCGACGAGCCGCCGAAACTGACGAACGGCAACGGGATGCCCTTCGTCGGCAGCAGGCCGAGGACGACGCTCATGTTGAAGAACGCCTGAACGACGATCATGGCGGTGAGGCCCAACGCCAGGAACGCGCCGAAGCGATCGGGCGCGCGCATCGCCGTACGGAGTCCGCGCCAGGCGATGACGCAGAAACAGGCCAGCACGACCGACGCCCCCACCAGCCCCAGCTCCTCGCCGATGACTGCGTAGATGAAATCGGTGTGCGGATAGGGCAGATAAAAGAGCTTCTGCACTCCGGCCATCAGGCCGCGCCCGAACACGCCGCCGGTGCCGACGGCAATCAACGACTGGATGACCTGGAAGCCGTCGCCGAGCGGATCCTCCCAGGGATTCAGGAAGACCATCATCCGGCGGCGCCGGTAATCGGCGCTCATGAGCACGACGTACGCCGCCGGGAGCGAGACGAGCAGCAAGCCGATGATGTAGCGGTAGTTGATGCCGGCGGCGAAGATCATCGCCGAGACGATCACGATGATCGAGAGGGCGGTGCCGAGGTCCGGCTGGAGCATGATCAGTCCGACGACGCCGCCGAGGACGATCGCGACCGGCACGAGGGAGTAGCGCAGGTCGTCGATGCGATCCATGCGCCGCTCGAGAATCGCGGCCACGAAGAAGATCACGATGAGCTTCGCGAACTCCGACGGCTGCACGCCGGTGCCCGCGATGGCAAACCACCGGCGCGCGCCGTTGATGCGGGGCCCGAACAGTACGCCCACCAGCGCGATCGCCACCATGGCCAGCGCCGTCCAGATCACCAGTGGCTGGCGGTAGTGACGGTAGTCCACCCGCATCAGCAGCGGCATCAGCGACAGGCCGAGCAGGGCAAACGTCGCCTGCTTGAACAGGAAATAGGTCGGCCGCTGGTGGTACTGCTCCAGGCCGATGACGGCGGAGGAGCTGTACACCATGACCAGGCTCGCGCCCACCAGGACCAGGGTGGACGTGAACAGCAGCTTGTCCGACTTGAGTTTCCGCGCCATAACGATCTAAAGTTCAGGCCCTCCGGGCCCGACAAATACAGTGCCGTAAGCCGTCATCAGTCCGGTCAAGAGGGAAGACACCGACCTCGCAGACCGGGGCAGCCTGCGTTCCCAGCGGCCAGCTCTTCTCCGTCTCGACCGGACTGATGACGGCTCACGACTCACTCACTGCTCACGTGTCTCGCTCCACTCCTCCGCCAATCGCCTTACCTCGCGCTTGAACACGCGGCCGCGCTCGGCGTAATTCACGAACATGTCGAAGCTGGCGCACGCCGGCGCCAGCAGCACCGCCTGCCCGGGCGAGGCCATGGCAAACGCCGTCCGCACCGCCGCCACCATGTCGGCGGCGTCGAGCACCGGCAGCGCGGGCTCCAGCGCCTGGTGAATCAGCGGCGCGGCCTCGCCGATCGCGACGACCGACGCCGTCCGCGCCGTCAGCGCATCGCGCAGATCCGCGAAGTCCCCGCCCTTGAACTTCCCGCCCAGGATGACGATCAGGCCAGGGCCGAAGCTCTGGATAGCGCGCAGCGCCGCCTCGATGTTGGTCGCCTTGGAGTCGTTGATGAACCGCACGCCGCCCAGCTCGGTCACCGGCTCGAGCGCATGCTCGAGGCCGGAGAAGCCCTCGACTGCGCGCGCCATCGCGTCCGGCTCGACGCCAGCGAGCGAAGCCACCGCCGCCGCGGCCGCGACGTCGGCGAGGAGGTGACGGCCGAGCAGCTTGACCGCGGACAGCGGCACCAGCACCTGGTCGCTGCCGCCGGATCGGCGCACGATTGCGTCGTCTGCGACGACGATTCCGGCCGGCAGCTCGCGCTCGATCGCGAACAGCAGCCGCTGCGACCGCGCGTCCTGCGCGATCACCTGCGACGCCTCGTCGTCGGCGTTCAGCACGGCCCAGTCGTCCGGCGTCTGGTTCGCGAATATCCGTGCCTTGGCGGCGGCGTACTCCGCCATGTCGACGTGGCGATCGAGATGGTCGGAGGAAAAGTTGAGGAGCACGGCGATCCAGGGATGGAACGTGTCGGTGCCTTCGAGCTGAAAGCTGCTGGCTTCAACGACGTGGATCGTGTGCTCGGTCGAGGCGTCCACCTGGGCACTCAGCGCGAGACCGATGTTGCCGCCGACCAGCACGTGGTGCCCCCCCGCCTCGAGCATCCGCCCGGTCAGCGTCGTCGTCGTCGACTTCCCTTTCGTGCCGGTGATCGCGACGACGCGGCCGCGGAGCCAGCGCGACGCAAGCTCCATCTCGCCCATGACCGGAACGCCGGCAGCGCGGGCCTCGGCGATCGCGGGTTGCGCCGGCGGAACACCGGGGCTCAACACGATGAGGTCGGCGCCGAGCAGCGTCTCGGGCCGATGCCCGCCAAGTTCGAGGTGGACGCCGGCGCCGCGCACCTGGGCGTCCTCGGCGATCGTGTCGCGCCGGTCGGTCAGCGTGACGGTCGCGCCGCGGCGCACCAGCAGCTCGGCCGCCGCGATGCCGCTGCTCGCGGCGCCCACGACCACCACCCGCTTGCCCGTGACGGAGAACGAAGGATTCGCGGTCATCGCAGCTTCAACGTGGTGAGGCTGAACAGGGCGAAGATGATCGCGAGAATGACGAATCGCGCGATGACCTTCGGCTCGCTCCAGCCGATGAGCTCGAAGTGGTGGTGCAGCGGCGCCATCCGGAAGACGCGCTTGCCGGTGAGCTTGAACGAGGCCACCTGGATCACGACCGACGCGGCTTCGATCACAAAGACGCCGCCGACGATCACCAGGACGAATTCCTGCTTGATCAGGAGGGCGACGGTTCCCAGGGCGCCGCCGAGCGCGAGCGATCCGACGTCGCCCATGAAAATGTCGGCGGGATATGAGTTGTACCAGAGGAACCCGAGACTCGCCCCGACCAGCGCGCCGCAGAAGATCGTCAGCTCGCCGATTGACGTCGTGTTCACGCCGCTGAGCGGCGACACGGTCGGGATCTGGAGGTATTCGGCAAAGACGCGATGGCCGCTGACATACGTCAGCGCCGTCAGCGCCGCCGCCGCCACGCCGAACACGCTGATCGCCAGGCCGTCGAGACCGTCGGTCAGGTTGACCGCGTTCGTCCAGGCGACGCAGACGAACGCCGCAAACAGGACGTACATCCAGCCGAGGTCGGGAATGAAGCGCTTGAAGAATGGAAACAGCAGGTGCGTGTTGTAGAGATCGAGCCGCACGAGCCAGAGCAGGGCCAGGCCGACACCGACGCCGATGATGGCCTGCCAGCCCATCTTGTAACGGGGCCAGAGCCCGTGATGGGAACGCCGCACGATCTTCAGGTAGTCGTCCGCAAAACCGACGGCCCCGAACGCCGTCGTCGCGATGACGGCGATCCAGACGTAGGCGTTCGTCAGGTTCGCCCACAGGAGCGTCGGCAGGATGGCGCACACCAGGATCAGCAGGCCGCCCAGCGTGGGCGTGCCCGCCTTCGCGCGGTGGGTCTGCGGCCCGTCCTGGCGGATGACCTGCCCGATCTGGAAGTCGCGCAGGCGCCCGATCATCCACGGGCCCATCACGAGGCTCAGCGCGAGCGCCGTCACGCTGGCGCCCGCCGTGCGGAACGTGATGTACCGGAACACGTTGAAGACCGGAATCACCGTGTGCAGCTGGCCGTAGAGAAGGTGGTAGAACATCAGGCGAACTCCACCTTCAGGCGGTCCACGACGAGATCCGTGCGGATGCCGCGGGAACCCTTCACCAGCACGAGGTCGCCCGGCCGCACCTTCCGCTGCGCCAGGTCCGCCGCCTCGGCGCTGGCCGGCACGTGGATGACGGCGGCCGCGCTCATGCCGGCGGCGCGCGCCCCGTCGGCCAGGCGGGCGGCGGGATCGCCGCCGACCGCGATCAGGAGGTCGAGACCGGCGCCGGCGGCCGCGCGGCCGCATTCGGCGTGCAGGCGATCGGCATGGGCGCCGAGCTCGAGCATCTCGCCGAGCACGGCAATCTTCCGGGCGCTGCCGGTCGACGCCTTGACCGTTTCCAGCGCGTTTCTGAGCGCGGCCGGGCTCGAATTGTACGAATCGTCGATGAGCGTGACGCCGCCGGGCAGGCGCAGTAGTTCCCCGCGCCGGGGCGCCGGCTTCATGGCGGCCGCGCGCTCGGCGATCGCGCCGAGCGAGACGCCCATCTCCACCGCCACGGCCGCGGCGGCCAGGAGGTTGAGGAGGTTGCCCGTCCCGAGAAGCGGCGTCTGGACGTGTACGTCCCCCCGGGGTGTCGTGATCGTGGCGGCCATGCCGTCGAGGCCGCGATGCCGCACGTCACTGGCGCGGTAGTCCGCACCGGCCGATACACCGAAAGTACGGGTCCGGCCCGAAAACCGGCCGGCGCGCGCGCGAATCAGCTCGTCGTCCGCGTTGGCGACGAGCAGATCCCCCGGCCGCGCCTCTTCCAGAATCTCGGCCTTCGCGTCGGCAATGGCTTCGGCCGAGGCAAAAAAACCCGCGTGCGCGTCGCCGACGTTCGTCCAGACGCGTACGTCCGGCTCGGCCACGCCGACCAGCGTGCGGATTTCCCCGGCGTGATTCATACCGAGTTCGACCACCGCCACCTCAGGCCTGGAGCGCAGCTCCAGCAGCGACAGCGGCAGACCGATGTGATTGTTCAAATTGCCCCTGTTCCGAAATACCGTGTACTTCTCCGACAGGAGCTCCGCGGTGAGCTCCTTCGTCGTCGTCTTTCCCGCACTGCCCGTGATCGCCACGACCTTCGCGCCCGATCGCCGGCGCACGTCGCGCGCCACGTCCTGGAGCGCCCGAGTCGTGTCGGCCACCTGGATCAGAAGCGGCGCCGGCCCTGCCTTGCCTGCCTCGGGCAAGGCCGGCGTCGCCGTCACCACCGCTCCGGCCGCGCCCGCGGCCAATGCGGCGGCGACGAAGTCGTGTCCATCGAACCGATCGCCCTTCACCGCCACGAAGAGATCGCCGGCCGCCATCGACCGCGTGTCGATCGACCACCGCTCGATGCGCTGGTCCGGCCGCCCGGACACCAGGCGGCCGCCGGTCGCCGCGGCAATCTCGGCAGCGCTCAGGACAATCGCGGCCGGCACGCGTTACGTCACCCGCGAGCCGCTGCGCCGCCAGGCCAGCGCCGCGCGCGCGACTTCGACGTCGTCGAACGGCAGCGTCCGATCACCGATCACCTGGTACTTCTCGTGCCCCTTGCCGGCGATGAGAATCAAGTCGCCGCCCCGCGCCTCGCGGACCGCCTTTTCGATCGCCTCGCGGCGATCGACGATGGCGAGCGACGGCGTGCCCTTCTGCCCCTTCGGCGCGATCCGATCGGCGGGCATGACGATCCCGCGGCGAATCTCGTCGATGATTTTTTCGGGATCCTCGCTGCGCGGGTTGTCGGACGTCACGATCACGAGATCGCTGAGGCGGGCCGCGACGGCGCCCATCAGCGGCCGCTTCGTGCGATCGCGATCGCCGCCGCAGCCGAACACGGTCACCAGGAAGCCGGCGGCCAGCGGGCGGGCCGTCTCCAGCAGGTTCTTCAGCGCGTCATCGGTGTGCGCGTAGTCGACAATGACGCGGACGTCGTCGGCGGAATCCGAGACGACCTGGAAGCGGCCAGGGACGTTGTCGAGAGAGCTGATGCCTGCCTCGATGGCGGAGAACGGCAGGTCGAGCGCCATCGCCGCGGCCGAGGCCGCGAGGATGTTGTAGGCATTCGGGCGCCCGACCAGCGGCGATCGCACGTGGAACGTGCCGCGTGGCGTGCGCACTTCGAACGACAGCCCCTCGAGCGAGAACGAGAGCGGCCCCGGCCGCACGTCGGCGGCGGCGTCGATCGCGTACGTCACCGGGCGGCGGGCCGCGGCGGCGAGATCCGCGCCGCGGCGATCGTCGACGTTGACCACCCCGACCGCGCCGTCGGGCAGGATCTCGAACAGGCGCCGCTTCGCCGCGAAGTACGACTCCATGTCGCCGTGGAAATCGAGGTGATCGCGTGTCAGGTTGGTGAATATGCCGGCCGCGAAGCGCAGATCGTCGGCGCGGCGGAGCGCGAGGGCGTGCGACGACACCTCCATTACGCAGGCGCCGCATCCCTCCGTCAACATGTCGCGGAGCATCTGCTGCAGCTCGGGGGCCTCGGGCGTCGTCCGCGGCGCGTCGAGCTCGCGGGTGCCAACGCGGTACCCGATGGTCCCGATCCGGCCGCATTTGATGCCGGCCGACTCGAAAATCGACGCCAGGACATACGATGTGGTCGTCTTGCCGTTCGTGCCGGTGATGCCGACGAGCGCGAGTTCCTCGCTCGGATGGCCGTAGAACGTGGCGGCCAGCTCGGCAAGGGCGGCGCGGGCGCTCGTCACCTGGATCCACGGGACCGCGATCCCGGCCGGCGCCGCCGTCTCGGCGACGACCGCGAGGGCGCCGCTCGCCATCGCCTGCGGGACGAACCGCGCGCCGTCCGCGTTGACGCCGCGCAGGGCGACGAAGACGGCGCCGGGCTTCACCTGCCGCGAGTCATACGCGATTGACGTCACGTCCGGCCGCTCGGCAAGCTCGCGCAGCGTCATTGCGCGCCTCCCGTCAAGGCCGCCGGTGCGCGGCGTCCAAGCGTCAGCGCGCAGGCATTGCCGCGCACCAGCACGGCGCCCGGCTCCGGGCTTTGCTCGACGACGAAGCCGTTGCCGGTCATCCGGGCCGTCATGCCGATGCGGGACAGCATCTTGAGCGCCTCGCGCGCGCTCAGGCCTCGCAGATCGGGCATCAGGCCGTTGGCGGCCGGCTCGACGGTGGCGGACAGAACGCTGGCCGCGCGCGCGCGCAGCGGCACGGCATCCGAGTCGTGCGACGGATCGTGGCGCGCGACGAGCACCGGCGCCGGCGCGTTGAGGTTCGGCCCGATCCCGAGATACGTGAGCGCGGCTTCCGCGATCCGCTTGAAAACCGGCGCCGAGACGGCGCCGCCGGTATACCCGTTGCCGTGCGGCGAGTCGATGACGACGAGAATGGTCAGCGCCGGCTTCCGCGATGGAATGAACCCGACGAATGACGCGTTGTAGTCGGACTTCTGGTAGTGGCCGTTGACCAGCTTCGCAGCGGTGCCAGTCTTGCCGGCAACCGTGTAGCCGGGAATCTGAGCGGCGCGCGCCGTGCCCCGCTCCACGACCTGCTCCATGATCGTCGTGAGGGTGGCAGCGGTATCGGCGGTAATCGACTGCTGCACCGTTTTGTGCGGCACGTCGAGACGCCGCCCGTCCTTGATGAAGGCGCGCACGACACGCGGCTGCAGCCGGCGGCCGCCGTTCGCGACCGCGCTCGCCGCCGTCACCATCTGCAGCGGCGTCACCCCGATCTGATAGCCCATCGAGATCGAGGCGAGGGCGCTGTCGTTCAGCCTGGCGGGGTCCCAGACGATCCCCGCGGTCTCGCCGCGGAAATCGGGACCGAGCGTCTGCCCGAATCCGAAGCGGGTGATGTATTCGCCAAGGCGCGCCGGCCCGAGCGTCAGGCCGACCTTGATCGCGCCGACGTTGCTCGACTTGACGATCACGTCGGTGAACGGAATCAGTCCGTAGTGGTGCGTGTCGTAAATCGGCTTGCGCCCCGCGAAGGTGATGAAGCCCGGGCTGGTCTCGACCATGGTCTCGGGCGTGATGACCTGCTGCTCGAGGGCGGCCGAGGCGGTGACGATCTTGAATGTCGATCCCGGCTCGTAGAGGCTCTGAATCGCGCGGTTCCGCCGCGCGTCTTCGTCGGCCTTCGCGAACGCGTTCGGGTTGAAGGTCGGCCAGTTCGCGAGCGCCAGGATCTCGCCGGTACCCGGATCCATGATGATGGCGGTGCCGGCGGCGGCGTGGTTGCTTTCAACGCCGACGCGCAGCTCGCGCTCGGCGACGTACTGCAGGTACTGATCAATGGTAAGCTCGACGCCCGACCCCGCCGTCGCCGGCCGTTCGACGCGGCTGAAGATCGCGTGCCGCTTCGCGTCCGTCTGGATCAGGATCTTGCCGTCCCTGCCGCGGATCTGCGAGTCGTACGCCGATTCGATCCCGCCGAGGCCCACATTGTCGAGCCCCACGTAACCGATGACGTGCGCCGCCAGCTCGCTGTTCGGATAATAGCGGCGGCTTTCCTTGAGTAGCGTGATCCCGGGCAGCGCCAGGGCGCGGACCCGCTTCGCTTCGTCGGGGGTGATCTGCCGCGCCAGGTACGCGAAGGGCCCGCGCCGGCCGAGGCTTTTCGCCATCGCCTGGCGCCGCTCGGCGCTGCAGCCCTCGAGCGCGCCGCAGACTTGCGCAGCCACATCGACCGGATCGTCGATTTCGGTCGGGACCGCGGCGATGGTGTCGGCGTCGACGCTGTACGCCATGACGCGCCCCTTGCGGTCGAAGATCTCACCACGCTTGGCCGGCGGCACGACGGTCCGCGTCTGCTGGCGATCGGCGCGGCTCATCAGGTCCGCGTGATCGAAGACCTGCAGGTAGACGAGCCGCGCCTCGATGCCGGCGGTCCACAGTGCGAGGGTCCCGGCGCACACCAGCAGCCGCGCCCGGACGGTCCCGCGCCAGTCGAACGGCGGCGGGTCTCGCCGCCCGCCAATGGCGCGGCCGCCCCGGACCCGTCCGAGCAGCGATTGGAGCCTGGCGCGTGTGATCCCCATCCGAGTCAACGAGCGGCGACGATGGATTTTTCGGGGGGAGCCGTGGGGGTGACGCGCTCGATGACGATCGCCTGGCCGCGCACCGGCGTCACCAGGTGGAGCTGTTCCGTGGCAATCCGCTCGATGCGGCGCGGGGCGCGCAGCGTTTCGACTTCGAGTCGCAGGTGCCGGTTGACCTCTTCCTCGGCCGCGCGCTCCTGCTGCATGCGCTCGATCTGGTAGCCGTGCCGCAGCATCTCGAAGTGCTGCCACGCCGAGAAGAGCAGCACGACCACGAGGAACAACCCGATGCCCATGGTCCGCCACAGCTGCCGCTGCCGGGCCTCGTCCACCTCGCGGACGATGGGGTTGTTGCGAATGTCCTTCTTGATGGCGTACTCGAAGTCCATTCCGCTCATGCGAACCTCTCAATTGCGCGCAGCTTGGCGCTGCGCGCCCGCGGGTTGCGCGCCACTTCCTCGTCCGACGGGACAACGGGACGCTTCGTCAGGATCCGCAGGCCGTCGCCCGCCTTTTCCATCGCGCGGAACGTGTGCTTCACGATCCGGTCTTCGAGCGAGTGAAACGTCAGGACCGCGAGGCGGGCGTTGGCCAACAGCCGTCGCGCCGCGCCCACCAGGAACGCATCGAGACCTTCGAGCTCGCGGTTCACCCAGATCCGCAGCGCCTGGAACGTGCGCGTCGCGGGGTCGATTCGCTGGTGTCCCTTGTGCGGAACGGCGCGCCGGACGACGGCGGCGAGCCGCCCGGTCGTCTCGATCGGCGACTCGCGCCGCGCGTGTACGATCGCGCGCGCCACCCGGCGCGACGCCCGCTCCTCGCCGAAACGGAAAATCACGTCCGCCAGCTCCGTCTCGTCGACAGCGCGCAGCAGGTCGGCGACACTCGGGCCGCGGCTCTGATCCATGCGCATGTCGAGCGGTTCGTCTCGGCGGAAACTGAAGCCCCGGCCTGCCATGTCGAACTGCATCGACGAGACGCCAAGATCCGCGAGCGTGCCCGAGACCTGTTCGATCCCGCGCTCATCGAGTACGCGATCGAGCTCCCGGTAGTCGGCGTGGACCAGCTCCACCCGGCCGGCGAACGCCGCCAGGGCGTCGCCGGCGAGCGCCAGGGCTGTGGCATCACGATCGAGCCCGAGCACCCGGGTCGCGCCCGCTTCGAGCAGCGCGCGGGTGTGGCCGCCAAGGCCAACGGTGCAGTCGACGAACAGCCCCCCGCGCGACGGCTGAAGCAGCTCCACGACCTTGGCCACCAGGACTGGCTCGTGCGCGCTGGTCATGATCGGAATCAGATCCCAAAGTCCGACAGCGCCCGCGCGTCGTCGTCCGTGTACGGATCGCGCTGCATCTTCGAGACGAAGCGCTCGTGATTCCACACGTCGAGGTGATCGACGAGGCCGAACACGTCGACTTCGCCCGCCATGCCGGCGGACTCCCGGAGCCGCTGGTGGATGACGACGCGCCCCTGCGCATCGACTTCAGCTATTTGTCCGTAGTAATTCACGCGGTCGAGGTACTTGATGCGGGCCGGGTGCGTGGAGGGAGCGCGCGCGAGCTTTTCCTCGAGGACCAGCCAGACGGGCATCGGGTACACGCGTACGGACTCCCCCGTCAGGCTCGTCACGAACACCTCGGATCCGTGCGTCTTTTCGATGAGCGCACGGAAAGCGTTCGGGATTTTGAGCCGCCCCTTGTCATCGATTTTGGCGGCGTGATTTCCCCGCAGCACAGCTGGTTACTCCACTTTGCTCCATAAAAGTCCACCGCGATAGTAGGTGGCGGTCCTTGTCCTGTCAACGCCAAAATGTAGAGCCTCTTGGGCTTACGCTTTATTTTCGCCCCATTTGGCGTGCTAGCATGTGCAGATTTGCAATGCTGAGAGCCGGACTCATTGGATTTCCCTCGTCTGGCAAAACGGCGCTCTTCCAGCTCCTCACGAGTGCCCGCGAGGCGCCCCGGTCAGGCGGCAAGCAGGACGCCAACGTCGGCGTGTCACGGGTGCCCGACGCGCGCCTGGACCAGCTGACCTCGCTCTTCAATCCGAAGAAACACACCCCCGCCACCGTCGAATTTGCGGACATGGGGGGCGCGGCTACTGTGCGGACGGGAGCGGCAGCGCTCCTCGACGTCGCGCCGTTCCGCAATGCGGACGCGCTGCTGCACGTCGTGCGGATGTTTCGCGATCCGTCGGTGCCGCACGCCGCCGGCTCGGTCGATCCCGCGCGCGACGTGCGGACCATGGAAGCCGAGGTCATCCTGGCGGACCTGGGGGTCGTCGAGCGCCGGCTCGAGCGTCTCGAGCGCGATCTGAAGAAAGCGGGCGCGGGGCCGGAACTGGCGAAGGAACACGAAATCCTTCAGCGCTGCCGCGCGCTGCTCGAAGAGGGGCAGCCGCTCCGCAACCTGGCGCTGCCGTCCGCGGACGCCCGCCGCCTGCGCGGCTTCCAGTTCCTCTCAGCCAAGCCGCTGCTCATCGTGCTCAATCTGGACGAGGCGGATCTGCCCCAGGCGGATCGCGCGGTGGCGCTCGCCGGGCTGGACGATTTCGTGAAGGGGGCTCACACGCTCGCCGTGCCGATCTGCGCGAAGATCGAGCTCGAGATCGCGCAGCTCGATCCGGCGGACACGACGGCCTTCATGGCCGACCTGGGCCTGCGCGAGTCGGGCCTCGACCGGGTCATCCGTGCCAGCTACGATTTGCTGGGGTACATCTCGTTCTTCACCGTCGGCGAGGACGAAAACCGCGCCTGGTCGATCCCGCGCGGCACGAACGCGCAGAATGCGGCCGGCGAGATTCACACGGACATCCAGCGCGGCTTCATCCGCGCGGAAGTCTGCCGCTACGAGCACCTGCTGGTGCGGCGCACGCTCGCGGCGTGCCGCGATCACGCCGAGCTTCGGCTCGAGGGCAAGGACTACATCGTCCTCGACGGCGACGTCATCAATTTTCGCCACGCCACGTGATACGATTCGCCCTTTCCCATTGAGTAAATGGCGTCTATACGGACGATTGTCGTCTGCGAAGCGCAGGTCCCGTTCGTGCACGGCGGCGCCGAAGTGCACGTCCGCGAGCTGACGCGTGAGCTGAAGGCGCGCGGCTACGAGGCGGAGCTCGTGAGCGTTCCGTTCAAGTGGTACCCGAAGGAAGAGATTCTTCCGCACGCGGCCGTGTGGCGGCTGCTCGATTTGAGCGAAAGCAACGGGCGCCCGATCGACCTCGTCATCGCATCGAAGTTCCCGACCTACTTCGCCCGCCATCCGAACAAGGTCGCATGGCTGATTCATCAGTACCGTGCCGCCTACGAGCTGTGCGGGACCGAGTACAGCGACTTCGGCCACAACGAGCGGGACGTCGGCCTGCGCGACACGCTCATCCGCCTCGACACCCAGATGCTCGGAGAGTGCCGGCATATTTTCGCCAACGCGAAGAACACCGCCAGCCGGGTGCGCAAGTACAACGGTCTCGCGGCGGAGGCGCTGTACCATCCGCCACGGCTGGCCGCGCGGCTCGTGGCCGCCGCGCCGGTGTACGGCGATTTTGTCCTGTCGGTCGGCCGCATCGAATCGGTCAAACGCGTGGACCTGCTGGTGTCGGCGATGGCGCGGGTCGATAAGCCGATCAGGCTGGTCGTCGCCGGCGAGGGAACCCAGCGCGCCAACGTGGAGCGCGTGGCCACCGCGGCGGGGGTCGCCGACCGGGTCGACTTCCTGGGGAACGTCGAAGATGAGCAGCTGCTCGGCCTGTACCGCGACGCGCTGGCCGTCCTCTATCCGCCCTATGACGAGGACTTCGGCTACGTTACGCTCGAGGCCTTCCTCTCGCGAAAGCCGGTCATCACCGCCGTGGATTCCGGCGGGCCGAACGAGTTCGTGGTCGACGGCGTGAACGGGTTCGTGGTGCCGCCCGATGCCGCGGCCATCGCCGGGGCCATCAGCGCGCTCGCGCGCGACAAGGCGCGCGCAGCGTCCCTCGGCGACGCCGGGTACGATCGGGCGCGGACCATCACCTGGGATGGCGTGATCGAGACGCTTGTAACGTGAAGATGCGAAGCTGGTAACGTGAAGATGCCAAGCTGGTGTCCGTGAAAAAGCTCATCATCCAGATTCCCTGCCTGAACGAGGCAACCACGCTGCCGGCGACGCTCGCCGATCTGCCGAAGAGCATCGCCGGCGTCGACGCGATCGAGGTCCTGGTGATCGACGACGGGTCCCGCGACGGCACCGCGGATGTCGCGCGTGCGTGCGGCGTCGATCACATCGTCCGCCTTCGCCGGAACAAGGGGCTGGCGGCGGCGTTCCAGGCGGGCATCGATGCGTGCGTGAAGGCCGGCGCCGACTTCATCGTCAACACCGACGCCGACAACCAGTACGCCGGGCACGAGATCCCGAAGCTGCTGGCGCCGCTCCTCCGCGGCGAAGCCGACATCTGTATCGGCGACCGGAACATCCAGGGGCTCCGCCACATGTCGTGGAGAAAGCGGCAGCTGCAGCGGCTGGGCAGCTGGGTCGTGCGCCAGGTCTCCAATACGTCGGTCCCCGATACCACGAGCGGGTTCCGTGCCTACACGCGCGAAGCCGCGCTCCGCATGACGATCGTGTCGGAGTTCTCTTACACGCTGGAGTCCATCATCCAGGCCGGCAAGAAGCGAATGGCGATCGCGCACGTCCCCGTGACCGTGAACCCGCGCACTCGCGAATCGCGCCTGTTCGACAGCAACTTTTCCTACATCAAGAAATCGGGCGCGACCATCGTACGCATC